>Ga0315280_10002743_pt1 | contig 28139 bp, 29 predicted proteins | sample YL17G06_40_MG_FD_203697 | JGI IMG/M metagenome (GOLD analysis project Ga0315280, IMG submission 203697) | Sediment microbial communities from Yellowstone Lake, YNP, Wyoming, USA - YL17G06_40 | ecosystem: Environmental > Aquatic > Freshwater > Lake > Sediment | place: USA: Wyoming | collected... | reverse complement strand
CATTAAACAAGAAGAGGCGGAACTCCGGGCCATTGCCGCCGCAGTCAAGGCCAAAACAGGGGAAGTAGCCAAAAGGGTGCAGCGGCTCATTGGGCAGCAGAAAGAAACCGAGAAGGCCCTGCAAGCCTTGCAGGCCAAGATATCGGCCGGGCAATCGAAGGAGCTGATCTCCACCACCCGAAGTATCAAAGGGATTAAAGTTCTCTCCCGGCGCGTGGAAGTCAAAGATCCCAAGAGCCTGCGGGAGATGGCCGACCGCCTCAAAGAGCAAATCCACTCCGGGATTATTCTCCTGGGGACGCAAAGCAATGGGAAGGCCATGCTTCTCTGTGCGGTGACACCGGACCTCTCGGAGAAATATCCAGCCCAGAAATTAATCAAAGAAGTAGCCAAATACGTGGGGGGCACGGGAGGGGGGCGGTCCGATATGGCCCAAGCCGGGGGAACGAACCTAAAAGGATTAACCCAAGCCCTGGAAAAAATTTACGAAATCATATATTCTTCTTAATTACCCTTTCCTTTCCTCGCGCTCTTTCTCTGCTCCTCCCGGGCCTCCTTCTCTTTTCTCTTCTGTTCTTCCCTGGCAATCTGTGCCCGGGATTCTTCAATCAAATGCTTGACCCGCTCGTCGAGGCCTAGCCCCGGATATTTTTGCAAAATTTCCTCGAACCTCCCCAGGGCCGCCTTATATTTTTTGCAGCGGAAATAAAAATCGCCGATGTAGAAAACATGCTCGGCCAGCTGTTTCCGGCAGAGCTGCATCTTGGCCCTGGCTTCTGCAGCCTGAGGGCTCTGGGAAAAATTCTCCACCAGGTATCGAAACTGTTCAATGGCCTTCTCGGTCTCTGTCTGGTCCCGGTCCAGGGAGCGCATCTGCTTGTAATGACACATGCCCAGTTGGTAGATTACATAGGGGATCTCGGGATGACCGGGGTGAAGCTTCTTAAATTCCTCGTAGAGCACAATGGCCTCTGCGTAGTTCTTGTCGAAAAAAAAAGCATCGGCGGTCTTCAGCTCGGCCATGGGCGTGTACTTGCTCAGGGGAAACTCTTCTTTTACTTTTTTGAAAGCCTCAGCAGCCTTTTCATACTTTTTTTTCTGCAAAAGCTTCATGGCGTTCTCGTACAATGCCTGAGGCGTTGGTTCTGGTTCCTTCTTCCTCCACCAAGCGCATCCCGAGATTGCCCCGGAGAGCAATATGCCCAGGAGAAAATAGGCGATCACTCGGCAGCTCAAAGGCCTCTTTTTTATTTTTTTCGAGACCTTCCAGAAGGTAAGGTCCATATTACAGAATCCCTCCGTCCATGTGAATGACCTTACCAGTGACGTAAGAGGCTTCATCGGAAACAAGGAAGACCGCCAAATCCCCGATGTCCTCTGGGTAGGCGATTCGCCCCAGCGGAGTGCTCTCCAGCCTGGCCTTGACTTTCATCACGACTTCCCCGGCAGACTTTTCATCTTTCCGGTAGTTTACCACGATATCCGCCCCGGCTTCGGCCAGGGCCGGGCAAATTCCCCTTCCGATACCCCGTGAGCCGCCGGTGACAACGGCCAGTTGGTCTTTCAATTCCATGTGCTTTCCCGTCCTTTCCAATTTTACAGCCCGCAATTCTTGGCTTTGATGTTCTCTTTGACCCAGGCGATGATATCTTCCGTAGAGGTTCCCGGGGTGAAGAGGGCCTGGGTGCCCTGCTCTTGCAACCAGGGAATGTCTTCGTTCGGGATGATTCCGCCGCCGAAAACTTTGATGTCATCGGCCTTGTTCTCCTTGAGGAGCTCGACAACCCGAGGAAAAAGGTATCTATGGGCTCCTGATAGGATGCTCATTCCCAGCCCGTCTACGTCTTCCTGGATGGCCGCGCTGACAATTTGCTCTGCTGTTTGGTGACAGCCGGTATAGATGACCTCAAAACCTGCATCCCGCAGCGCCCGGGCCACTACTTTGGCCCCCCGGTCATGCCCGTCAAGGCCTGGCTTGGCAATCAGAATCCTGACCTTCCGTTCCATTTTTCCTCCCAGCAAAAAATTCACCGCAGAGGGCGCAGAGAACGCAGAGGAAAAATTATCAAAGAAAAATACTAGACAGGTAAAATAGCCCACATGTTTCGAGTTCGGGGTTTTGTTTTTTTACCTATAAAGTTTATTTCTCAGCGATCTCAGCGTTCTCTGCGGTGAAAAAATTAGAACATCCCCGGGTCCCGGTAAACGCCGAAGACCTCCCGGAAAACATCGCAGATCTCTTGCAGCGTGGCGTATTCTTTGACGGCTGATAGAATGGATGGCATTAAATTTTCTGACCCTTGAGCAGCTTTTCTCAGGTCTGTCAGGCGATCCTGCACAAGGCTATTGTTCCGGCTGCGCCGGGTCTCTTGCAGCCTGGCCACCTGCCGCCGCTCCACCTCGGGGTCAATTTTCAGATAATCGATCGACTTCTTATCCTCCATCTGGTATTTATTGACCCCGACGGCGACCCTTTCTTTCCGCTCCAGCTGCTTTTGGTAGGCATAGGCCGCGTTGGCAATCTCCTGCTGCGGGTACCCTAACTCGATGGCCCGAACAATCCCCCCAAGCTCGTCGATCTTGGCTATATACTTCATCGCCTCCTCTTCCATCTGATTGGTCAGAGATTCGACAAAATAAGACCCGGCCAGAGGGTCGATGGTGTTGGTTACCCCCGTCTCTTCCGCGATGATCTGCTGCGTGCGCAGGGCAATGGTGGCAGCCTCCTCTGTGGGCACCGCGTAAACCTCATCCATCGAATTGGTGTGCAGCGATTGCGTTCCTCCCAACACCGCCGCCAGGGCCTCAAACGCTGTGCGAACGATGTTATTGTACGGCTGCTGGGCCGTAAGCGAACAACCGGCCGTCTGGGTATGAAAACGTAACATCCAGGACCGCGGGTTCTGGGCCTGGAAGCGTTCCCGCATGATCCGGGCCCAAAGCCTCCGGGCAGCCCGGAATTTGGCAATCTCCTCAAAAAAATCGGTGTGCGAGTTGAAGAAAAAGGAGAAGCGGGGAGCAAAATCATCTACCCCAATCCCTCTCTCGATGCCAGCCTGGACATACCCGATTCCATCGGCCAGCGTGAAGGCCAACTCCTGCACAGCCGTCGAACCCGCCTCCCGGATATGGTAGCCGCTGATGCTGATGGTATTCCAGCGAGGGACTTCTTTCGTGCAGTATTCCACCGTGTCCACAATGATGCGCAGGGAAGGCCGCGGGGGGAGCATGAACGTCTTCTGGGCGATGAACTCCTTGAGCATGTCGTTCTGGATCGTGCCCCCGATCTCTTTCTTACTCACCCCCTGCTTCTCGGCCACGGCGATGTACATTGCCAAGAGCACCGCAGCGGGGGGGTTAATGGTCATGGAAGTGGTCACTTTATCCAGGGGGATGCCGTCGAAGAGGATCTCCATATCCTTCAGGCTGTCGATGGCTACTCCGCACTGGCCTACTTCTCCCCGCGCCCGAGGGCTATCCGAATCGTAACCCATCAGGGTCGGAAAGTGAAAAGCCACGGAGAGACCCGTCTGCCCCTGGGAAAGAAGGTATTTGTACCTTTGGTTGGTATCCTCGGCACTCCCGAAACCCGAGAACATGCGCATCGTCCAGAGGCGGCCGCGATGCATGGAAGGCTGGATCCCTCGGGTAAAGGGATATTGCCCGGGAAAGCCGATGTCTTTCAGATAATCCATCTGGCCGACATCTGCCGGAGTATAAAGGAAATCGATCTCCTTGTCCGAAACCGTGGAGAAGCGGGGCAGGCGTTCCGGGTTTTGCTTTAAAAAGGGTTGGAAACAATTTTTCTCCCAGAGTTCTCTCTCTTTAGCCAAGTTCTGGATTTCATCTCTCTTCATGGGTTCCTCCTCGAAGAGCAAGGTCACAGCACCCCTTCACCGGACAACCGTTTTACTTCTTCCTCGCTCTTTCCCAGATACTGGGTCAGGATATATTTATTGTGCTCTCCCAGCCCGGGCGAAGGCGCAGGCTCAGCCAGGGGAGTTTCGGAGAACTTATAAGGGGCCCCGGGAAGGGTGATTTTCCCGATGAGGGGATGCTCCACTTCGACAAAAAAATCCCGTTCCTGGAGATGGAGGTCATGGACGAGTTCTTTGATGTTCTGAATGCGCGAGCAGGGCACCCGATGCTTTTCCAGCTTCTCGATGATCTCCTGGACGCTGAAATTCTTCGCCCACCGTTCAATATCTTCCTGGATCTCAAAGACATGGGCCAAGCGGTCCACATTCGTCCGGTACCGGGGATCCTCCATCCAATCCTTCACTCCCAGGGCAGAGCAGAAACGCACCCATTGCTCCTCCCCTACCACTCCCGTAATAAAATATCCATCTTTACATTTAAAGGATCCATAGGGAGAAGCATTGGGGTTATTGCTCCCGATCCGGTTCAAAAGGGTGCCTTCCATGGTGTAACGGGCCACAGCGGCTTCTAAGATGGAAGCGACGCTTTCCTGCTGGGAGGTATCGATATACTGACCCTTCCCCGTGACGGTTCGATAATAGAGAGAAGCGACGATGCCCAGGGCGGTGAAGAGACTGGCCGTGCAGTCGCCCAGAGAAGTTCCCGTCTTCGTGGGTGGGCCGTCGGGGTAGCCGGTGAGACTCATGAGCCCCCCCATAGCCTGGGCTACGATGTCGTAGGAAACTTTCTGCGAATTGGGGCCTTTCTGCCCGAAGCCACTGATGGAGGCCATAATGATTTTAGGATTGACCTTCTGCAAGACGGGATAATCGATGCCCAGGTTCTTCATCACCCCGGGAGCAAAGTTTTCCAGCACCACATCGGAAATCTTCACCAGCTCTTTGAAGATCTCCACACCTTTGGGGTGTTTCAGGTTGAGGGTCAGACCCAACTTGTTGCGGTTGAAAGACATGAAATAGCCGCTGAGGTTCTTGGCCTGGGGACCCTGAACGTCGGCTTTATGCAAGGGGGGAAGAAAGCGGCCCACCTCCCCCCCTGGACGCTCAATCTTAATCACCTCGGCTCCCAGGTCAGCGAGGAGCAGCCCGCAAAAAGGCCCGGCATAAACCAGAGTAAGGTCTAAAACCCTAATCCCTTGGAGCGCCCTTCTCGCCACTTTCCATTCTCTTAATGAAAGAAATGGTAGGGCCCGCGATCGCCAGGTATTCCCCAGCCCTCTCTTTGACCTCGGGCCGGTCCGCGCAGGCCGTCAGACAACCATCGATGATCAGGAGAAGATCCACTTCCTCCTCTGCTGCCCGCCAGGAAACTTCATCACCCAGATCTTGCCGGATGATTCGGGCGAGTGGCCCTCTCTCAATGGAAGGATTGCACCCCCCGCAGAATTTTATGGCCAGGCAGGGTTTCCCTTCCCTTCCCTGGCCTCCTTTCCTCTCATCGATCCAGGCCCGGATCACGGCGATGGCTTCCCGGGCCAGTTTCTCCTCACCCTTCAGCGAACCGTTCACTTAGAATAATCGTAAAACCCCTTCCCGGTTTTTCTTCCGAAGTGCCCGGCCCGGACCATCTTCCGCAGAAGCGGGCAGGGGCGATATTTGGAATCTCCCAGCTCCTTGTAAAGATTCTCCTGCACCATCAAGAGGGTTTCCAAACCCACCAAGTCGGCCAACGCCAAAGGCCCGATGGGGTGGTTGGCCCCGAGCATCATCCCTTTATCGATGTCCTCAGCCGAGGCGATCCCCTCTTGCAAGACGAAGATGGCCTCATTGATCATGGGCACGAGGATCCGGTTGACAGCAAACCCCGGAGCTTCATTGACGGCAATGGGAGTCTTGCCCAGCTTCTCTGCCAGGGCCTTGATAATTCCAAAGGTCTCTTCCGAGGTGGATTGTCCCTTGATGATCTCCACCAGCTTCATCACCGGGACGGGATTGAAAAAGTGCATGCCGATAACTTTTTCCGGCCTCTTGGTTACAGAAGCAAGCTCCGTGATGGAAAGGCCTGAAGTGTTGGAGGCCAGGATAGTCTCCAGGCCGCAGAGCTGGTCGAGTTCCTTGTAGACCGGCTTCTTCAGGTCCATATTCTCCACCACGGCTTCAATCACCACCTCAGCCCCTTTCACCGCTCCAGCTAAGTCCGTAGTTCCTCTGACTTTGGCCAGAAGCCTATCGGCCTGTTCCTTGGTCATCTTTCCCTTGCTGACCGCTCGCTCGTAATTCTTTTTGATGGTATTCAAACCCCCTTGAACGAAACGGTCCTCAATGTCCCGCATGGAGACTTCATAGCCTGCCTCAGCCGAAACCTGGGCGATCCCCGAACCCATTAACCCCGCGCCCAGCACACAAATCTTTTTAATCTCCATCTCTCTCTCCTTTCCTAAGCGCTCAACCCCGCTAAAAGCGGGGTAAGTTTTTATCTTGCCGCCTGCGGATCGCTGATTGCGGAACGTTTCCTTGCTTTTAAACCCTCTCCACAACCGTGGTCATACCCATCCCGCCGCCGACGCACAAAGTGGCTAAGCCCATCTTCAGGCCGCGGCGGGCCATCTCATAAAGCAGGGTGATGATAATCCGTGCCCCCGTAGAACCCACCGGATGACCCAGGGCGATGCCGCTGCCGTTGACGTTGACGATCTCCCGTTTCCACCCCAAGCCCTTTTCACAGGTCATGTACTGTCCGGCAAAGGCTTCGTTGCATTCAATCAGTTCGACATCCTCCAAAGTCAGGTTTGCTCGCTGCAGAGCCTTCCTGGTTGCTGGCACCGGACCATAGCCGAAATACCCCGGCTCCACTGCCGCCCAGGCATAAGCCACGATCCGGGCCAGGGGCTTCCTCCCGAGCTCCTGCAACTTTTTCCCGGACATCAAAACTACTGCCGATGCCCCATCGTTGATCCCTGAGGAATTCCCGGCAGTCACCGTTCCCCCTTTCTTGAAGACCGTGGGCAGTTTGGCCAGTTGTTCCCTGGACACATCCGCCCGCGGATGCTCATCCGTATCGAATATCTTTGGGGGCCCCTTGCGCTGAGCAATGGGAACGGGAACGATTTCTTCCTTAAACCTCCCCTCGGAGATCGCCCGGCAGGCATTTTTATGGCTGCGGAAGGCCACTTCATCCTGCTCCTCCCGGGTAATGCCGTACTTCTCGGCCAGCCCTTCTGTGGCCAACCCCATGAGCATACCATTCAGGGGATCGGTCAAGACCTCCCAGACTGTATCGTTCATCTGGCCGTGCTGCAATCGCTGCCCCCAGCGAGCGGCCTTGAGCGTGTAAGGGGCCGAGGACATAGCCTCGACGCCGCCAGCGAGAACAATGTCTGCCTCCTTCAGCTGAATCATCTGCGCCCCCGAGACAATGGCTTGCATGGCCGAACTGCACTGGCGCTGCACCGTGAAGGCTGGCACACTTACCGGAATACCCATTTTCAGGGCGGCCGTGCGCGCCGTGTTGGGCTCATCGGTCCGCTGAATGCAATGGCCGAGGATAACCTCCTGCACCATCTCTTTACCAACCCCAGCCCGCTTCAACGCTTCCTCCATAGGGTAGACGGCCAACTGGTGCCCAAGGAAATCTTTCAGGGCGCCCCCGAAATCTCCGATGGCGGTCCGCGCCCCGCTCATGATATAGACATCTCGATCATTCATCAAATCCTCCTTAAAATTTTTCACCGCAGAGCGCGCTGAGAACGCAGAGAAAATTTAAATTCTAAATCCCAGTATTGAAATCCCAAATAAATTCTAAACTCAAATGGTCCCCAAAAGAAACACATGGCGTTTTGAATTTCAGCCATTTGAAATTGTTTAGGGTTTTGGATTTCGTGCTTAGAATTTCTATTTCATTTCGGCGCTCTCTGCGTCCTCTGCGGTGAAATGGGATTTTTTTATTTTCCCTTGAAATTCGCCGGCCGCTTTTCCAGAAAAGCTTTTGCTCCTTCGTCCTTATCTTCGGTTCCGAAGCAAACGCCGTTGCATTTGGCTTCCAGATCCAGACCCTCGCCCAAGGACATTTTTAAACCCTCATTGATGGCCTTTTTAGCCATTTTAATGGCTACCGGTCCCTTGCTCATGATTCTTTTGAGGAGTTTCTTGGCTTCCTCCAGGGCCTGACCTTTGGGAACAACCCTCTGAACCAGGCCAATGCGCAGGGCCTCTTGGGCATTGATGCGCTCGTCGGCAAAGATAATCTCCTTGGCCTTGCCCGGGCCGACCAGTCGGGGAAGACGCTGGGTGCCGCCATACCCCGGGATGATGGCTAAATTCACTTCGGGCTGGCCAAAAATAGCGTTCTCTGCGACAATGCGGATGTCGCAACACATGGCCAGTTCATTTCCCCCGCCCAGGGCAAACCCGTTGATGGCCGCAATCACCGGCCGGTCGAAGGCCTCGATCCTGTCGAAGATGCGTTGGCCTCGGGCCATAAACCCCGGGGCTGCCTCTCCCTTAACCTGGATGAACTCGGAGATATCCGCTCCGGCAACGAATGATCTTTCTCCGGCTCCGGTAATGATCACACCTTTGACCTCGGGATTCTTGGCCAGGTCAGTGAAAATCTGATCTAATTGCCCGAGGATGGGAGCGTTCAGGGCATTCAGGGCCGGCTGGTTGTCGATGGTCACGACGGCAATGCCCTCTTCGATCTGGCAGCGGACATACTCTTTTTCCATAAAAAACCTCCTTGGTTTATTCTTCTTTAATCCCGGCAATCTTCTTGGCCAGCTTGACTTTGTGAGGAAGATTGGCCTGGCGAAGCATGAATACACGCTGCGTCTGCGGCGGCCCAGCGCCGTGCATGGCCTCGACCACGGCTGTCCCCCCGGTGATGGCTTCGATCAGGCGAAAGATGCGCATTTTATCTTCTGAGGGAACGCAGGCTGTGCCTTCAGGAAAGTTTGTTTTTGTCTTCCTCTTGGTCCCGGAGAGCGCGCCGTAAGAACTTCCCAGTTGTGGTTTTGGGAATCTCTGGAGTGATCTCCACAATCCGGGGATATTTATATGCAGCCATGCGCTTCTTGCAGAATTCGATCAATTCTTCAGAATTTAATTTTTCTTTAAAATGATCTTTGATCGCCACGAAGGCCTTCACCGTCTCACCCCGGTAGGGGTCTGGCACCCCGATGACCGTTGCCTCTTTTACCGCCGGGTGCTGGTAGAGCACATCTTCCACCTCCCGGGGCCAGACTTTGTAACCGGAGACGATGATCAAATCTTTCTTTCGGTCCACCACGTAAAACCATCCATTCTCATCCATTTTCCCGACATCGCCAGTGTAGAGCCAGCCTTTGCGGATGGCATAGGCAGTTTCTTCTGGTTTATTCCAGTACCCGGGAACGACCATGGGGCCCTTGATGACAATCTCTCCCACTTCTCCGGGGGGAAGTTCTTTCTCTCCCGTTTCCAGGTCCATGATTTTAGCGATCGTATTGGGACAAGGAAGTCCCACCGAAAGAGCCCCGGTGACAGGGTCGACCGGAGAACGTGTCCCCAGAGGGGTAAAATGGGAGGGAGAATTGGTTTCTGTCAATCCGTAAATGTTGTGGATGTAGGTGCCGCAAATCTTCTCGAAATTTTCTACGATGGCCGGGGAAACCGGGGCCCCCCCACTATAAACTTTTTTCATGGTGGAAAAGTCTCGCTTCTTAATGTCCGGGTGGTTCATCAGGGAAATAAAGATAGTGATCGATCCTACGGTCATGGTAGCTTTCCAGCGCTCAATGAGTCTAAGAGCTTCTTCAGGGTCAAAGCGGAAGAAGAGGATTACAGGAATCCCGGCATAAGCTGCGCAAGCCAGGTGGGCTACCTGACCGGTAACATGGAAGAGTGGAGCCACACCCAGAATGACATCCTGGAAACTCAGTTTGAGGGAAATCGCGTAAAACATGCCATTAAAAACAACGTTTTCATGCGTATTTATCGCTCCTTTTGGAGGGCCTGTGGTGCCGGAAGTGTAGGTAAAGTAGGCTGATTCCAGGGGTGAAAGCTCCACGGGCTGGGGAGTCCTGCCGTCATATTTTTTAAGGAGGTCCAAGAAGTCAAAAGTCCCGGGCAATCTTTTGCTTTTCTCTTCCTGCAAGACTTTGGGGACGGACTCCGCAGGGGGAAGAAAGTCCAATCCCGAAGTGGCAATCACTGGCCCTATCTTCATCCGTTCGACGACATTTTTGGCCACTGCTTCGTAAGTGGAGAAAAGGGTGATGAGCATTTTTGCTCCGGAGTCCCGAAAATAATACTCCAGCTCCTTTTCTTTAAACATAGGGTTGAGGGGAACGATGATCCCCCCGGCTTTCCAGACGGCACACTGAGCGATAACAAACTGGGGGATGTTTTGCATGTAGAAGACTACCCGTTCTCCTTTTTGCAGCCCCATGTCCTGAAGGGCGGCCGCCAAGCTATCCGACCACCGATCAATTTCCGCAAAAGATAGCGAGCGGCCAAAATAATAAACGGCGGGGCTGGAACCGTGCTGGGAGGCAGCTCTCTTAAAAAGTTGAACAAGGTTTTCTTTTGGGATTTCCAGGTCAGGGGGAACCCAAGGGGGGAAGTGTTTCAACCAGGGTCTTTGATCATAAACGCTTGTCATGGCTGATCTCTTAGCATGAAGAAAATTCCTTCAGGTAGACCGGTTTCCCCTCTAAATTCTTCTCAGTTTTATTGCTCGATCATTACATCGATGTCAAATTATTGTCAAGGTTTTTTACAACTTTGCTTGAGTTCATTTGGCCAGTTAGATGATCGAAAGAAAGAGCGGTTCAACGGCCAAATGTTTGCGCGAGAGGTGCTGGATGGATGTGCGGAAGCGTATGGCTAAACACGCTGGGCCAAGTCCCTTTAAGGACTTCCGTTCAGGACCAATCCCGGCGGCGGCGGCCTCTTTCCCCTACCGCCTCTAAGGACCGGGCATGAGCTTCTTCCCCGCATCGAGGGCAGCGCACATAGGAGCGTTCCAGGTCAGCCGCCTTTATGGCTTCGTCGTCTTGGAATGATTCCTGGAACGAGAATCCGCAGGAACAGAGCCTTTTATAATTTGCCTTGGTTCAATCCACGAGGTTGTTCACTCCCCCTGCAGTTAAAACTTTACCGCTCGAGTTGGTGGTTGTTCCATGATCGAGAGAACGGTTTTGCAAGGCTTTTCCCTTGCCCGCAAAACCATTTTTTGCTTAGTGCTTGGTTGCAAAAATTGGCGTCATATTCATGGCTGGGGGTTTGGACCAACTTTTGCTCATTTCCCTCTCAGTTTTCCCGTGGCCCGGGAACCCGGGACCACGAGCCCATCGATTGTTACGCCAAATTTTGCAAGTTGGTACAAGTTTCAATCTTTCGACTTCACGACCATGTTGGCCATAGCCTCTAACACTGTCATCACGATGCAGGAGTCCAGGTCCCCTTTGCCCTGAGACTTTGCCGCCCTGAGCATCTCCCGGGAAATACTGGTCGCCGGCAAGGAGACACCAACTTCTTCAGCTAATTTCAAGGCCAGGGAAAGGTCCTTGTACATATTGTTTGTGGAAAAATAATGGCCAGAGCTGGGCCGGCCCGACCCTTCTGCGCCATGGCGTAGCCGTCGATACAGGGTACCACTGAGGCTGCCTCCCCAGGAATCCTCATCAGAATAGAAGTTGTAGATCCTCCGTACATGGCTCCGTAATAAATTCCGGCCAGGAGAATGATGGCCGATGTGCCATTTAAACCAAAGGTAGCCGGAAGGAGCATGCTTATTCCCGCCAGCGGGCCAACTCCCGGAAGAACGCCCACCATAGTACCATAAAGGCAGCCTATGAAGGCGTAAAACAAATTCGACACAGTTAAAGCAGTAGAAAAGCCCAGAAGCAGATTTTTTAAAGTCTCTTCCATTAAAATCCAAATCTTCCTTTTGGAAGTATTACTCTAAGCAAGTCGTTAAAAACCCAATAGGTACCAAGTGAGAAAAGAAAGGTAAAAACAAAAACTTGCCAGAATTTAAGCCGCTCCACCACGCCGAACAGAAAACCTAAAATGATGATCATTGTGATCCGGTACCCTATAAGCTCTATACCAGAGGTGGCGACGACGCAGCATCCTAAAAGGCTACTGCCTTGCGGCCTTCCTTCCATTTTATCGATCGAAGGGGTGCCGAGAAACGGCCTCGAATGACCAAGATGCTTCCCATAATTATTAGGAGAATAGATAGGAGCAAAGGGAAATACCCGGGTCCTGGGTGGCTTTGATTGCCGAGGGGTAATACCCGAGTTTCCCACCCTACAAAGAGTGCCACGAGAAGAAGTACACCCCCACTCACACGGTCAATGGTCATTTTGCATCTTTCCCATTCCATTTTCAATGGGTGGCTGTTGCAATTTTTATACTTTAAAAAGAGCCCTGTCAAGGATTTTTCTCCTCTGGGGTTATCGAAGCATCCCCTGCTCTGACAACTGCCAGATAGACATTCTTCTTCATCACCCTCTTTGGGAACATGGATCCAGAGTTTTCAATGGGGACAACTCATTTGGCGGCGGGCAGACTCTCAAGGAAGAGACGACAATTTCTTTTAAGAGGTCGGCACTCTTCTGCCCTCCCCTTCCTTCCATCGCGCCCAGTGCAGACCAGATCGTATTCCCGGTGGCCGGGTTTACCATCTTGATACTCAGCCGGTAAGAATCCCGGAAGCGGCTGAACTCGAGGACATTGCATAAGACCACCCCTTGGACATCCAGCAGGGCTCCGATTCTGGCCAAGGTCGGGGGATCGAAGGATTCCTCTTTGATGATTCCTTCCTTTTTCAACCATTGCTGCACCATGGATCTCTCCTTGACCCGATACCCTTTTTTCAGCAGTTCCACTTCCACATATTCGGAGAAATGAACCCGCGGGTCCAGGTTGATCACAGCCAGCCTCTGATACTCATGAGGTGCAAAGTCCGGCGGGAAAACTAAGTCCTTCTCCCAGGCACCCAGTTAGGAGCATGGAGGAGGCAAATAACAGGGGGGCAAATTGGGATTTCATCTTCTATCTCCAGTTCGATCAAAGGAAGGAATGGTGAAAAAATGGAAAAAACGAAAGGGGCCAAGAATTGCAAAATATCCTGACCCCCAATCATTGGTCGGGGCGACTGGATTTGAACCAGCGACCACCTGAACCCCATTCAGGTACGCTACCAGACTGCGCTACGCCCCGTTTTTCTTTATTTCTTTTTGAGGCTCTTGCAAAAGTCATTTGGCGTCATTCCGGCGAAAGCCGGAATCCAGTCTTTTCAATGCGTTCTGGACCCCGGCTTCCGCCGGGGTGACGGCCTCGCACGGGATTCGCGAGTTTTGCAAGAGCCTCTCTTATAACACTTTTCAGTCGGCCTGTCAACTTTTTAGGTTAGAAGGCTACGAAGGTCTTCCAGCTCCCGCTTGACTCGCAGCATGGCATCACGAAATTTTCGCTCCGGAAGCTCGAGTTTCAACTGCTTCTTTCGCTCGGCCCTCATCCTCCGCAATTTTTTTTTGGCGCCGGCGATGGTATATTTCTCTTCGTAAAGAAGCTTCTTGATTTCCAGGATCAATTCCAAGTCTCTCTTGCGGTAGAGACGCTGCTTGGAGTTTGTCCGCCCGGGAGTGATGATCTTGAATTCTGATTCCCAGTATCGCAATATGTACGGTTCGATACCCGTGATCTGACTTACTTCCCCGATTTTGAAGTAAAGCTTCTCGGGAATCGAAAGGTCCGTTTTTTTTTCCACGGCGTTCCCTCACCCCGGAATGCGGCAGACTTCAGAGCCTTCCTTCAGAGGATGGAGTTCAAGTCGAATTTAATGCTTTGCGCAAGACCTGGCTGGGCTTGAAGGTCAGAACCTTACGCGCTGAAATCTGAATTTCTTCTCCGGTTTGAGGATTCCGTCCCTTCCGCGGCCGCTTTTCGCGCACCATAAAATTCCCAAAACCGGAAATCTTGATCTTTTCCCCATTCTCCAAGGTTTCCTTAATGAGGTCGAATACCAGGTCCACGATCTCCGCAGATTCTTTCTTGGAAAAGCCGATTTTCTCGTAGATGTTCTCGACGATATCCGCTTTCGTCATGGTCTGGCCCTCCTTTCAAGGCAGAGCTTCTAAGGGTTCGCATCCGGAGATTTAACGCAGAATGGCACCGTATCTTTCGGCCAACAGGGCAACGATTTTTTGATGGAGCTCGTTGACCTCCCCATCCGTGAGCGTCCGGTCCTCCCGCTGGAATTTCAACCGGAAGGCCAAGCTCTTTTTCCCCGGGGGAATGGAGTCCCCCCGATACAGGTCGAAAAGCTTGATCTCGGCGATCCAGCCGTTGTTTGCCTCCCACAGGGTGCTCAAGAGTTCGCCGGCAGAGGTTTCCTCTTCGACAATCAGAGCCAAGTCCCGAATAATGGCCGGGTAACGGGCCAGAGGCTTGAAGGAGTGGCGCTCCGCCGCTTTGGCTACCAATTTTTCGAAATCCAGCTCGAAGAGAAAAGTTCTCTGCTTGAGCTCGAAAGCCTCCTGCACATCGGGGTGGGCCTCTCCCATTACCCCCAGCACTTCCCCGTTCACCTCCACCCGGCAGGCCTTCCCGGGGTGCAGAAAAGGTTCTTCCCGGTCGGAGAGGAAATGATAACCAGAAACCCCCAGCCCATCCAAAAGGGTCTCCAGAGCCCCTTTAAGGTCGAAAAAATCGCTTTCTTCTTTGGCTTTCGCCCAGGATTCTTCATCCCTTAAGCCCGAAAGTAACCCGGCAAGGGTCTTTACTTCCTCGGGCAAGTCCTGGCCTTCTTTGGGGAAAAAAACCCGCCCCAGCTCAAAGAGTTTCAGGTTAACATTTTGCCGATGGACATTCATTCGGGCCACGTTCAGAAGACCGGGGATCAGGGTGGTGCGCATGACGGACTGGTCCTCGCTCAAAGGATTATGGATGCGCAAAGCCATCGCCCTCCGGTCCTTGGAAGGGGTAAGATTCAGGTCTTTCAGGCTTTTGGGCGATATGAAGCTGTAGTTGATTACTTCCCTAAAGCCGAAGGCCACCAAGAGAATCCTGGCCTGCTCCTCCGCCCGCTGCCCTTTCGTCTTCTTCTCCGCGGACACTTGCCCGGATGGAAGCGTCACAGGGACTCGGTGGAAGCCGTGAAGACGGGCGACCTCTTCGATGAGGTCAATCTCTCGCTGCAAATCCACCCGAAAGGTCGGGGGCATCACCCAGAATGAGTCAAGCCCTTCCGGCTCGACCAGCAATTGAAGGCACCCCAGGTAATTCTGGACTTCCTGGCCACTGATGGCCGTTCCTAAAATTTTGTTAACCCGGGGAACGCGCAGGAGGATCTTTCTGGGCTCGATCTTGCCAGGATAATTGTCCACCGCTCCTCGAACCAGTGATCCACCTCCCAGATCAGCCATTAAGGCAGCCGCGCGATCCGCAGCCCGGAGGGATCCATTGGGGTCAATGCCTCGCTCAAAGCGGAGGGAAGCTTCGGTGGTCAACCCGATTTGCTTCGAAGTTCGGCGGATGCCCATGGGGTCGAAGTAAGCGCTCTCCAGAAGGATGTTCCTGGTCTCCGGGCGGACCTCGGAGTTCAGCCCCCCCATGATTCCGGCCAGAGCCACAGGCCTTTTCCCATCGCAAATCATCAGGGCGCCTTCTGGCATTTGCCGCTCCATTCCATCCAGGGTGGTGAAACTTTCGCCCGGCTTGGCCGTTCGCACGATAATCCGCTTTTCTTCCAGCAGATCAAAGTCAAAAGCATGGAGAGGCTGGCCCATTTCCATCATCACGTAGTTGGTCACGTCTACGATGTTATTGATGGAACGAACGCCGACAGCTTCCAGACGAAGGCGCATCCAGAGGGGGGAAGGGGCGATTTTAACCCCGAAGATCAGTTTGGCCACATACCGGGGGCAAAGTTCGGGGCGTTCGATGGCCACAGAGGTATGGTGTTCGGCGGCCTCCGTTCCTGGAAAATTTTTTTCTAAGGGAAAACGAAGATCCTTCCCGGTCAATGCCGCCACCTCCCGGGCCACACCCAGGATACAGAGGCAATCGGGGCGGTTGGGGGTGACGTTCAGGTCGAAGATCCAGCCCCCCAGACCCAAAGCTTTTTCCAGCGGAGTTCCCAGCGGCAGGCCCGGGTCCAGAAACATGATTCCGCATGCATCATCGCCCAGTCCCAGCTCTTTTTCCGAACAGAGCATTCCTTCGGAGGGGATGCCTTTAAAGGAAGTCTTTTCAATCCTCGCCCCCCCGGGAAGCCTGGCTCCTTCTAAGGCCAGAGCCACCCACTTCCCGAATGTCAGGTTGGGGGCACCGCAGACGATGGAATAGTCCCTCTGGCCATCGTTGACCGTGCATGCGGAAAGGCGGTCGGCCTGCGGATGAGGGCGAAAGGAAACTAACCTGGCCACGACTACACCCTCAAAAGCAGGCTTCGATTCACTGAGGTTTTCCACCTCCAGCCCCGAATGAGTCAGAAGCTCGGCGAGTTCAGAAGGGGGGAGAGAAACCTCTACATAATCTTTAAGCCATTGGAAACTGACCTTCACGTCATCCCTTTTTCGTATCAGGCTCTCGAGCGCTCAGGGGCCATCAAAACTGCTTCAAAAATTGTAGGTTGTTCTCAAAAAAGATGCGTATGTCGCTCAAGCCCGCTTGGAGCATGGCAATGCGTTCCACCCCCAGGCCGAAAGCAAAACCAGTATAAAGCTCCGGGTCATACCCCACGAAGCGGAATACCTCCGGGTCGATCATCCCCGAACCTAAGATTTCCAGCCACCCGCTATTTTTGCACACGGCGCACCCCTTGCCCTGGCAGATGACGCACTGGATGTCCACCTCCGCGCTGGGTTCCGTGAAGGGAAAGAAGCTGGGTCGAAAGCGCATTTGCACCTCGGGGCCGAAGAATTGGTGGACAAAATAAGTTAAAGTCCCTTTCAGGTCTGCAAAGGTAATATGATGGTCCACGACGAACCCCTCGACCTGGTGAAACATTGGGCTGTGGGTGGGGTCGGAGTCGTGACGGTAGACCTTTCCCGGGGCAATCACTCGCAGGGGGGGGGTTCGGCGTTCCATGGTGCGCACCTGAACCGGGGAGGTATGGGTGCGCAGAATCACGTTGGGGGAGAAATAAAAAGTGTCCTGCATGTCGCGGGCGGGGTGGTCTTTGGGAAAATTCAAGGCCTCAAAATTATAATAATCCAGCTCCACCTCCGGCCCTTCGGAAACCTCGAATCCCAGGCGCTCAAAAATGGAAACGATTTCTTCTGTGACCTGAGTGATGAGGTGCTTACTCCCCATGGAGGACCTGCGCCCCGGTAGGCTGAAGTCAACCCATTCCCGGAGCAATTGACTTTCTTTCTGCTTTTGCCGCTCCTGCTCTAAAGCCCGCTCCGCCGCTTCTTCCAGGGCCGCTTTCAGCTGATTCGCCAGTTGCCCAACTGCCGGCCGCTCTTCTGCCGGCACCTCCCCCATTCGCCGCAGACATTTAGTGAGCAAGCCTTTCCGGCCGATGTATTTTGTGCGCACTGCCTGGACCCCGGCTTCTCCCCGGGCATTACCCAGCTCAGCCAGCGCTTCCTCTTTCATTCTTTTAAGTCTCTCACGCATCCCGCGTTTTTCCCTCAACCCGGTTGCCCTTTGGCAACCTCCACAATTTTAGAAAACCCCGCAGGGTCAGAGACGGCGATCTCGGCCAGAATCTTCCGGTCGATCTCTACCTCCGCTTTTTCCAGCCCGGAGATCAATTGGTTGTAGGTCAGGTCATGAACGCGGGCCGCGGCGTTAATCCGGGTGATCCACAGGGAGCGGAAGACGCGCTTCTTGACCCTGCGGTCGCGGTAGGCGAATTTACGTGCCCGGTCGACTGCTTCGGTGGCCATGTGGAATAGGCCCCCACGTGCTCCCCGGTACCCTTTGGCTTCCTTCAGGACTCTCTTTCTCCGCTTTCTCGATTTGACGCTCTTTTTAACTCTGGGCATTTCTGCTCGCTCCTTCTTCCTAAGTCCCGCTAAAAGCGGGCTCAGCTTCCAGCCCTTCCCTTCCTTCTGCTTCAGTCGCTTTCAAAGGTAGGGAAGCAGTTTTTTGATGTTCTTCAGGTCTCGCGGATCGACCAACGCGGACTTGCGCAAATTTCTCTTCCGCTTGCTGGCCTTCTTGGTCAAAAGGTGGCTGGCGAAAGCTTTATGGCGTTTGATCCTTCCGCTTCCCGTCGCCTCAAACCGCTTGGCCGCCCCTCGGTTGCTCTTTAATTTTGGCATGTTGCCGAATCTCCTCTGCAGAAAAATAGGTTGGGCTTCTTCCTTGCCCCGGGCCAAGAAAAAAGCGAAATTTAGGCTTCCAACGCCCAATGGGCCAGCAATAGATAAAATTGTTTCGGGCGATGGAAAAGGGCTCAGGGCTTTGGGGCCAGGATCATGACCAAGTTTCGCCCTTCCAGTCGGGGGGCTTGCTCAATCACCGCCAAATCTTTGACCCCTTCGATGAAGCGGTTGAGCATCTCTTTCCCGAATTCTGTATGGGCGATCTCTCTTCCCCGGAAAAGAATGGAAATCTTGGCCTTATTGCCTTCGTTGAGGAAGCGCTTGACATGACGAAGCTTGAACTGGAAATCATGCTCGTCGGTGCGGGGTCTTACCTTGACTTCCTTGACATGGATAATGGTCTGATGTTTCCGCGCTTCCTGAGAACGCTTGCTCTGTTGGTATTTGTACTTCCCATAATCCATGATGCGGCAGACCGGAGGCTGGGAATTCGGAGCCACTTCCACCAGGTCTAATCCCTGTTCCTCTGCCACCCTCAGGGCGTCTTTCAGAGGCAGAATGCCCAACTGTTTGCCGTCTGAGCCGATCACCCTGACCTCCAGAGCTTTGATGCCCCAATTGATGCTCGCTTCCTTAGCTATACGATTCACCTCCTAGGCAACATTCTTTTTTTATGATCTGGATTAATTCCTCGGCTTTCATGGGCTTCAGGGCTCTTCCGCTGTGCGCTCGGGGGGCCAAAGTGTCCTGCTCCACTTCTCGCTTGCCCAGGACCACCATGTAGGGGATCTTCTGCAGCTCAGCTTCCCGGACTTTCAATCCCAGCTTTTCGTTGCGGAAGTCCCTTTCCACCCGGATCCCCGCTTGCAGGAATCTCTGGTAGACCCTCTCTCCGTAAGGGATATGTTGATCGGTGACCGTAAGAAGGATGACCTGCACCGGGGCCAGCCAGGTGGGGAAAGCGCCGGCATAATGCTCCGTGAGCACTCCAATGAAGCGCTCCATGGCCCCCAGGATTACGCGATGGATCATCACCGGCCGATGTCTCTCCCCATCTTTGCCAATGTAGGTAAGGTCGAAGCGCTCGGGCATGGCGAAGTCGCACTGGATCGTGGCACACTGCCACTCCCGCTCCAAAGCATCCTTGAGTTTGACGTCAATCTTGGGCCCGTAAAAGGCACCCTCCCCTTCATTGATCTGGTAAGGAAGGCCGCTTTCGTCCAGGGCCGAGCGCAAGGCTTGCGTGGCCCTTTCCCAATCCTCATCGGAGCCGATGGTCCCTTTGTCCGGGCGGGTGCTGATCTCCAGCCCATAAGAGAAACCGAAGATCTTCATCACTTCCCGGACCAGATCGAGAATTCCCTTGATCTCCCCGTTGAGCTGTTCGGGCATACAAAGAATGTGGGCATCGTCCTGGGTGAACTCCCGGACCCGCAGAAGGCCATGAAGCTCCCCTGATTTCTCGTGCCGATGGACTGTTCCCAGCTCAAAGTACCGCAGGGGAAGATCACGATAACTGCGGATCTTGAATTTGTAGATGAGCATGTGGGCGAGGCAGTTCATCGGTTTGATCCCGTAGGTTTGACCCTCGACCTCCGTGAAATACATTTTTTCTCGGTAATTATCATAATGGCCCGATCGTTTCCACAGGTCGAGCTTCAGGATCTGGGGCCCGATGACCAATTGGTAGCCGCGCTTCAAGTGTACCCGCTTCTCGAAGTCTTCTATGAGCATGCGCAGGAGGGCGCCCTTGGGGTGATAGATGACTAGGCCAGCTCCGGCCTCTTCATTGAGGGAGAAGAGATCAAGTTCCCGCCCCAGTTTTCGGTGATCGCGCCGCCGGGCCTCCTCCAGGTGGTAGAGATGCTTTTCCAGGGCTTCGGAGGTGGGGAAGGCCGTGCCGTAAATCCTCTGGAGCATCTTATTCCGTTCATCCCCCCGCCAGTAGGCTCCGGCCACGCTGGTCAGTTTGAAGACCTTGATCATTCCTGTAGAAGTCAGGTGAGGACCCCGGCACAGGTCCACGAAATCCCCCTGTTGATAGAGGGTCACCTCGCTATCGGCAAGGCCTTCGATCAATTCGGCTTTGTAAGGCTCGCACCGTTCGCGGAAAAGGCGCAGGGCATCTTCCCGGGATACTGTTTTCCGCACGATGGGTAGGTGGCTCTCGATGATTTCCTTCATCTTGGCTTCGATCCGGGGAAAATCTTCCGGTGAAAAACTGCCGCCGAAGTCGAAATCGTAATAAAAGCCATCCTTGATCGCCGGCCCGATGGTGATCTTAGCCCCGGGAAACAGGCTTTGCACAGCCTGGGCCATGATATGGGAGGTGCTGTGTCTCAGCACTTCCATTCCCTGCTCCGAGGACATATTCACCCATTCTAACAGGCCTCCCCGCTCCAGAGGGGCTTGCAAGTCCAGGAGAAGCCCATCCACTCTGGCGGCCGCAATCTCCCCCGCATTGCCCCCCGGTTTGGAATCAATTAGAATATCTTTTAGCAAAATTCCTCTGGGGTATTTTTTGGCCACTCCATCCTGGAAGCGAACTTCAATTTTCTCCATTGTTTCTCGAAAAGGGAGCTTCCCCCGCTTAAAAATAAGAAAAAGGCATCACCGGACAGGAGCATGATGCCTTTTTCGATTTAAGGAGTTAAATTTCTTACAGCCTCAAAAAGGAAGTTTGGTAGGCACGAGGGGATTTGAACCCCTGACTTCTACCGCGTCAAGGTAGCGCTCTCCCCCTGAGCTACGTGCCTACAAATTTCACCTTGACGTAAAATATTGATACCAATAAGAAGAAAAATTGTCAAGTAAAATGTTGAGCTTAATTATCATTTTTAAGGTGTTCTCTGAAAGCATACGATTTTTCTTTTTTCTAATTGCAGTATTTTGGCCTGGTCAGGGTAGAAAATCAAGGTTTTTCCTGGTTAAACAATCTAATCCCCTTGACAATATATTGTAACCCGGAAATCACCGTCGTCAGCGTCGTCCCCCAGATTAAAAAATTCACCAACAAAGGAATGGGGGAAGCATACTTGGAAAAGAGGGCGAAGGCGACAGTCAGAAGCTGGAAGACCGTGGTCAACTTGCTGGCCAGGGAAGGCTTGATCTCAAAGGGATGGGAGGTCAAAAAGAGGATCATGATCCCCAGGGATATAATCACGTCCCGGCTGATCACAATCACCGCCAGCCAGCCGGGGAGGATGTTCAGGATGGCCAAGGTGATGAAGGAGGACGCCGAGAGGAGCTTATCGGCCACCGGGTCGAGGTAAGAGCCCAGAACTGTGCGCTGATGGAGGAGACGGGCAAGGAGTCCGTCTACGGCATCACTGACCGCCGCAGCCATAAAGATCAGGAGAGCTCCTCCGAAGCGATGATCGATTAAAAGGATGATGAACAGAGGAACGATAATAATGCGGGCAATGCTCAGAATATTGGGAAGATTCAGCATCGATGATCGGGAAGCTTACGGTTTCATCTCCTTATCCCGCTTTTGGTTCCACCGCACCCACTCTTCCTTCTGGTCTTCCTCAGGGGTGAAGGAAATGGGCTTTCCGGGCTTACCCACCGCGGGAATGATAACCTGCATCATCTGGGTGAGAACGATTTCCTCCCACTTCTCCCGACTGACTTCTTCATAAGGGCGGGGAATTTCCTGAGGGCCCCTGACTTCCCGGGGAACCTTGAATCCTTCTTCTTCCGGCTTGTAGTCGGGCTTGACGAAAGGATTGTAGACTTCCACAGACCCCTCGTAGACCCGAATCAAGGTGGATTTGTCTTCCTCCACGGTCATCCGCCAGACAGTATCCCGAACCCCAGCTACAGCATTTGCGGAAGCGACTTCAAAAGTTTTCTTGGACCCAAAAACTTTGCGCACGTTGGCCCAGGTCTTTCCTGTGCCCACCTCCACCTTCACCTCTCTGGAGCCTTCTTTGGGGTCGAAGAGAACCGTCCTCATTTTGAACGTCGTCCGCTGGTCGAAGCGCAAAATGCTCCGGTCGGGAAGCTGAATTTCGATCCGGCTCTTTTCCCCGGTTCGCACCTCATCTTCCCGGGAGAGAAGGCTGCCAACTTTCAGGGGGCCCCAGACCGTCTCCCCTTTGGCTAAAGCTTCTGCTTTGCCTTGGAGAAAGGTTACCCTGGCTTTATCCGCCCCTGCCCCTTTCGACCCGGATTCTTTGCTCGCCGTTTCCCCGGGCCAGGAAAGAAGCAAAATTAGAATTAGAAAAAATGTGAGAAAGGAAAAATTCTTTCCTCTTCCCCACCGCATGATTCCTCCTTTTCCTTTCGCCGCTCGGCGATCCCTTTGAACCTCGAAGAGAAACTCCTCCAGGCTCTCTGCCTTGGAATCCTATGGAGATTTTTTCAGGTTGACTTTCAGGGTATGTCGGGACTGATTCCCGGCGTAAACCTCGCGCACCTCCGGGACAAAACCCGGCTTGCGGATTTCGATCTTATGGGTCCCGCTTTTCAGCTCGATGGGGTTCTTCTCGAATTGCCCGGCCTGGCCCACGAGCTCTCCATCGACGAAGACTTCGGCATCGCTGGGGATGGCAAAGATATTTAAAAAGCCCTCGGTTCCCACTCCCCGGCGCGTTTCTTTGGGAAGGCCACATCCCCAAAGGAGGACCAGGGCGAGCCCCAAAAGAGCGATCTTTTTCATCGTCCCTCCATCCTCTCACTGTTTGACTTTGATGATGTCGTTGATTTGAAAGCCGGTCCCAGCTTTGGCGCGGGCTTTGGTCAGCCTGTCGCCGGTGTAGCCGGTGACGGTCAATTCACCCTTGATCCCCCCTTCTTCCCTCCCGAGCAGAACCTTGGTCTGGGGATCATAGATTTCTTTCCCCAGAGTCTGGACGGTCAAAATGTCTCCTAACTTCAACCCCACATCCCGTCCGGCGTTTATGTAAATGTCGCTGCCGCTGATGGAGGCGATCCTCCCCGACCATTCCACGCTCTGCAACTGCTGCACGAGGTTATCCATAAACTTGGTAATGGCGGAACGCAGAGCTTCCTGTCCCAGGGTCTCATCGTATCCAGCCCTCTGGCCAAGGCCCAAGACTTCCTGGGCCTTGCGTTCAAATTCCCCTTTGCCCGAATCCGCGAAAAGAAGTTGGCCCGTGGAGGCATCCACCACCCGCACATCCACCACGCATTTGGCCGTCTGAACTTTTTGCTTCCAGACCCCCAGGTCCGTTCCCCCGGTTTGCACGCCGAACTGGGAGATAGAGCCGGTCACCAGCGCATTCAACCCGAGAACCTTACCAGCCTGGGCTGCTGTTTCGGGGTTGACGGCGCCTGTCTGGCCCAGGGCCTGTTCTCCGAGAACCTGCCTCAACTGAGCGCGCTCTACGAGGATGAACGCTCCGGTTTTAAAGAGCTCGGTCGTCAGGATGTCCGATGCCGAAGTCCCCAGCCTGCCGGCCCCGTAGCTGGTCTTGTTCACAAAGTCCACAATACCCACCCGGAGTTTCGGGCCCTTATGGGTGATTCGGGGAACTGGTGCCGCTGGTGGGGGGACGGTTGGTTGCGCTGCAGGTTGGGCCTGGGCCACCTTTGTTTCTTTCGCCGGTGCCCCTCCCATTATGGGCATCCCGGCACAGCCCCAGAGGGCCCAGAGGGAAACGATCAGAATGAGAATTCCTATTCTTCTTGATTCCATATCCTTACCCTCCCCTTTCATGGAATGAGAACCGTTTTTATTTTGTTGCTGGGAAAAGACAAATTCCCCGAGGTGCGGCCACGGGCAGGGGCCCATCGGGCAGAGTAGCAAAGCTGGCAGAGATGACTTGCTCCACATAAGGTTGATAGGATTGCAAAGCGGCAAATTTTAGCGTTTCGGTGCTCAATCCCAGCTTCCGCTCCTTGACTGCATGGTCAGAATCCCACAGTTTCTCTCCGCTTTTGGCATCTTTCAACTCAAACCGGGCGGAAACCGTCATGGAAGCGTAGGCCACAAGATAGGTGGTGCTAAACTCGGTTACGGTTGTGTAAAGGAGCGCGTCCACACCCAAGAGCTTCCCCAATTCTTGGGGCGGGAGAGTATGGATCTGACCTGCTTCCCGGATCTCTTTTTCCAAAAGCCTGCTGTCAACCGATGAAATGACCGGGGTTTCGTATCCTTTTCCCGATAATTTATTGTACACCATGGGACGAAAGATTTCCGGAGCTTTCAGGCTGACAGTTTCGTTCATCACGGGCAGGACGGCAATGGACCGCGGGGTGCGCGCCTTGTAGTCCGGGACCATGGAATGGTTGGCCACGGCCGCACAGCCGGCAGCCACCGCAGCCAAGCCCAGGAGAAACCCCAGAATGACAATTTTTCGCCTGTTCATCGGGTCATCCTTTCGTCATTTATTTATTATTCATTCATCGGGGGGTCACGCTGACCTCGATCGTATTCCAGGTTGAACTGAGCACCTTGACGACAAATTCTTTGAAACTTTTCCGGCTGATCTCCTCGGATAGGGATTGGGCACTGCCCTTGATATCCACGTCCATCTTGGCCACATTCCCCGAGAAACTGCGCTCATGGATCCTCTCCACGCCCCGGACTTGCCCCTGGAGCATGTTCTTGAATCGGATTAAGTCTTCGTGACCGGAAAGACCACTCACCGTAAGCTGGACCAGCGTTGTGGCCGCAACGCGCTTTTGAAAACTCTTGATGATATCCTCGATCATTTTATCGGAAATTTTAGCACTGGCCCTTTTTAAAGCTTCCGTGCCACCAGTCACCTCGTCAATATGCACGGCGGCAGCATGTTCGGCCCCTGAGGAAAGAATCCTCCCGTTGTCCGTCTGGATGGCCCGCAAAGAGATATTGGCCTGCACCGATTTCATCGAGGTCCCGGCCACACTGCCAACCGACTTGGCCAAAGCTTTGCCCACAATGACGACTTCGGCATCGGCCTGCTTGGCCAGGGATACGGCAGCGTTATTATTCAGGTCTACGACCTGGAATGCTGGGGCGACCTTGATTTCCCTGGATTGGACGCTGTGATCAACGAAATCGAACCCCTTCTCCCGGAAGCGGTCGATGATCGTATTTTCTGTAATCGTTAGATCCGCCTGCTCCGCTCGATGATACCCCCACCAGTAGGTATAGTACTGCTTGCCGATGTTCTGCTCGGCCACCAGAATCATAATCCTCGGTTTGCCCACCTGGCCCAAAAGGATTCCCAGGGCCTGGAGGTCCTTCTGCAGGTCACCCATAGCCACCGTTGCCTGGATGGTTACCTGGTGTAAATTAGGACCGGGGGTCTCGGTAAGGATTTTATAGTTCTGGATGTACCCCTGCGTCTGAGTGTAAATGCGGTCATTCAAGGTTTGAAAATTCTGCACCATTGTTTCGGAGGAAACCATCGTGCCTACGGCCTGCTCCACTGCCTTGCGCAGGGCGTCGTTGATGGCACTGTCCCTGGCGATGGCCCGATCCCCCCCCATGACCACCCCCACGCCTTCGGCTGTAAGGGTCTGGACCTGCTGCCCGCCCGCCCCAGCAGACCAACTGAAAAATAGAAGGACAAGGAAAAATCCCCTTAAAGCATTTTTAGACAAAATGCTCCCTCCTTTCTCAGAAGAACCGCAGCTCATCTTTAAGCTTGCGGATGATCAGCAGGGCATCAGCCCCTGACACGGTGCCCATGGGAGCAAACTCTCCGGTTGTCAAATCTTTCGCTTCCATGACTCCCCGGGAAGTCACCACCATCACGGCATTGAAATGCGGCAGGTCATTGCGCAAGTCTGGGAAAGGAGACTTGGAGCCGATAAACTTTGTGGCCAGCTTCTCATCGCCACTCACCTTAATCAGAATGTCCTCGATCATCAGGGCGTAAGCTGCGCGGGTAATCTTCTCCTTGGGGAAAAATTTGTGGTCCGGCGAGGGTTCCAGTCCCCTGACCCCCAACCGCATCACCGTTTCAATATCCGTGCGCAGGACATGGTCCTGGATGTCTGTCGCCGCTTCGGCCTTGACGATTCGGTCGGCCTCGAATTTCTTCCCTGGAGCCTGGAAACTGGTGTCAAATCGCCGCGGGGTCCGCTTCTGATAAAGTTTTTCGAGCAACAATTCTTCAACAAACAAAGCAGCCAAATCGGCCCGGGTGATCTCTTCGATGAGGGCAATCTTTTTTCCGATCACCGATCCCGGGGCTGCCCGCTGGATTTTTTGCACAATCTTCCATTCACTATCCGCTTCGATCAGGTACTTATCATTGAGATCCAAGACCTTCTTGAACATTTCCCCGGCTTTGTCAAAGTTCAGAGCAAACTTGTAAGCTTTCCCCATGTAAAAATAGGCGGGCGAAAATTTTGGGTTGAGTTTGATCGCCGTTTCAAACTCATCCTCTGCCTTATTCAGCCATTTCTCTTTTCGCTCCATGGAATAGAGGCGGAGCATCCCCACGTGGGCATTTGCTTTGTCATCGGGCTTTTCGGCCAAACCCTTGGCTTTTTTCATGTTCTCGTAGGCTTTCTCAAAGCTGTTTTGATACCCGAAGACCAGGCCCAAGCCAACATAGGCCGGGGAATACTTTTTGTCGAGCTGGATGGCCATTTCAAATTCTCTCTGCGCTCCCGAATAGTCCCCCTTATCCAGCAGCTTGTTGCCCGAAAAAACATGATGTTCCGGTGTATCCAGGGCCGCCTCTGGTTTACGGGGAGGAGGGGCGCAGGAAGTGATCATCGCCGCGAAAAGAACCGCGGTGAAAAGCGCTACCAAAAGCCACAATATACCTCGCCGATTCATAAAAGCCTCCTTTATCAAAATCAGTTTCTTCGATTCAGCCTAAGAAATCAATCGACTACCACGAGCACGCGGCACTGCTCTAAGAAGCTCAAATTTTTCGACATGTCCTTCAGGCCCTGGGCATCGGCGTTGCGGATGACGATATCGCTGCTCCCCGCTCCCGTGACTTTCGTTGCTTTAATTAAGATCGGATTGGCAGCCACCCGGTCATTCTTCTGGGCTGCCGCCAGGTCTTTCACATACCCCAGGATTCCATATTTCGTTGCCCATTCCTGGGAGACAAAAGCTGACCCATAGACTTCCCTTCCGTCCTCGTCAAGAACCTTCGGGGACATAGCCGGACGGAGATTCAGGCCGCGGGAATCAAACACGATTCCTGTATAAACAGGACTCCCCGCCTTTGGCACGCTTTGCGTTCCGAACGCCGCGGAGGGTAAGAGAGCCTGGGAGAAGGAGCCAGTCATGGGCACCTCTACGGTCACCTCCACCGCCCCGTCGGAGAGGTACCTGGTATTGACCACCCGCGCCCCCCTGACAAATCCTTGAACCTGGGTTCGGATGACGTCGCTCTGGGTCATGGCGTTTACCACCAGCGTCTGGGAATCTATGCGTACCCCCTTCACCGTCTCCAGGATGTTTCTCAAAGCGTCCGCCTTGGCCGCCCTCTCCGCTCCAAGCCTGGCAGCGGAGACGTTGGGAGCTTCTGGGTTTGGGGCCCCGCTTCCCGTGGCCCGGATGACCTGATCAGCCCAATTAACCTCCCCGCTTCCGATCGCCTGGACCAGGGGCTGTTGCGACTGGGCGGCAGAAGCCAGGACAAACAAAAAGACCACCGCAACCCAGACCCATACCCGCCATTCTTTCCTTCTCATCGCGTCCTCCTCATGCCGGCCGCCTCCCGCTGGATCAGAATCCCTGCCCCATTTTGCCGGGTGAAGCAACCTTGGTGTTAACTTTCTGAGTGATTAAAAATTCACTCTGTGTTTTTAATTTTGCGGTATTATAACTTTTTCCCCTGATTTGTCAAGGCAAAATTTCGAGATCCCTGAAAAACACCCGATTTGTCATTGCGAACGAAGTGAAGCAATCCCCCCCACCCTCTCCCTCCCCTCGAGAGGCATAAGCGCTAACTTAGTCCTTATCCATTTATTCCCCCCTTTATCAAAGGGGGGTTTGGGGGGATTTCAGCACTTAGCGATTCTGTCATAATCTGACAGATAACCTCCACGACAGCATCGCTTTCTTCCA
>Ga0315280_10002742_pt1 | contig 28141 bp, 26 predicted proteins | sample YL17G06_40_MG_FD_203697 | JGI IMG/M metagenome (GOLD analysis project Ga0315280, IMG submission 203697) | Sediment microbial communities from Yellowstone Lake, YNP, Wyoming, USA - YL17G06_40 | ecosystem: Environmental > Aquatic > Freshwater > Lake > Sediment | place: USA: Wyoming | collected... | reverse complement strand
TCGAACCCTTCGCTCGTGATGCGAATGGCGCTGTAAATCTCAGGAAGTTCGCGCTCCTTGAAGACCACATCTACGACAGGTCCGATGACCTGAACGACCTTGCCGATTTTTTCCTGATTTTTCTCTTTGCTCATTGGTCACTCCACATTTTTTATTTTGTCAGCGCTTCCACAGCCGTCATGATTTCGAGCAATTCCTTCGTGATCGAAGCCTGCCGAACTTTATTCAAGACAAGAACAAGATTCGATATCAAATCTTCCGCATTTTTCGTGGCATTATCCATGGCCATCATTCGAGCGGCATGCTCTGCGGCCTGGGATTCAAAGAAACAATGGGCTAGCTGGTTTTCCACATAAAGAGGAAGCAGCCTGTTCAGCACAGAAATAGCTTCCGGCTCCCAGCCGAGGGGCAAAAGCGCCTGGCTCCCTTCTCCTTCCTGGGGCGACAGAGGCAAGAGCTTTGAAACAGTGATCCGCGGGGAAAGAATGGATTTAAATTCATTGTAAACAACATAGACGGCATCGCATTTGTTGAAAACATAAAGCCGCATCAAAAATTGGGCGATCTCTCTAAGGTTCTGAATGTTGAGTTTATCCACTTTCTCGGAGTAGGCTCGGTCGATGGGCAGAGGATGTCTTTTGAAAAAATTAACGGCTTTTTTCCCCACTAGAACCAGGTGTACCTCAGAATGGGGCGATTTTTCTTTAAAAAAAGAATACGCTGCGGCCAGCAAATTTGAATTGAACGCGCCGCATAACCCTTTATCCGAAGTGATCACAACGCCTTCGATTTTTTTCTCTTCGCGCTCGAAGAGCAAGGGATGAGAATTCTTCCCCGCCCAATAAACAATCTTTTCCAATAAATCCGGCAATGTATGCCAGTAGGGCCTAGCCTCGAGCATAGTCCGTTGAGATTTTTTAAATCTGGCGGTGGAGACGGTCTTCATGGCCTGAGTGATCTGCTGGGTGTTTTTGACACTCTTGATTCTTCGTCTCAGGTCAATTAGATTAGACATCTTGTTAGATCTGTCCTTGTCTGAATTTTTGGCTGAAATCCTTTAGCGCTTCGCCGATAGCATCATCTAGGGCTGCATCGATCTGCTTTTTCTCGGCGAGTTTCATAAGAATTTCCGGATGGGTTTTTTCCATAAACTCGTCCATTTTCTTCTCATACTCTCTGATCTGGTTCACTTTGAATTCATCCAAGAAGCCCCGGTTTCCGGCGTAGATGATCAATATTTGTTTTTCGACCGGCAAAGGAGAATATTGATTCTGTTTGAGAATCTCGGTCAGCCGTTCTCCCCTATCCAGCTGGGCCTGACTGATCCTGTCGAGCTCGGTTCCAAACTGCGCAAAGGTGACAAGGTTCCGGTATTGGGCGAGGTCCAAACGCAATTTCCCCGCAACCTGCTTCATGGCTTTGATCTGGGCATTCCCTCCGACTCGGGATACGGATATACCGACATTAATGGCAGGCCTGACGCCTGCGTTAAAAAGCTCGGGTTCCAGGTAAATCTGGCCATCCGTGATGGAGATGACATTAGTCGAAATATACCCTGAAATATCCCCTGCCTGCGTCTCGATGATGGGCAGAGCGGTGAGCGAGCCGCCGCCGTGCTCTTCGTTGAGCTTGGCAGCCCGCTCGAGGAGCCTTGAGTGGAGGTAAAAAATATCACCCGGATAAGCTTCCCGGCCGGGGGGACGACGCAGCAGAAGCGAGATCTCGCGATAAGCTGCCGCATGCTTGGATAGGTCATCATAGATCACGAGAGCATGCTGACCGTTGTCTCTGAAATATTCTCCGATAGCACAGCCGCTATAAGGAGCGAGGTGCTGGAGCGGCGAAGGATCACTCGCTGAAGCCGCAACCACGATGGAGTAATCCATGGCTCCATAGTCTTCCAAAGTCTTGATGACGTGAGCGACCGTGGAATTTTTCTGGCCGATGGCCACATAAATACAGATCATATCTTTATTTTTTTGGTTGATGATGGTGTCAATAACGACGATGGACTTCCCGGTCTGACGGTCTCCGACGATCAGCTCCCGCTGTCCTCTTCCGATGGGAATCATGGCATCAATGGCTTTGATCCCCGTCTGTAAAGGCTCCCTGACGGGCAAACGGTCCACAACTCCGGGGGCCAGCCGTTCAATGGGTAGAAAGACATCAGTCTTTATCGGGCCCCTACCGTCCAGGGGTTGGCCCAACGGATTGACCACCCTTCCAATCATGGCAGGCCCGGCAGGGACATCCATGATTCGGTGGGTTCGCTTGACTATATCTCCTTCCATTATCAAGTAACTTTCACCCAGCAGAACTGCTCCGATGCTTTCCTCTTCGAGGTTTAAAGCGATGCCGCGCACGCCATGGGGAAATTCAAGCAGTTCGTTGTACATCACCCGGTCAAGTCCGTGAACGCGAGCAATCCCGTCTCCAACAGAAGTCACAGCTCCAATCTCTTTGATATCGACCTCTGTTTCATAGCCCTCGATTTGGCGCTGGATAATCTTGCTGATTTCATCCGCTTTAATATCCATTTCTGTCTATCCTTCACTGATTTTTTCTTTGAGTTTCGTGAGGTGGCCTCTGAGGGAATCATCGTAAGCTGTGTTGGCTCTCCGAAGATAAAGGCCGCCGATGAGTTCTGGGTCAATTTTAAAATTTAAACGGACAGAGCTTTTTTCTAAGAGTTCTAGCTCCCTCTGCAGTTTCTCTTTCTGCGCCGCTGTCAAGGGAACGACAGAGCTAACCTCAAAAGTCAAAACACCCTGTTTCTCATTCCAGACAACGGGCAACAGATCTAAGATATCACCCAAAAGCTCAAGTCGGTTATGACCGACGAGCAGCAGGAGAAATCTTGAGGTTTTCTCGTGAACAGATTTCTTGGCCAGTATTTCTTTGACAATCTGTGTTTTTTTAGTGGTTGTCAGGAAAAGGCTGAATAGAATCTCTCTTAACTCTTTATGGGCAGAAAGGAGGTTTGAAAAATCAGCCAGCTCACCGGCAAGGGTTTCAAATTCCTCTCTACTCCTGATGGCATTGACCAGCCCTTGGGTGTATCGCTTAACTAGGATTTGACTTTTCATAAAGTTTTGCGAGCCTTTCAAGGGATTTATCTATCAGAAGAGAATGATCTTCCGGCGTGAGTTTTCTCCTAATCTTTCCCAGAGCCAAACTCGCTGCAAGCTCAGCCGTGTAGTCTTTGAGCTCCTGGATTCCTGCCTTCACCTGCATCTCGATTTCCTGCTGGGCGAAACGCCTCAACCTCTCCGCCTCTTGCTGAGCAAGGACTTTGATCCTTTCTTTTTCCCTAGCTCCCTCAAGCTCTGCTTCCATCTTAATTTTCGTGACCTCCTCCTCCAGCCGGCTCAGCCTTTGGGTTGCCTCTTGGAGTTTCCGGTCTGCTTCCCTTCGAGACACTTCAGCGTCTTCCAGAGACTGTCTGACATCGGAAGACTTCTTTTCAAGGTAAGAAAGGAGAGGTTTGTAAAGGAAATAGCTCAAACCCCCAAAAAGCACGATGAAATTCACAACTTTGCCCAAAAAATCTGAAGAATTAGAGGCATGGGCTTTTTCTTCTGCTGCAGTAAAAAAGAGAAAGAAAGGAACAATAGCCAGGATGATCAGAATTTGCGTTTTTCTTGGCATCAGTTCAGAAGTCTCCTTTCGATTCTCTCGGCTAAAACTTCGGTCTCGGATTCAAGCCCTTTTTTCATCCTTTGGATTTCTTCGTTGAGCTGCTCCTTGGCTTTCTCAACCTGAACTCTGCACTCCAGGCTGACCTCAGCGACCAGCCGGGATTTCTCCTTCAGAGCTTCCAACTCAATCCCTTCCTTGGTGGCCTCGGCTGAAGCCTTTGCTGTCTTGAGCGCCCGTTCAATTTCCTGGATGCTTTGTTCATAGGACTCAAGAGCCCTCTGGGAAGCATTTCGGTTTTTGAGGATGACTCCTTCCCTTTCATCTCTAATTTTCGAGACGGGCTTGAAAAATACTTTGGAAAGGACAAAGACGAGCACCCAGACTATAAAAAAAATAACCAAAAAAGTCGCATCAATCTGAATCATATTTTATAATCAAGGCTCAAAACTTTAGGCAAAAATTTACCATTTTTACCCCAAAAAAGCAACCTTTTATAGTGAGGAGTGAGCTGTGAGCAGCCAAAATCATCTAAGATTCTTAATTTTATTCTGGTTACAGTTCACAGCTCACTGTTTACTAGAGGAAGGGTCTCCCCTTGGGGAACTTCGCCGTTAATTTCTTAATTTCCCCCACCAAAAACAGGGAGCCAGTAAACAGGATATTGCCTTGGGAGCTTGCAGTGTTGAGAGCTGTCTGATAGGCGGTTTTGGGGTCTGGCTCGAGAATCATGCGCGCTTGGAACTCGGGAATAAGAGCTCTGATCTCCTCGGCCGAGGCCGCTCTCGAGGAAGAAAGCTGTGTCAGGATGACTGTCTGGGCCCTGGGGAAAAGGATCCTTCCCATTTTTCCGATGGCTTTATCTCTCATCGCCCCAAAAACAAGGATCAAAGGAGAAGGAATGAAGTCCTGGATATAAGCTCTCAGAGCTTTTGCTCCTTCCTCATTGTGGCTTCCATCCAAGATCATGAGAGGTTTGTGGGAAATAACTTCCAGTCGTCCTTCCCATTCAGCGTCTTCAATGCCCTTGAGAATTTTCTTCTTCTCCAATCTTTTCCAGCTTTTGGACAGCTCTTCGGAAGCAGCAATAGCTACCGCAGCATTCCTCCCCTGGTGCTTTCCTCGGAGCTTTGGACAGAAAACATATCTATCTTTCTTTGAATTGTAACTAAAACAGTAACCTTTTTGCGTCCTTTTGACGCAGAAGCTGCTTGGTTTCTCAAACACGCCGTAAAACGGAACATTGAGCTCTTTGGCCCTCTTCCTGATCACCTCGTAGGCCTCGCCTTTCTTTACTCCACAGACTAGAGGAATCCCAGGTTTTATAATCCCGGCTTTTTCAAGGGCAATCTGGCTTAAGCTCGTCCCAAGGTATTCTTGATGGTCCCGAGAAACAGTCGCGATCACAGATACCAGAGGCGTCACCACATTGGCCGCATCATACCTCCCACCCAGGCCCACTTCAAGCACCGCAATATCCACTTTTTTCTTTTCAAAATAGAGCAAAGCAAGGCAGGTCAAAATCTCAAAATATGTCGGGTGAGATGCCAGTTCCTTGGATTTCAGCAAAAATTCGATTTTTTCCCTAATGGCGGTGAGCAGAAGGCAAAAATCTCTGGCCGGGATAAGATCTTTTCCAATCCTTATTCTTTCCTCGACTCTCACCAGGTGAGGCGAGGAGTAAAATCCAACATGAAAGCCATGATCGGTCAGAATTTGGGTGAGCATGGCACAGACTGAACCTTTGCCGTTTGTTCCTGCCACTAAAACTGATGGATATTTTTGGTGCGGGCTGCCTAAAGAAGAAAGAAGCGTATTGACGGTGTCTAATCCGAGTCTGACTCCTAGACTTTGAACCTGCTCAAGATACTGCAGGCCCTGTCTGTAGTTCATTGAGGCTGGCTCAGGAAAAGGCGCAGGGCTTTGATCAGATAATTGCGCAAGTTTTTGCGGGAGACCACATCATCCAGCATCCCGTGCTCCAGCAGAAATTCCGAACGCTGGAATCCTTTGGGCAATTTCTCCTTGATGGTTTGCTCGATAACCCGCGGGCCGGCAAAACAGATAAGCGCGTTGGGCTCCGCGATATTGATATCTCCCAGCATGGCAAAGCTGGCCGTCACACCGCCTGTGGTCGGATCGGTAATGACTGAAATATAAGGAATCTTTGCCTGTTCAAGCCTGGCCAAAGCGGAGCTTGTTTTCATCATTTGCATGAGGGACAGGGCACCTTCTTGCATTCTGGCTCCCCCAGAACTGGAGATAATGATCACTGGCACTCTCTCGCGCAGGGCTTTTTCCACAGCCCTCGTGATTTTTTCTCCCACCACTGAGCCCATACTCCCTCCCATGAACCCAAAATCCATGGCCGAAATAATGACCTTTATTCCCCCGATTGTGCCTGCGGCATTGATCACCGCTTCGGGAAGGGAGCTGTGCTCCTCGCTCTCTTTGAGCTTTTGGGAGTATTCCTGATTGTTCCCAAAGTGAAGCGAATCAACAGGATAGACATTCTGGTCAAAAAGCGTATACTTCCCGTCATCAAAAAGCATCTTCAGCCGCTCTGCGGCTGAAATTCGAAAATGAAAGTTGCAGGCCGGGCAGACAGATAAGTTGTCGAGAATATCCTGCTTGTAAAGAATTCTCAGGCAGTTATTGCAGCGTGTCCATAGACTCGAGCTCATGGTCTTTTATTTGAACCTGATTTTTCAAGATTTTTAGCGGAGCAGAACTAAGATTTTATCCTTTGGGAGAGCTTTTCCATGATCGAAGCCGAGTCCGGCAGGTCTTCCTCTATCTCCTCTTCCTCATTCAGCAGATTCAGCACTGAATTCAATAACTTCTCGCTGTCATAAGGCTTTTCAAAATAATCCGAAGCCCCAAAAGAAGAGATCGCTTCATGTCTGTACTGTGCTCCCCGATACAGGCCGGTGACAATCACAATCGGAACGCTTCCTTTTGATTCTTGGGATATCTTTTTGGTGAGGTCAAAGCCGTGGAGTTTAGGTAGAATTGCTTCCAGAATCACCAAGTCCGGCTTTTCAGACTTAAATTTTTCATAAGCGGAAAGTCCATCAGTGGCTTTGATGATCTTGAGCTTGTAGGCTTTAAAAATCTGGGCTAAAGACTCCAGACTTTGCACATCATAATCTACGATCAGTATTTTTTTCTCGGCCATGGCTAATGTTATTGAAATTTTAAATTAAACCCCTCGCTTTGTCAATGAAGAGATGTCCCCCAAAATTGTCAATAGAAAATTAAGATGAACCCTGGCCGGTCCCTGTATGTTCAAAGACCTAAGGGGGTGGGTGGGCCTGGTCGAGAAAACACAGGCACCGGCCAGGCCACCCATCGAATGATGCTTGTCTTCTTCCATCTTGCACGTATGAATGAAATTAGGAGAATTTTGGCATCAAAAAGATGGCTTTACAAAGAGAATCACGGAAATTTTCTGAGGGCTGTTGGATGCCTTCGAGCTTTCTAAGCTGATCGACCCTTCATAGACTCCTGTTTTCAGACTAGAAATATCTACTCTCACCGTAATCGTCTTCCATTCTCCCCATGTCTGTCCGCTTTCCGGAGAAACCGATATCCATCTCTGATCTGTTTTGACCTGGAAGTTCAGAACTCTTGATCCCGCATTCTTGACATGGAAAACCTTAGGGGAAGGATTTGCGCCCCCCAGATTCCCTATAAAAAGAAATCCTTGTGCATCCACAGATAAAGAAGGACGAGGGTTGACGATAGTCCCGCTATAAAGGGTATCTCCAATCTTAGCCTTTAAGGGAAAGTTGGATTCTTTAAAATCCCCGGTAACCAGATATTCTACCTTCGCATTCGTTTTATCGATCGTCAATTTTGTGATGCCCGCTGGACCCCAAAAATCAGGTGGCACCTTCGATCCATTCCCGTAATACTTTTGCCAGAACGAGCCTTGCCACCAGCTCTTTTCTGTATCATATTTTGGGGAACCGCAGCAGATTCCTCGAATGTCTTTTTGATTGAACCCTTTTCCAATCCGCTTGACATGGAAAATGTGATCATGACCATAAAAAAAGGCTCTCAATCCGCATTCTTCAGCAAAGTCTGTGATCCTCACTTGTTCGATACGACCTGGGTCGGCCAGGCCAACATAATCTTCATAACTGAAAAGCGGGCCATGGCCATACGCGGAACTCTTGTCAGTTTCAGTGACCCCTGCTGGCCAGCCACCGACAACATGATGAATGCAGACAAAACTCCAGTGTTTTTCATTCTTCATCAAAACATTCTCAAACCAAGCCAACTGATCATCCCCCAAAGTCCATTCCTCTGGTGTTTTGGGAGCGCGGTCTCCAGTAAAGCCCCTAGCATTCAAAATAATGAACTGGGCACCGCCCCGGTTGGAGGGATCACTTCCCCAAGAGAAAGCGTAATAGCCGCCCCCGATGTGCCCGCCCTCGGGATAGGTAAACCGGCCCGGCAAAGAAAAGAACTTTCCTCTCCATTTTTTGGCTGCAAACCTGGCGCTGTCCCAACTAGCCTCACCATCATGATTTCCCAGAACTAAATAAATCGGAACGCTAGGGGTGAGGCCAGAATACATCTTTCTCACGCGCCTCCATAGTGTTTGGGCGATAAAGTCATAAGCAGCTGCCGTTAATTTTTTATTCGGAAGACCCAGCTTCCCCCATTTGTAGCTAGCTCCTATTCCTGTGGTGTCTCCCAAGTGAATAATAAAGTCTGGGTCCTCGCGGGCCATGATGTACCTAATCGTCCTGGCCAGATTGAGACCGTTCTCAAGCTGGCTTAAGGGCTCATCGGGTTTCCAGTTGGGATTGAGTCTCAATTTTCTGAGGAATTCGTTCACGTAGTCACCGCTTAATCTCAGATTTTTATAAACCTCTGGGACATCAGCGTCAGCATCATCAAAAGTGTGGTCGTCGGCGATAAAAATCACTGTAATTTTGTCTCCGTTCTCGAGGTTCACATTGGGGAGTTTAAAACCTTTGGGAGAGAGGGCCTTCCAGCTTCCCCTCTCTTCTCTGAAAAGAACCTGGTAGTAAAGCCTTTTGCTATCAAAACCTGTGAGCAAGACATCCAGGCTCCCTTGGACATCGCGAAATATCTGAATATTATTTGTTTGGGACAGGTTCTCTTCTCTGTCACTAACCAAGACTTTTATCTCTAGTTTTTTGCCTTCTTTCAAAATCAAATGGAGGTTGGCCAGCCAGCTCTGTGGATCACTGCGGCTCCGTCTGACATTGTACACCCTCTCCGCACATTCAAAGTACCGACTATCGTAAGGAAAGGGAAATTCTCTGTCCGCTAATTGTCGGCTAAAGGTCGATTTGAAGAATTTATCAATGGGTTGGCGCAAGAAAAAGCTCATCCCTCCCAATCTTAGGAATTCCCTTCTTTTCATTTTTTAATTAAATTTAATTTTATACCAGGATAACTGTCTAATTCCACTCCTGGGATTCTCTGGGATGCATCTGTTTAGGTGAGATGATGCGAAAATCGAAGAAGGGTGGCACGGCGGAGGCGAGGACGGCCGGGGAGGAGCCGTGACAGGGCCCTATTCCCTATCAATGGCATCACATAAAGAGAGGCCTCTGATTCTCTGCAGCCCTGGCCCAGGGAAATTCTCAGACTTTGGTCCTTTTGAGATATTTTGATTAGCTTCGAATTTAAGTTATTGAGGGACTACTTTCTTTATGGTATATTGAGCCAAGATGGACAAAAAAGAAACAAAAGAGCTTTCGATCATTATCCCCGTCTTTAACGAAGCAGAGAACCTGCCGCAACTTTATCAAGAGATTAACGCTTCTCTCTCCAGATTAAAGAAGTCCTATGAAATCATCTTTGTCGACGATGGAAGCTCGGACGACTCCTATGGCATTCTTAAAACGATTCACAGAGATGACCCCACAGTCAAGGTCATAAAATTCAGGAAGAATTTTGGCCAGACAGCGGCCCTCTCTGCTGGGTTCGACTACGCAAAAGGAGAAATTTTCATAACTTTAGATGCAGACCTGCAAAATGACCCGAACGACTTTCCCCTTCTCCTCGAAAAAATGGAGCAAGGATTCGATATTGTCTGCGGCTGGCGTCGGAGAAGGAAGGACAAATTTTTGACGCGGCGACTTCCTTCCATGATCGCCAACTGGTTGATCTCCAAAATTACCCGTGTCAAGCTCCACGATTTCGGCTGCACCCTGAAAGCCTTTCGCACCGAAGTTGCCAAAACCATAAGACTTTACGGAGAATTGCACCGGTTTATCCCTGCCATTGCCAGCAACATGGGAGTCTCCATTGCCGAAGTCAAGGTCAACCACCGGCCCCGCTCTCATGGAAAGTCCAAGTACAACATATTCAGGTCGATCAAGGTTGCCCTCGACTTGCTGACGGTCAAATTCTTGTTGAGCTATTCAACCCGGCCTCTCCAGATTTTTGGCGTGTTTGGCCTCGTGAGTGGGCTCGCCGGAGGGATCCTGGCTCTCTTGCTTTCCTACCAACGCTTGATTCTCAGACAAGCTATTGGCAACCGCCCTCTCCTTCTTTTGGCCATCCTGCTCATCGTCATCGGCATTCAATTCATCACCTTGGGCCTGCTGGCAGAAATCATGGTCCGCGCTTACCACGAATCCGTGGAGAAACGAATTTATTTTACCCGGGAAATCATCGACTCCGATTCAAAAGATAATCCCTAAACACAGCCTGATGAAAATACTCATGCTGGCCCCTGAGCCCTTTTTCCAGCCCAGAGGAACCCCCATTAGCGTCTATTTCAGGATCAAAGCTCTTTCGGACTTGGGGCATGAAGTCGACCTTATCACCTACCCTTTGGGGGAGAACGTCAATATTGAACGGCTTAAAATTTTAAGAATTCCCAACCTCTTTCTTTTGAAAAAAATAAAGATCGGCCCTTCTTTTATCAAGCCTCCGTTGGACATCTTGCTCTTCAGCCAAGCCGTTTTCCAGCTCGCCAAAAAACGCTACGACGCCATCTTCACCCATGAAGAAGCAGCCCTGCTAGGAGCTTTTCTGGGAAAGATCTTCCGGGTGCCTCACATTTATGACATGCATTCGAGCCTCCCCCAACAGCTGGAGAATTTTAATTTTTCCCGCTCCCGGCTTCTTAAGGCCATCTTCATCGGGATGGAAAATTATTACCTGAAAAATTCCCAGGCCGTGATTGTCATCTGCCAGGATTTGCTGGAAAAAGTCAGAAGGGACGGGTATGAGTCGAAAGCCATCCTGATCGAGAATTTTCTCGATTTTCCCAGCCCGAAATTCTCCGCTGAACAAATCAGTGCAAAGAGACTGGAATTTGCTCCCCATGGAGAAAAAATTGTCCTGTATGCGGGGAATTTCCAGCCTTATCAGGGCCTTCCCCTTCTGCTTGAAGCTGCCGCAAAACTCAATCAAAAAGTCATCTTCGTGCTCGTGGGAGGAGCGGGGGAAGAACTCGAAGAAATGAAAAACCGGGCGTCGGCCCTGGCCATTTCAGACCGGGTAGTTTTTGTGGATAAAGTTCCGCCCTCATCTGTTCCTCTTTTTATCTCTTTAGCCGATGTCCTCGTCTCCCCTCGGCTTTCTGGCACGAACACTCCCCTCAAAATCTATTCTTACCTCAAATCGGGAAAGCCGTTGGTGGCGACGAATCTCTGGACTCACACCCAGGTCTTGAATGAGAAGATTTCTGTTCTTGTCAACCCAACTGCAGAAAGCTTGGCCCAGGGGCTCTCCTTTGCCCTTTCGAGCGAAGCGGCAAACGAAAGAGCACGAGAAGCAAAAGAGCTGTCAGAAAGGGAATATACCTATTCGAATTATCTGAGCAAAATTCGATCCTGTCTCGAAATAGCGGGTGAGAATTTTAAAAATAAAAATTAAGACTTATCTATGCCAGCTTTTGTCACCGGAGCATCAGGATTCATCGGCAGTCATCTGCTCGAATCACTCCTCAAGAAAAACTGGAAGGTCAGAGTTCTTGTCCACAGAAGCCAAATTCCTTTAGAGGGAAATTTCGAGATGGTCAAGGGAGACCTCGGAGATTTTGGCCTCTTGAGCGATGTCCTCGAAGGCACGGACGTTCTTTTCCATTTGGCAGCAAGTTTAGGGTCATCTCTCATCAATAAAAACGAATTCTTCAGGATCAATGCCCGAGGCACTGAAAATATTCTCAAGGCTGCGCAGGCAGCTGGCGTTAAAAGAATCATCCACGTTAGCTCAGCGGGAGTTCTGGGCTCGGTCAAAGAAAATGAAGTCGCGGCTGAAGATTATCCCTTAAACCCCCAGAATGCCTATGATCAAAGCAAGCTCGAGGGCGAAAGAATCGCCCTCCGCTTTGCCCAGGACGGATTGAATCTCATCGTGGTCAGACCGGGGTGGGCTTATGGCCCCGGCGACAGGAGAACTTTTAAGCTGATCAAAATGATCCACGATCAAAAATTCTTCATGGTGACCAAGGGAAAGGGAAGGCAAACCCCAGTTTATATTAATGACCTCGTTCGGGGTATTCTTCTCTGCGCAGAAAAAGGGAGAGCGGGCGAAATCTATCACCTGGCGGGGGAAGAAATCCTCACTATCAAAGAAATCGTGGAGGGCATTGCGGTTGCGTCCGGAAAAAGAGTCCCGCAATTTTCGCTTCCTCTTTTTCCGGCAAAAATAGCCGCTTGGATTCTAGAAAAAACCTTCTCGCTCTTCAAGAAAGAGGCCCCTCTCAACATGTCCCGTCTCAGCTTCTTTATCCATTCCAAGCCCATGTCCGTCGTCAAAGCCAAAAAAGAGCTAGGCTATTCCCCTGAGGTGAATTTTAGAACAGGTATCAATCTGGCTGTTTCCTGGTATAAGCAACACGGCTGGCTGTAGGATCTATCTCAAAAAGGACCCTATTATTTCAGCCCCTTTCTCTGGAAGATGAGATCTTCGATATCGATGTTCTTTTTTTGGAAGTAGTTTCTGATGTAATCTCTGATAACGCCTTCCTGTTTGTTCTTCACATACTCCAGAGTCTTAGCTTCATCCTGCTTGACGGGAACTCCGAAGAGATTCCGTCGCCAGTGGATGAGCCAGCCGGAGAGGCATATCGGCTGGGACCGTTTAAACACATCCTTTCTCATCAAGCCTTTCAGGCTTTTGCTGTGGTCCAGGCTAAGGTAGTCGATCTCAAACCCGAGCTCTTTGAGCTTGTTCCGCCTCTCTTCCCGGTCGCCAAAATCATAGACAGGAGTGGCAAAGTCCACAGCATACTCGGAAGTAAATTTTTTGAGCTGATCCACGACGCTCGGATAATTCTCGGCTGTGCCCGTCAGGTGCTTTTCCCCGGGAATCTGTTCCCGGTTGGAGCCATCGGAAATCGCCGCTAGGTTATTCTCTAAGGCATAGATCATGGCGGCGGTATTCATCGTTGTCCGGCAGGCAACGCACCACACCACTTCCATTTCATAATGCCCCCGATCCTTGAGTAACGTTTTGATTGAGAACTTGCGGACCATTTTCTTGATGTTAATAATTTTGTTTGTGAACTTCTCCTCTCCGTAGATTTTCTTCAGCTTTTCTATGTTAGGGAGACTATTCTTCAAGCCAACCTCGAGATATCCTTTTTTGAAAGTCAGGAGGTGAACTCTATCATATTCTTGCTGCAGGAGAACAGCGGCCAGCAGGGAGTCAATCCCGCCTGAGAACATGAGCGCGACTTCGTTCTTTATCTTTTCCATAGCCCTTTCCTCTCGACGGCTCGCTTTTCAATGTCAAGGATGTTATTATTCTCCACCTTTACGTATATTTCAAACCCTTTTGACGGGTCTCTCTATAAATATTTTTTTCTGGAAGAGGAATTCTCTCTGGGCTAGATGCCTTCTTCATGTTTTTTTTCGAAGCTTTTTTATTCCAAAAACAGCGAGAATAACACCCAGCGCACCCAGGAGGAAAATGAGCCATTTTCTGATGCCTTTCATACAGCGCTCCTTAGTTTACTATTCCTATAGTAATAATAATTTTATCTTTGTCTTTAGAGTTTGTCAAATCCTAGAAAAAAAGTTAGAAAACTCAGATGGCAACCTGTCCACCGAATGGGTTCGGCCGCTCTACGAGAGCGCGAGACGAAAGTATTCAGACCGGGCTATCGCCGTTGCCGCTGGCTTTTTGACCCATTGCGCGGGCGACATCTATGGCCACCCCTTTATGAACAACTATGCCGGCGGCCCCTTCGTGCTCGGCGAGAATGCCCTGAAACATATCGTTCTGGAATCATATATCGACAATCGGACGCCCAAGAACGACCCAAACTTCTATCAAATTTCTATCGATGGGATTGAACGATGGATCTACGACAACCTGATCGCCACATCGCTCGTTTGGGACGATGCCCAGCCGGAGAACCTAACGAATTATGAATATCATTTCAATTTTTCTCCGGGCCGGCGGGAGAGCACATCAGTGCCGAGGCGCGTTCCCGGCTTGAACTAAATCAAGTTCATTGCTTCGGGAGAGCATTTCTGCCTCGCCGTGAAAACCGACGGACCCCTCTGGGCCTGGGGAGCAAATTACGAAGGCCAGCTGGGCGACGGCACTAAGGTCGACCGCTACAGCCCCGTCCAAGTCCCAAACTTTACCAATGTGACCGCCGCAGCCGGAGGATACGGCCATTCCCTGGCTCTCAAAGCGGACGGCACGGTCTGGGCGTGGGGGTCAGGCTATTTCAATCAGCAGGGCCGCGGGCAGAAAACAGACCCGACCCTTCGGCCCATCAAAATAACGGGACTCCCGCCGATCAAGGCCATCGCCGCGAACAACAACTATACCATGGCCCTCGACGCCAAAGGATTCATTTGGGTCTGGGGCGGCGATGATTACAAGATGCCGACGAAAATTGAATCGCTAAACCTGCGTCAGTAGGTTGTTTTGGGACCAAACCTTCACATTACATAACTTTGTATCCCAGGTTCCAAATTCCAGCTTGCCGGGCTCTAAAGGACCATTATCGATAATAAAAAGGGGTGGTCTAAGCAAAAACTCAAGGGAAAAGAGAAGCACCTTGAAAAATTAGACGGAAATCTTCCCGGGTTCTTTCTTCTCTCTTCTGTCCCTCACTTTCCGAGCCGGGCTGCCAAAAGCCACGGAATATTCAGGAAGTGACCTGGTTACGACAGAGCCGGCGCCCACAACACTTCCTTTCCCGATGGTAATCCCATCCAAGACAATCACACCTGCGGCTAGCCAGACGTCCTCTTCGATTTTTATGCCGCCCCTGGAGACCGAAGGCTGAAACATGATGGGCCGGGATATGTCCTCAAAGCTATGATTCCCTCCGGCCACAAGATAACATTCGCCCGCCAAGAAGCAGTATTTGCCCAGCCTGATTTCTGTTTCGGAGAGGAGGCTGCAGTTGGCCGCGATATTGCAATAGTCATCCAGATAGATCGACCCCTCCTTGCAGCTAAGGATTGTGTTCCGGCCTACATACGCATTCTGACCGATCCAGATCCCCTCATTCGCTTCACCCTTGGCATCCAAGACCACGTTATCATCGATCACAGAATTGTCCCCGACGCTGATTTTGTGAGGGTGGCGGAAGGTGATATTTCGGCCGAAGACAACTCTCTTGCCCACCTTCTGAAACAATAGAGGGAAAAAAAGCTTGCGGAGGAAAAAACCCAAAGCCCCAGGGATCCCGGAGAAAAACAGGTTGATCAGCTCATACTTGAGAAGCCCCCAAAAACCCTTTTTTCCATAAAAGAGCTTTGAATATTTCGCGGTCAAAGTGCTCTCTTTATCGAGAAGTTCTTTCTGGGTGCTCCCGTAATATTCTTTTTTCATGAAATTGACCTCTTTATTTTATAGGGACAACATCCAGATAATCAAACCACAGATTCGCCTGGCCCGTGAATAAAAATTTAAATTTAAGACTGTCTTCGCTGTTCAAGAAAAAGTCAAAATTAAAATCCTGGTATTTCTGATTTTCTCTAAAGTCACTTCCCCTGACGAAAAAAGAGCGTATCTCTTTTTCTTTTTTGCCAGGCATCACGGCCACACCCAGCAGCCCTTCGCCGCCCCGGCTATCTTTGGTCTTTAGCCGCAGGATGCACCGGTAGCGACCAGGGGGATAAGCTTGATTGAGATTGACTATAAAAGGCTTTGCCTCTTTTCTGCTCCGGCTTAAAAGGAGAGCACACTCTTTAGAAGCATCGGCTGAAAATTCAATCCTGCCCGGACTCACGGGAAACCATTCTGCTTGGAACGTATGGCTCACTCCGGTAAGTTTGGGCTCTTTTTCATGCCACAGATAGACTTCCGACATTCCATCTTTCCCGCGGAAAACCAATTTGCTGGAATCGCTCTTGATAAAATTGGCTATCTCTGGTCGGATGTGATCAGGCCGCAAGATGGAAGGGCAGGTGATGATCCAGATTCTCCGGTTAGGATTCTCGTCGATGACCTTTTGTAAATCTGTAAGATTGTTGACCCATTTCGCGCCCACGTAGAAATCTTTCCAGCCCTCAGGCGTTTTTTCCCAGGCATCCCAGGTTCCCGGGCCGCCTGTCCAGAGCCAGTAATCCACCCGACCCGCATAGATGTACTGAAAGACAACATGAATCGCGATGACCAGGTCATCTTTTTGGAGGAAGTGCCGGGCATATTCGCCAACACTTTTATGGTCATAGTGTTCAAACCTTCCCGACCGGGTGATGATATCTGCCTCAATCGGGTCCCCATACTTACGATGGACAATCCTACTCACCTTCTGTGGTCCAACGCCTTCAGTCAAAAAAATCACCAGCAGCAGAAATAGGCCAACCGAAAGAATCGAACGGACAGAATCCTTTTTTAGCGAATAAAAGGGAGAGACCAAAACCTGGATCAAAATCGGAGCCGACTGATAGAGGCAGATAAGAAAAAGGATAAGAAAAAGAGGATAAAGCTGAGCCAGGTAGCGCGGTTGGATATGAGTCCTGAAAAAACCCAAGAAAAGGAGAGGAAAAAGCAGGCTTAAGTTGAGATAAAACCAGCCTTGAGAAAAGGAATCCGGCAAAGAATCCTTCTCTCGATTTTTAAGAAACTGGGACCCCAAATAGAGGAAAAACCCGGCCAGCACGATCAGGCTCATTTTGGGGAAGCTTCGGTAAAACTCTTTGAAATAGCTTAAAGAAAATCCTGAAAAGAAATAGTTAATGAGACCGCGGACGCTGGTATCCGTTCTCTCATAGACATAGCCCACCTTCCAGAAGAAAAATTCCTGGAGTTGAATCAGAACATAAAAAACGCTGATGATGGAGAAACTGATCAAGACATCCTTTTTGAAAAATCTTCTGGCCCCTCTCAGGAGCAAAAGCGCAGCGAAACAGAACCAGATTCCCTCTCCCAACTGGTGGATCAAAGGAGTCAGAAGGAAAAAAACGAGAGCCAGATACTTGTATTTTTTCCTTTCCTCGAAGTAGCCCAAATAAAAAAAATAGAGGCTTAAGAGGTAAAACAACTGAAGGGGGGCAAAGTAAAGCGCCGCGCGGGCGTACTCCACCTGCCAGATGGAAAGGGAGAGGAGGAGCGTCGAAAGGAGGGCAATACCCTTTGTGAAGAATTTCTTCGAGATCAGGTAAGTCACAGGAAGAAGGGCCAAAAACGCGAGCAGGCTCACCAGTCTCAGCGAAAAAACATTGAGCCCATAAATCAGGGAAAAGAAGGCCAGCCCATAAGTGTAGAAAATAGCCTTATAATACACATGACCTGATGGAAAGAGAGGGTATCCATGTTCCAGGATTCCCTTAGCTGCCAGATAGTGGAAGCCTTCATCCATCCAGAGGGACAGCGTGCCGAGAGACTGAACAAGGAAAAAGAAAAGGAAAAGAACATAAATCGCAATGCCGATCCAAATCAGGAGGTCGATTTTAGCTTTGAAGAACCTTGTCATCCTTATTTTTGAGGAAGGCTTTCTTCTTCCCGGTGAGATTCTATTTCTTCCACGGAATAAATCTTAGTCTCATGGGTCCTGAAATAGATGCGGGAAATAATTTCAGCCAGGAGGCCGGTCATGATGAATTGAACGCCCAAGATCATCATGAACACGCTGAAAATCAAATTTCCCAAATTCTCCCTGATGGACCAACCCAGGAAATAAAAGCCGAGCGTCAAAACGAGCGCGATCAGAAACCCGATGCTTCCAAAAATGAGGCCGATCAGCCCAAAAAACTGGAGCGGCCGGTCGATAAAGCTAATGATGAACTTGACCGTCATTAAATCAAAAAAAACGCGCCGAACCCGAGACAGCCCGTATTTTGATTTTCCTTTCTGACGGACGATATTTTTGATGGGGATTTCGGTGATCTTCACTCCTTCCCGGCTGATGAGCGCTGGAATGAACCGGTGAAGCTCGCCGTAGAGACGAACACTTTTGATGACGTCTTTTTTGTAGGCCTTAAACGTTGTCCCAAAATCATGAATATCAACCCCAGAAAGCTTTTTCATCATCCGGTTGGCCAGGAGCGAGGGAAGCCTTCGGAAAAGAAGGTTGTCCACCCTCCTCTTGCGCCAGCCGCTGACAATATCATACCCTTCCTCCATCTTAGACAAGAAGAGGGGGATATCCTCAGGGTCATGCTGCAAATCCCCATCCATGGAGATGATGACGTCACCTTGGGCAAAATCAAATCCTGCCTGCAGTGCGGCTGTCTGTCCAAAATTCTTCCTCAACCGTATCACAAGGACCTTTTCATCTTTCTGGTACAAATCTTTCAGGATCTGAGGCGTGTTGTCTGTGCTTCCGTCATTGACAAAAATTAGCTCATAGGTCACATTCAAATTTCCTAAAACCCGCGTCAATCCTTGATACAGCTCCTGAATATTCTCCTGCTCGTTATAAAAAGGAACGACAACTGATATTTGAGGATTTATTTTCTTGCTTTCCATAGTCTTATAATTCACTAAAATTTATAAGAAGAATTTTCTGATCCTGAATGATTTGTTTCAACTCAGGCTCCAGCAGCGCGTTCAATTCGCCCTCTCTGAGATTATTAATGTAAGAGGATCCAAATTTCTTTTCCAACCCGACTAGTTCTTCGGTCATGAGTCCAGGATGAACCATAATTTCGGAGGCGCCAGGCTCCAGGTTCATCAGAATCTTTTTGAGTTTAAGAGCGGACATCCGGCCACTCTGACAAATCCCATAAAAACGGTCTGGGGCTATTATACCATGTTCTTTAATTCTCTTCTTCATAAAAAAACAGCAAAGAGAAATGGCCACAGACTTGAAGCATTGGCCGAGACGGAGCGAAAGACAATATTCATTGATGTATCTCGTCCTGGGAATTCCATATTCCTTCCCCAGTTTCATAACGATTTTGAAAAGCGCGGGAATAGTATGCATGTGCTTTTCACTGTCCAAATGGCTGATCGGAAGCTTACTCGCCAACGCTTTTTCAATCTGCGCTCTGAATTCTTCTTCGACCTCTCCCAGGTCAATTTTCCTGAACATCAACTTTCTTAAAAAGGCATAGACGCTGCCCAAAAAATAGCCTTTTGAATTGAGAAGGCTTTTGACTTTTTCTGGAGGCGCAACCGGCTGGCCTCTGATAATATTAAGATGGATTCCTACGCCCAATCTCGCGTTTTGCCGAGCAAGCTCCACCGCCTGCTCAAACCCTGGCGCATTGGCCATCAGAGTCGCGCTGGTCAAGATTCCCTGCTGGTAGGCCAGGATAATTCCCTCATTGACTCCTCGGCACAGGCCGAAATCATCGGCATTGATAATGACTTTTTTCATGCACTTTTAAAAGTTATGATAGTAAATGATATATGGGTTAAACGCCTAAAATCAACAACCTTTTTCTTTTTAAGCATATAGCGTTCGAGGCCAAAAAAGGATAAAATGGGGAAAAATGTGCGGAATTTGCGGCATCTATAGCTTTCGCGAGATACTCCCTTCCGACAGAGATTTGACCAAATCGATGTGCGATGTCATGGTCCACCGCGGCCCGGACGATGACGGCTATTATTTTGATGAAAAAGTCTCCCTGGGAATGCGGCGATTGAGCATCATCGACCTCGTCACAGGCCATCAGCCCCTTTCCAACGAAGACGGAACGTTGTGGACAGTCTATAATGGTGAGATCTACAACTTCCCTGAACTTCGAGCCGATCTCATCAAAAGAGGGCACGAATTCACAACCCAAACGGACACTGAAGTCATCGTCCACCTTTATGAAGAGAAGGAAGAAAATTTTGTCCATAGCCTCAACGGCATGTTTGCTATCGCCCTCTGGGACAAAAAAAAGAAGAAATTGGTCTTGGCCCGCGACCGGATCGGAATCAAACCTCTCCACTATCTCCAGCTAGGCGATAAATTCTTGTTTGCTTCAGAGATCAAATCGCTCCTCGAGTCGGATTACAAGCGGGAGATCGACTTGGAAGCCCTGTCTCAATTTTTTACTTTTGAATATATCCCCGCGCCCAAATCCATATTCAAGAGAATTCAGAAGCTTTTGCCCGGGAACATGCTCATTCTCCAGGATAACAGAAGCGAAACGCGCTCCTACTGGGATGTGCGCTACACCTCCCTTCCCAATGAAAAAAAGCCAGAAGACGATTACATCGAAGAAATTTACGAGCGCCTCAGAGAATCTGTCAGGAAACGCCTGATCTCAGATGTTCCGCTCGGAGTTTTCCTCAGCGGGGGAATCGATTCCAGCACTGTCACGGCCTTGATGAGCGAAGTCGCCGCCTCAAAAATCAAGACTTATTCCATCGGGTTTAAAGAAAAAAGCTTTGACGAGTTAAGCTATGCCCAACAGGTGGCAAATTTATTCGGCACAGACCACAGAGAATTTGTGGTCGAATCCAATCTGGTTAAGGAGTTGGTGCCGGTTTTGATGAAATACCTGGATGAGCCCCTGGCCGATGCCTCGATCATCCCCACCTACATCATCTCCAAGCTCGCCCGAGAATATGTCACAGTCGCTCTCGCCGGAGACGGAGGGGACGAACTGTTCGCAGGGTACGACACCTATAAAGCTTACCGAGTCGCTCAATATTATCGGAAAGTGCCCAGGTTCCTCCGCGATGGTCTAGTAAAAAAGGTAGTCAACCTCCTGCCAGCCTCAAAAAAAAGACTCAGTTTTGAATTCAAGGCTAAAAAGTTTATTTCCGGCATCGATTATCCTCCTGAAATCTCGAACACAATCTGGTGGGGAGCCTACAACCCTTCTGAAAAACAAAAACTTTTCTCACCCGAATTAAATTTTTCCCTTCTAAGAGATCCTTTCGAGCCCATTCGTTTTCATCTAAAAAGCTATCGACCCCAAGATTCTTTGGATCAAATCTGTTATTTAGACCTGAAACTCTATCTCCAGGATGACTTGCTGGTTAAAGTTGACCGGATGAGCATGGCCAACTCCCTGGAGATCAGAGTCCCTTTTTTAGATTACACCTTTGTCGAGTTTGCCGCATCCCTTCCCAGCTCACTCAAACTCAAGGGGCTCAAGACAAAATATATTCTCAAAAAGGCGATGGCCAAGCATCTTCCTCCAGAAATTCTAAACAGGAAAAAAATCGGCTTTGACATTCCCCTCGGCGTCTGGATTCAAAAGGAATTGGGAGATTTTGTGAGAGATATTCTGTCTCCCTCAAACTTAAGAAAACACAACTTCTTCAACTACAGCCATGTCCAAAAAATTCTGGATGAACATTTCTCCGGAACCCATAACCACCGCCAGTTGCTCTGGCCCTTGATCATCTTTCAGTTCTGGTATGACCGGTATCTGAAACATTAGTCGTGAAAAAAGAAGATCGGATGGTCCTGAAAAAAGAGATCTACGAATTATACAAGGGAAGCGGCCCTCTCACAAAGCTTTATTTGAGAATTAAGCTTCGCATCTGCCCCTTCCTCCTGATGGAAGGATTTTTCCCAACGAGCGGGAAGATTGTTGACCTGGGATGCGGGAATGGACTTTTCTCTTTCATTCTTAAGCTGGGGTCGCCTTCGAGAGAAATCTTCGGGTTTGATTTGGACAAAAAGAAAATCAATGTGGCCAGGGCGATCCAAAAAGCTTTCATGGGTATCCAATTTGAGGTCGGGAATATTGTCGAGATGCGCTATCCCAAAGCCGATGTGCTCACGCTCATCGATGTTCTTTATCTCATTCCTTTTGCGAAGCAGCAAGAGATTCTCGAGAAATGTTCTGGAGTCCTAAAGACAGGTGGTTGGCTCATCCTTAAGGAGATGGACACCAGACCCCGTTGGAAGTATGGCTGGAACATCTTTCAGGAGGCTTTAGCGGTAAAAATTATCGGGTTTACGCTGGGAGAAAAATTCTATTTCAGAAGCAGAGAAGATTATTCAAGGTTATTGACTAGCCTGGGATTCCAAGTTAAAGCCGTTAGCTTAGACAAAGGATATTGGTATCCCCATATCCTTTATGTCTGTCAGAAAAGTTAAAAAATGAGGTTTCAATTCGCCCTTTATCCCCGCCTTATCTAAGGGGGGAAATAAATATCTTCTCCTTTTATAAAGGGGGATTATTTTTTATGGCGTTAAAAATTTAAGCCGGGACTATATTCCTGATCAGAGCTCTCATTTGGCACAAAAAAATTCACCATTGCGAGATACAGGGGAATTCGAATAAAATGCTGATTAAAGGACAAAAATGAAAAACACAGGAAGCTTGAATAATTTGAGCTCGGTCAGCTTGGTCCGGTGTAAAACCTATGACCCGGCAGTTTTAAAAAAAGCATTATTGACCTCTTTAGAGCTCATCGGAGGCATTGATAAGTTCATAAAGAAGGGGATGAAAGTCCTGCTCAAGCCGAATGTGATGATGCCTAAACCGTTTGGCTTTCCGGCTAACACCCATCCGCTTTTCCTCCAGGCAGTGATTGAATTATTCAAAGAAAAGGGGGCAGAAATAAGGGTTGGAGAAAGCTCAGCAGGGAGCCAGGCGGGAATCACCTTTACCAAGAGGGCTCTGAAGATGAGTGGAATCGAGGATATTGCCCTCGCCAGCGGATCCCGGTTGGTCAACTTTGACCTGGACCAGGTTGTCCAGATTGAAGTCAGCAACTCCTATGTTTCTTCCATCCCCATAGCCAATTCCGTCCGAGAAGCGGATTTGGTTGTCTCTCTGCCCAAATTAAAAACTCACACCTACGCCAACATCATCACGGGCACTGTCAAGAATATCTACGGCACAATTCCCGGACAAATCAAGGCGGAATTCCACAGGCGAGCGCCTAAACCTGAGCAATTCTACACGATTATCAGAGACCTTTATGGAGCCGTCCTTCCCGGGCTGACGATTTTCGATGCCGTTGTCGGGATGGAAGGAAATGGGCCTTCGGCAGGGAAAGAAAGGCCTATCGGCTTTATCATCGCCAGCTCAGATGGGGTGGCGGCGGATGCTATCGCCTCAGAACTGATCAACGTGCCCTCCCTGCGGGTGCTGACCACCAGGCTTTGCGCGGAAGCCAATTTGGGCAAAGGGAAGATTGAAGAGATTGAGATTTTGGGCGAAGACCTCCAGAAGGTGATTCTCAAAGACTTTAAGCTTCCAGGCTCCACCGTCATCAATCCCTTCCTGTACCGGATCATTCTGACTCTGACCAAAACGCAGCCTGCAATCGATCATAAAAAATGCACGCTCTGCAAAACTTGTGCAGACTCGTGCCCGATGAAGGTCATTGCTGAAGAAGACAAAAAAATGGTCATCAGCCGCAAAGATTGCATCCGCTGTTTCTGTTGCGCTGAAGTCTGCCCCGAACACGCCATAAAGCCTAAAAGAAAAAATATCATGGGAGATATCCTCTCCAAGCTCATGCTGTCCCGGTGGTAGAATAAATATGAGAAGAGCGTCCGGCAGATGAAAAAGAAAGTCCTTCTCCTCCACTGCCCTGGCGATAAGGTCTATCTCCACGATTACTACACGAGTTACTCCTCCAAGGCGAATTATTACTGGCCTCCAACGGATTTGATAATCCTCAGCGGAGTTCTTCGCGAATTTGAAATAGCGGTTCTGGATGCCATTGCGGAGAAGCTTTCCGAGGAAGAATCTGAAAAAAGAATTCTCTCCTTCCAGCCTGATGTGATTATTTCAACCACAGGCACAGCCACCTGGGAAAGCGACGTACGGTTTCTTGAAAAAATTAAACAGAAAATCCCTGCCCGGATTTTTGGTTCAAGTTCCATCTTCCTCTTTGAAGCTGAATATTTTTTAAACGCAACCCCTATTTTCGATGCCCTGATTCTCGACATCGTCAGCCCCGAAATAGCTGAATTTATCCGGGGAGAAGAAAAAGAATATCTGACGATAGCTACCCGAAAAGGCAAAGTCTTCAGTCCCCCGAAAGATCTTAAAAAAGACCAGGACTTCCGGATTCCAATTCCCCAGCATGAGTTGTTCAGGTTCGAGTGCAACAGAAGTCCTCTGGCCCGGAGAAAGCCTTTTACTCTGGTCATCACCTCGCTCGGATGTCCTTTTACCTGTAAATTCTGCGTCGCCGGGTCGCTGCCTTACCGTTACCGAAACATTGACAACGTGATCGAAGAGCTCAAGAGCCTCAAATCCCTGGGGATCAAGGAAATCATGTTCAATGACCCCACTTTTACTGTCTCCAAAAAAAGGATCTTCGAGCTCTGCCAAAAAATGAAGGAAAATGAACTCGATTTCACCTGGGTCTCGAACGCCCATGTCGCCACTCTTTCTGAGGGGGTGGTCTCGGCCCTGAGCCAGGCCGGATGCCATACCATGATGATCGGGGTCGAGAGCGGCGATGACAGGATTCTCGAGGCATATTCCAAGGGGACGACAAAGGCAAAAATCAAAAAAGCTTTTTCCCTCTGCAAAGAATACAGGATAAAAACCTTAGCCTACTTCATCATCGGCCTCCCTGGGGAAACCAAGGAGTCGTTGCTCGAAACAATCCGCTTTTCCAAGGAACTGGATTGTGATTTTGCATCGTTCACCGTACCCACTCCCGACATCGGTTCCAAAATGAGGCAAGAGGCTATCGAGAAAGGGTGGCTGGACCCGGGGACAATAATTTTTGACAGCACCTCGTTTCCTGTTTTCAGCTCCACAGAACTCTCAAAAGATGAAATCTGGAAATTCAGGCAAAGGGCTGTCAGAGAGTTCTACCTCAGGCCGTCTTATCTGATCAAAAAAATCATTGGCATTCGCAGCCTTAGAGACATGACATTTTTACTGGACCAGGCTCTGGCCATGTTTTTCAAATAATTGTCTTTGTTTCGAAGTTATGGCATAAATGAAGACGCAGATATCATTATTAGGAATGGATGAATGATCAAATCAGACTGTCTCTATTTTAAAGGGGATAAACCCTGTAAGTTTAAGCTCATCTGTAAAGGATGCGTTCATTATGAACCCATTGTCAAAAAGATTCTCGTGGTCAAATGCAGGGCTCAGGGAGATGTCCTGCGGACGACCGCCCTGCTCCCTGGGCTCAAGAGGAAATATCCCCAGAGTTTCATCAGTTGGCTGGTGGACCCGGAAAGCGTGGAACTCCTTGCCCATAATCCCTTCCTGGACAGGATCCATAGCTATACTCTCGAAGATATCATGCCTCTGCTGGTCGAGAAGTTCGATCTTCTCATCTCTCTAGATAAAGAACCCGCCTCCACCTCTCTCGCCCAAAAAATTAGCGCAGCTCAAAAAATGGGTTTTGGGATGAATGAATACGGGAATCTCGCGATCTTCAATAAAGCTGCAGAGTATGCCCATCGCCTGGGAGTGGATGACAACCTAAAATTTTTTGAGAATAAAAAGACCTACCAGGAAATCATCGCTGAAGCCGCAGAAATTGACTACAAGAAGGATGAATATGTTTTTGTGCTCCAGGAGGAAGTTCGAAGGAAAGCCCAAGACTTTTTTAAAAAACACAGAATTTCTCAGAGCAAACTCGCCATCGGCCTGAATACCGGAGCCGGGACAAAATTTGAGACAAAGCAATGGCCTGAAGAGCATTTCCTGCGGCTCAGCCGGGATTTAAAAACAAAATTGAAGGCCAATGTTTTTCTGCTGGGAGGAGTTAGGGAGAAAGAGATGAACCGGGCGCTGGAGAAGAAATCCAAATTTGCGGTTTATGACACCGGCCACGATAATTCTCTTCTGGAATTTGCGGGCTTTATTTCGCTGATGGACCTCGTCGTCTGCTCGGATACGCTGGGGATGCACCTGGCGATCGCCCTGAAGAAAAAAGTCGTAGCCCTGTTCGGCTCCACCTGCCCTCAGGAAATCGACCTCTACGGCCGGGGCGCAAAATTATTTTCAGGCGTTTCCTGCGCTCCCTGTTACAAACAGACCTGCCCGGACATGAAATGCATGAAAACGATCACGCCCCAAAGCGTGTTGGCTGAGATTAAAAAACTTATTTAAGCACTCATGGAAGAACAAAGGGAAAAAAGAGTGGTGGTGATGATCCCCACCTATGATGAGAAAGAAAACATCCAGGAACTTATCCAGGAGATTCTGAAACTCTCCCTCCCCTATGACCTCCAAGTCTTGGTGACAGACGATAACTCCCCCGATGGAACAGGAAAAGTTGTGGAAGAGATGGCTCAGAACAACCCCCGGGTTCATGCCTTGATAAGAAAAAAGAGAAGGGGACGGGGGGCCGGAGGCATCGATGGCTTTAAAGCGTCGCTTGCGCTCAATCCTGATTTCGTCATCGAAATGGATGGCGATTTCTCCCACCAGCCCCAGTTCATCCCTGCCCTCCTTAAGGGGACAGAACAGTTCGACCTCGTCCTCGGCTCGAGGTTCGTCAAAGGAGGCAAAGACCCCAACCGCAATTTCATTCGAAAATTGATAACGTTTCTGGTGAGATTGTTCATCAAACGCCAGTTCCATCTTCCTGTGAAAGATGTCTCCTCCGGATTTCGTTGCTTCAAGAGAGAAGTCCTGGAGAAGATAGACCTCGATGATTTGATCTCGGTAGGACCTTCTGTAGTCCTTGAAACTCTGTATAAAGCCTATCTTTTGAATTTCAAAATTGGCGAAGTCCCGATTATTTTTATGGACAGGACAAAAGGAAAAACAAAATTGAACCTCCTCACCTTGCTCGAAACATTAATTATGGCCTTGAAATTCAAGAAGCTTTATCCGAAGCAAAGCTAATAGCGGGGGCACCCCGTCGCCTAAAATCCATGAAAAGAACAAAAAGAAAGGCGCTTGGGCAGCACTTCTTGAAAAATCCCTTTGTTTTAAGAAAGATTCTGCGCGTCATTTCCCCCCAAGAGAATGAGCTCCTGGTTGAAATCGGCCCCGGCAAAGGAGCCCTCACTTTTCCTTTAACTCAAAAGGCAGGAAAAGTGATCGCGATCGAAAAGGATAAGGCCTTTTTTTCTTTTCTCAAGGAGCGGCAGGTCTCTAATCTAGAACTTCTTGAAGCCGATGTCTTGAAAGTCGATTTCGACCAGCTCGTTAAAAAAGAAACTGACTATAGAGGGAGGATCAAACTGGTCGGAAACCTGCCCTATTCCATATCTTCGCCTCTGCTGTTTAAAGTTCTTCAGACAAAGGAGCTGTTTTCAGAATGTATCTTTCTCCTCCAGAAAGAAGTCGCGGAAAGAATTTGCGCTCTGCCCGGGTCCAAAAAGTATGCTCCTCTCTCGATCATCTTCCAGATTTATTTTTCAACCCATCTCCATTTTTATGTCTCACCCAATTCCTTTTCTCCGCCTCCTCAAGTCGAATCTGCCCTCATCTCTCTAAAAAAAAGCCCCCCTTTATTTTGCCTAGAGAATAAAGAGCTCTTTCAGAAATTTTTGAGAAACGCTTTTCAGCATAGAAGAAAAATGCTTTGGAATAATCTGCTTAGGCTCAATCTCCCTCAGGCCCTCCTCCATGAAGCCTACCAAAAGTGCGACCTCGAAAGGAACGCAAGGCCCGAGCAGGTTTCCATCGCCCAGTTCGTCTGCCTTTTCCACATTTTAGTTGAAAAATAAAAAAGCGACTGATTTTTTGTCCCTAAAATAAGATAGATGTACCTGGAGCCTTGGGCCGGAAGAGCCGAGAAAGGCGGACCTCTCAGGCCGCCGATCGGAGCGGGGAGCCAAGCCCTTTTCAAAACCTCTATTCAATCGTCAAGGAAAAAGAGATGTTTACCAAGAGAGCCGTCCCTATTTGCTTAAAAAAATGGTAATATATGGTTTTTGGTGGACAGGATGCCGTGACAAAGTCTGACTATTACCGTAAGCTCTTTCAGATCTTTTTCAGCTACAAAAAGAAAAGGACCGCCCTCCCCTACCTTCCCATCCGCCTCTGGATTGAACCTACCAGCTACTGCAACCTGAAATGCGTCATGTGCCCGAACAAAGAATTGAAGAAAGAAGAAAAAGGGTACATGGATTTCGGGGTCTTCAAAAAAATTATCGATGAGGCTTCCCAGTTCGTTTACGAAATCCATCTCCTGCACAGAGGAGAATCTTTGCTTCATCCTGATTTCTTCAGGATGGTTAAGTACGCTCACGACGCAAAAATCGTTACCAAGTTTCATACCAACGGCACCCTTCTTGACGAAA
>Ga0315280_10002741_pt1 | contig 28142 bp, 27 predicted proteins | sample YL17G06_40_MG_FD_203697 | JGI IMG/M metagenome (GOLD analysis project Ga0315280, IMG submission 203697) | Sediment microbial communities from Yellowstone Lake, YNP, Wyoming, USA - YL17G06_40 | ecosystem: Environmental > Aquatic > Freshwater > Lake > Sediment | place: USA: Wyoming | collected... | reverse complement strand
GTTTGCCCGCCATCTTCCAAGTCTTCTTAGGGGTGGTGACTTCTTTTCCACATGAAGGACATTTAGCCATAATGATTCCCTTTCCAACATTTACATGGGATGAGCATAAAACATTTTCCATTGCGACCCCTGAAAATCGGCCAGATCACGCCCCTACAAGCCCTACATAACCGAAAAAACACTACAAAACACGGACCAGCCAGAGCAATCAAACAAAAAATGGGTTGAGCCTCAGAAAAATCACGACTTGAGCAGTCAAACACGAGCGCTCAGACTCCAACATGAGCGCGCGCGGCTCTATTACCTGCTTTCATTTTTTTACACTGGTGTGCTTCAGTGCCGCTTCCAGCGTGTCTAGAGCATCCGTCAGAATTTGGTTTTCTGGGTTCACGTTGCCGAGGCTCAACCTTACCATGCTGGTTTTTGTGGCTTTGTAATCGTTTTTGAAGAGGAAGAACGTTCCAGGCACCGCGGCCAAGCTGTAGTGCGGGATTGCGCACTCGTTCGTCCACCTGTGCGTGTTCGCTATCGGCAATTTCACCCAGTAAGTGACGCCGACCTTGTTTGGGAAAAACTCTAACCCTTTCTCTTCAAGCCACTCTTGAGTCTGATTCTTGAGATGTGTCCATTTCTGCTTGTGCTCCTCAAGCTTCTCCTTGTTCTTAGATAATAGCTCTGCAGCGATAAGCTGTATCACGTTTGGACTATTGCCAACAGTGTTTAGCACGTCAGTGTACAGTTCATCGACAAGCTCCCTCTTGGCCAGTGCAACTCCGAGCTTCAATCCCCCGAGTCCATAGGCCTTCGTGAAACTCGTCGTAACTATACCCCACTCTGGATCCGCGGAGAATATTGTGGGCACCGTTTTGCGATCGAACTCGGCGTATATTTCGTCACACAAAACGAAGAAGCCGTACTTTCGAGCAACAACCATAACTTCCCGCAGCTCTCTCGACCCAGATATTGCCCCGCTTGGCGCATGAGGATTAGTCAACACTAGTAGACCGGTTCTTTCTGAAACAGCCTTCAAAAGATCGTCGGCATCAAGTCTATACCCATCTTCCTCTCTTCTCTCCAGTCTTTTCACGTACCTGAAATGCTCCTGAACTTGCCTGAGCAAAGGTTCGTAAGTGGGATACTCCACCACCGCCTCGTTTTTCTCAGGCTTTCTCTCTGCTAAGCGTCTGATGATGCGGGCGTTCTGGCCTGAAGCCCCCTCGCTCGAGACGAAAACGTTTTCAGGATTCACACTGTACCATTTAGCCAGCTGCAAGGTTGTTTCAGGATTGCCGTGATCGTAACTGACGCTCAAATCCAGACGGTCCAGCCTCAAATCATGAGTGAAGCAGCCTATGCCGCTGGATCTAAAGTCGTATTTTACTTTGGGCACATGAACATACCAGTCCAGATACATCGACGGATGTTTCAACTCAGACGCCCAAGACACTGTAGAGCCTGTTTGCCGCTTAGCTTTTTCCGTCTAGGTTGGATGTTTGAACATGTTTTTATTCAATGAAAATCTAAGCTTAGCGTTGCGTGAAAGTTTGGTTAAAATCATGGAAACAGAGAAAGGTTTAGTCTTGGACGTTTACGTGAAGCCGCGTTCAAACGAGTTCAAGATAGCAGTTGAAGGAGATGAAATTGTGATTCACTGCCTTGAAGAGCCCCTTGGAGGAAGGGTCAACAGGGAGTTGGTGAAGAAGCTTTCAAGGCTATTCGGGAAGGAGGTGAAAATTGTTTCTGGTTTTTCTTCTAAGCAGAAAAGGTTGCTTGTAAAAGATGCTGAGAAAAAAGAAATCAAGCGTGCGCTGGCGGGCGGATAGCTGTTCCTACTGTTCGTGGATTTGGAAGCGCAGTATCGCGGCTATGCCACCGAACGAGTTTTTGAGCATTTGTCCTTCCTCTGTTTCTGTTGATATTATCTCTACCTCTGTGTTCGTGGAATCTGCAAGCTTGGCGAAATCATCTATCAAGTCCTGCGTGTCCGCTATGCCGAGTGCTGCAGCTTTGCACTTTGGGCACGGTTTTCCAGAAAGGTTCTGTTCAAAGCTGGTGAGCATCTGGCTTTTTATCGTCTGCTGTTCTTGGTAGCCGCAGGCATTACATTTCAACGTGACCCTCATCATTTCCAGTCCTTCCGAAAGCAGCAACGTTCTAACAGCCCCCGCTTCCAGCGCCCTTCTGACCTCCTCTTCGCCGTACGTGATTTTTCCAGTATCATGCCCCACCTCGTATAGGAACTGCTGCATTATTCTTCTCTCTTCTATGTAACGCACCTTCCGCATAACTTCTGGCGCCTTTTCGACAACTTCTTTGACGCCTTGCTCTTCCACGTAAGCAGTGTCCACGGTGTCTATGATCTTGTTCTTCAGCATGTAATTGAGGTACTCGCCCTTCTCAAAATCATACTTGGTGGGTCCAGGCCCCCCTATAATCAAACCCTTCAAGTTTTCAATGGGCAGAAAAATCTCGTTGGCGTGTTCGCCCACCCGCGTGAAGTATTCCTGAAGTCTCATCTCCCTGAGCCTTTCATATCTCCTCGCAGACTGTCCACCGGCACGAGTTTTGCCCGGCACGCCTGAAGTCATCTCCCTGACGATTTCAAGCCTCCTGCCTTGTAGCGTGGCAAGCGTCGCGCCTGAGGAGTCTATGAGAAGTATGCCATACGTTTCTTTTTCCCTCAGCATCTCCTGCAGGTACTCGGTGTGGAATCTCGCATCGCACCTGTAGAGGTAGATGTGTATCGGATCGGGCGGAACAATCACGTAGGTTTCGATTCTTTCGCTTCCGGCACCGTTCTGGGGGATAGCTCCGCAGAATATCACCAGCCCGTTTTCGGGCGGTTCCTTGAAAAGTTTTAGGCGTTGCTGTACCTTGACGATTGCGTCCATGACGTTTTTTCGAGTTGTCGTGGATTTTATGTTGGACGCCGTGCCGTATTCGTCTCTGAGCGTGTTCAAAACGTCGCTTATCTGTTTTCCAGGCGGAACGTAGAGTGAGACGAGTTCAGTTCCACGCCCCTCCTTGCTGGCCAGCGTCATCAGTGTCTTTTTAAGTCTGAACAGTTCTAAGGAAGTTTTCTTTGGTGTGCTCAAATGCTTTCACGATGGTTTTAGTGGTAAAGCTTGATTGAGGCGTCAAATAAGATTTTGGGGGCCGCGCTAGGTTGTCCCTAAGGCCTCTTTCAGAAACGCTTTGTACGGACCTATTTTCCCTCCGTAGTTGCCTGCAGAAATCTTGACGACGCCGGGCACGCCTGCCGCGGCCTTCACGCCATCGCCCATGGCTCTTTTGACTGCTTCAAGGCTTAAGCCGTTGATAACGATCTCGTAGACGCATTTCACGCCTTCGGGCACCTGCGAATCGGGCACAAGCTCTCGCAACCTCGGGCAGAAAGGATGGTTCGTCGAGGCTTTCAGCTTGTACTTCAGAGAACCGGCTTTCGAGCCCGAACGGCAGATTCCTCCTGGAAAGGGCATGATAACCTCGTTTTTCCCGGCTGTTATGGCTTTTGCGGCTTCCTCCGCGGCCTTGAGGCCTGAGGCTCTGTCTTGGGCGAAGATGATGAAGTTGCCGCCGGCTATGGCTTCTGCGATGCCGAACCGGTCTTCAACGATGAAGTCGCCCTCCATTACGGGGATTTTCCAAACCTTTCGCGGTCCCACTAAACCCTTTCTCTGGAACCCGTCGCCGAATAAGCATATACTTCTTCCTACCTTCAGCGTTCTCTTGGCGTTTGGCATGGCATCAAAAGCCGACGTCGTCGGACACGTCATCACACATTGTCCTATCCGGAGTATCATTTGTCCGTTTAGCTCAAACCTGCTGCGATTGTACACTTGCATTAGGACGCCGACTCTATTGTCCGGGGTCTTGTCCGTTGGGACGATGCTTTCGATTCCCGCTTCAGCGGGGGACATGATCACGCTCGTCGCCAAGCCCGTTGCAACTTCGGCAGCTGTCAACGCCCATTTTTCCGCGTCGGCCGTTATCAGAACTCTCCCGGCCCACATGGGAAACATTTCGGCAAATGTATCCATCATAGTGCAAATGTTTCCCGTCCTACGATGTTGGACCTTAAACCAGCCTTCACCGTGCTCAACGATTTCCACTTCACCTGCGTTGCCGAAGTATCTTGACTCCGTCCCTATCAGTGACATAATCAAACCCTGTCTTCAATAGTCCCTCGTCTTCTTTTAGTTTTTGCAGCCGCCACGTTGAATTTGTCATCCTCTTAGCCTGACCGCGCGCGCAGGGGTCGTCATGTTTGATTCACCGCCCACCAAATCAGGGAGCGCGAACTCAACTAAGCACTAATAGCAGATGGTTCAGCTTTTTCATATAGGCGGTTATAGGCGCGTGCGAATCAAAAGTAGTCAGACAGGCGGGAACTCCCTCGAATGATTAGGCTTCCGTCCATTTCGGACGATCATCCAAGCTGCCTCGGGCTCGAAGCTTGCTTGAGAGTGTCTTTGCTGTCAGGGGCTCTAGCGTTTCAGTTCTTTGACTAGTTTTGTGACTTGTTCTATGACGTATTCGTTTATCATTCTGCCTTTTTGTGCTGATGCCGCGGTTGGGTCGCCTATCACTCCGCTTGGGAAGTAGCGTTCTGGATCGGCGACTATTTCGAACCTTGGGAGTTTTGGGAAGCTTCTGGTGCCTTTGGTCTTTATGAGTTCAGGTCTCATTGCCATTACCCTTGAGGTTTCAATGGTTCCTGCGTGGCCGTCTTTCTCGCTAAAATACTTCCCTTTCAGTTCGTATGCGAAGTCGTAGTCTGAACAGACCATGATCCTCGGTTTCTTTTCGGGGCTTTCCTTCTCATGGTGCCATACGATGTTCTGAGCTGCGAGTCTGAGTGCGGCCATGTGCGCCTGGCCCGCGTGCCCGCTTAACACAAGAATTCTTGTGAAGTGATTGCGGACGAGTTCTTCCAGGATGTCGCGGGTCATCTTGTGCAGTGCGTCGAACGTTATTGAAATGGTGCCTGGAAAACCGCGTGTGGAGTTGCAGACGCCGTATCGCAGGGGAGGCGCGACGAGGCACCCTGTTTTTTTGGCTACTTCTAATGCCACGTACTCGGGTTGGAGGCTGTCGGTGCATAGTGGCAGGTGGTCTCCGTGTTCTTCGACGCTTCCGATTGGGAAAATGACAACACTTCTGGCTTTGGACCTGCTTTCCGCTTCCTTCATGCTCAGCTCGTCAAACCATAATCGTTTTTTCTCCTTCGAGCTGTTGGCTGGAGGTTTGGCCTTTGTTCTGTTCATTAGTTCACGTCCTTGAAATGATATTGTTCAGTTTCATTATGCCGACGTTTTGACATGTATGATCGTTCATGTGTATGATTGTGTTTTCTTAGGGTTTAACAACTTCTGCTTTTTCAGCGTTGATTCCGCGCCAGACTATCTTGTATCCGAGGGTTTCTAGTGACTTAGTCACGTCTGCGACTCCTTCCGATTCAATGATTCTTATAGCGTTGAGCAGCGGCAGTCGGCCTGTTACGCTTAGCTGTTCTTCGATTGTGTTTCTCATTTGTTCGAGTTTATCTTTTCTTACTAAGCCATTGGGCATTACGGTGTATCCTTCTGGCGGCTTTTCGGCTAGTGCTTCTCTTACTGCCTCCATGGAAACGCCGATTCTGGCGGCAAACTCTTCGTAGTTGACAATGGGTTCGGTAAATACCACTGGGAGACTTTTCAGCAGTCCCGTTTGCGTTGTTTGAAGGTTTCGAAATGCTTTTTCTAGGTAGCGGAGAACTTGGGCTAATGGGATTTTGTCGTGGTAGTATATTATGTCAAGTTGCGTGTTTTTCTCGAGGTTGGCGAGTTTTTCGCAGGCCAGTTTTTCGTTGACTGCTATGAGCATGTTTGCCTCGACCTTTTTGAGTTTCTCCATTTTGCGTAGCAGGTATTCGAGCGTCCAGAAACCGACTATTTCCATGTACACTTTGACGCCTTCCTTTTCGAGGGAGAAGTCGGGTATGATTACTTGTTTGCCCGCGGGAACGGGTTCGGGTTCTCGTTTCAGCTGCCATCCTGTTTTTAGGCCTTGAAACTGTTCGGCGAAGTCCTGTTCAACAGTGCTGTCGTAGGAGACTGTTGGCTGTTGAGGGCTGTTGAGCATTGTGCGGTGTTTCCAACTTTCAAGTTTGAAGCTGCATATCTCGTTCGTGTATCTCCACAGTATCTTTGCTTCAAGGGTCCACTCCGGGTTTGCGATGATTGTGGGGAGAAGCTTAGCTGTTGCTGTTCCGTATCTTCTAGTGAGTTTGAACAGGCTGGCGGGTCCGTCTACTTTCACCCAGAACCTGCCGTCTTTGTAGACTTCGTAGATTAGTCCAAGCCTTTTCACCGCGTAGAATATTCTCTGCCAGTTGCCCGAGGCAGTGAAGTTGAGCTCTGTAGAGTCGAAGAGGAGTGTCTGCGTCAGGCTGAGGTTGTACTCTTTCAGCAGCTCCTGAGGCGCCGGCGGCTCGAATTCTTCAAGGACCAGTTCACTGTCGAGATCGGCGTAGAGGAATTCGTCCACACTCTCAGACGTAACTTTCAGTTCTGAGGCTACGGTTTCGACTATTGTCCTCCTTCTTTCAGGGCTCGTTGCAAATCCGAGCTCTTTTGTTGTATGAAAAATCCTTCGTCTCAGTTCTACAGGGTGGATTCTGTCGTTGCACCTGAACGTGCTTTTTCTGTCCAGCAGAAAGGAGAGGCCTCTGACAAAACGGTATTCGTATCCTTCGTCCTCGATTTCGGCGGCAAACGCTTTCAGAACACCTTTCTTTTGACCCACGTGGTCTTTGTAAGCCTTGATCAGCCTGTTGGCGACTTCTAAGTTGTCTTCAGTCGCTCTTGCATATCTTGGCCATATGTTTCCTTTCCTTTTCCACACGGCGAGGAGTTCGCTTGGAAGCACAGTTCAGTCCTCCGTGGGTTTTTTGTGCCGTCGTCTGCGGCTTATTTCAACTTCCACGGTTTCTTTGGAGACGATTTCCACGAGTTTGGCTCTTTTTCCTTCCACTTTTCTAAGAATTCTTCCGAGTCTCTGGATGTATTCTCTAGTGCTTCCCGTTCCGCTCAGTATGTAGCCTGCCGAGGCATCTGGGACGTCCACGCCCTCGTCGAGAACTTGAGACGTGACTACGGCTTTATACTCGCCTTTTCGAAAGTTCTCCAATATTTCTCTTCTCTCTTCTTTCGGTGTTTGGTAAGTGATGGCCGGTATCAGAAACCTGCGGCTGATAGTGTAGACAAGGTCGTTGTGCAGTGTGAATATCAACGTTTTCTCGTTTCTGTTGGCTTCAAGCTGTCGTCCCAGGAGACTCAGCTTCGCGTCCGAGTTGAGTGCGATTTTCAACGCGCGGTTTCTGGCCAGAAGGGCCTCTCGCGCCCGGCGGTCTCTGCCGGTGGACATGATGAATTTTTGGAAATCCTCGGCGCTTCTGAGGACTATTCCCTTTTCTCTCAGGTAGAGTCTGAATGTACCCATTTCATCGTCGTAGGCTTCCTGTTCATCTGGGGTCAGTTCAACGAACATTTTCTCGTAGGTGTACGGAGAAAGGTGTTCTCCGGCCAACTCTTCAACGCCGACTGTGTATACCGTGTCTCCGACGAGCCGTGGGAGAAGTGAGTGTCTTTCGTCGCTTCTCTCGTACGTGGCCGTCAACCCCATACGGTATGGTGCGATGTACATTTCGGCGATTTGCATGTAGCTCGGCGACGCTAAATGGTGAACCTCGTCGAAGACTATCAACATGAATTTGTTGCCAAGTGTTTCTGCTTGCAGGTACGCCGAGTCGTAGGTTGAGACGGTTATCATTCTCACGGTGTTTTCGCCTCCGCCGACGGCCCCAGCTTCCGTGTTCAGGTACTCTACGATGCGTTTTCGCCATTGGTCTATGAGGTCTAGGGTAGGGACAACGATAAAGGTCTGCGCTTTCAACAGGCCTATGGCCTTCAATGCCACGTAGGTCTTGCCAGCGGCCGTGGGCAGTACGAGGATTCCACGCATGTTGGCGTGGCGCCACTTGTCCAAGGCTTCTTTCTGGTAGGGTCGCAGTTCCACGGTTGGGTTCAGCTGCTGAACAGGGGGAAGGTTTGGAACGTCATCTTGAAACGCCAGGTTGCTTTCTTTCAGGTAGGCTAGCACATCTCGGTAATGCATGGCCTTGATTCTGTAGCACTCAACTCGAGGGTCCCACTTGCCGTACGGAGTTCCAGCCTCCCCGCGCAACAGAATTGTACCCTTGTCAAACCACAAATGAATCATGAGCAGACAATCAACCTTTGCAGGCTGAACTTTAAACTCCTTTCGCTTTCAGGTGAGCTAGTGCCTAGCGTGCGCTACTATAGTTTCAGATAGGATAGAAAGGAGTTGGACGCGATCGCCTTACGCATTAGAGAAGCGATGCCTCAGGGCAGCCAGCTTTTTTGTGGCTCAGTCTTGATTGTTTTCTTGTCCTCGCGCTTCTCGGTTACCGATTTCTTGGCCAGCTCATAGGCCATTTTGTAGTCGAATATGCCTTTAGGCTCTTCTGCAGCCTTTTTGATGAGCGCTACCTCGATTTTGTTCTTGAGTTTTCCAATGGCAAGCGCGCCGATGCCGAAGACGCTTGGCATCATCTCCTTGCCGTCCGTGTTTGAGTCCAAGCCTGCTACTCCAAGCGGTGGAATCGCGTTTATGTCGGCCACGATCTTGCATTTTTTCCCACTCTCTTTGAGCACGGCTAACGGGAGAAGTTCAGTTCCAGCGGCTCCGGCTGAAAGAATGATTTCTGCGTTTATTATGGCTTTTCCGACGTCTTCGGAGGTTTGAGCTTGGACACCGCGGACTGTTTCGCTCTTGAACTCTTCGTTTATCTTCGTTGCTACGGATGAGGCCTTTTGAAGCGTGCGTGAAGTGACGAGTACGTTGGCTTTTTCAGACGCGTACAGCCTCGCCGCGGTCTGGCCCACCGGTCCGGTTCCCGCTAGCACGGTGACGTTCTTATTTTCCAAGGTTCCGAGGCTTTTTTCAAGCGAGACCTTCAGGGTTTTGGCAACAGCGGCTGAAGCGGTTGTGTAGGCTCCTCTTGGGTCAATAATCACGGAGAGTTCGAACGGTGAAAACATGCATTTCATGGCTCGGTCGAGAATTTCGTTTGCGAGGTCAAAATTACGTCCGTTGATGAAGACTTTCGTGTGCTTCGCTCCTTCGGGGCCTCTGGGAAACATTGCGTCGTAGAGGATTTTGTCCGCGTCCTCTGCTGTCACGTTTTCGTACTTCATTATTGTGGCTTCTGGAAAAGCGTCTATTGTTGCCAGTATGTCAAAGGGGCTTGCGTGCTTGTCAGTGTCTAGAAAAATGAAAACTTTCTTGAACTGTGGTTGCGACAAGATTGCACCCGCGCTAAAGTTGAAACCTTGAACATTTAAGAATTGCCATGAGCTTTCCTTCGAACCAGGAAAGAACTTGCTTGAGGGTCTATTCGCGCGCTTGTTGTTGTGTTCCAGTCTGAGAAATCTTGTGAGCAGGGGGACGCCGATAAGGAATGATACGGCAACGGCGATGAAATCTTCAAGATTAGAGAAGTCCGCGCTCGTGATTAACATGCCGCGAAGGGTTCCATAATCGAGCGTAAATGTTGTGTAGGCCGGCTGGGACGGGTACAAACGCTCTGATGAGCGAGTCCGTGGCTATGACTGTGAAGGATATCAAAGCAAGGGCGGTCGGGGTGCGCGAGTATGTTTGAGTCTGTTTCTTTCTGGTCTAGAATACCGCAATTGTTTAATATGAAACACAAGGAATCTAGGTACTCATTAAGAGGGCTGATGATGGTGTCTGTTGAGGTTTTGGAAAAGCTCTGCAATGCTTGTGGAGTTGCAGGTAGGGAAGAAGAAGTTCGAAGTTTGATGCATAAGCTGTTGAAGCCATGCGTGGATGAGGTCAGAGAGGATAAGCTGGGCAATGTAATTGGAATGAAGGAAGGCGGCAAAAACGCTCCTAAAGTGATGCTTGCTGGGCACATGGATGAAATAGGCTTGATGGTGAAAACGATTTCGAAAGAGGGCTTCATACATTTCGCGAAAATAGGTGGAATAGACGACCGTGTTTTGTTGGCGCAGAAGGTGATGGTGCACACTGAGAAAGGACCGTTGCACGGGATTATAGGTTCGAAGCCTCCGCACATACAGAAGGAAGATGAACGCAAGAGAGTCATCACCTATGACGAGTTGTTCGTCGACATTGGGGCAGGCAGTCAAGAGGAAGCTAAGAAAATGGGCGTAAAGATAGGAGACCCGGTGGAGTTCGACGTGAAATTTGCCTCAATTAACAAGGACATCGTAATTGGCAAGGCTCTCGATGACAGGGTTGGATGCGCCGCGATGATCGAAGTTCTGAAGCGTTTGCAAAAGACGGAATGCACAGTCTACGCCGTGGGAACGGTGCAGGAAGAAGTCGGGTGCAGAGGAGCAACGACCTCTGCTTTTGGGATTTATCCTGATGTTGGACTTGCGCTCGACGTGACAGTGGCCGGTGACATCCCGGGAGTTAAAGAAATTGAGGCCCCATCCAAGCTCAAGAAAGGCCCATCATTGATGATTGCGGATGCCCTGCACATATCACATCCAAAAGTGCTTAGATTGTTGACGGAAGTCGCGGAAGAAAACAAGATCCCCTACCAGCTTGAGACAGGCTTGCCAGGAGGAACTGACGCTGGACGCATCTCTCTGGCAAAGGAGGGAGTGCCGAGCTGCAGCATCTGCATACCGACACGCTACATTCACAGCCCAACATCGCTCCTCAGTCTGACCGACTTCGAAAACACCGTGAAACTGACCGTTGCCGCAATCAAAAAAATACCAAAATACTTCTAATACGCGCACCATTCGTCAAACGAGGGATATTTCCATAAAACATGTATCAGCATATGTCTTGAGTGTTAATTCCGGAGAAAAGATGTGGGGCCAATGAATCAAGAGAACTTGCTAAGTGAAAAGGCTGTAAGACATTTCAGGGATGACGGGTACAATTGTTCCCAGAGCGTTCTGTTGACTATGTTTGAGCATTGGAACTGCAAGAATGAGCTAGTTCCTAAGGTTGCCACTGCTTTCGGTGGCGGAATCGGGAGGTGCGGTTCCGTCTGTGGGGCTCTGACCGGAGGCTTGATGGCTATCGGAACCAAGTATGGGACCAACGAACCTTCAGCGGAAAAGCGTTCTAATGCTTACAAGCTTGCGAGAAAATTCTACCGACAATTTGAGAAACAGAATGGAAGCGTCCTATGTCGAGAACTGATCGGGCTCGACCTTTCTGATGCAAAACAGCTCAAGAAGGCCCACGAAGAGGACGTGTTTGAAAAAAAGTGCGCCCTTTTCGTGAAGAGTGCTGTTGAAATTCTTGCTGCCCTCAATCGAGATGCAAAATCGTTTTAAAACCATACGCTTCATTATTCTCACGGTCAGATGATTGGACGACAAAAAGAGCTATGAATTTCTGGAACACACTGCAGACGCGTACATCGCTGCCTACGGCAAGGATTTGGCTGAGGCCTTTGAGAATGCTGCCATCGCGATGTTTGACGTGATGACTGAGGTTGAAAAGGTCCGTTCAAATATGGAAGCCGCGGTCAAGGTTGAAGGCGAAGATGAGTACAGTCTGCTCTACAGTTGGCTTGAAGATTTGCTCATAAAGTCAGAAACGAACCGGATGCTCTACTCCAAATTCAAAATCCTGCACATCGGAAAGTCTGCAAAGGGTCTCAAGCTTGAAGCAAGGATTTGGGGAGAAAGGTTCAACTCGAAAAAGCATCTGCAGAAGGTAGGCGTTAAAGCCGTCACCTATCACCGCATGGAAGTCTTGAAAGAACCCGGAAGGGTGACGTTGAAATTCATTCTGGACATATGATAAATCGCGCATAGGCTCGTCTGCAAAAATCTTAAATGCGCCTGAAAGGCTATTATGGGCAGAGAAGGGAGTATTGGGCGAGTCGAGTTCATGAGCAATTTCAAGAGCATAGTAGAACGGCTTAGAAACTTGGAGAATGAGCGCAAGAATCTTCTGTTGGAGATTGAGGAGCTCAAGAAGATGGCGGAATCAAAGGCGAAAGCTTTGGAAAGCGAAGTCGGCATGCTGAGAGAGGAAGTGAAGTCGTTAAGAGTGCTTCTCGGCGGCGAAGAACCTGCGGTTGAAGAGGAGCCACAGCAGAAGAAGAAGCCTCGCAAATAGTCAGGTTAGCCGTGCATGTCCTGTTCTCATGATGAAAACGTTTAAGCATAAAGCTACGGCTAGGTTCACACCAGAAATGAAGCGGATGATAAGCAGATGCGCGTGGCAAGGCTTGAAGAACACATCGACTTGGTTGATGTTGAAACGGCTTGCATTGAAAACTTCATTGCCAGCTATGTGTTAAAGGGAAAAAGCGTTGCAATCGTTGAAACAGGTCCAACTTCGTCGGTGCCCAACCTTCTTTCTGGCCTTAAGAAACTGGGTGTTCAACTGGATGATGTGGCCTACGTTGCTGTTTCACACATTCACCTTGACCATGGGGGAGGTGCTGGAACCCTTTTGAAGAGTCTGCCCAACGCGAAGGTCGTTGTGCACCCGAGGGGCGCGCCTCACTTGGCCAATCCTGAGAAGCTTTGGCAGCAGTCGAAGGAGGTTCTTGGCAAGATAACGGAGTTGTACGGTGCACCTGAACCTGTTCCGCCTGAAAGAATCATCGCGGCGGAGGACGGCACTGCCTTTGACCTTGGAAAAGGTGTCAAACTAAAGGTCGTGGAGACTCTCGGTCATGCTTCGCATCATCAGAGCTACTACGAGACTTTGGGCGGCGGAGTCTTCCCGGGAGACGCGGCTGGCATTTATCTGAGGGAATTTAATGCAACCGTGCCCACGACACCCGCACCTTTTCGACTCGACGGTGCATTAGCCGCTTTAGATAAGCTGATAAACCTGAAACCGAAGGCTCTGTACTACAGCCATTTTGGAAGAGCATCCAACCCTGTTGGAAAACTTCATGTGTACGCTGAGCAACTGCGGCTGTGGGGGAGAATTGCTCAAGAAGGAGTGCGGGAAAAAAGAAGCTTGGAAGAAGTACGTCAAAGGATTGTTGAAGATGACGTGCAAATTCGGAAGGCTGTGAAGTTCATTGAGGCTCATCCTGTTTACAATGAAACCGTGCTTAACAACAGCGTGCACGCTTTCATGCAGTTCGCTGAGAAGCACAGCAGTGGCCAGCCCTAGCTTATCGTAACGTTTAAAGATGGTTTATATTTGCGCTCCCACACTTTTTGTGTAGCAACAGGTGAAAAAAATGGAAGAGGGGAAGAGCCATACTCCTTCGGAGAGAATTCCGCTTGAAAAGATAGACGACTGTTCTTGGCGCATTCCAAAGTACAGACCGGGAATGAGAGTCACCGGCATCGTCTTTGCCAATAGAGAGCTACTGGACAAGATGCAGACAGACAGAACCCTGCAGCAGTGCGTGAATGTTGCGCACTTGCCGGGCATATATAAGTATTCGATTACTCTGCCAGATGGGCATGAAGGCTACGGTTTCCCAATAGGCGGCGTAGCCGCCACAGACTATGAGGAAGGCGTGATAAGTCCGGGCGGCGTGGGTTATGACATTAACTGCGGCGTCCGCTTGGTGACGACGAACCTCTCTGAACAAGACATTCGACCGAAACTAAGTCAGCTTACCGATGCGATTTTTGACAACGTTCCCTGCGGACTTGGAAGCCGCCGGAAAGATTTCAAAATGTCACAACACGACTTGGATACGCTTACTGCGAGGGGTGTTCCATGGGCGATCGAGAAGGGACTAGGGTGGCCTGAGGATGCGGAGCACTGCGAAGAAAATGGCTGCATGAAGAACGCCAACCCTGACAAAGTCTCATCAAACGCAAAAAACAGAGGACTAACGCAGATTGGCACTCTGGGTTCAGGAAACCACTTCTTGGAAATCCAGAAGGTAGACAAGATAATCGATTCGCGGACAGCCAAGACTTTCGGAATAGAACATGAAGGTCAAGTCACCGTGATGATTCACTGCGGCTCAAGAGGTTTCGGCCATCAAGTGTGCTCAGACTACTTGCGAGTGATGGAGAGAGCTGTTCAGAAGTACAAAATAGTCCTGCCCGACAGAGAGCTTGCCTGCGCGCCTGGAAAAAGCCAAGAAGCGGAAGACTACTATCAGGCAATGGCGTGCGCCGTCAACTACGCGTTCGTCAACCGACAAACGATTCTGCACTGGGTTCGACAGAGCTTCAAGCAAGTTTTCAGAGAAAATCCCGAAAAGTTCGGGTTGAAACTCGTCTATGATGTCGCCCACAACATTGCCAAGATAGAAAATCACAGAGTCAACGGGGACCAGAAGAAAGTTTGGGTTCACAGAAAAGGTGCCACACGAGCATTTCCGCCTGGGCACCCGGAAATACCAGCTGAATATCGTTCTGTGGGTCAGCCTGTGCTCATCCCAGGAAGCATGGGCACAAGCTCTTGGCTTTTGGTCGGCACGGAACAGGCCATGCGGGTGAGCTTCGGATCCACAGCCCACGGCGCGGGTCGCATGTTGAGTCGAAGCGCGGCGAAAAGAAACTTCTACGGCGGAGACATCAAGAAAGCCATGGAGAGACGGGGGATTTACGTTCGAGCGGCGAGCCCAGTTGTCTTGGCGGAAGAAGCGGATCCAGCCTACAAGAATGTTGACGTTGTTGTAGATGTAAGCGACAAAGTCGGGATAGCAACAAAGGTTGCCAGGCTGGTTCCCATAGCGGTTATGAAAGGCTAGGCCTCTTAGAGAGAGGCTTATGCTCCCTTCATTTTGCTTCAGCTGCTCTGCCTCAGCTCGTTTTTCTTATCGGTTCTTAGTTTCTGTTCTTCTACGGAATGTGCTCTGTGAGCTCCCTCATGTACCATGATCTTTCTCTCGCGTAGTGTATTGCGAGAGCTATTCCTAGGAGGATTAAGACAGTGCCCACGGAGGTCAGGGATGTGCCGAGGAGGCTGTCTGGACTGGGTGTGAAGTGGTACGGAAATATCAAGAACCAGTCTGGACTCGATTGAGTTATTAAAGCTGTTATTATTGTTTCAAGCAGACCGCCCACGAAGAACACTGAACCAGTGATAATTATCATGTAGCCGATTGTTTCATTGTGTCGTTACTCTTCTGCCTTCTCATGCAGATATTCACTGAAAAGCAACGGACTCTCGGATGTGTTTTCATGGCTTTGTAGCTACAAGTCTTGCGATGAGTTCCGACATCTGACAAACTGGGCGAAGTCTATATCAAAAGCTTCCACGTAACTAGAAGGTAGTGTTTGAGAGTAATCAGTGATTGGAATGCCGTTCAAGGACGAGTGCGGATTGTGCGGCAGGGTTCTCTCGTACAGTTATCTTAGACGTTGCCAGAGGTGTGGGCGACTCTACTGCAGGGACTGTATGGTTCCCGATGTCTCGACGGGTGACCCGACGAGGCTGTTCTGCTTGAACTGTGCGCGGAGGACAGTTTCGCCGAAAAGCCTGTCTAGACAAAATGGACTGACAGGTTATCTGAAGTTCCGAGGTGCTTTTACGAGCACAGTTAAGCTTAGCCTCGCTCGGGTTGACGGAATAATCGGGGAGAACTTGCCTATGAGCGCCTATCGCAGCGAAGAATGGTGGAGCAACCTGCCCGGTAGCCCGCAGGGTAAAGGCTGGCTGGACGCCGGCTGGGAGGTGCGAGAAGCAAATTTGAAGGAAGGCTACGTCGTTTTCAAAAAAGTGAGGGAGCTGCCGATAAAAAGAAAGAGCGCGAGCAGTGAGATCAAGAAACCATTCACGCCTGTTCGCGTACGCATTCCCAAGCCGAAGACACCATCAAAGACCAAAGTCTCAAAACTCTACGCCAGAATAAAGAACTTGGAACGGCAAAAAACTTCAATGCCAAAATACCATGGTAGTTTCAAACCCAGACCCAAATATAAGAAGAAACTATTCAAGCCAGACAAGAAGCCGCAATAGGGTTGAAAAAGAAATCTTATCTATACCCCCTATGCTAATCTACTGCAGAAAAAGGGCGGTCGTCGTCTAGACTGGTTTAGGACACAAAAGCCTTCAACGGCGAGTGTAGGCCTTCCAAGCTTGCGATCCCGGGTTCAAATCCCGGCGACCGCACCAAGAATCAACGTGGCCTGTGTCTCAAACTCTATCTCTCAATTTCTTCTAGGCACGTTCAACCATCAAGTGTCTTCGAGCACGACTTCGCTTGTGCATTCTGGGGACAATTCAAAAGACAAGGGCTCAGACTTATTCGTCAAGGTCTGTGAGATTCTGAGATTCTTTGGGCTCTTCTTGGAATCTATCCAGATTAGAGTCCATCCGATGGTAAACGCGAATATGACGAAAGGAAGGCCCAGAATAACTCTAATTGCCCTACGCAGCAAACATTCAGCCCCATGAGTCTACTGAAGAACTCTGCGTCTCCAAATACGAATAACTCTTATGAACCCTGACTATGAATTCAAAATATGTGCTTGTATGACTTCAATTTCAATCGGAAAGATGTCCAAAGCTGCAGTTTTCAGCGTTCCCGAGCTATTCCAAATGAGACCTAGGGGACTCCTCTTTTCTTTCTTTCGTTTCTTCTTCCCTCTCTCTTGCGGTCTCCTTTTTCTGTTTTCAAAATGCATCCTATTGCAGGACTCGATCCCTTTGGTTCCCATCGACAAAATGCAGTCACTGAATAAGGTGCTTGATTCGTTTATGTTGCTAGAACAAGTAAGAGCGCAAAGTTTGTTTTCAGACATAAGAACGACCAACTAATTCTTTCCTGCTTACTTTCTCCTCGCGCGCAGGGCGCAGTTAGCGTGTTCTGAGTCTCGATGAGCGATATCCAAAGACCAATTCCAACCATTCGGTTGTACACTGCAAACGGCTGGCAACCCTATTGGTGCGCCAGATTGCCCGTGCACGCTGGGAAGAGATAACTGCAGAGTAGGCACCTCTATTGCTTTTCGTGAACTACCTAGTCCCCTGCCAGAATGTTGTGAATGTCTCTTTAACAGCAGAAATATAATGCAGAAGGCTAGGAAACCTGCGATTATAGGGTATGTTAGAACAGTCTGGTAGTCATTGGGGTTCATTACTAGTAGCATGCCAGATTCGTCCCCTATGAGGCCGCCACCAAGACCGAAAATGACGGTCGCAAACCTTTTGGTCCGTTCGTCGCTGTAGCTGATTCCAAGCCATCCGCCGATTCCCACCATTATCAAGCCATACCAGAAATGGTGAATATAGATGCCGCTGGTTGGTTCCAGACCAAAACTACTGATTATTGTAAATATTCTCGAAACAGCAAATGCGACGACAAAAGAAAGCAAAGCTAACACAGAATAATCGGCTCGCCTCTCCAGCTTCTTCTCTACTTCAGCCAACTTCTGCAAACTCATCTCACCAGGTAGCAGGTCGCAAAGTGACGATCAAGCGCCGAAGATTGGGTTCTGTCGCCTCTCCAGTCATTTGACATCACTTTGCCTTAATTCATCCAACTCAAACATCGCAGCTTAAGTATTTTTAGTTCTCCTACAAGCACGCGCGCGCTGGGGCGGTGCGTTTAGCCTTCTGGGCTTGGATTGGTGGCTTCGGGCGTCACAGTAATTGTCATCGCAGTGGCGGCTGCAGTGGGCACAACTGCGCTGGTTCGGCACAGAAGAAAGCCTTCAACAACTGCGCCGACTCCTCCAACACAATATCCTCCACCGCCGCCACCTTCTCCTCCATAATTCCTTCTTATTGCTCCTGATATGGTCTATCCTGTTGTCGTTTTGTAGTTTATTATTGAGAACATGTCGTATTTGCTTCCAAGATGTTCTCTTCCGTGCAGATATTCAAGCTCTATCAGAAAGCCCATGCCCACAATCTTCCCGCCGAGCTTTTCAACCAATTCTGCGTTAGCTTCAATGGTTCCGCCTGTTGCCAGCAAATCGTCAACAAGCAACACCTTCTGGCCGGGTTTAATGGAGTCTTCATGAATCTCAATCGTATCTGATTCGTATTCTTTGGTGTAGGTTAGGTTAGCCACTTTCGACGGTAATTTGCCCTTCTTTCTAATGGGAACAAAGCCAGCGCCGAGCTCGTAGGCAACTGCGCCTCCTATGATGAAGCCTCTGGCTTCATTTGAGACTACCAAGTCTATTTTCTTTGCTCTAAAGTGGTTCGCTATCCGTTCAATGCAATCCCTGAAGGCGTCCTTGTCGTTCAAAAGGGGTGTTATGTCCCAGAAAACGACGCCTTTGAACTCCGGTATTCTCCTTATTTTCGACTTGAGATCCAAACTCTACACTCACTTCGACTGACAGTACATTGTTAAGCCGATGCGCTTTTCAGTGCGTCTTTGCATTCGCACGTTCTCTCTTTGGGTATTCTCGTTATCGTTTCTGTTATGACCTTCTTGACTTTCTCTACGTTCTCTTTCATGTTCCTGGCAACTTCAATAGCGCTTACTGGATGATCTTTCCACACATCGTAGTCGGTCACTGTTGCTATTGATGCATAGCATATCTCAGCTTCACGAGCCAAGACGCACTCGGGAACAAGCGTCATACCGACCACGTCGGCCCTCCAACTCCTGAACATCCTGGACTCAGCCTTTGTTGAAAACCTAGGTCCTTCTATACAGACGTAGATGCCAGTTTTATGATAGCTTACCTTCATTTCCTCAGCCACTCCTATCAGAGTCTTTCTCAAGTCAGGACACATGGGCTCAGCCACTGAAATGTGACACACCTTCGGACCCGTGTAAAAAGACTGTTCCCGCCTCGTAGTTCTATCTATGAACTGATCAACAAACACAATATCTCCAGGTTTGTACTCCTCTCTTAGAGAACCGACAGTTGACGGTGCCAGAATACGTTGAACACCGAGTTCCTTCAACGCGTGTATGTTGGCTCTGGAATTGACGTCTGTGGGCCTTATCGTATGCTTCTTCCCATGTCGAGGCAGAAACGCTACCTTTCTGCCGTCTAATTCTCCAACAATAATCCAGTCAGAAGGCATCCCGTAAGGTGTGTCAAGCTTCACTTCCCTACGGTTCTTTACAAACTGAGGATCGTAAAAGCCTGTTCCTCCGATGATTCCGATTTCTGCTTGCATGAACATCTACTAAAATGCAGTGAATTTATAAGAATAGTGGGTAGGGCGACTTATCCTAGAGACGCTATTGCAACTATCGTGAAAGGAGCTATCAAGCTGAGTATTAAGCCGCTTGAAAACGCCGTAATCAACGCGTCAGAGCCGCAATAACGCACGATAATTGGCAACGTTGTGTCCATAGCCGTTGCGCCGCCTGATGCAATCGGAGCGTATTTGTCAACCTTAACCATCAGAGAGACGGTGAGTATCGTCAACAGTTCCCTCAGAAAGTTTGCAGCGAAGCCCAGTGCTCCCCACTTTGCCCCGAAGATCTGGCCCACCAGCGGGCCTGTCAACGTGTACCAGCCATACCCAGCGCTCACTGCTGTCGTCGCAATCACGTTCATACCGAGGATCAGCGCGCTGACTACGCCGCTCAGAATAGTGCCCAACGCAATTGCCAAGGGAACAACCAAGATCTTAAGTCCTGTCCGTCGTATCTTAGAAATAGAGTCCTTATCCATCGCAAAAGTCACTCCCATGACAAACAAGAGTAGCATGAGTGAAGCATTGAGTAAATAATCGGAAACCCAGATACTGCTGACGGCACTTGCCCAATTTGCATTGAGATAGCCTGCAACGCCTCCAAGCAGTAGAGCAGCTATTATGAACTTTATCATACTAAACCCGCCGTTCTTCTAACCACTTTGACAAGGACCACGCTGAACACTATGGCCAGCGAAGCAATCACTACGGCGCTCAAGCCGACCTCAGGTAGCGACTTCAACAATTCACTGTTTGAACCTATGCCAAAACCAAGCGAAAAGATCAACACCAAAATTATTCCAAACGTGACTTTGCCAAGATTGGTCTTCCTCTTTTCACGTAAGAAGTAGCCGAGCAGCATCCCGGCGATCAATGGAACAACGAGCAATGCAAAGTTCATTTGTTTTCGCTCTCAGCAGCTTCTCATCTCTGCTTTTTAGGGCTGAAATGCTTTTTGAAAACCTCGCGGATGTCTTCGGGCTTTTCAAGCAAGAACACGTTCTCCATGAGGGACAGCTTTCTCGTATTTTCTGCATCTTCTTTTCTCACTCTCAGCTTGAGATCCTTTCCATCAGGGAGTCTTGTAGTCAAGGTTCCTTCTTTGTAATCGCTGGGCATTATGTATACGGGAACAAAAGCTTTCAAAGCCATGATTGCAGAGTTGCAGAGCAATGTATCAGTGATTCCTGCCGCTATTTTTGCCACGGTGTTCGACGTTGCGGGAGCAATCAGCAAGAATTCAAATTTTCTGAGTTCTAGGTCGCCGGCAAGAAATGGCGAGTTGGAGTTGAGTTCGACCAAGACTTTTTCGAAATTCTGTTTCAATGGTTCATGAAGCTTATACCACCTAAGAATCTGTTCTCCTGCCTTCGAAAGAAAAACCCTCAAATCGACCTCATTTTGATACTCTTTCCTTATCTTTTTCATTATGTCGATTGTTTCGGGCAATCTGTCCCCGCTGCCCGTGATTCCCCATGCGACCTTCCTCTTCTTCTCGACCCTTGCTAGGTGTTCGGTCATAATCATACACTTTGGGCTCTTTTCTTGGTCTCAATTTGTTTTAGGAGGTCAGCGAATCTCGTCACAGTTTTTTTCAAACTCTTGAATCCTTCTTCATCCTGTTTCACGTCTTTCAACGTATCTTTTGACCAGAAAGTCGCGCCCAAGTTGGCTCCGAAGGGGCCGCCGCTGACAGGAATGACTTCGTTTAAAACGTAGAAAGTAATTATCTGCTGAATTGCCAACTCCTGTCCTCCAGCTCTGTCTCCGCCGACTGCGATGGCCATGCCAACTTTGTACTTTAACACGTTCTTATCGGCGGCAAACAAGGCCCTGCATCTATCTATAACGGTCTTCGTCTGAGCGCTTACTCCGCCGTTGTAAACCGGCGTGGCAATGACTAGGCCCTCAGCTTCTCTGAGCAATGGATAAAGCGCGTACATGTCGTCCTCCAGCTTGCACTTTTTGTTTCTCAAACAATAATCGCAATGCTGACAAAACCCGATATTCTTGCTTCTGACCGTGAAGAATTCTGTTTCAAAACCCATTCTTCTCAGCATATTCAAAGCTTCTTCCAAAACGTGCTCAGTCGCCTGCTTTCTTGGGCTTCCGCAAATGCCGAGTATCATAACGATTCATCAAACTCCTATAACCCTCAAAATCAATAAAGCTTGCTGAAAATCGAACGAAAAGAGGGATGCGGAAAAAGGCGTGGTTCGCTTTGGTTCTATGCGTCTTCGAAGAATTCTTCAGGTCTTGGCGGTGTCGGTGATAAGCCTCTACGCTCTCGTATCTGCTTTATTATTTCCTCTTTCATTTGCTCTGGAACTGGAGCCCAGCGGCTGAACTGTGTAGCCCAGAACGCTCTGCCCTCGGTCGAGGATCGCAGTTCATCAGCTAAACCGAACGATTCAGAAACCGGCATCTCTGCTTTGACCATTATCATGTCTTCCTCGTTGGTCATGTCCAATATTTTGCCTCGGCGCTTTTGAACTATGGCTATGACGCTGCTTACAAACGTGTTCGGAACCTTGCACTCAAAGCTTATCAGCGGCTCCAGAAGCCTCGGGTCGCTGAGGAGAAAAGCGCACCATATTGGACGCCAAGTCATGGGCAGTATCTGCGCTGGTCCGCGGTGCACTGGGTCCTCGTGAACCGTCACATCTTCCAAGTTTATCTTCAACCCGTACGCAGGCTCCTTCGCCAAGACTGACGTGAACACTGCTTCTCTGAAACCGGACTTTACGTGATCCATTATTTCTTCGACGTACTGTCTTCCCTTGATTCTGTTGACAAGAACGTTGTTGCCTTCAATGGCTACGACGTTGCGTGCGTCATCTGTCGACCAGCCGAACCCTTTGAGTATCTTCTGCCTCTCCTCACGTGTCTGCATTTCACTTATTTTTCCAAGCTTGATTGCTTCAATCACATCGTCCGGCAGCTTCTCCATAGTCACCCAAAGCTTGTTGTGTTTGTTGGGGCTTTTGCCCATTATCGGCGGACCTTTATAGTCATGGCTTATGGTTTCGCGGTAAATCACGATTGGCTTGCTAGTCTTCACTTTCAGATTGGCTTCCTGCATTCGGTAGGCTGTGATTTCTAGGTGGAGTTCGCCCATGCCACTTAGCAGGTATTCCCCGCTCTCCTTGTTTATCAGGAAGTGCAGGTTCGGGTCTTCAGTTGTCAGTTTATGCATGACCTTGTCGAAGAGCGGCAGGTCTTTGACGTCGGCAGGTTCAACGGCTACCGTCACGACAGGGTCTGAAACGTACTTCAATCCTTCAAACGCCTGTGTTTCTACGCCATCTTCTGCGACGGTCTCTCCAACGTGGATCGACGGTAAACCTGATAGTGCTGCGATGTTTCCGGCTGGAACTCTTTCGATGATCACTCGGTCGGCGGCCATACTCATGTAAACCTGTTGAATCGTGCCTTTCTGCCTGCTAGTTATGAGTTGAACGAGTTTCCCCTTTTCCACGGTGCCGCTGAAAACACGTCCGATGGCGACGACTCCACTGTGAGTGTCAACTTCGATCGTTGACACACACATCAAAAGTGGACCCTTAGGATCCACCGTAGCCATCCCTTTGCCCACGGGCCCGTTCTGGTCGCCAGGCCAAATCTGACTCTGCCTGTAGGGTTGAGCCTCTATAGGGTTAGGCAAGTGTTCAATGAACATGTCCAAGATGGGTTCCTGCACCGGCGCCTTTTTGCTCAAGGCATCAACCTTTCTGTTAACCTCCTCGTGCTCTCCGGTGTAGGCGTCAATAATATCTGCGAATGTCACACCTTTTGCTTTCATGTGGGGCAGGTTCAATCCCCACTTGTGGAGGGCTGAACCGAAGGCGACGCCGCCGTTTTCAACTTTAACTTGCCAGTCCTTCTTGTGCTCTGGCGGTGCATACTTTTCGATAAGAGTGTTGACTCTCGTGATGATTTTTGCAAATTTTTTCTGAATGTCGTCGGGCGTCAGTTTTATTTCTTTTATTAGTCTGTCAACCTTGTTTATGAAGAGAATCGGTTTGACCCTTTCACGCAGGGCTTGCATCAGAACCGTTTCCGTCTGCGTCATAGGTCCCTCTACTGCGTCAACCACCACTAGGGCACCGTCAACGGCTCGAAGGCTTCTCGTGACTGCACCGCTGAAATCAATGTGTCCTGGGGTGTCGATGAGGTTTATCAGGTATTCCTTTCCTTGGAAAGCGTGCGCCAAGCTAATGTTTGAAGCAAAAACCGTCATCTGCCTCTTCTGTTCAAGCTCCCAGGAGTCAAGCGCAAGCTGCTGCCCCGCCCTCTGCTCACTTATTATTCCAGCCGCAGCCAAGAGGCTGTCTGAAAGCGTCGTTTTACCGTGATCAACATGAGCAATGATACTTGTGTTCCTAATCATTTCTGGATAATTCATCAACTTCTGAATTTCTTCAACTTGTCTGTAGCGTACCATAATCAACCCTTCCCTGTGGTAGCGAAAAACTCATGAATATCTGTAAAGGAGTTGCCTTTGGCATCTCGAACATTCTAGGTTTCCACTGCCTGAAGATGAGCTACATGGATGTAAAAAAAGAGACCTATTAACTTTGTGCCATTCATTTCATCGATGCCGTTGGAAACGCTTCCATTATTCTATCCGGTTCTTTCATTCATCAACGCCACAAACTTGTCTTCAATTATCTTGTTAATGTAAAACCCTTTCCTGCCTAGTCTTCTGATCCCAAGATACATAAGAACATGGTTAAGCGGTATAGCCTTGACTGCCTCGTGCAAGTCTTTGAATCTGACGAAAGACACTTTCTGCGAATCCTTTACGAAACCATCATACTTCTCCTTCGAACTCAGGACCGATTCATCACCATGCTCTTTCCATAGTCTGTCAGCGTCTCCGATTTTTCGCTCTATGAAGTCGGCGTACCCAGCAATCTCACCGACCGGTTTAGTTACATAAAATAGAACCCTCGAGGCATCTTTCGGGGGCGCAGTTCCTCTCAATATGAAGGAATGAGTCTTTTTTCCCTCATTGTTACGACGGCGAAATTCATTCCACCATCTATTTTGAACCATCATCACAAAGGCCTGTTTTCCACTCATCGTACCACCCTCGCAACAACCAACATAAGCCACTTCAACATTTAAGACTTCCCGAAACAAGACAGCTCCCGATTTTCCGATTGGTTTAAATGTAGGAGCTTATCACTGTAAACAGCAAAATATTGGTGATCAACACAAAGGTACGCAGATTCGCAGAGAAGCAAGGTCTCAACAGGCTGATCTAAATGTGTGTTCTTACCGTTTTGACGCAAGAAAACAACGTTTCGTTGCCCCACGTTTTCTTAGCTGACTGCCTGAGGAGAGAGAACTGTTCCAGAGGGCCCTAGAGCATCTCGACTGCTAGCGATTTTAAGGAGAGAAGGTCTTTTTGAAGGATGCTGCGACTCTGCACGTTAAACAAGTCTTCGAGGTTCTGAAAACCTCACCTGGAGGATTGACCAGTGAAGAGGCTAACAGACGGCTTGTCGACCACGGTCCCAACGTACTTGTCGAGAAGAAACATGTTTCCATAGTTTACAAGTTTCTGGGGCAACTCAAAGATCTGTTCGGTGTGCTGCTGCTCTTTGCAAGTCTGCTTGCCGCGATAGATGCCATATGGGAAAACAGCTTCAGCATGTGGGAGACAAGTGCCATAATCTTTGCCGTGGTCCTCGTAAACGCCTTGTTCAGTCTTTTTCAAGAATGGCGTGCGGAAAGAGCGATTGAAACTCTCAAAAGTTGGATGCCTGAATACGCTAAAGTCATTCGGGACGGGGAATTGAAGAAGATTCTGGTAAAGGATTTGGTTCCGGGCGACCTTATAGTCCTTGAAGAAGGCGACCGTGTTCCGGCAGATGCGCGTTTGGTTGAAGCCTTCGATCTATGGACAAACAATGTCCCGTTAACAGGCGAGTCTGAGCCGCAGCCTCGAACGACCAAAGCTATCAAAACTGTAGACTCAACTTACATTGATGTGCCCAACCTCGTTTTCATGAGCACAAGTGTTGCCACAGGTCAAGGCAAGGCTGTTGTAGTCAAAACCGGTATGGAAACAAAGTTCGGGCAGATCGCCGGTTTAACACAGGAAATAAAGGAAGAGGCAAGCCCCCTCCAGAAAGAGATTGCCTACACCGCAAGATATTACTTCATTCTAGCCATAACGGTAGGTGTTGCCTTCTTTTTTGTAAGCTTGACATTGCTTCATGTTCCGCTCGCAACCGCCATCCTCTTCATGATAGGCGTAATGGTGGCACTCGTCCCAGAAGGATTACAGGTCACCGTGTCCAGCGCCTTGGCAATCAATGTTCTGAAGATGGTGCGAGAAAACGTTCTAGTAAGGCGTTTGTCGTCAGTTCAGACCCTTGGCAGTGTAACCGTGATCTGCACCGACAAAACTGGGACCATTACGAAGGGCGAAATGACCGCCACGAAAATGTGGGTTGCCGACAAAGTTGTAGACGTTTCAGGCGTCGGCTATAATCCCGCCGGCGATTTTACAAACAGCGGCAAGACCTTAGAGAAGGAAGAATCCAGCACGATTGAAAAACTTCTGGAGATTTCCGCCCTCTGCAACAGCGCCAAGCTCGAGCCACCTTCCGACCGGAACAGATCCTGGAGCATAGTTGGGGACCCAACGGATGGTGCACTACTCGTAGCTGCTATAAAGTATGGGCTAAACCCGCAAAGCATGCTGGCACAGAAGCCTATTCACAACGTCATACCTTTTGATTCCCAGAGAAAAAGGATGACCACTGTTCACAAGTGTGACCACAGGTCATGTGTTTACACGAAAGGCGCTCCGAGGAGCATCCTCTCCATATGTAATAGAGTGCTGGTTGAAGGCAGGGTTGAAAGCCTGACCAAAGAATATCTTGATGTTGTCGAGACAAGAATCCGAGAGTTCGCAGGCGAAGGTCTCCGTGTTATAGCCATGGCCTATTCAGAACTTCCAGCGAACGGTGCTCTCAAAGCCAGAAACGTTGAAAGAGTCATGATTCTGGTGGGGCTTGTGGCCATGAAAGATCCCCCCCGTCCAGAAGTGGAGAGTGCTGTAACAGTGGCAAAAAAGGCGGGCATAAAAATCGTCATAATAACTGGAGACTACGGCCCGACCGCCCAGGCTATAGCCAGAGAAGTAGGAATAGTAGACCCAGAGAACTGCCGCATAATCCGCGGCATCGACATGGAAGCGATGACAGACGAACAGATATCAGAAGAAGCCAAGAAGGAAAACGTTATTTTTGCGAGGGTTTCGCCCGAACAGAAACTTCGGATTGTAAAAGCTCTTAAACAGCATGGTGAAATCGTCGCCGTGACAGGGGACGGGGCTAACGATGCGCCCTCTTTGAAAGAGGCGGACATAGGAGTAGCCATGGGTGTTACGGGTACAGACGTGGCGAGAGAAGCCGCGGATATGGTTCTGCTCGACGACAGTTTCGCCTCAATAGTCAAGGCCGTAGAATCTGGACGCACAATCTACGAGAACCTGAGAAAATTCATCGTGTACGTTTTCACGCACAACTGGGCTGAACTGATTCCCTATGTTCTCTACGTCGTGCTAGGCTTACCTCTCCCGCTACTCGTCGTCCAGATTCTAGCTATAGACCTGGGAATCGAGGTTATTCCATCCTTGGCCCTTAGCCGAGAGCCACCAGAAGTTGGCATAATGCAGGAACGGCCGCGGAGCATCAAAGAACGACTGTTCAGCACTAAGGTCTTTCTCCGCTCTCTGTACCTAGGAACCATCATCGCCACAGGCGCAATGATAGGATGCTTGATCACGTGGTCAGCAGGAGGCTGGCACTTCGGAATGTCTGCACTCGAGCGCAACAATTGGGTCGCTCAAAATCCGATTGTTTACGCCACAGGTACGACGATGACCTTTGCTGGCATCGTAATAGCCCAGGTCGGCAACGTCTTGGCAAGCAGAACGAGCAAAGTGTCCATTTTCAAGACAAGTCTCAAAAGCAACAAATGGATATGGCTCGGTATAGCATCCCAAATATCGATAATATCTCTTCTGATATACGCTCCACAAATGCAGGCACTCTTCGGCACGGCATCCTTAGGGCCCTTTGAATGGGCGTTCCTGGCTCTCCTCGCAGCAGTTATAGTCTTCGTTGAAGAAATCAGGAAATGGTTCACAAGAAGACTGACGAAGTGAACCTTCACATCTGCACCTCAACACCAAGCTTTTATGAAAAGTATCGCAAACTATCACTAATGTCAAATAAGCAATTCTTCATAAATCGCTACGAAGAACTGGGCTGGAAATACGAAGACGTCCCACCTAGACTAGCAATAAGAATAAACACCATGAATGTAGACAAAACAGAGGCCATCTTGCAAAGGCTACGGTCGATTGGAATAGCACTTGAAAGGATTTCCTTCCTCGACCACGGCTATTGGGTTTGTAAATCAAAATTCTCCTCCGGGGCAACGTCAGAGTACCTGTTGGGCCTGTATTCAATCCAAGAGGCAGCAGCTCAAATACCCGTCAACCTATTCACGGAATTGAGGGACAAAACAGTGCTAGATGCCTGCGCAGCTCCAGGAGGAAAAACCGTACAACTGGCCGATTCAATGAACAACACAGGCGCAATAATCGCGCTAGACATCAGAAGACAAAGACTGACAGCGCTGACGAACCATTTAGAGCGATGCCGCGTCAAGAATACAATCGTGTACTTTTTAGATTCAAGACAAGTCTCCGAGTTGAAAACGAGCTTTGACCGTATACTTCTGGACATGCCGTGCTCAGGCAACTTTGCAGCAGACAAAAACTGGTTCAATAGAAGGACAATCAACGACGTAGAAAGAAACGCTAGGCTTCAAAGAGAAATACTGGCCGAAACAGTCCGAGTTCTAAGAGACAGCGGCGAAATCGTGTATTCAACCTGTTCCTTAGAACCTGAAGAAAATGAGTTAAACATCGACTGGGCCGTGAGAACCCTCAGCCTTCAAGTTGAAGAAATCGACTGCTACGG
>Ga0315280_10002740_pt1 | contig 28142 bp, 19 predicted proteins | sample YL17G06_40_MG_FD_203697 | JGI IMG/M metagenome (GOLD analysis project Ga0315280, IMG submission 203697) | Sediment microbial communities from Yellowstone Lake, YNP, Wyoming, USA - YL17G06_40 | ecosystem: Environmental > Aquatic > Freshwater > Lake > Sediment | place: USA: Wyoming | collected... | reverse complement strand
TAGACGAAAACAGCCCAGCTTAATGCCATCATAATGAAATGGAGCCGATGAGCCTATTAATCTCCGCCCTGCTCCGGACGAAGCGGAGGTCGCTGTCCGGACAATACATGCTTTTATTAAGGCGAGCGGTGAATTCGGCGGTGAGGCTCAGTTGCCTAGGCAGACGGATGGTGCCCTCCTCGCCGATCGCCGCGGGGACGTATTTGGGTAACTTCGTTTGCTGAAGGACTTAAGACTTCGGTCGGCCCACGCTTACATAGACGAAACCGTTCTTAATTACGTCCTCGGGTTCATAGACATTTCGAAAATCGAAGAAATATTTCCCCCGCATCAATTGTGCAATTCGTGAAAGATCTAAATGCCGGAATTCGTACCATTCGGTTAGAACCAACAGCGCGTCGGCTCCCTCAGCCGCGTCGTATTCATCGGCGCAATAGATGATTTTATAGGGACGGGATTCGACGCCCTTGTCGACGGACGTCTCGAATTGCCTACTTTCAATCCCCGGGACGTTCGTGAAAGCAAACTTCCTTGCGTTTTCCATGGCCTGGGGATCATAAACCCTCACCTGGCACTCTTTTTCGAGAAGCTCGAGGACGATAGGGATGGCCGGGGACTCGCGGACGTCATCGGTGCCTTGCTTGAATGCCAGTCCGAGAACGGCGATAACCTTATCTTTAAAATCGGGCATCAAGGCTTCGATTTTTTTGACCATGTTATGTCTCTGGAATTCGTTGGCCCTGACGACGGAGTCAACGATACTCATTCGGACGCCGTGTTCCTGTCCTATTTTGACCAGGGCTTTTGTATCCTTCGGGAGGCAACTACCCCCGAAGCCCGGGCCAGGGTGGAGGAAATACTTGCCGATTCGCCCGTCCATACCCATAGCCTTGGCGACGTCGCGGACGTCGGCTTTTGCGGCATCGCAGAGCCCGGCGATCTCGTTGATAAAGGCGATTTTCGTAGCCAAAAAAGCGTTGGAAGCATACTTGACCAGTTCGGCCGTCTCGAGGGAAGTGAATATAAAGGGGGTTTCGATAAGGTAGAGGACATTATAGATGTCGCGCACGATCTCACGGCTCTTTTCGTTTTCGCTTCCTATCACGATCCGATCGGGATGCATGAAATCTCGAACGGCCGAACCCTCCCGGAGAAACTCCGGGTTTGAAACAATATCGAAATCGAGTGAGAGCCCGCGTTGGTCGAGACGAGCGCGCATGATTTCCTTGATCTTGCGACCGGTGCCGATAGGGACAGTGCTCTTGTTGACCACTACTTTGTATTCCGTCATATGCTGCGCGACGGAATCCGCAGCAGCGAGGACGTGTTGGAGGTCCGCTGAACCATCCTCACCGGGAGGTGTAGGCACAGCGACGAAAATAACCTGGGACGCTACAACGGCCGAAACGATATCGGTCGTAAAGCGGAGTCGGCCGGCGGATACGTTTTTGGTGATGAGAGCCGATAGTCCCGGCTCATAGATGGGTACCTTGCCCCCCTCGAGGTTGCGAATTTTTCGGGCATCGGTATCCATACAGATGACAGTCAGACCGAATTCGGAAAGACAGGTTCCGGTAACCAAGCCGACATAACCGGTTCCGATGATCGATATGGAGTTCATTTAGCACCTCGTTCTTATTCTGCATCATTTTCCTCGGATTTTGTAGTAGATTCTATTATCAGCGTCAAGATTCGTTTGACAGGGCGGTTTCTTTGTCTGCGCATCTCACTAGAGCAATGAAATCCGTTGGGACTTGTTACCTTTCGGCTTTTTAGGGTAATTGTGGTTAAGCGCCATGGCGAGTATCCCCATGATCACTCATCACCCGAGATTCCGGAAGAGCCACGGCGCGGCTGGGATCTAACCCTGTCAGGCCAGGTTTGCAGCGCTCGCAGAGTTTATCTCGCTCGCCTGAGGGCTTATCCATCCGCACGCCGTGGAATTCCTGGACATGATCCAAATCTCTTGACTTGATATCGTGTCGCAGGAATTTCGGACCTCAGGCAGGAGATTGACAAGAAGAGCCACCCGGGGTATTTTCGGTGCGAAAAGGAGTGTGCGGCCATGGCCATCCCAGGGTTAACGATCATCGGCGAGTCGGTCAACGACTCCGTGCCTTCGACGAAGAAACTCTTCGACGAGAACGACGTCGCGGGCCTGCTCGAGCTGGCCCGGAGCCAGGACGAGAAAGGCGCCGCCTATATCGACGTTAACGTCGGCTTGCGACCGCCCGAATTCATGGCCGACCTGGTCCGGCGGATCCAGTCGGTCACGGCGAAACCTCTCTCCATAGACACGCCGGACCCGGCCATCGCCGAGGCGGGGCTCAGGGCGTACGACCCTGCGCGGGCCGGCGGGCGGAGGCCGATTCTGAACTCGATCTCGCCGCTCCGCCTGCAGATGTTCGACCTCTGGGCGGTGCGGCCGTTCATGCCCATCCTGATGGCCTCGGAGCGGTTCGAGCGGGGTGGGGGGTGCGCCAGCATGAACCGGACCGCCGAGGAGACCCGGCAGGCGGCCAGGGCCCTGCTCGAAGAGGCCCGGCGCCGGGTGCCGGGCTTCACGAACGACCAGGCCATCATCGACCCGGGGATCGCCCCGGTCGGTGGCGACTGCGAAGGGCAGCTCAAGCGTGTCCTGGGGTCCCTCGCCCTGATCCACGGCGACCCCTTTTTCGCCGGCGTTCACATGTCGGTGGGTCTGAGCAACTTCACGGTTATGCTGCCCTCGAAGCGCAAGGACGGCTCGCCGGTCAAGGGCCCGCTCGAGAGCGCTTTCCTGACCCTGGCCATGCCGAACGGCCTCGACACGATCATCGGCTCGACCATCCGCAAGTACGAGATCCTCACGGCGGGCCATCCGGCCTTGAACTGCCTCCAGGACATCCTGAAGCTCGAGGGCCTCGAGACGCTTATGCGGCTCAAGAAGTTCTATTCCTGAGGCGGGAGAGGCGAGAGAAGAGAGAGGCGTCCGTGCAGCACCAGATCGACGACAAGATATTCCATGTCGAGCTTCAGACGCCCAAGCGGAGCTCCGAGGACATCGAGAAGGATCTCCAGACCTTCGGCGATAAGTACCGGAAGGTCGTGGACGCGGGGTGGATCGTCTGCATCACCGACAACCCCATGGGCCTTCTAAGTTACGGGGCCATGGAGACGATCGAGCTTTTGGAGCTGCCGATTAAGCCGGACCAGCTCATGGTTCACCTCAACACGTTCCATCCGAAAAAGGAGTTGGACGAGATCTTAGGGGCCTTTAAGTCGGTTGGCGGGAAATACCTGCTGATTGTTTCGGGGGACGGCAGCCAGAAGCTCCACCGTCTCGAGCCGGCCGAAGTCGGGGTTGAGGCCGTGACGGTGACGTCGGTCGAATTATTGCGCTATATCGACCGGGAGTATCCGGGACAGTTCGTGTGCGGCGTTGCCTTCAATCCTTATGAGCCCCAGGACTCGGAGATCGAGAAGATGAAGCGGAAGGTGGGTGCCGGGGCGAGCTTTATCATTACGCAGCCGATCATCGGGCGAGATGAGCGGTTGGTTGGACTCGAGCAGTTCGGGCTCCCGGTCATCCTGGACGCCTGGATGTCGAAGAAGCTCCATCTCCTGTCCGAATGCGTCGGCCACGAGATCCCTGAGGGGACGCCCTATGACCCGATGGAGAATCTGAAGGATCTGCGGAAGAATTACCCGGGCTACGGGCTTTACCTGGCCATCCTGGGCTTCAAGACCCAGTACCCGCTGCTGCAGGGAATCTGGACGTAGGGCAGGCGGAAATTCGGGGACATGTTCCAATTATCTTGAATTGGCACGTGTCCTGCGAATTCCTTACCTCATCGCCACCGGCGAGATACCCGCCGCTGGCCCGTCCAACTTGAGCTCGATAAGCGTGTCGATCTCCTGGCGGAACTCCTTGGGTATGGCGATGCGGGTGCCTTGCGTGTCTTGCTTCAACTCCGAACGGCCCCCGGTCAAGACGTCCGAGGAAACGATTCTTTTGGCGATCGGCGGCAGGACCAGCTCTCCCTCTGGCCACTCGAAAACGTGGACGAAGATCGAATTCCCCTTGTAGGTGCTCGCCCCCCAGGTGCCCGGCTTGAACGGCCCGCCGCGCGTGCCGTAGATCGTCCGACCGTTGGCCTCCATCCACTGCCCTATCTCTTTTAGCCGCTCGACCTGGCGCGCCTCGATCCGGCCGTCGGGCATAGGGCCGACGTTGAGGAGGAGGTTTCCGTCGCCGCCCGCGCAGAGGACGAGCGTCTGCAGGCACTCCTTGAGCGATTTCAGCTTGTCATTGGGCTTCCAGGACCACTGCTCGCAGATCGTTATGCAGGATTCCCAGGGTCGATTCGTCTGAAAGTTGCCGACCTTCTGCTCGGGCGTATCATAGTCGCCGCTCACGCCGCGCGGCGCGGTCGTGCCGTCCATCCCATCGCGGGCCGCACTGACGCGGTTGTTGACGATGATCGACGGCTGGAGCCCGCGGACCCAATCATAGAGGTCCTGACCGCGCGCCGGGTTCCAGGGTTTCTCCCACTCGCCGTCGAACCACATGATGCCCATCGGGCCGTAATTGCGGATGAGCTCGGCGACCTGACCTTTGAGGAAGGCAACGTAGCGGTCCATGTTGGGGGAGGGCTTGGCCGTCTTCCCGCCCGGGCTGCCGAGAGGGTAGGCCGGATGGTACCAGTCGAGGATCGAATGATAGGTGCAGAAGACGATGCCGTGCTTGCGGCAAGCCGCGGCCAGCTCCTTGAGGACATCACGATGGAACGGCGTGTTCATGATGTTGTAGCCGGAGAGCTTCGTGTCCCAGATTGAGAAGCCGTCGTGGTGCTTCGAGGTGATAACGAGGTATTTCATGCCAGCCTGTTTGGCGATCTGGACCCAAGCGTCGGCGTCGAAGAGCGTCGGATTGAACCGGTTATAGAGTTGGTCGTATTCCGCGCCGGGGACTTCGGCGCCGCGCGACCAGCCGATCTCCGTGCCCTTGAGGCTGACCGGCCCCCAGTGGATAAACATCCCGAAGCGGGCTTCGCGCCACCAAGCCAGGCGCGCGTCGCGCTGCTGAGGAGTTTCGGGGTGGCTGGAGCTGGATGACGCGACAGGGACAGACAACACGACCCGTGACTCGGCTGAGATAAGGCATAATGCGGCAAGGCTAAGGACTAGGAAGGCATTAAGTCCCAGCCCGAGCGTTCTCCCAGACTGTATCATCCGTGGCTAATCATGCCTTGCCGGGCTCGACCGGTTTGTAGATTGCTGCAACTAATATTCCCGCAACGACCGTTTGGAGCAACCCGAACAGAGTCCAGCGAAGGATCAGCGCATAAGAGATCGGAACAAAGACCCATAACGTATGATATATCGGCACGATGGCGAACAGCCAGATGACGATCCCGTAACGGATGCCCTCTGGGATGCCTTTCCCTTCACGACCTTTCGTGAAGATATAGGTGAATAGCACGGAAATCAGCAGGGCCATGACATAGGCCAGCCAGATCTTGGATACCGTGTCTTCCCGCCAAAAACTCTGCATGGATTCGTAATCTTTGTTCAAGAAGACGACGTCGGCCAGATAGCTTATGGCTCGAGTCACAACAAACACAGACAAGCTGGCCATCAGAAAACGCTTCCAATTCATTTCTTCCTCCCCTTTGATAGATTGAGCGATTAGTATGGGGGCTATCGCCACTCCTTCGCCAAAAACCTCTCAGCGGATGAAGGATAACACTGACCGCGTGCTCAGTCAACGCGCTCTTTGACTGGGGTGCGGATCATGTGCTCCAAGAACTTTGAGGGGCTATGAAAGGCGCGGGTTGGACTCGAACCAACGAATTGAAGCTATGCAGGCCCTCTCTTAGCCGCTTGGGTACTGAGCCTTGTTTTACAAAACATCTTGGAGAGTCTTGCCTTCGTCGTTATTATCATTAGAGGGCCTTCTTAATTCAAGGAATGAAAAAGTCATGCGGGGCCGTTTCAACTTGAGTTCGCAACTTCTCTGCCACGATCCGGAGCCAGATCCACTTCAAATGGGCCGCGAACCGACGTTTCTCCTTACGTGGGTTACAGCTTGATAATCTCATTTAAGGGGTGGTATAGTCACGGGGGATATGTCAGATAAACTAAAAGGGTTAGGACAATAGAGAGCATGGAAGTTGTTTGGAAGATCCCTTTAACAAACTTACAACTCCTAAAAGGAGAAATACATTTTTGGCGAACTAATCTTGATCTGCCAATTATGGGTTTTCAAGAGCTCTTTCAAAGGCTCTCTATTGATGAGAGAATGAGGGCCGAAAGGTTTCATTTTGAGAAAGACGGGAAGCAGTACGTTGTTGGAGTTGGGATATTAAGAGAGATATTGGGTTCTTACGTGGGCATTGAACCGAGTGAGTTGCGGTTTTGTCATGGAAAATACGGGAAACCAAGGCTCTCTGATGTATTTGGCAATGAAACAGTTTACTTTAACATGTCTTACTCAGAGGGGTTGGCTCTTTATGGTTTCAGTCGAGACTGTGAAATAGGCGTGGACATTGAATTCGTGCGTGACTTCCCCGAGATGGATAAGATCGCCGAACGATTTTTTTCTAGAAAAGAGAATGAAGTTTTCCTTTCCTTGCCTGAAAGCAAGAAGAAAGAGGCATTTTTTAACTGCTGGACAAGAAAAGAAGCATTCGTAAAAGCAATCGGAGATGGCTTGTATCAGCCCTTAGACAATTTTGACGTTGCCTTGATACCAGGTGTACCCGCGAGGCTGCTAAGGACAGAAGGAGATTCAAAGACAGCATCTCGGTGGTTCATTCAGGACTTGAAGCCTGCCCCTGGATTCATCGCCGCTTTCGCCGTCGAAGAATACGGCTGCCAGCCTCATTTTTGGCAATGGCCGGATCACTCTACCAGAGCTTTAGCCTAAGAGAAATGCAAGAAAGCATGGACACAATCCTAGGTTTCAAGGCGATGGACAAGCACGGAAGCTTTGTTGGGGTGAATCTAAGTCACCAAGGACAAGATGTCGAGTTTCCATAAACTTAGCTGCTTCCTTATGGGCGGCCAAGACAGACTGGTACAATGCGCAGAAATTCTCCTTCAGAAAGGCCATCGAATCCTTGGCATTATCTCTGATGATCCAGTGGTCCGCAAATGGGGAAAAGAGAATAGCCTACTTCTCATCGCGCCAAATGACGATTTCTTGGCTTTATTAAAGAAACAGCCTTTCGACCTCTTTTGCAGCATTTTCAACTTTTGCAAAGTGCCGAAAGAGGTCTTAACCTTGCCTCAAAAATACGCTATCAACTTCCATGACAGTCCTCTGCCTCGGTACGCAGGCGTTCATGCGACAAACTGGGCCATCATGAATCGTGAAGCGGTTCATGGGATTACCTGGCACGTCATGACAGAAGAGATGGATGCGGGTGATATTCTCAAACAAAAGAAGTTTCCCGTTTCTGAAGGGGAAACGGCGTTGAGCCTCAATGCGAAGTGCTATGAGAAAAGTATAGAAACTTTTGCTGACCTCATAGACGAACTTGCGGAGGGCCGCGTAGAACCGGTTCAGCAGGACCTTCGTAACCGAACTTACTTTGGCCGCTGGAAAAGGCCCCATGCCGCTTGTGTTGTCGATTGGAGCCGTTCTGCTGAAGAAATTGATGGCCTGTTCCGCGGACTAGACTTCGCTACTTACCCTAACCCTCTGGGCCTTCCAAAAGTTTCTTTTGGCAATCAGGCCATTATTGCAAAAAAAATCCATGTGCTTGAGTCAAAGCCCAGAGAAAAGCCAGGCACGATCTCTCAGATTACAGACGATACCATGATTGTCGCTACCGCATCCCGCGAGGTTTCTATAGGTCAGTTTACGTCCTGGAACGGTGAGCGGCTTTCGCCCTCCAGTTTCCTGGCAACATTAGGATTGGACGTCGGCGACGTGCTGCCTAGGTTGGAGAGCGAATATGCAGAGAAGATTACAGAAGTCAACTCGAAGTTGTGCAGACATGAGGACTTCTGGATAGAGCGGTTAGCAAAGATTGAACCGATTGATATTCCCTATGCGAGACGACATCCCTCAGGGGGTGGCAATAAACATCTTCTGGAAACCCGAGTCTCTGCACCTGAACAAGAACTCGGGACGTGGGGGATCTCTGAAAAGCCAGGAGATTTTTTGCTAACAGCCTTGGCCACATACCTTTATCGCATTGGAGGAAAAGAAAGTTTTGATATCAATTACAGGGATATCTGGTTACAGAAACAGCTTTCGGGCACCGAAGCTTTATTTGTTTCGTATGCACCCATACGGATAGAGGTGAACGGCCAGACAAGGATTGGCGATTTGCACAGGGCGATCCAGCAGCAAATCCAAATCATGAGAGAGCGGGGCGGATCCTATGCCCGTGATCTACCTCTCAGGCATCCGAGTCTTAGGGAGGCTCTAAAACAAAGCCTGAATAATACACTTCAGGTCGCCATCGAGCGCGTTCAGTCGTTGTCCGATTCTGTTGCTGAGTCTGATGCGGGACTCACGATTGTCATCCCGGATGACGGGAAGGAGAGCCTCTGGCTGTCCAATAACGATTTTTTGGAAGAAACAGCTATCGATCGAATGCGAGAGCAGTTTACCGTGTTGTTAAACGATATAAGAAGAGGACAGGATCAATCTGTCTCCAGTTTCTCAATACTGCCAGAAAAAGAGAGACAGATGCTGCTCACAGAGTGGCGCGGACAGGACATGGAGTTCCCTCAAGTCACAACTCTACAGGAGAGATTCGAAGCTCAGGTCAGAAAGACACCCGATGCGGATGCTCTCGTTTTTGGCACAGAACATTTGACGTATAGGCAGCTCAATCGCCGGGCAAATCAGCTCGCGCATCGGCTCCGTGAGCTGGGGGTGAGACCAGACACTCTTGTGGGACTCTGTGTCGAACGTTCTTTGGAAATGGTGGTCGGTCTCTTGGGGATCCTCAAATCTGGAGGAGCGTATGTCCCTCTGGATCCAGTATATCCTCAAGAACGTCTCGGCTTCATGCTCCAAGATGCGCAGCTTCCTGTTGTCGTAGTGCAGGGAAATTTGACGGGGAAGCTACCGGCCTGTTCTCCCGAGGTTTTATGTATACAGCCTGTCTCTCCGGGATTGGGGAGCGAAGGGTCTGATACCAACGAGAATCCGGCGAGCGGAGCAAAGCCTGAAAACGTAGCCTACGTCATCTACACTTCTGGTTCTACCGGAAAGCCCAAGGGAGTCCTTGTTACGCACGGGAATGTGTCCCGGCTCTTTGATGCAACAGATGCCTGGTTCCATTTCGGGCCAGAGGATGTCTGGACATTGTTCCATTCTTACGCATTCGATTTTTCGGTATGGGAAATATGGGGGGCCCTATTGTATGGGGGGCGGTTGGTCATCATTCCCTACGAGGTTAGCCGATCTCCGCAAGAGTTCCACAGAGTGCTCGTAGATCAAAAGGTAACGGTCCTGAATCAAACGCCTTCGGCTTTTTACCAACTTGTCCAGACAGAGGAAACCGGAGGGATGGGAGAGGGCCTTTCTTTGCGACTCGTTATTTTCGGTGGAGAGGCCATTGAGCTGAAGTATCTGAAACCTTGGTTCAAACGTCATGGGGACAAAATTCCGCAGCTCGCTAATATGTATGGCATTACGGAAACGACGGTTCATGTCACCTATCGTCCGCTCACCTATGAAGATGTCGAAAGTGGGCAAGGGAGCGTCATCGGAGAACCCATCCCTGACCTTCAACTCTACGTGCTGGATCGCAATTTAGTGCCGGTTCCCGTTGGAGTTGCTGGGGAGCTATACGTGGGCGGTGCGGGTCTGGGAAGAGGTTACCTCAACAGTCCTGAATTGACGATGGAACGATTCATCCCCAATCAGTTTAGCAAAAAGCTTGGTGCACGATTGTATAAGACGGGTGATGTTGCACGATTCTTACCCAACAGGGATCTTGAATACCTCGGTCGCGCTGACGATCAGGTCAAGATCCGCGGATTCCGAGTCGAACTGGGGGAGATCGAGTCCGTACTGGCTGGACACGAAAGCATAAGCCAAGTGGTGGTAGTTATGCGAAAAGATCGACCCGGCGACCAAAGGCTGGTGGCCTATTTTGTTCCCGCCCCCGGTCATGCGTCGAATGTTCCTGAGTTGCGTAAACATCTCCGTTCAAGGTTGCCTGAATACATGATTCCGCAGCATTTTGTCGAATTGGACGTCATCCCATTAACCCCGAATGGCAAAATCGATCGCCGTGCCCTCCCTGAACCAAGAGCAGACCGTCGGACCGAGGAAAGCTATGTAGCGCCTCGAAGTGAGGTGGACAAAACGATCGCCGGTATCTGGCAGGAACTCCTTAATGTCAGCAACGTGGGCATCCACGACAACTTCTTCGACTTGGGTGGCCATTCCCTGCTCTTGGTTAGAATGCTTGCCAGGCTTCAAAAAACCTTTGGCAGGGAGTTGTCCATTGTGGAAATGTTCCAGCATCCAAACATTGCCGCATTGGGAAGTCTCCTGGCACAGAAAGAGAAGAAAGAACCTTCTCTGGAAAAAGCAATTGACCTCGCTGAAAAGCAAAAAGAATCTTTAAAAAGGCAGAAGAGAGCGACCACAGCCAAGAGGAACCTGAATGACTAAGGAAAAGGTTGCCCGCCAGGAAGACACTATCGAGGAAATAGCGGTAATCGGTTTAGCTGGCCGCTTTCCCGGAGCGAGAGATATCGATCAATTTTGGGAAAATATCCGAAATGGCATTGAATCCATCACTCGCTTTGCAGATCAGGAATTAGAATCCCAGGGGATACCTTCTGAATGGCTTCAAGATCCTAACTATGTCAAAGCTGGGACGGTCCTCGAGGACTTTGACCAATTTGATGCAATGTTTTTCGGTTATTCTCCCAAAGAGGCGGAAAACATTGATCCTCAGCAGCGGATATTTCTTGAGACAGCATGGGAAGCTCTTGAACACGCCGGCCGCAACCCGGGGACCTACGACGGCCCGATCGGGGTGTTTGCGGGTTCGAACCCCAATGATTACCTCGAGATTTTTCCAACCCATTCGGATGTCACCGATTCTGCGGGTGCGTTGGAGAAATTGATTGGAAACGAGAAGGACTTTCTTTGCACACGTGTATCCTACAAGCTCAATCTGAGGGGGCCAAGCATAACAGTGCAGACAGGGTGCTCTACTTCACTGGCTGCTGTTCAATTAGCTTGCCAAAGTCTGTTGAATTATCAATGCAATCTTGCTCTGGCAGGCGGTGTGAGCGTCAACCTGAGATATAGCAGAGGATATTTTTATCAGGAAGGGATGATTCCTTCCCCGGACGGTCATTGTCGTGCCTTTGATGCGGACGCCCGGGGGACTGTCATGGGCCAGGGGGTTGGCGTTGTGGTCCTCAAAAGGCTCTCTGAGGCGCTCTCCGATGGTGATACGATCCATGCTGTGATCAAAGGTGTGGCCATCAACAATGACGGCGCGCTGAAGGCCGGTTATACGGCTCCAAGTGTCGATGGTCAAGCCCAAGTCATTGCCATGTCTCATGTGCTCAGCGGAGTAACAGCCGACACGATCAGCTATGTTGAAACCCACGGAACCGGGACACCTCTCGGGGACCCGATCGAGATCGCAGCCCTGACACAGGCATTCCGGGCGAGTACCCAGAAAAAAGGATTCTGTGCCATTGGATCGGTCAAAACAAACATCGGCCACGCTGATGCGGCAGCCGGCATCGCCGGTCTCATAAAAACCGTTCTGATGCTCAAACACAAGCAAATACCGCCGAGCCTTCATTTCAAGAGGCCAAATCCCAATATTGACTTTGAAAACAGCCCGCTTTATGTGGCCACCAAATTGTGTGAGTGGCAAGAAAGTGAATTCCCGCGCCGGGCCGGTGTAAGTTCCTTTGGTTTGGGCGGTACGAATGTTCACGCTGTTCTCCAAGAAGCGCCTGCTGCTCAGCCTTCTGGGAGATCGAGACCGTGGCAACTGCTTATCGTTTCGGCGCGGACAAGCAACGCCTTAGAGAAAACGACGACTCATCTGGTTGAGCACCTGAAAAACCATCCTCAGCAGGACCTGGCGGATGTCGTTTACACACTCCATACAGGCCGCAAAGCGTTCAATTATCGTCGCATGGCAGTCTGCAAAGACCGAGATGATACGGTCAGGAGTCTTGAGTCATCAGATCCGGGCCTTGTGTTGAATTCTTATCAAGAGCCGGTTCATCGAGATGTTGTATTCATGTTCTCGGGTCAAGGCGCGCAGTATATCAACATGGGGTTGGAACTCTACAAAACCGAATCGGTTTTCCGGGAACACGTCGATCATTGCTCGGGGATGCTTCGATCTCATCTTTCTTTAGATCTTCGAGACCTTCTCTACCCAGAAAAGGAGAGCGGCAAAGAACTTGCGCAGCAGTTGGAACAGACGTCAATAACCCAAGCCGCTTTATTTACTTTCGAATATGCTCTGGCGAAGCTCTGGATGTCATGGGGAGTGCATCCTTCGGCGATGGTAGGCCACAGCATCGGTGAATATGTCGCCGCTTGCTTAGCTGAGGTATTTTCTCTCGAAGACGCCTTGTTCTTAGTGGCGAATCGGGGTCGTTTGATGCAGCAACAGCCAGCCGGATCAATGCTGGCGGTACAGCTTTCAGAAGAAGAGATCGAACGTTTATTAGGTCCACGGCTCTCTCTTGCAGCGGTCAACGCGCCTGGTTATTGTGTCGTTTCAGGTGAAACGGAAGCTATCAAACAATTGGAAAGCGACCTGGAAAGGAGCAATGTTGCCTTCACTCCCCTGCATACCTCACATGCCTTCCATTCGAAGATGATGGAGCCGATCATAGACGCTTTTGTGGAACAAATGAAACGGGTTGAGTTGCATCCTCCTCGGATTCCATATCTTTCCAATCTGACCGGCAAGTGGATTACCTCAGAAGAAGCCAAGGATCCAGGCCATTGGGCCAGACACATGCGCCAAACCGTTCGCTTCTCCGATTGCATCCAGGAGTTATTGAAAGACCCCCTTAAGGTCCTTTTGGAAGTTGGGCCGGGACAAACGCTGACGATGTTGGCAAGGCAGCATCCAGACGGGTCGAAGGGACGAATGGTACTCTCTTCGATTCGTCATCCAAAAGAGCGAAAATCAGATATCGCTTTTATTCTAAACACGCTGGGTCGGCTCTGGCTCGCAGGCGTTGAAGTGGATTGGTCTGGGTTTTATAAAGATGAACGTCGTCATCGCCTGCCCTTGCCGACCTATCCCTTTGAGCGCCAACGATACTGGATTGAACCGGCAGAACACCCCCGCGGTTTCTATGCGTCCCAAGCAGGCTTGGGCAAGACGGAGGACAGCTCAAAGCGCTCAATGGGGCCGGAGCTGGTAAGTGACCATCTCGCTCCCAGAAATGCAGAATTGAAGAGTACCTTTGTGGCTCCCAAAAGCAAAGCTGAGCGGATTATTGCTGAGATCTGGCAAGAATTGCTAGGCATCAAACAGGTCAGTATCCATGATAATTACTTTGATTTGGGTGGGACCTCCATACTAGCAGTCCGCTTATTCGCTCGGATCGAGAAGACACTCGGCAAGAAAGTCCCTTTGTCTACCCTCTTTGATGCGCCAACGGTTGGGCAACTTGCCAACATAATCGAGAAAGGAGAATGGTCAGGATCCTGGGACTCTTTGGTGAAGATCCAATCTGGTGATTCAAGGCCGCCTTTTTTCTGCGTGCACGCGGCTGGTGGCAACGTATTGAATTATAACGATTTGGCGCGTCATCTCGGTCCGAATCAAACTGTTTATGGGCTACAAGCGCAGGGATTGGATGGGGCAGAGCCTTTTCTCGCGCGGATTGAGGACATGGCTGCGAAGTATGTCGATGAAATACAAACGGTTCAAAACAAAGGTCCGTATATGTTGGGAGGATATTGTATGGGGGGGACGATAGCCCTGGAAATGGCGCAGCAATTACAGGCAAGAGGTCAAGAAGTAGCACTCCTGGCATTGTTCGATACCTATAACTGGGCAAATACTCCATCCCTTTCTTTCACTAAAAAGTTCCGTTACTATTTGGAAAAAATAGAATTTCACTATCAAAACTTTTCAATTCTCCCTTCCAAAGAAAAGGCGGTCTTTTTTCGGGAAAAATCAAGAGAACTCGGGAGGAGGAGCGGAATTTGGTTTGGAATGGCAAAAGGCAAATTTACAGATGAAGACCCCAGTGACCACGGGCACGATTTGCTGCTAGCTCGGCTCTGGAAGAATAATGACCGGGCTGCCTTAAGCTACTTACCTAGATTCTATCCAGGGAAGATAACACTGTTCCTTCCGATAAGGCGCTATTCGATTTATAAGGGTCCAAACACAACCTTTGAGAAGCTTGCGAGAGAAGTGGAGATTTGCGAATTGCCTCTCTATCCGGCAGGGATGCTTGTCGAGCCTTTTGTTGAGAAGTTGGCAAAGCAACTTAAAGCTCGCATAGATCAATCCCTTGGAAATACGAATTCTTAAGATATATGTTTCCCCCTTTGAACTATGCCATCATCTCTTGGCGTAATGTTTTGCGTGCCAGAAGGACAGCACCGCTGCTGCGTACATTCAACTCGTGCGCTGTCGCACATCCTATTGATCTTTCCTATCTCGGGGATGAGAAGAGGCGCGGGTTGGATTCGAACCAACGAATAGAGGTTTTGCAGACCTCTCCCTTAGCCACTTGGGTACCGCGCCCGGCTCTTGCGGAACATTACATACTTCATAAACTCGAAAAACATTATAATAAGTGAGAGTTCGCAATTCCGCACTCTTCTTTCAAGAAGAGCTCATTGGGATATATCTGGGAAAATATTGAATCCATAATTTTTGATGTGATAATGATTTCCCTGTAAGGTATAGGCAAAGGAGAACCTTTTGTAATTGAATCGTAAAACGCCTCTATCAGGAATTTCATGCCCACTTTCATGTGGAAATTTCTTTTTAGAAATAGCTTGGCATTAATAGCGATATTATTACGATATTGCTTAGCGTAATTACGCAAAGGAACTATCCTCTCCAAATAACTCACATACTTCTTGCCACTCAGTTTGATAAGTGATTGATGGCTTTCGTTGACGAGCAATCCGTTCTTTGGCCCAAAGATGCGGAATTCGCGAAGGAGCGGACGTATTTGTGAGGAAAATGTAAAATATGCTGTGGTCTTATCATCGTCGTTAATGATAACCCTTAACTCATCAATAATGTCGTTTTCGTTGAGGTTCTTTAAAAAAAGACTTGTATACCCATGGGCGATTACTCTTAAATTATCTCCTTTTAAGAATTCCGCTATTTTTGCGATCCCGTGGCTTATGTTATTATGCAACAACCTCCCAGGCAATTTCCTTGTCCAATGAGTTTTGTCTCCGAGAATAACCTTTGCATAATGTTCTTCGCCCAAATCATAACAATAGTAATCCTCCATGTGAAGGACTGGTCCGCCCAAATACCCATTTCTCACGAGATTCCTCATCCGAATTGCAGCATGAGAATATTGTTCATCCGTGCCCACTGTGAGTTTAAGGCTCTTTTGGTTCGCCAGCTGGATTAGCCTCTCGGCTTCAAAGGTATTTAGGGTAAAGGGCTTTTCAACATAGATATGACATCCATGCTCCAAGCATGTTCTGGCTATATCAAAATGACTCTGGGGAGGAGTTGTGATGTGGACCACGTCGGGGCGGACGACGTCCAACATTTTTGCGACTTCCTGAAAATACTGTTTTACGTGAAACCTTTCATAGAGCTGCTTCGCCATCAATTCCTCATGATCGCAAACACCAACGATCTCGGCATCTGGGATCATGGAAATCGTTGCGGCATGGGCATCGGCGATCTTGCCACAGCCAACAATGACCACTTTTATCATTTGGCTCTCCTCGCATTCCTAAAATATTCAAAATACCTTCTTAAGGCTTCGTCGAAACTGATGCGCGGCTTCCATCCCGTGAGCTGTTTGAGCTTTTTATTCGAATATCTGTTCCCTTTCCATTCGGCAGACCAACGATTACGATTGAAAACGGGCGGCAATTGGCCTTTTGACCAATCGGAGTATTTTTCCCAAAGGTAGCAGAGAAAGAAACTCATGGGTCTTGGCAAATACAAGGACGAAAATCCCCCCGTGTTCTTTTTATAAAGTCTTAAGAACTTTCGACTGGTTGGGAGATTGTCGTCGACGATATTGAATACTTCAGCGTCGCAGCCTTTTGTTAGGCCAACCAGGGCAATAGCATCGGCGCAGTTATCGACATAAGTGAAGGGGATGATATTCGAACCCCCGAGGTGAAGGAATAGGCCGAAGGTGCCGATGCCCACTCTGCCGGTCATGCTCATATTGCCTGGGCCATAAACAAATCCCGGCCTGACAATGGAAAAGGGAATATGATGCTTTGCGCCATATTCAATCACGATCTCATCCTGCCTCACCTTTGCATAGCAATAGGCGTCTCCCCTTGCTACGGGTCTTTTTTCCATAGGGCATTTTTCGTCAAGGATCTCGTTGTGTTTAAGGCTCTGATTTGAGTAGACAACGAATGAGCTGACGTTCAAGAATCGCCTAAGACTGGTATCCGTCATACAGGCTAGAAGGATATTTTTCGTTGTTACAACAGAATTTAAGAATGCACTCGGATAAGATTTCTCCCCTCTCCCGGCGGCCAAATGGAAAATCACGGAAACGCCCGCCACCGCTTGATGACAATCACTGGGGTTGAGCAAGTCTCCTTCCATCATTTCAACTGTTGCGTTGTTCTTGTTGAGAACATCGCTGAGAGTGGTTAAGTCGCTGGAATGCCTCACAAAGCAGCACAGGTGACGAAAGCCATTCTGTAGAAGGGCATTGACAAGCCTTGTGCCAATGAATCCCGTTGACCCAGTGACCAAAATGCGATCGCTCTTTTTGATGATCAGATCATTTTCTTCCATTCCGAAACGTCCTCGTGGCCCTAACTTTCATAACGGGAATTTCATGCTATGATATACTTTTCCTTGATGATGTTCACTTTCATCAGCGACAGGATCCTTCCTATATGGTCAAAATCCTTTACCAAGTACTGCATAAACCAGTGATGCCCTAGCATCAACAGAACGGGCAGTGCCATTGTGTATACGGGAATGGCCAATAAAGACTTGAATGCCAAAATATGTGCACGCCCAGGACGAGCCAGGGAAACTTGTCCCCTTAATAGAGCTCTCCGAATCATAAATTCTCTTTTCAAGCGGACAGGAGGTACGTACTCAAAGACTCGCGCCTCATTACACCAGACAAAAACAAATCCTTGACGGATCATCCTTCTGATAAAATCTCTGTCTTCAGAGCCGCTGCCAAATCTTGGGTCAAACAATTCTCCGGTGTTAGTGAACACATCTTTCTTGATCAGAATATTCCCGGTGCGACCTTCGCCCGCACCGATGATGAATCCAGTCTTGTGGATGGGCCTCTCATAAAACTTGCCCTGGATAACCCACTTGGGAGGGGTACCTTCATAATAGGGAATCACAGGGCCCTCGACCGCATCCGCTTTGAATGTGTGCAAAGCTCGGTGAAGTTTAAAGAGCCAGTGTTTTTCTGGGATCTCATCATCGTCAATAAACGCGATAAGATTGCCTCGAGCATTCTTGACGGCCTTATTTCTGGCTAGAGCGATGCTCTGTATGGCTTCGACATGATATTCGACCTCAATCGATAGCTCTCTTTTGACCGACAAAACTGCCGCCTCTCCGGACTTCAAGATATCGTTGTCAACAACAACGACTGAAAAGGAGAAGGAATTGTTGGTCAGTTGATTCTGGAGTCTGATTAACAAATCAGATAAGAGCCCAGCCCTCTTGTAAGTGCAAATGCATACTGATATATGGTCCATCTTTTTAGGAACACATAGTTTATTTTGCAGGTTAAAAACAGAGTATTTGACAACCACCTGAAGTGAAACTCGTGTTCAAAACACCCCAGTCATCAGTAGTATGCAAAAATCGTATCTCATGAATAAGGCAATTCTTAGCTGTAAACCCATCGACACGCCAATTCTTGGTTAACAATCCTTCCAAGAAGCGGAAGGAACCGACACGACCCCGCTTTCGCCTTTGCCAAGATTGGATTTAGGATGTTTGGATTATATAAAAAGCCTGTTTCCATATTTGTCGTCGATGATAGCCAATCAGAGTAGGGCCGGCTGTTGAGAAGCGCCGTGAAAACATACATATTTCTCGTCTGATCATAGTACCATTTATTTCCTCTTCTCCATTTGAAGAGCCTGCTCACGGCCCCGCTCGAAATTCCCTTCATCAGGGAGACATATTCAGGAAAAAATAAGGGTTGCCGCAAGAGAGTTTTCCTGATCGTGGGGACACCTTTCTGAGTTCTGATAATGGCCAATTCTGGATACAGGATCTCCGTGCATGCTTTTGTCAGCTTACCGCCGCGCTTATAGCCGGGTGGAATGGAATATAGCGACCGGGTCATACGGTTGGTGGCAAAAGGGAGATAGAGAGGGTTTTTATATTTCAGCCCTTCGAAGCACGTTTGGAATACCCTTAGCATGTGGTCGATTTGTATGCCGATGGGAAAGCCCTTAACATCGTCCAAATTGGATCTTGCCATATCAAAAATCGTTTCGATACCATCATGATCTGAACAGCGCAGGAGCCCCGGATAGTAATCGAGGAGGTATTTCATCCGCGTAAAAAATCTATAGTCAAGGTTTGTCCTCTTCGAGGGAAAGAAGGCTTTCCCTCTCAAATAGTATGCACCGCGAAAAGCCTCGCCTCCGGGAACTCCGCAATACTTGACAATACTGTAGTCATCCAGTGGTGCCTCTTTTTCCGTTGCAACATCGATGCACGAGATGGTAAATTCCTTATAGGCATCTCCGTGCAGGCTGACTTTTGTCGCATCAGTTAAGAGTTGTTCGGTCGTCAAGTAGTGCATCGGCCTTACGATAAGATCAAATCCAATTTCATTTGCAGCCCGTCTTGCTACGAGGACGTCCGTGCTGTCATTGGACCCTCTCACCTGGGCCGTGAATGGTATCCCTAGCGAATGACATAGAGACAGAATGAGACGTCCATCTTCGCCAGCCGTGAAATCCGAAATTACGGGCCTTTGCCCAGAACATTCGAAGTACTTCCAAATGGATTCCTTAAGAATCCCAAGCCACTTTTCTATGAGCAGGTCGAAAGAAAATGACCAAGTATGTTCATCTTGAGGTCGCCAATAGTGCTCTGCATGCAGATTCTTATTATTGTCGAGGACTATGATCTGACAGGGAAGGGTTTTGGATATGTTCTGAAACCTGGTATAAGAACCCCATGTGACACCAAGATTTATGGACTGAAAGAATCCGGCGGGGTTGATATCAGGACCTAGGAATCGGGCTAGAGCCAACTCGTGGCTCGAGAAAAAGGCGCCATCAGGAGTGATCGAATAAAAAACCGGGGTGGTATTGTTGTAATCCGTCGCAACTATAAATCTATCTCTTGCCGCATCAAAACAAAAAGCAGAAAAGTTCCCGTCAATCCTGTGACATAATGAATCGGTCGGATTTTCTAGGAACTCGGAAAGGAGTTGCTGTTTCTGTTCTTCAGATTTCAAATTAACGAGAGGCGTACCGAGAAGAACAAGCCATGAACCAAGGCTGTCACTCGATATCTCAATATTTGGAATAACCTTGTCTGCATTGTAGTTGATTATGTACGCAGACGCATTTTTCGTAAGTCGAGCCCGGCCATGACTTTCATGATCGGGCAGGATATCTCTAAACATATGGTCAAAGGCGTCAATAGCAACGGAGTCGGTCTTGAAGCCGGAAATAAAATAAGCCATCTTACTTCCTCATTTCCCTCAGTCCAAAGTTGATGGCTTGGCAGTTCATTGGTGCCGAAAATGGAATATCATTCTGATTTGGAATATTGGTAATACTGTTTCGCGTAATAGCCGTCCTGCTCAACGAGATTGACGCCGTTGAGAATTACGCCGAGGCACTTAAGCTTGTGCGTGTCAAGCTTCTGTTTGGCCTGTTTTATGGCCGGGATAGGTGTTTGACCTCCGCGGGCGACTAAAATGACCGCATCGACCATCGGCCCCATGGCCAGGGCATCGGATACCGCAAGCAGGGGCGGAGTATCGATCAAGATAAAATCAAAACTACGCTTTAGGAAGGCGATGAGTTGATCCACTTTCTCAGATGTGAGGAGTTCGATCGGATCTGAGGGGAGAGGACCACTGCCGATAAGGAAAAGGTTCGGAATCTGGGTGGGCCTTACCAAGTCTGCAGAATCGATATAGGAGCTTACAAAATGTGTCAATCCCCAGCCTCCATTGAGGCCGAAGATCCTGCTCTGCTTAGGCTTTCGAAGATCGGCATCGACGATCACGACGCGTTTATTGGCCTGGGCGAGCGTTACTCCTAAGTTTGCGACCGTTGCCGACTTCCCTTCCCGGGACAAGGGACTCGTGATAAGAATGGCCTTAATTTTCCCCGGCGGCGCGGACACGAGAAGTGTGGTTCGGATGGACCTGTAGCTTTCAGACTGGATCGATTGAGGTTCACGCGCGGAAATCAATTCGATAATATTGGCTGAAAAAGTTTCGTCAGATCCACTGGTTCGAGGCACATCTAGCGTCGCGATGATACCCCTACTGTTTTTTCTTGGGGATTTGGTTTTTGTTGATTCAATGTTCCCGGATAGAACGCGGGCGATCTTTCTAAATTCGGCCGTCGGTCCTTTCGGGTTCATTTCTGCCTGAAAGGAGGGGATGACGCCAAGCGTCGCGAGACCCGTCGCGCCGGTTACGTCTTTCGACGTCTTGACGGTATTGTTCAGATGTTCGAGGCCCAGCGCCAGGCCAATTCCTCCCGCCAGGCCGACGATAAGCCCCATCAGGATATTGCGCCGCTTGTTCGGTGATGTCGGGCTGAGCGGGAAATTCGCCCTGTCGACGATCCAAATGTTCGCAGCCTCGTAACTCTTGAGTTGGGACGAGAGATCCGTCTCGCTCTGTCTCTTGGAGAGGGATTCGAGCAAGGTCTTTTTGTTGTCGAGCTCGATCTTCAGGCTGTTATAAACGATGGAGTTGCTATTGACCTTGAAGGCTTCGGTCCTGAGTTGTTCGAGCAGATTCTTGAGGGATTGTTCTTTGTTGAGTGCGGCTTGGTAATCGGCGAACGCGGCCTCAACCATTTTCTTCGATTCGACCTCAAGGGCGTCCTTGACCGAATCGATCTCTGATTTCAGGCGCTGCATCTCCGGATACTCAGGCCTCACCGTTCCCAGCCTCCGTGCGTATTCTTGGCTGAGCGTTGCATATTGGTCCCGCAGTCTTTGGACGGGAGTGTTCTGCGTCGCTCCGGAAGCGACATCGGGGAAGTTGCCCGACTTGAGTTGATTATAATAATCGAGTTTGTTGACCCTGTCGATCGTCGCGTCCGTAAGGGTCTTGTTGACTTCGGACAGGCGAGTGATAATCGGCGTTTCCGAAACGGTCAAAGGAAGAATATTTTTGGCCGTTCCGTATTCGCCGAGCTTCTTCTCTCCCTCCTCGATCTCGGATCGGACTGAGGTGATCTGACTTTTTAAGAACTGGGTGGCCCTTTCCGACGTTTCGCTCCTTTGATTTATGATCATGCCGATGTACTCATCGAAGAGAGTGTTCAACGTATCGGAAGCGAACCTGGGATCACTATCGGTATAGATCACCTGCAACAGACGTGTTCTCTCGATCGGCTTAACGGAAATGCTATCCTGGAATTTCTCAATCAGATGCTCCATGAATATCTTGTCCGCTGGGCTAGGCAGTTTTTCCCCTTTGGGGGGATTTCCGGCGAAATGTGCGTTTTCATAGAGCTTGAGTTTTTCGATGACCCTAGTTGCGAGCGTGCGGCTCTGGAGCAACTGCGCGTAGCTTTGGGGAGAGGAACTTGTGGCATCGAATCTCTGAACATCTTCGAAAGGCAGAATATTCATTTGTTCTTCGACCCAGATGCTTCCTTGGGACGTATAGGATTTCGGAATCAGAAAGGAAATAACGGTTGCGGCGCATACCGTCGCGCAAAAGAAAATAAGGGCAGTCCACTTCCATTTGAGAAAAATATGCCAATAGTGTTGGAACGATACACTGGGCTTTTTCTCGATACCTGGATTCGTGTCTGTCATCTTCTTTTCTTTGATTATCCAGCCCGGAATCAGGGAACGATGATCACATCACCTTCCTCAAGCATGATATCCGCTCTCTTGCCGGCAATGACGTCCTTGAGATTCACGAAGATTTTCATTTCCTTGCCTGATCCCGCAGGTTTCCGCTTGATCATTATACGTGACTCCTTGGCCCACTCAGTCGGGCCTCCGGCCTGAGCGATCGCCTGCAATAACGTGATTTTCTGCGACTGCTTGAACTGGATCGCGCCCGGGGTTTTGACCTCGCCATAGACATAGACCGTCACGAGCTGGTCCACGGGGATGTTGACCACGTCGTTCGGCTGGAGATCGATGTTGAGATTCTGGTCGCCCTTGATCAAATCCCGCAGATTGATCGCGATCTTGCCTTTTTGGCCGTCTTTTCCCTGTCTGAAGACATAGAGCTCGCCCATTGTGTCCGGCGTCAACCCGCCGGCCTGTGAGATAACTTGAAGAAGGGTTGTGGGCCCAACTAATTCGTAATTGCCCGGCTTGCTGACGGCGCCGAAAACCGCCACCTTTTGATATTCCTTGATGAAAACAGTGACGTGTGAGGCCTTCGTGTATTTTTGGTCCAGGATCGAGGCCAGTCTCTTCTCCAGTTCCTGGGCCGTCAAGCCTGCGACATCGACCTTGCCGATCAATGACAAGCTGACCGATCCGTCTTCGGAAACCCGTACAGTTTGGTTGAGTTCGGGTAACTCGAAAACCCTGATTTCCAATAGGTCTCTGGTTCCAATCTTATAATCATTGAAAGGCAAAGCCTGTCCTTCCTGGGCAACGAGAGTAGTAAGAGCGAAAAATCGGAAAAACAGAACGAGAATTGCTAAATAAGCTGGGCCAAGGACGATATCTTTGGGTTCTTTTCGCTGGATTCTTCTCATTGCGTTTCCCTTATTTCTCATACCGGAGGCCCTGGCTCGCGTCAATATTATAACCGGCGGCTCCCTCAGAATCTAGACCTTCCCTTCCGCAGTCATCAGAAACGCGGACCCGTCGGCATGGACAGCTCCCCAATAGAATGCCCGTACGTCAGGCTAAAGCCGAAGAAAGCATGTTTACTGAACGGTCGAGGGGCAAGCTTTGAATTCCTCTGACCGAGGTCCGCCAGCAGGCTGATCTCAAGGTCTTTCCTTATGCGGACGTTCAGCGCGAAGGCATGAGTCAAATACTTATCGGCCGATTTTTCCGGGGGATTAACCATGCTGACCTCTCCCGCCGGGTAGTCATTCCGACTGTATCCAAGGTCGTATGTGAAAACAATGTGCTTCGTTAAAGACCGGCGCAGACCCATCCCACAGGCCGTCTCGAGATAATATGTCCGGCCCGCATACACGGAGAATTGGGACCCTCTGGAAAAAAAGAAGCGGAGTGCCGTCAATTTCATAATCCCCAGTGAGACCCCGATGTCCCCCGCTAGGCCTGAAAAGTCCTTCTGCGAGGGGTCGAGGACGTCCAAATACTGATATCCAATTTTGGCGCTTCCGCGTATTCCTGATGTCTGCCCTTCGAAACCGGCCGCGGACGGAATAAAGTCGACCCCCGCATAAACCCCATAACTCTTGGATTTTCTTAAATGCGAGACATCTGCCGCAAAAACATATGAGCCATATTCGCCGTCGAGATAGAACCTAGCCTTCGATCGCTGCTGGAGATAACCTATTAAATTCACAAGATTTTCAATCCGGTTGAGATTTTCGCTGTTGTTGGCAAATTCAGAGGTCGAATTCTCGAAGTTGTATCGCGTCCTCCGGCATTGAAGGGCGAAGGACGTTGTTTTTGAGGCCTGCCAGAAAACAAGCCCCGACACATTATTCTCCTTCAGCCGGATATTCACATTCAATTCGGAGCTCAAGCGCTGTTTGGCATTAACTAATCCCCCGCCTGCCTGGATGTAAACCCTATCAAAAATAAGGTGCACAGTGCCGGCGAACGCATTGTTCAAAGCCCGCTCCCGCTCGGTTTTCAGAAAAAAGTTATATCGGGGGGATTCAGATATGTCGAAGACGACTCTTTTCTTCACGGGGAGGAAGACGTGGATATCGGGACCCGCGGAAAACAGATAATCAGGAACGGGATTGTCCAGCATGCCAAAGTATATATCGGAATCGTGACCGGCATTGCTGATTTGCAAAGCGGCATTGTAGCGGAAAGCGCCGAGCCTTCCCCGTGCTGAATTGACAGCTTGCTCGAGGCTCATGCCCATCCACGTATTTCCCCATGCTAAAGCCTCGGTTCGGGCTAGGTGCACGAATAGGAATGTAAGAAGGCAGGCGACTAAAGATCTTCTCTGTTTCATATAGTCATGCAAATTATGACATTTTTTGTTTGATGGGACCAAGACTTTTAATAGGCCCCGATGCCGAAAAGGACTACGGGGACCGTCTTGACCATAATCTTGAAATCGAGCCACAGGGACCAGTTGTCCAGGTATTCGAGGTCGAGCTTCATCCAGCCCTCGAACCCGATGTTGTTCCTTCCGTTGACCTGCCAAAGGCACGTGATGCCCGGCTTCATGGAAAACCGGCGTCGCTGCCAGGCCTTGTATTTTTCGACCTCATCAGGCACTGTCGGACGGGGGCCGATCAGGCTCATGTCGCCGAGCAGCACGTTGAAAAACTGAGGTAGCTCGTCGAGGCTGAACTTCCGCATGATCCTGCCGAGAGGAGTGATCCACTTCGTCTTTTTGCTGCGGAACTCAGGTGTGTCCATCTCGGCCACATCGGTGACTTTGGAAAGGACATCGTGAGCGCCCTGACGCATCGTCCGGAACTTATAGAGTGTGAACTTCCGTCCGTGGAGCCCGAGGCGCTGCTGCTTGAAGAATACGGGACCCGGCGATGTCAATTTGATGAGCACGGCGAGAAAGGCGAGAAGAGGGCCGAGGAGCATGATGATCAAGGTTGAGATGACTATATCGAGGATACGTTTGACCATTAATTGCCATTCGTTGATCTTTGTTGTGTGGAAGCGCAAGAGAGGAACCCCGTCGATCTCCGAGACCGCGGACTTGGCGATCTCCATGTCGAAAAGGTCGACCGTGATTGTCGTCACGACACCCTCGGTCTCACAGTCGTGCAGGGCGCTTTCGACGGAACTCAGCCGCGACCTGGGGACGACGAAAACGATCTCGTCAACCGCGTCGTTATGAAGGATTTTCGGGATGTCATTGAGGGCGCCGATGATCTTCACACCGTCCACCCTTTCTATGCCCCTGCCCGGCTCGTCGTCGATGGCTCCCAGGATATGGAATCCCCATTCCGGATGGGCCTTTATCCGGCGGATGAATTCGGTAGCCCTCCGCCCAGTGCCCACAATAAGGAGATTCCGGTAATTATGGCCCTTCCTGCGGACGTAGTGCACCCCCGTGTAGAAGGCCGTCTTTTCAGCAAGGATGAGACAGAAGCTGATCCCCAAGAAAAGGAGGAAAAAAAAGCGGCTGACGGCCGTCGCTTTGGCCAGGAACAAGAGAGCCCCCATGGCGAGCGAGGTCCATAGGGCCGCTTTGATCACAGTCCAAAAGACACGAGGATAGGTGAGGGTCCTGATCGATTGATACATGCCGCTGATATAGAGCGTTATACCCCAAGTGGGAATCGCGGCAACCATCAGCCAGGTGTACCGACCGACGTTGGGGGCCTGACCTCCTGCAAGGCTCGAAAAGAAAGGCAGTCCCCCGTTTGAGAACTGAACCCCGATGTGCTTGCTCAGGTAGAGTGCAAGTATGTAGGAAAGGGCGACGACAAGTCCATCGATAAAAATTAGGGAAGTTTTGATGACCGCTTCCTTTTCCTTCAACATGACATTCCCCTGAATTTCGCCCTTAGCTGAACCCGCTTATCCTAGCATTGTTCTTCTTTGCGCGCAATAGGGCGCAAAACCCTGGCGGGATTCCCCGCGACTATGGTCCAAGGAGGCACATCCTTGGTAACGACAGCCCCGGCCCCGACGATGGCACCCTCGCCGATGGTCACGCCGGCGAGGACAGTCACGCTCGAACCGACCGATGCGCCTTTCTTGATGAGCGTCGGGACAACCTTCCAATCCGCTTCCGCCTGCAGGGCCCCGCCCGCCCTCGTCGACCGGGGATACAAGTCATTGATAAACGTCACGTTGTGGCCGATGAAGACGTCGTCCTCGATGGTCACACCCTCGCAGATAAAGGTGTGGGACGAGATCTTGCAGTTCCGGCCGATGAAGGCGCCCTTCTGGATCTCGACGAACGTGCCGACCTTGGAATTGTCGCCGATCGTGCAGCCGTAGAGGTTGACGAAAGCGAAAACCTTGACATCCTTGCCCAGCTTGACATCGGGCGCGATCCGGCAGTAGTCCATGGGATCTCCTTAGAGCTTGATCCTTTGACCGTTGTTCTTGATGGACAGGTCGGCGGCTTCCAACAATCGGACGACCTGGAGCCCCGCTTGGCCATTGTTGAACGGCTCTTCGTTTCTCTCGAGGCAGCGCGCGAAATATTCGATCTCGGCCTTGAGCGCCTCCGTGTTGTCGATTTTCGGGACGTACATATCTCCGGAGCGGTAGCTGACCAGAAGGTCGTGGAGGCCGTTCCCCAGGCTGCCGTTCGCGCTCTTGAATTCGACTCCCCGATCATAGATCTTGATCTTCTCATCCGATGAGAGGTCGTCCCAGACGAGCATCTTCTTATCGCCGCTGATCAGTGCCCTGCGGATTTTCACCGGGCTGAGCCAGTTGACGTGGAAATGGGCGATGAAATCATTATCCTCGAATTCGATGGAGACATAGGCGACGGCCTCGAGTTCGTTCTGGAAATGGACGGAACCATGGGCCGAAACCGCCACGGGTTTCGCGCTAATTAGATAGTCCATGATGGATAGATCATGCGGCGCTAAGTCCCAAATCACGTTGACGTCGTGCTGGAAGAGCCCCAGGTTGACCCGTACCGAATCATAGAACAGGAGCCGGCCGAGCTCGCCCCCGTCGATGACCTGCTTGATCTTCTTCACGGCCCCCGTGAAGAGGAACGTATGGTCGACCATGATCCGGAGGCCCCTCTTCGCGGCCGTTTCGATGAGCTTCTCCGCCTGGGCCACGGTCGCCGTGAAAGGCTTTTCGACGAAGACGTGCTTGCCGTTCTCCAGGGCCTTCAGCGCCAGCTCGTAATGGGCGAAAACCGGCGTGACGACGGCGACGGCGTCGATTTCCTTCGACTTGATGAGATCCTCGGGGTTCCCATAATCCTTGATGAATGGATAGTGGGATTTCGCCAGGCCGAGGCGCTTTTCCGAAACATCGCTGACCGATGTCAGTTTGACCCCCTGGCAGGAATGGAAATTCCTGGCCACGTTGGGTCCCCAGTACCCGTAACCGATAACTCCTACGTTGATCATGTTTGCCCGCTCCCTATGAAAATCTCTGTATGTTGAATCCACGCGGGCTTCTTGGCGAAAAGCCGGCGGGATTCGCTCGTTTCTTACTTCGCGTAAAACTCCTTGATGGATTGAGCCACATATTCGATCTGTCCGTTCGACAGTTCTGGGTACATGGGTAAGGAGAGGATTTCGGCCATACACTGGTGAGCGACGGGGAAATCTGCCGGCTTGTGCTTCAGGTAGCCGTAGGCTGGCATGAAGGGGAGGGCCACCGGGTAGTGGATCCCCGTGGAAACGCCCTTAGTTTTCAAGAAATCGGCGAGCTCGTCCCTTTTGGGAACCCGGATTGAGTAGACATGGAAGATGTGAAAGGCGTTATCCCGAAGCTTGGGGCATTTCACTGAAGAAATTTTCGACAGAAGGGAATTGTACTTCAGGCCATGTGCGTGACGTGCCCTATTCCAATCGTCGATGTGCGGCAGCTTGGCGGAGAGAACGACGGCCTGAAGAGAATCCATGCGGCTGTTGATGCCTTCGATCTCATGGACGTGCTTCTGGAGCGACCCGTGGTTGGCGAACAGCCGGACCTTCCTGGCGAAAT
>Ga0315280_10002739_pt1 | contig 28143 bp, 21 predicted proteins | sample YL17G06_40_MG_FD_203697 | JGI IMG/M metagenome (GOLD analysis project Ga0315280, IMG submission 203697) | Sediment microbial communities from Yellowstone Lake, YNP, Wyoming, USA - YL17G06_40 | ecosystem: Environmental > Aquatic > Freshwater > Lake > Sediment | place: USA: Wyoming | collected... | reverse complement strand
ATTCCGAACGGAGCAAGGCGGAGTGAGGAATCCCCTACCAGGAAGCGCCAACGATAGGGGATTCCTCGCTGCGCTCGGAATGACAGCGTGCAGTCGCCACACGCTCGTCGTGAGTAATCCAGGCTAGTGCTTTCTTGCACATCTGTTGTTACATTTCACTCTCACCTCAATGGCTAGGCCTGAAGGCCGCCACGGCGGCTCCGACTGCGTCGGAGCTTAGCCCTCCTCTCCCGCCTTCGCGGGCATCGAAGCCCAGCTTCGGCGGGCGAAGTTGCCCTGGCAGGGAGAGGAGGAACCTGGCCCGACCCCTCTCCCTTCAAGGGAGAGGCGGGGTGAGAGTCACCGCTGGACGAGGCCTGGCCTCGTCTCCGGAGCGACGCGGAGCGTCGCCAGGCAACAACAGTGCTGCAAAACAGCACTAGGTCGCCTGGGGCGACCGCCATGGCGGCCTAGCCACCCGACCCCTACGGCGCGCGCTCGCAGGGAATCGCCCGCTGGCGCCGAAGTCAGTTGCGAAATCCGCATAAGTGGGAGGTAATCATGGGCGGCAACCGACTTGCGCTGGCGGCGGCGCTGCTGGCCGTTGTCGTAGTGGCGACGGCTGCGTTAGCACCAGCCTTTTCTCAGGAGGTCAAGCCAAGCATGGGAACGATTGACGTGCGCGCTTATGGCGCGAAGGGCGACGGCCAGGCCGATGACACGGCGGCGTTCCAGAGCGCCCTCGATGCTGCGGCAAAAGCAGGCGGGGGCATCGTCGAGGCCGGCATCGGCAGCTTCCTCATCAAGAGGCACCTCGACATTCCCGACAACGTGACCCTGCAAGGAGTGTGGACCGCGCCCACCGCATGGTCGCAGCACAAGGGCGCGACGCTGCTCGCGGTGGAAGGCGAAGGGTCGGAGCAAGGCCCGCCGTTCATCTCCCTCGGCACCAATTCGGTGCTCAAGGGCATCACCGTGTTCTACCCCAATCAGAAGCCCGAGGCGATCAAGCCTTACCCGTGGTGCATCGCCGGGCGCGGAGGCGACAATTCCTCGATCATTGACTGCCTGCTGGTGAATCCCTACCTGGGCGTGGACTTCGGCAGCAAGCCCTCCGGCCGCCACTACATCCACGGCCTCTACGGCCAGCCGCTGCGCAAAGGCATCTTCGTTGACAAGTGCTACGACATCGGCCGCATCGAGAACGTGCACCTGTGGCCATTCTGGAACGGCGACGACAAGGTGGGCGCGGTGAAGATGAACCACGAGCAGGGCGAGGCGTTCATCTTCGGCCGCACCGACTGGGAGTATGTCTTCGACACGTTCAACTGGGGGTACAAGGTCGGCTATCGCTTCATCCCGACCGAGGCCGGCGGCACGAACGGCAATTTCCTGGGCATCGGCTCTGACGCGAACGAGACGAGCGTCGTGGTGGAGGCGAGCCAGCCCTACGGCCTCCTCATCACCAATGGCGAGTTCGTGGCGTTCCTGGGGCAGGAGCCGGTGGAGGTGCGGGTCTTGCCGACCAATGCCGGGGCGGTGCAGTTTCAGAACTGCGCGTTCTGGGGGCCGGCGCACCACATCGCCTCGACCGCGGGCAAGGGCGTGGTGACGTTCAACAACTGCCATTTCCAGGATTGGAAAGAAGGCGTGCCGGCGATCCAGGCGGCGGAGGGCTCGCTGTCGGTGATCGGCTGCACCTTCAGCCGCGACAGTCCGCAGGTGGAGCTGGGCAAGGATGTGCGCTCGGCGGTGATCATGGGCAACCAGGTCAAGGGCAAGCTGGACCTCCGCAACCACAGCAAGGGCTCGGTAGAGATCGGGATGAACGCGTTGATCGGGGGCGACTAATAAGGCTCTTGCATCAGCGGAAGGGCGCGCAAGTAGCCGCGCCGGGGTAGGGGCACGGCCAGTCTTGCCCGTGTCGTGGAGTGGAGCACGGGCACTCTTGCCGGGCGGCGCCTGAGTGCGGCTGCGCCGCACTTCCGGAGCGCGCGTCCCGCGCGCCCAGCGCCGCTCCGGAACGCGGCTTCGCCGCGTCGGTGGTGGCCCAGGCAAGAGTGCCTGGGCTCCATGGCGCAGCGACGGCCTCGCGCTGGCCGTTTGAGCGCGATGTGGGTAATGCTAAGCCGGTGATACCGGGGGGCTCGCTAGCCTGGATTATTCACCACCAGCGTGTGGCGGGTGCACACTGTCATTCCGAGCGCAGCGAGGAATCCCCTATCGTTGGCGCTTCCTGGTAGGGGATTCCTCACTCCGCCTTGCTGCGTTCGGAATGACATGAATAATGCGGGCTAGCCGCTCTCTCGCCGCTCCGGGCGCGCGAGGATGACCTCGATGGCGCGTTCAGCGCGCGCGTCGCGCCAGATGCGCAGCGATGCCTCCGGCAGCGATTCCCCTCGCGCAGCGAAGATCACGATCTCAGGCTGCGGCTTGTCGAAGACCGCGCCGCGGGTGAAGCGCGTGTCCACACTGCACGAAGCGTCGGGATGCAGCCCTCCGCGCTCGTCCTTCCAGAAGTAGATGTTGAAATCCTCGGGCGCCAGCGCCATCACGCCGATGCCACGCTGCCGCCGCTCGTCCCACCAGCCACCGAGCGGGCGATAGTAGCTGGGAACCCGCGGCCCGGCAACCTCGGCCTCGAAATCCGGCAGCAGGTAGTGGTAATAGTCCCGACATTCCCACGGCAGTGGATCATCGCTGCGCAGCCAGTCAAGGCGCGCCGTGAGCCAATCGCGCCCGCGCGCCCATAGCGCCGAATACTGACAACTGAATGCCCGCGGCGCGTTGACGGGCGCGTTGGGCTTGTCGTGCCGGCCGATGACACCGGCCGCATCGGCGCCCGCGCGGCGCATGGTCGCTCCTATCTCCCGGGCGCTGCCGAGGTCGCGCGTCTCGACGCTCTCCAGACGCGGGTGCACCCATTCGTCGCCCGGCGTCTTCTGCCACACGAGCGGCGAAAGATGCCCCACGCGCTCGCCATCGACAAGCAGCGCCACCGCCGCCTCTTCGCCCTCGCGCGCCGGCGCAACCGCAAGCATCTGCGCCGCGCCGCTCGCGGCTGGAGGCGCGGCCGCGACCGGCGAGACTTTGCAGATCATCACCGCCGCCGCCGAATGCGCCGGCAGGTCGGGCACGGTGAGAACCAGCGTCTTGCCGTCGGTGTCGTGCGCGCCCGGCAGCCAGCCCGCTCCCGGAAGCCACGCGGTTGCGCCGCCATAGCCCGCGGGCAAGGGCGCTCGCACCAGGGCCGTTTTCAGATCGCGCTCCGTAGGATTCGCGACGATAATCGGCAGGCGCTCGCCTTTCGCTTCCGATGGCCACGGCAGCCCGGCTGCATACCAGGCTGCGTGCGCCTCGTTATCGGCGCGATTGCCTTCCGCCACCGCGCCGTCCGGGTCAACCATGCACTGCACGAAATGCGCGCCGGGCGAAGTGGGCGCATCCAGCGGCACCTCGATCTCGGTCGCTGCCGGCACGCGAACCGACGTATCGCGCGATTCGGCGTCAATCCAGATGCGCAGGGACGTCTCGGCATCGGCCTTTCCGTCATTGCGAATGCGCGGGCGCGGAGGATTGCCTGACAGCACCGGCCGCAGCTCCGCCAACTGGCCGGCGTGGAAGCGATAAACCATGGCATTCACGCGCGTCGCGGTTTCGGTCAACTCCTTGTATGGCTCGTCGCGCTCATTGACCAGGCCGTAGTTGGTGTCCTCGGGGAAAGTCTTGGAGATGCCGAGCGCCGGCTCGTCCACCCACATGAAGTAGTCGGAGCCGACCATGAACGGGGTGCGGAAGAGCAGCTCCTGGAAGATGCGCCACGCGGCCGCGCGCTGGCTCTGGGTGTCGAAGCGCTGCCCGGCGCCGTGCTCGCATGGCAGGCCGCTGTCGAGCGCCGGAAAGCTCCACTCGGTGATCATCATCGGGCGATGGCACGCACCATACCAGCGACGCAGATCCTGCTCGAAGCCGATGATGGCACGCCGGTCGAGATCAGCCTGACGATAGCAGTTCACGCTCACGATGTCGCAATGCCTGCCCGCGATGTCCCACACCTCGGGCGCCTCGCCGGCGAAACGGCAGCCGAGGTTAAGGTGGTGGGGATCGAACTCGAGCAGCGCCTCGGCGGTAGCGGAGAAATAGCGCTCGGCGATGAGGCGCACGAAAGCGCTCTTGTCGGCGCGCGCGGCGTCGCTGGCCTCGCCGATGGGTTTGCGGCGGCGAAGCAGCGAATCGAAGCTGCGGACGCTCGTGCCCCAGGCGCGGTTGAAGGAGGCGATGTCATCGTGATAGCGCGCGCGCAGGAAAGCAACCAACGCGATCTTGGCGCTGTGGCTCGCCGGCTTCTTGAACGCCTCATCCGCCAGGCCCCATGGCCGGTAGGATTTGCCGTACCACTCCAGCTCGTTGTCGAGGAAATAGCCGATCAGCCAGGGATCGTCCTGCTGCGGCGCGCAGCGCTCGCGGGCCAGCTTGCGGCAATGCTCTTTCCACTTCGGGTTGAAGACATTGGGAAAGCCGGTCCAATGCACTTGCGGGCATATGTCGTCGATCGCGGCGAAGCTCTGGCCGAAGCTGATGAAGTCTATATGCGGCAGCCCCTGGTAGCGCAGAGACGGCGAATGGTTGGCGGCAAGCGCGTTGAACCCCCACGACTGCAGGCGCTCGACGGTGCTCTTGGCCCAGGCCTCTTCCGTGCCGAACTTCTCGACCATGTTGCGATGATACGGGGCATAACCCAGCGCCTCGCACCAGTGGACGTTGTAGTTGGCGTGGTCGGTGCCGACGATGTAGAACGCACGCCCGTTGGGATCGAATAGCCACCAGCGCCCGTCGCGCTCCTGCACGCGAAAGAAACCGGTGGCGGCGCCGCGGATTTCCTGCCACGAATTGACCTTTACTGGCGGAGGTGACGGCTTCTGCGGCGGGGTCACGGTGGTCATCACCTCCAGATGGAAATCGTTGAACCGCGATGCGAAACCGGCGCTGTCCAGCCCGGCATAGCCGGCGCGCACGGCGCGAGGATTATCGAGGCGATAGGCGATGCGGCTGACGACGCGGCCGTCGGTCTCGCTCACCGAGCCCTCGATGATGTCTGCGGTCAAGCGAAGGCGCAGGCGATAGGGATGGTCGTAGGCCCAGTTGTAGCCGCCTGCCATGTGCTCGACCGGCGTCAGCTTGGTCTCGGTCGCGCCTTCGGATAACCATCCGCCGTTATAGGCTTCGACCAACTCGACAAAATGCTGCCCGCCGTCGGTATCGGGTGATTCGGCCAGCGCCAGGTGCCAGAAGTTGCCGCTGTCCTGGAACATCACAACGCCCGCGATTTTCCACTGGTCAACGATCTTGCCAGAGATGTTGAGTGTGCATTCCGCCACTTGCTCGTTGGCATACGGCGCTGGCGCGAAGATGGCGAAGGTGCGATCGGGGCTGGCGCAGCGGAACGCCTTGCCCTGCATCTGCCACATGACCGATGTTGCATGCCAGTTTGGCTCGCCGATGGCGCCGTCGCGATAGGCGGCGAAGTCGTCGTGAAAAGTCTGCGCGGCGAACGCGGGGCACGCGGCGAAGTGGAGCGCCACAAGTGCAGCGACGACTCGGAGCATATCCGCCTCCAGTCCTGCCGGGTGTTTGCCGGGCACGTTGCCGCGGCAGTCAGAAATCCCGGGCGACGCGGCCGCGAGCTCGCCGCAGGTGACAGGTGTCATTCATGCTCGCCACCACCCAGCGCTGGGGCGAGCGCTCGATGCGATTGATGCACGCGGTATCCTGGCGAATCTGCCAAAAACGCGAGTCATCAAGCCCGAGCACATAGCACAACAGCACCTTGGTCAGGACGCGATGCGTGACGACCGCTATCGTCTCGCCGCCATGAGCGCACGCAAGATCTTCGACGGCCGCGGCGGCGCGCGCGCGGACATCGGCCAGGCCTTCGCCGCCTGGGATTTGCGCCAGCTCGGGGTTGCGCTCCCACTGGGCGAAGACCTCGGGCCAGCCTTCGCGCACCTGCGACAGCGCCTTGCCTTCCCATTCGCCGAAACGCAGGTCAATCAGTCGCGGCTCGATTCGCACCTCGAGGCCGTGGCCGGCGGCGATCGCGGCGGCGGTCGTTGAGGCGCGCTGAAGCGGACTGGTATAGACCGCACAAATTGGCTCGCCGGCAAGCGCGCGCGCCGCGGCCTGTGCCTGGCGCAGGCCGCGGGCATTCAGCGGCACGTCGGTGTGACCGCGGAAAACCTCCTCGACGTTCCAGGCGGTCTCGCCGTGGCGGATGAGGTAGATGATGGCTGGGGAATTGTCGGCCATGACCGAAGCGTTCTCTTGTGTCGAGGCCGGCCGGCCCTGGAGGAACGGCGGATACGCGCACCCGCGGCGCGCTTACGCGCTGGGCTTCTCCGCCTCCTCGGCGTGGAGCATGCGCTTGTCGATCTTAACCCCGCCGACGAGCTTGGGCAGAGCCTCGCGGAACTCGACGTGCCGCGGCGCCTTGTAAACCGCCAGGTTGGCGCGGCAGTACTGAATGACATCCTCGGCGGTCATGGTCTCGCCCGGCTTGGTGACGATGAACGCCTTCACCGCCTCGCCGCTGTACTCGTCGGGCACGCCGATGACGGCTGCCTCGGCGATGTTGGGGTGCCTGTAGAGCAGCTCCTCGACTTCGCGCGGATAGACGTTGAAGCCGCTCATGTTGACCATCTCTTTCTTGCGGTCAACGATGTAGTGATAGCCGTCGGGGTTGATCCGCGCCATGTCGCCGGTGTGGAACCAGCCGCCGGCGAACGCCTCGCGCGTCGCGTCGGGCCAGTTGAGATAGCCCTTGAAGACGTTCGGCCCGCGCACCACCAGCTCGCCCACCTCGCCCGCCGCGACTTCGTTGTTGTGGTCATCGAAGACCTTGGTCAGCACGCCGGGGATGGGATAGCCGATTGATCCCGCGCGGTTGGCGGGGGCGGCGCCGTTGCTGCATACCACCGGCGAGCACTCGGTCAGGCCATAGCCCTCGGTGATCATGATGCCGTGGCGCGCCTGGAAGCGCTCGAGCACCGGCACCGGCAGCGCGGCGGCGCCGGAATGCATGATGCGGCACGCGCCGAGATCGAACCTGCGGTCGCTCTGAACCGCGCTCATGGCGACGTACATCGGCGGCGCGCCGTAGAAAACGGTGGCCCGATGGCGCTCCAGCAGCTCCAGCACCAGCAGCGGGTCGAAGCGCTCGACGAGCACCATCGGATAGCCCAACTGCATGCCGCTGCCCAGGCCGACCGTCAGGCAGTAGATGTGGAATATCGGCAGCACCAGGAGCGAGCAGTCCTGATCGCTGAGCGGGAAGCGCTTGAGCTCGATCACCGCCTGGGCATTGGAGATCAGGTTGCGGTGCGTGAGCATTGCGCCCTTGGGCTTGCCCGTCGTGCCGGCGGTGTAGCAGATCACCGCCACGTCGTCCTCGGCGCACTCCACGCGCGCACGCGACGTCGAGCCCTCGGCCAGCACCTGGTGGAAGGAGCGCGCGTTCGGCGGCGTCGCGCCGGCGACGAACAGGTGGCGCAAGGTCGGCATGGCGTCGCGCACCGGCTCCCACACCGGGTAGACCGAGTCGTGGACAATCGCGGCCTTGATCTCCGAGTCGTTGGCCATGTACTGCACCTCGCCCGACTTGTACATGACATTGAGCGAGACCATGACCCCGCCGGCGCGCATGATGCCATAGTAGGCATAGACGAACTCGGGGAGATTGCCGATGTGCACCGCCACGCGGTCGCCCTTCTCGACGCCGGCGTCGAGAAGCGTGTTGGCGACGCGATTGATGCGCTCGTCTATCTCGCCGAAGGTGACGACCTGATCCTTGAAATGGATCGCAGGACGATCAGCCGTCCGACTGAGATGGTGCTCGATCAGATCCCCAAGCAGCATTTCATCCCTCCCACGACGCCCCGAGCTACTGCACTATTTTGCCCCGCTGCGGGCATTTCCTCTCAGGCCACGCCTGGCGAGCGGCTCGCCACTACATCTCGAACCGCTCGCCGAAGTAGAACTTGCGCGCTACCGGATCCGACAACAGCTCGGTTGACGAGCCCTGCGTCAGGATCTGCCCCTGGTACATGATGTAGCTGCGGTCGGTGACGGCCAGGGTATCGCGCACGCTGTGGTCGGTCAGCAGCACGCCGATGCCCCGCGCCTTGAGCGCGCCGAGGATGTCCTTGATGTCGTCAATGGCGATAGGATCGATGCCGGTGAACGGCTCGTCGAGCAGGATGAACGTGGGCTCGGTGGCGAGGGCGCGAGCGATCTCGACGCGACGCCGCTCGCCGCCCGATAAGACGTAAGCCATGTGCTTGCGCAGGGCGGAGATGTGCAGCTCGTCCAGCAGGCGGTTGATGCGGCGCTCGCGCTCGGCGCTGGGGATGGCCTGCATCTCGAGCACCGCGCGCAGGTTGTCCTCCACCGCAAGCTTGCGAAAGATCGACGGCTCCTGCGACAGATAGCCAATGCCCATGCGCGCGCGCCGGTACATGGGCAGCCGGGCGATGTCGCGCGAATCCAGGCGCACGCTGCCGGCGTTGGGGCGCACCAGGCCGACCACCATGTAAAAGGTCGTCGTCTTGCCGGCGCCGTTGGGCCCCAGCAGGCCGACGATCTCGCCCGGGCGCACCTCCAGGCTTACGCCGTCCACGACGCGGCGGCGCCCGTAGATCTTGACCAGGCTCTCGGTGCTAAGCTTGAGCTCCGTCTGTGCCATCTGCTCAGGGTTGCTGCGCCGCGCCGGCAGAGCCGTAGGCGTTCACTTTGGTTTCGCCGGCGCCTCAGCCGTCGGTTTCTCCGGCGCCGGGCCAGCCGGCTTCTCCGGCGCCTGGGCGGCGGGTTTCTCCGGCACCATCTCGGTGAAGACGAGCTGCGCCGGGCGCATCACCAGCCGACTCTGGTCGATCCAGAAGGTCACTTCGTCGGCGGTGATGTCGAGGGTGCGCTCGCGCGACGGCTCGCTGAGCTTCGCCGCAACATGTCCCGCGAGCTGCACCGTGCGCTCTTTCGCGTCATAGATCGCGCGGTCAGCCGATCCCTGCATCACGCGCTCCACACCGTCTTTAGTGGTGTAGTGGAGGTCGAGCTTGACGTCGCCCCGCGCCTCGGCAGTCCGGACCGTGTTGTCCTCGGCGAGCTTGGCCACGATCTCGTTGCCGGTGATGGTACCCTCTTCGGTGGTGAGCTTCGCGCCCCCGGTAAGCAGCACCTTGTGGTTCGACTCGTCGACCTCGGCCGTCGCGCCGGTGGCGGTGATCTTGCGCTCCTTCTTCTGGGGTTGCTTCTGCTGTTGCGCTGACGCGCAGGAAGCCGCGATTATCGTCAGCGCAAGCCCCGCCAGCACTATCTGCCATCTCGCCCTAATCATGACGTGCCCCAATCCCCAAACGCCTATCGGCGGCGCGGCTTCGCGGGCGCCGCCTTGCGTCCTGCCGGCTGCACCGCCTGCATGCGCACATGCCCCTCGAGGCGCGCCTTCTTGAGCTCGAGGTCGCCGATCAGGCGGTCGCCAGTAACGGCCAAGTCCCCTTGCACATACTTCACGTTGCCGGTCGCCAAGACCTCTTTGGTCTTAATGTCCCACTCAGCGCGGTCGGCGCGCACTGAGGCATGCGTCACCGGCGAGCGCGCGACCACGCCGCCGGTCAGGACGACGCGGTGCTGCTCGAGGAAAGCTGTGACCAGCGGCGCGCGCGCCTCCAGCGCCGGCTTGTTGTCCTGCACGAAGACGCACTGCACGTCGCGCAGCGCCGCCTGCTGCTTGTCGTAATCATAGTCGATGACCTTCGCCGATGCGCGCCACAGGCGCTTGCCGGTTGGCTCGCTGACGATGATCTCGCCAACCTTGACCTGCGCCCGCGACCCCGCCAGCAGCTCTTCGGCCTTGGCCGTCGCACCCGGGCCTGTCGCACGTTGCCTGGCTGGCGCCGGCGGCCGTTTCTGTGCCTGCGCTGCCGGGCGTCCGCCACAGCCGGGCGCAGCCACGACCGCGGCGAGCGCCACGGCGCCAAGCGCAAGCCGGCGCCACGAATGCACGTCTTTGTCGAGCAGTCCAGTAGTCATTCGAGTAGGGATCTACCTAGCCGGCGCCAGCGCCGGCAGCACCCACAACGGCAGCGCCAGCGCCGACAGCGCCATCAGCGCCAGCCACAATATGGTATAGCCCGCGCTCCGAGCCGACGTCGGGAACAGCCGCCCCCAGCCAGCCACCAGAGCCACTGCCACCACCGGCAGCGCCTGGAAGAGATAGCGCCCCTGGGCCTGGAAGAAGCTTACATTGAAAAGCGCGAAGGCGGCAAGCACGAGTATCGCCGCAAGCGCCAGCGGCCAGATCGCCTGCCGGCGCCACGCCTCCCAGCCGCGCGAGTCGCCAAGCTCGCGGGCCAGACCGCCAGCCGCCCCGGCGCTCACCGCCAGCAGCGGCGCGTAGACGCTCCACGTCGGCATGAAGACCCTCATGTTGCCGAACACGCCCCAGAAGCTGGCGAAGGTCCACTGCATCACCCATATCGCGTAACTGAGGCGTGTGAGATTATACCTGCTCATGATGCTGCCCGGGGTGGGGCGGCTGGTGCCGAAAGCCTCCACGAATGCGCGCGTCGCGAGCGGGTCGCCGTAGAGACGCCAGTTGCGCGCCAGCCACCAGCCGCAGACGAACAGCGCGATGACAGTCAGCGCCGTCAGGCGCGCCGCGGGGCCCGCGAAGCGGGCGCCCCGCCCGCCGTCGTCGCGGTTTCTTGCGGTAGGGCAGGCGTCTCGCCTGCCCAATATGGCAGCCGATGACGGCTGCGCTGCCAATAACAGGGTCAGCGCCAACCAGGCGACAGGCAGCAGCACGATCCCCGACGATTTCATCAGGGTCGCCAGGCCGCACAACGCGCCGAGCGCCACCACGCGCCGCCAGCGCCAACCGTCTCGCATCGCGACGACGACCTGCCACAGGCCGGCGGCGACCGGCGCTTCGGCGGCAACGTCATTTGTCACCGCGGCGCTGAGGGCGACCTGCATTGGCAGGAAAGCGACGAATCCGGCGGCGGCCAACGCTAACCAGGCTCGCGCGGGGCAGAGCTCGCGCGCAAGCAGATACGTGAAAATGATGGCGCACAGGCCGAATACGATGCCAAAAAGCCGGACCGCGAGGTATGCGTTGTCGTGCGCGACAGCGCGGCCGATGAGAAACGCCGGCGCCGCCATTGCGTAATACAGCGGCGCCTGGTGATACTCGTAACTGCCCTGCGTGGGGCTGAACACCGGCAAATGGCCGTGCTCTGCGATGTAAGCGACGAACGGCAAGTGCGCCGATTCGTCCGGCGTCTGGCCGAAGGGTATCGTCAGCGCGTAGGCGGCGGCGATGGCGATGTAGGCGATGCAAATGAAAACCAGGGTCGCGGCGACGGCGCCTGAGGGGCGCGCGCGCTCCTTCGTCAGCCCCCTGGGCGCGGCTCGCGGGCGGCGGGTTTTGCGTCGGGAGGGCATGTCAGGCGCGGGGCTCCGCAATGCGCAAGAGGATGTCATTGCCGCAAGTGGCGACAATGACCAGCCGATGCTGGGCGATGGCGTCGGCGAGCAGGATCTCGAGCTTACCGCCGCGGCGCTCGACGTCCTCCATGAAGCTCTGCGTCATGAGCAGATGCGTCAGGCCGAGGCGCCGATAGGCCGCGATGAGCTGCGCGGCATCCGCCAGGCGGTCGTACCGAATCATGTTGTGATGATGATCGCCCCACATGTACGGCGTGTCGAAGTAGAAGCCGCGCGTCTCGCCGTACATTATCACCTTCGAGCCGTGCGGCAGGGCGTTGACAACCTGCGCCATGAGATACAGGCCGTCGAGGCCATCGGTGAGGTACGCCGCCTCGCTCTCGGCGCCGACCGCGGCCGGCGCGCTGACGCCGACGAGAATCGCGAAGATGCCCAAGGAGACAAGGCATGTCAACGCGAGGGCTGCGATGGCGCCGACGCGCAGCTCCTTGCCCGCGCGCCGCAGGACCTCGCTGCCAGCGAAACCTGCGCACAGCGCGAGGCCCGGCAAAGCGGGGATAAGGTAGCGCATGTGCTGGCTGAGGTAGAACCAGGCGATGAATGCGACCAGAGAATAGATTAGCAGGAACTTGACCCGCCGGTCGAGCTTGCCGAGCAGAAGCAGGCCCGGCAGCAGCGCCAGCAGCAGCGGCGCCACCGAGACGTAAGCCAGCGGCTGGTTCGGGAAGTTCGAGAACCGGTGGCCGTGCATGGTCAAGTTCCACGGCGCAAGCAGCAGGGCCAGCGGTGAACGCCCCATGCCGAAGCCCAGTTGCTCCGCGCGATATAGGCGCGCGGCCTCGGCGGTCCAGTACTTGCCATCGAACAGGTGGTAGAAGAACGGATAGACCGGGTTGCTGGTCCAGACGTAGCTCTTGATATACCAGGGCGATGCCACCAGCAAAGCGATGACGGCGAAGGTCGCCGCAGCGCGCAGCGCACTCGCGGGCCCGGTGCGCTCGGTGGCGGCGACGTGGTAGAAAGAGGCGACCACAAGGAAGCCCGACAGCGCCAGCGCATTCATCTTAACGCCCACCGCGAACCCGCACAGCACGGCGGCAACGACGGCCCAGCGCGCGCCGCGCCGCGACCACCAGTTGATGAATGCGCACAAGCTGAGGAGCGTGAAGAGCCCCGCCGCGAGGTCATTCAGCGCAGAGGTCGCCTCCCATGCCACTGCCGGCGCCGCGAGGAAAACCAGCGCGGCCAGCGCGCCGTGGCGGCGCTCCCAGTGGGCCGCGCCGAACGCGAGCATCGCCAGCACGGTGAGTATCGCGCACAGGGTGTGGAAGAGCTTGGCGGCAGCCTGGCCCTGGAACGCAAGGCCCATGACGTACCACATCTCGGTGCTAAACGGGAAATTGGAGTGACTGAGCCAACCGATATACGCGATGCCATGCGCATGGAGGTAAATCTTCGGGACGGCGAGGTGATATGACAGCGCGTCCCAGTCGTTCTGCGAGGATGGAGCGAGCGCGCCGAGGATGGCGAGTGCGATCATCAGCAGCAGGAAAATGCCGACCACGGCGCCGCCGAGCGTGGAGCGACTGGTGAAGAATGAGCGCAGTCCGCGCGCGATGCCGGCCAGCAATTGGCCCAGCTCGCGGTAAGCGATCGCCGCCAGCACAGCAACAATGATGACAATCACCCACCAGTAAAGGGCGCGGGCGAGACCGACCGCGAGGATGAGATATGCGATGACGCCGAGGCCGAGGGCGGCGGCGAACGTCGCGCGCTCGAGGAGCGATGCGAATTGCAGGGCCGGCGCCGGCCGCAGCAAGCGCATGCCGAACGCGCAGGCTGCTGCGGCAACCGCGGCCACTATCACGATCGCGAGCAAGCGCGCCTCCTATGGCCGGGGCAGCCGAGCCAGCACCGTGCTCGCCAACAACGCATAATGCAGCAGCGTCACCGCCGCGATCCACAGCAGCAGCAGCGCCTGCGCCCACCAGGATTGAACGAGGCCAGCTTTCACGCTTTCTCCGAGGGCAGAGGGATCATCTCCCATGCGATTGAGCTGATGCGGCGCGCCTCGACCGCAAGTTCCAACCGCCCGACAAAGCGGCCGCCATAGCCGGCGTGGGCGATGTAACAGTCGCCCACCTCCCGCGGCGGATACACGGCGACGTGCGAGTGGCCGCCCAGGATGAGGTCAATGCCCTCAACTTGCGCCAACGCTTCATCCAGCTTCAGCCCGAGGTGGCTCAGGCAGATGAGCAAGTCAACCTCCGGCCGCAGCTTGCGCGACAACCCCGCGGCGGTCTTGAGCGGATCGTCCCACACGTAGTCGGTGACGCGCGACCACCATGACTGCGGCGCGGTAACCTGCGGCGCCAGCCCCATGATCGCGACGCGAATCCCTCTTGCTAGCTTCTTTAGGATGTGACTCTTGACCTGCTGCGGCAGCGGCTGGCGCTTGGCCATCATGTTGGCGGCAAGCACCGGGAACGCCGCGTCGGCGAGCTTGCGCTGGAGCACGCGCAGGGTCGGGTGGGATTCGCGATTGCCCATCGCCATCGCGTCGTAGCCGGCGGCGGACATGTGGCGCAGGATGGGCTCGCCGCCCGGCGTGCAGCCGAGGTTGCCGGCGCGAATGGCGTCGCCGGAGTCGAGCAGCAGCGTGTCGGGCGAAGCCTCCTTGCCGCGACGCAGGAAATCGGCCGCCGCCGCGCTCAGGTGGTTGTGCAGGTCGCCCGTGTGCAGGATGGTGCAGGATGGCATTGAGGGTAGGAGCCGATGAAGGCGATTCAGCGGCGCCGACGGTCTGCAAGCGCGCCTGTAGGGCGGGGTCGCCTGGCCCCGCCGCCGGAATAGGCGCGCTCAGAGCTTGCCCTGAGCGGAGCCGAAGGGCGAACTGGCCCTGCAGACGCCCGTCATGCGCGATGCCGCGGCTAAGCGCCCGCGCCCGGTTTGGCCTCAGCGGACGGCGTCGTCGAGGGCGGGCCCGGCGCAGCTTGGGTCCGGGCCATGCCGCGGATGAAAGGCGTGAAGAGGTCGATCGGCACCGGGAAAATGGTCGTCGAGTTGTGCTCCGACGCGACATCCGACAGCGTCTGCAGGAATCGCAGTTGCAGCGCCATGGGGTGCTCGCCGATGATCTGCGCCGCCTCGGCCAGCCGCTGTGCCGCCTGGTATTCGCCCTCGGCGTTGATGACCTTGGCGCGGCGCGCGCGCTCGGTCTCCGCCTGGTTGGCCATCGAGCGCTTCATGCCTTCGGGCAGCACCACGTCGCGCACTTCGACCGCCGTCACCTTGATGCCCCAGGGCTCGGTCTGCTCGTCAATGATCTGCTGGAGGCGAAGGTTAATCTTGTCGCGCTCGGCCAGCAGCTCGTCGAGCTCCGCCTGCCCGATGATGCTGCGCAGCGTGGTCTGCGCGATGAGCGACGTCGCCTTGACATAGTTCTCGACCTTGACCACGGCGTCATTGGCCTTGAGCACGAGGAAGTACACCACCGCGTCCACCGACACTGGCACATTGTCGCGCGTCATCATGTCCTGGCGCTGCACATCCATGGTGACGATGCGCAGGTCGATGCGGATCATCTTGTCGATCACCGGCCACAGCCAGCGAATGCCGGGCCGCTTCTCGCCGATCAGCCGCCCCAGGCGAAAGGTCACGCCGCGCTCGTACTCGCGCAGGATGCGGATCGAGGTCGAGGCGATGATGAGCACCAGAATCAGGATCGCGATTATCCCGGCTACCAGCGATTCCATGTTAGCCTCCTCGCGGATGCGATTTCCGACCAGCTATTCAGGCGACCTTGGCGCGACGCACGCGCAGGGTTAAGCCGTCAATGCCGACGACCTCGACCTCGGCGCTGACCTCGATGGCCTCGTCGTCCATGGCGCGGGCGCGCCACAAGGCGCCGGCGACGAAGACCTGCCCGGTGGGGTTGAGCGCGGTGCGCGCGGCGCCGCGCGCGCCCATCAGGCCCTCGGCGCCGGTGGAGATGCGCGTCCAATGCGCGCGCGCCCCCAGGCCGACCACGAACAGGAAGAAGGCGGCGGTGAGCACGGTCATCATGACCACGATCTGCCACGACACGCGCAGCGCCGGCGAGCTGCGGTTGCCATAGAGCATGAGCGAGCCGACCGCAAAAGCGATGGCGCCGCCAACGGTCAACGCCCCGTGCGATGGCGCCCAGATGTCCACGACAAGCATCGCCACGCCCACTATCAGCAGCGCGAGGCCGGCCAGGTTTACCGATAGCACGGACATCGAATAAAACCCCATGATGAGACAGATCGCCCCGACGACGCCGGGGAAAATCGCGCCCGGGCTCTGAAGCTCGAAGATGATGCCGTAAATGCCGATGATGAGGAAGATGTAGGCCAGGTTGGGATCGCTCAGCACGTGCAGAAACCGCTCCACCACCGAGGCCGGCAGCTCCTCCGCGGCGGCGTTGGCCGTATGCAGCGTGACGGTGCGGCCGCGAAGCTTGACCTCGCGCCCGTCGAGCTTGTGCAGCAGGTCGGTGGTATCGGTGGCGATGATATCGATGACATGCAGCTTGAGGGCCTCGTCGGCGGTGTTGGAGATGCTCTTGCGCACCACCTGCTCGGCCCACTGCTGGTTGCGACCGCGGGTCTTGGCCAGGCCGCGCGCGAAGGCGGCGGCGTCGTTCTCGACCTTCTCGCTCATCTCCTTGCTCATCTGGCCGCCGCCCATGGACACGGGATGAGCGGCGCCGATGTTGGTGCTCGGCGCCATCGCCGCGACGTTGGAGGCGAGGGCGATGATCGCCCCGGCGGAGGCCGCGCGCGCGCCCTCGGGTGAGACGTACACCACTACCGGCACCCCCGATGCAAGCATGGCCTGGATGATCTGGCGCATGGAGGTGTCGAGGCCTCCCGGGGTATTGAGGCGAATGATGACCGCCTGCGCCTTGTCTTTTTCGCCTTCTTCGATGCCGCGCGCAACGTAGGCCGCGGTCGGCGGGTCAATCACGCCCGCGACCTCCATTACGTAAACGAAGGGGCGCCGCGGCGGGGCTGCGGCTATCGCCACTACCCCAGCGAGAAGCATTATTGGGACAAGCCACGGCAGCCTTCGAGTTGATCTTCTCATCGCTTCGCTCTTCGCTGCGTCCGCATCACCGCTCGGCCTTGAACAGTTGCTCGATTCTTTCCGGCAAGAACCGGTGCGATCGAAAGGCTCGCCGCCGGCGTCGCACTAATGAGACGTACCAGCACGGCATGTTCGGCGCTTGCCCTTGCGCGTCGGACAGCCGGTCCCGGGCGCTGCGCACTCCACCCGCGCGGTCGAAAAAGTAAAGGCCGAGTACGACCGCCGGCACCAGGATCAGCAGCACCCACGGGTAGCGCCGCCACAGCAACCCCGTCGCCTGCCAGATGATGCCGAAGCCGACGGCAAGGCGGCCGAGCACCGCCCGCCATCGCTCGCGCCAGCGGAACCGCAGGTCGCTCGCCATCCGCTGCTGGTAAGCGCGATGGCCGTTCGCACACATGCGGCATTTCTGCGCCATGAGCCGCCATCCTTCACAGCGATCGGCGGCCAGCATATCAAGCTGCCCGAGCGCCTCGGCGACGCGCCACTGCTGCACCAGGCTGCATGCCAGTAGGTCGCGCGCAGCTCCGTCCACTGGCCCGGAGCGCATCGCGTGTCCGAACTCCTCCGCCGCGGCCTGGAACCGGCGCAGCCGATAAACGCTCAGTCCATGCAGATAACGGACATCGGGACCAGTCGCACCCAGCTGCATGAGGCGCTCGAATGCCTCTGGCGCACCGGCGCTGTCGCCCGCCAGCAAGCGCGTCAGACCCAGCCAGCGCCATGCCGCGCTGTCCAACCGCAGGCGGGCCACCGCGCGCTGCAAGTCGTTATCGGCGGGCAACAGGCGCCCCTGGTACAGGTGCAGGCGACCCAAAGCGAGGGCGGCGTCGCCCGCAAAGGCGTAGTCCTTCATCTTGCGCCGAAGTGACGCTTCATCGCCGTCAGCGGGTATAGGCAGCGCGGCCAGCAACTGCGCCAGCGGCCCGATGAGCGCCTGCGGGGCGCGTTCCTGCGCAGCCTTGATCAACGCCCGCGTCGCAGGGAAACCGCCAAAGACCTCGATGACTTGCCCGTGCTCGAGCGGCGCCCTTTCGCTCCCGCTCCTGTCGGTCCCAAATGCGAATGCAAGGGTGACTTCGGCGCCAGCCCATGCCGGTTCGATGTGGGCAGTGAGCGTCCGCAGGCGCTCCCAGGGCAGTGCGCGGGGTTGCTCATCCGCGCGATGGCGGTGCTGCAATGCTTGCGGCGTGGCGCGGGCGAGCTCCGTCGGCACCGCCACGTCAGATTCCCCCGGCTTCCACCACCCGAATAAAGGCGGACACTACCTGTGGGTCGTACTTCGTGCCGGCGTGCTTGGTGATCTCGCCGATGGCCTCTTCGCGCGGGCGAGGCGAGCGGTGGCTGCGCGCGGCCGTCATGGCGCTGAAGACGTCCGCTACCGCCAGCACGCGCGCGGAGAGGGGAATCTCGTCGCCGATCAAGCCATCGGGATAGCCGCTGCCATCCAACCGCTCGTGATGGAAGCGCACCGCGGGCTTGACCTCCCACGGGAAATCCAGGGCCTCCAGGATATGCGCGCTCACCAGGACATGGGCCTTGACCAGGTCGCGTTCCTTCTCGCTGAGCTTATCGGGCTTGAGCAAGATGAGGTCGCTGACGCCGATCTTGCCGATGTCATGCAGGCGGGCGGCGATCTTGATGCCCTCGACCTCTTCCGGCGAAAGGCCCAGCCGGCCGGCGATGGCCACCGCGCAGTGAGCGGTGTTATCGCTATGGCCGCGGGTGAAATGGTCGCGCGCCTCGGTCGCCTTCACCAGCGCCCGCACGACCTTGTAGATCATGCGTTTGTCATCGGTGCTGGCGATGGCTGCGCTTTCGGCGCGGTCGGTGCGATCAGCGACTGCCAGAAACTCCGAGGCACGCCTCTCGCGTTCTCTCAACCGCGCTTGCAGGAACACCTGGGTGCGACGACCGGAAATCGTAAAGCGCCCCTCATGCTCGCTCAGCACGTGTTGGTGCCGCAACTCGTGGAGCGCCTCGTGGTCGAGGGCGTCGGGGCTGAGGCGTCCCGGCGCAAGGTCGAGCAGCGCCTCCCGCTGCCCCTCGGTCAGCCGCCGCCAGAAACAGGCGCAAAAGGCCTCGGTCTGGTCAACAAACTCCTCAAAGACGTAGTCGTAGTCAGCGTCAGTCAGCGCCTTGGTCGCGCCGGCGGAGCGGCTCCATAGCAGCGAGCACGCGATCTGCACCGCGTGTGGGTGGCCGCCGGTCCAGTCCAGGATGCGATCCAAGCTGACCTCCCACAGGCGGCCGGCGCGATCGCTCAGCGCGCGGGTCATCTCGCCCACCGCGGTGCGCGAGAAGGGACCCAAGCGAATGGCTGTGAAAAGATCGGCGAAGGGCGAACCGATCTCGCGGTCGGCCAACGCGAGCCGGTCGAGACGATCCTCGGTGACGACGACGAAGGCGCAGTTGGGCCGCGATGCCAGGCTGCGCAGGGCGGAGAAGAAGTTGAGATCGAAGTGCGGGTTCTCGCCGGCGAGCTCGAACCCATCGATGAGGAAGACCACACTCACATTTGCCCGCGCCAGGTCGTCGAAGGCGGCCTGCAGCTCGGGGAATGAAAGCTCGCCCACCGGCGCCAGGCGGTCGTGTCGCTCGCTCACGGCCGGGCTGCCCGGCGTGCGCAGGACCTCGCGCAGCAGCCGATGGAAGAAAGCCCCGGGGGTGATATTCGCTAGGCCTTCCATGCTCAGGTAGGGGCGGCAGCAACGCGCCGGGTCAAGGCCGTGCTCGCGCAGGGTCTGGTCGCGCTGAAGGTGGAACAGCAGGGAGGTCTTGCCGCGCTTAATGCTGCCAACGACGGAAACGTTCTGCATGTTGGCGACCAGGCCAAGGATGTCGGCGATCTCGTCTGCGCGGTCGAAGAAATAGGCCGCGTCGAGGATCGGCCCGCGGTGAAAGAACGGGTTGTCGCTGGCTCGCATCGCCGCCTTGCTTCTCGCCCCCGACACCGAGACAAAAGATACATCGCCGCACCGCCGCTGTCAAGGCGCGTGGCGCCCGGTATGTTCTATCTCAGTGGGTGTCATCTATGTGGGAGTGGCTAGGCCGACTGCCGCCGTGGCGGCGCCGACAAGTCGGCGCCTAGTACATCGTGACAGAGATAGGCGCATGCGATGCTGAGCTTGGTCGGACATTTGCCACGCTCAATAACGCGCAATGGTTCTTATGTCACGAGGTGCTAGCCACTCCCGCAGAGCCTGCCCTGAGCCTGTCGAAGGGTGCGCTGCCGGGTCCCCGCTCTGCGTGAACATGCCCGCGGCGCCCAGGAGCTCCGTTTTTGGGCAACGTCAGCGCGCATGACTGTCATTCCGAGGGAGCAAGGCGACCGAGGAATCCCCTATCGGGGCTGCACGTGGAGGTAGGGGATTCCTCGCTTGATGCGGCGCCCGGCGCCGCATTCCGGAGCTCGCGCAAGCGCGAGCCAGGCTCGGAATGACACGTGCGACCGGCTTTTCGCCGTGGGGCCGCTAAAAACGGATTTCCTGCCGCGGCGCCAGGCCTTCTTGTCATGCCTCGGCGCGGCTGGTATAATACCCGCGAAATTGCACGTCTTACCGACGTTCGCGCGATGGCTCAGGCGTCAAATCGCTGTTCGCGCGCGTCACAAGGGCGACCGACTCGCTGCGGATCGGCTACCATTCAGCGCGAGTCGCGCCGGCCGCAGCCGCCAGAACTCGTTAACCGGGTCCGTCATGTTCCGTCAGCGCGCCCTTACCGGGGTTATAGGGCTTCCTATCCTCTTCGGCCTGCTCTTCCTCGACGGCTTCCCGTGGACATTTGGGCTGCCGTTCCTCGCCGTGGTCACCGTAGTGTCGATGTTCGGCAGCGATGAGTTCCTGCGCCTGGTGCGCAAGCGCGGATTTCAACCTCCGCCTGATATGGGCAAGATGATGGGTGCGCTGCCGCCGTTGTTTATCTACTTCTACCACTACCGCTACAATGACACGGTTCTGCTCGCGCTCACGCTGATTATCGTCGTTGACGTGCTGATGCTGGCGCTGGCGCTCATCGGCGACATCAGTCGCCGCATGGCGGCGCGGCCCAAGCAAGCTGCCGTCGCGCACGGCGGCGCTAAACGCCAGGAGGCGCGCAAGGACGAGGAACCAGCGCCCGGCGGAACGGTAGGCGCGCTGCGCGATTTCGCGCTTATGGCCGTGGGCGCGGCGTACGTCGGCGGGTCGCTGTCGTACCTCATCCTGCTGCGGCGCATTGGCGGCGATCTGGCGCCGTGGGGTATCTGGCCGGTCGCGCTCCTAATCGCCGCGGTGTGGATCTCGGACACCGCGGCTTACGCCGCTGGCAAGACCCTGGACGGCCCCAGGTTGTGGCCGCGCGTTAGCCCCGGCAAGACCATCATCGGCACCGTCGCCGGCGTCGTCGCCTGCGCCATCATCTTTGCGCTCGCCTGCGCCATTCAATCTCTGGGGTCGCATGCGTCATTCAATCTCTTCGTGGCGGCCTTCGCTGGCACCGCCGCCGTCATCGGCGCCGTGATCGGCCTCGCCGGCCTGGGAGGCGACCTGGCGGAATCGGCGCTCAAGCGCTGGGCCGGGGTTAAGGATTCCGGCGACATCCTGCCGGGCCACGGCGGCATTCTCGATCGCTTCGACAGCCTGACGTGGGCCGCGCCGGCGTTCTTCTACATCCTCATCATCCTTCGGTCGCAGCCGCCGTGGGTTATCGGCGGCTAGGGGCAGGGGACAGTTACCTATTTCCCTACCGCTCTTTCCCATTGTCGCGGTCAGGCGCACGAAATAGGTAACTGTCCCCGCCGCAAATCATATGGTCAAGGGCGTATCCATCCTCGGCTCCACCGGCTCGATTGGCCGCCAGACCCTTGAGGTCATCGCCGCTGCGCGCGATCGTTTTCGTGTGGTCGCGCTGGCAGCGTCACGAAACGCCGAGGCCCTTGCGGATCAGGCGCGCAGGTTCGCGCCCCAACTGGTCGCCATTCTCGACCAGTCCTGTCTGCCGAGGCTGGAGGGCCTGCTGGCCGGCAGTGGGATCGAAATCGCCGCCGGCGAGGGGGCCGTGCAGCGAGCCGCCGCGTTGGCCGACGCCGATGTCGTGGTCGGCGCCATTTCGGGCATCGCAGGGCTCGCGCCAACCCTGGCCGCGATCCGCGCCGGCAAGCGGCTGGCGCTTGCGAACAAGGAACCGCTCGTCGCCGCGGGCGGCATCGTCATGGCGGAAGCGCGCCGCCGCGGCGCCGAGATCATCCCGGTTGACAGCGAGCACAGCGCAATCTTCCAGTGTTTACTCGGGCATCGCCCAGGGGATGTCAGGCGGATCATTCTCACCGCATCCGGCGGCGCGCTGCGCGACCTGTCGCCGGAAGAACTGAAGGCCGTCACCCCGCAGCGAGCGCTCGCGCACCCGACCTGGGCCATGGGGCCCAAGGTGACGGTGGACTCCGCCACGCTGATGAACAAGGGCCTGGAGGTCATTGAGGCCCACTGGCTTTTCGGCGTCGCGGTGGAGAGAATCGAGGTCGTGCTGCACCGACAGAGCATCGTCCACTCGCTGGTCGAGTTCGCTGATGGCGCCACCATGGCCCAGCTCAGCCGGCCTGACATGCGCCTGCCGATACAATACGCCTTGAGCTATCCCGAGCGCGCCCCGGTCCGCTACGGGGCGCTGGAGATAGCCGAGGCCGGCGAATTGACGTTTGGCCCGGTGGATGTAGCCCGCTATCCCTGCCTGCGCCTGGCTTATGAAGCGGCGCGGCGCGGCGCAACCGCGCCGGCGGCGATGAACGCGGCCAACGAGGTCGCCGTCGAGGCCTTCCTGGCGGGCGGAATCGGCTTCACCGACATCGCGCGCGTGATCGAAGGAGTGCTGGGCAAGCATACGCCGCGACCGGCCGATAACCTCGAGATGGTGCTTGCAGCCGACGCCGAGGCGCGCGAGATGGCACACAAGATGCTGCCGTGATGGTATTATAGACTCAAAGCGGCCGGTTCTGCCGGGCTGCGGCGGTGCATATTGACCAGCGCAATCCCGATCCTGTTCACCATCGCCCTGTTTGCGGCGATCATCGTTTTCCACGAGTTTGGCCACTTCGTCGCCGCCAAGCTCGCTGGCATCCCGGTGTACGAGTTCGCGCTCGGCTTTGGTCGCCCCGTGCTGCTGTCATTCAGGTTCCGCGAGACCCGCTACTCCCTGCGCCCCTTCCCGATCGGCGGCTACGTACGCATCGCCGGCATGGAGCCGGAGGAGGATGTTCCCAATGGCTTTGACAAGAAACCGATCCCATCTCGACTGGCGGTGATTGGGGCTGGCGCGGGCATGAACTTCGTCCTGGCCATCATCCTGTTTTGGGTCATGGGTCTCGTCTTCGGAAGGGTCGTGGGGCACACGACCGAGGTGCGCCGGGTCGCGCCGGGAGATCCAGCCGCGGTGGCCGGGATTCGGCCAGGCGACGTACTGGTTTTCGCGCGACCGGTGCCTGTCGGGAAGCCGGTACCGGCGGTGCAACCGGTCTCCTCGCGGCCACGGGAGATGAGCCTGGAGGCGCTGCGCGGCGTCATTAGCGGCCGGCCCGACATGCCCATCAGCCTGGTCGTCAAGCGCAGCGGCAAGTACCTTGCATTTCACCTCGTGCCGCGGGCCGAGGAACAGCAGGACCTTAAGGAACTGCCTAGCGGGAAGAGCCGCCTGATCACGCGCACCGTTGGGCTGATCGGCGTGGTTTTCGCCGATGTGACCAAGCCACAGAGCTTCCTCGAGTCAGTGGGCGCCGGTTTCGTTGATGTCTACGTGACTACGCGGACGCTGATCGTGGTGCTGGTCAAGACGGTGATCGGCCAGCTGCCGGCGGCGGTCGGCGGCCCGGTTCAGATCGGCCAGATCATGACCCAGGCGTTCGAGATCGGGTGGCGGCAATTCCTGTTCTGGTCGGCGTTGATCAGCATCAACATCGGCGTCCTCAACCTGCTGCCCGTGCCCGCGCTCGATGGCTCGCGCCTGGTCTTCATCATGGTCGAAGGCGTCCGCCGGCGGCCGATCGACCGCCGCAAAGAGGCGATAGTTCACCTCATCGGTTTCGCGCTGCTGGTCCTGCTGTTGGTGGTCGTCACCTTCAAGGACATCATGGACCTGGTGGCCAAGCATTTCTGACCGGGATTATGCGCGGCGCAGCCGAAATGTCATTCTGAGCGTAGCGAAGAATCCGCTATCGCCGTTGCGTAACCCCGGTAGGGATCCCTCCCTTCGAGGCTGGCGCGCATTACCTATGCGCCCTAGTCACTTGGAACGGCGGCGTCGGGGACGCGGTCTTGTCGGAGGTTCTGATGGGCCTCGCGTATCTGGGCCACGGCGCGCGCCAGGAAACTCGACCCTCGCCAGCAGGGGTCTGAAGCGTCACTCCGCTCGGTGAGCGCCAATCGCATGAGCGCATCCGTCCGCTATAGCCACAGATGTGACCGGCGCTCGCGGCAGGTGCGGGTGGGCGGAGTTGCCATCGGCGGCGGCGCGCCGGTGTCGCTCCAGTCCATGACCAAGAGCGACACGCGCGATGTCGAGGCGACGCTGGCGCAGCTCCGCGAGCTGGAGCAGGCCGGCTGTGACTTGATGCGGGTGGCGATACCCGACGAGGAGGCCGCGCGCGCGTTTGGCGCCATCAAGCGAGACGCGCCTCTGCCCCTCGTCGCCGACATTCACTTTGACCACCGCTTGGCGCTCATGGCTCTCGCCGCCGGGGCGGACAAGCTGCGTCTCAATCCCGGCAATATTCGCCGCCCCGAGCATGTGCGCCAGGTAGTCGCGGCGGCGCGCGACCGGCGCGTTCCCATCCGCGTTGGCGCGAACCTGGGCTCGCTGCCGCCCGATGTCCGCGTCCGATACCGCGACCAACTGCACACTCCCGAGGGCGCGGCCCGCGCGCTGTTCGACGCGGCGATGCAGCACGTGCGCATCCTCGAGGAGCTGGATTTCCGTGACATCGTGATCTCGCTGAAGGCGTTCGACGTGCCAGCGACGATCGAAGCGTATCGCCTGGCGGCGCGCGACACGGATTACCCTCTGCACGTCGGCATCACCGAGGCGGGACCGCCGCCGGCGGGCTTGATCCGGTCTGCGGTAGGCATTGGCGCGCTGCTCGCGGAGGGCATCGGCGACACCATCCGCGTCTCGCTCTCCGCGCCAGCGGTGGAGGAGGCGAGGGCGGGGCGGGAGATCCTGCGGGCGCTTGGCCTGCGCCCGGGCGGCGTGGAGTTGGTTAGCTGCCCGACGTGCTCGCGCTGCGCGATGGATGTGCAGCGCGCGGCGCTGGCCGTCGAGCGTGAGCTGCGGCCGCTCGACGAGCGGCTGCGGCGCCAGGGGCGCGAGCTGCGTGTGGCGGTCATGGGGTGCGCGGTGAACGGACCCGGCGAGGCGCGCGACGCTGACGTCGGCATCGCCGCCGATGCGCGGGGGGCGGTGCTGTTCAGCAAAGGGGAACTCGTCAGGCGCCTCGCGCCCGAGGAGGCAGTCGCGGCTCTCATATCCGAGGCGCAGCGTGTAGCCGACCTGCCAACGTAGGCGCTAGAGCATGGCGGCAATCGCCAGCGCCACCGCCAGCCCTGCGAACGAGACGAGCACCGTCTCGACGAAGATGTCCTTGTAGGCTTCGCGGTGCGTCATCCCCATTACCAGCAGCGTCGTGATCACAACCCCATTGTGCGGGAGTGTGCTCAGACCCCCCGATGCGATGACCGCAACGCGGTGCAGCTCGGCCGGGTCAACCCCGAGTCGCAGATACTCCGGGGCCATGGTCTGGATGAAGATGCGAAGCCCACCCGCCGCGGAGCCCATGATGCCGCCCATGATATTGACGACGACCGCCGCGGAGAGGAGCGGTGGGAGATGGAGATGCGCGAAGAAGCGGGCGAAATCGGCGAAGGCGGGGACCGTGCTGACGACGGTGCCGAAGCCAATCACCGCGCCGGTGTTGATAACCGGGATAGCGGAATTCGCGGCGCCCTCGCCCAGGGTCAGAGAGATACGCTTGATGCGTCGCAACAGAATAGCCACACCGACCGCGCATCCGATCGCCAGCGCCGCGGCGACCCAGGGCAGTTGCGGTTTGGCGTTGCGGGTTGCGACCACGACGCCGACAACCAGCGCCAGGGGCACGAGTGATGCCGCCCAATGGGGCAAGCGGCTGGCTTCGACGTCAGCGGTCACCGCGACATCGCAAGGCGCGGGAGCGAAGCCTTCGCCGGTGCGGCGGGCCTTCTTCGCCTGCCATGTCAGATACCAGTAGCCGAGGGCGAACATGACGATCGCGGCGGGAATGCCCAGCGCCGGGGCCGCGGTGGCTGGGGTCTTGAATGCTTCGGCCGGGATCAGGTTCTGCACCGAGGGCGTGCCGGGAAGGGCGCTCATGGTGAACGTGGCGCCGCCAAGGGCGAAGGCGCCGACAAGCAAGCGCTTGGGAAGGTTCGCCTGTTTCCACAGCTGCAGCCCCAGGGGATAGACGGTGAAGATGAGGATGAAAATGTTGACCCCGCCGAAGCTCAGAATGGCGCAGGCGAGAACGATGATGAGCAGCGCGCGTCCGGCCCCGAGCTTGCGCGAGAGCATGTAAGCAATGGACGTGGCCGCGCCGCTGTCACCCATGATCTTGCCGAACATCGCGCCGAACAGGAACAGCAGAAAGAACTGCTGAAGGAAGCCCGCCAGGCCGAGCATGTAAGTGCCGGCGAGGGCGGCATTGAGGGTGATTCCGTTGGCGAGGGCGACGATGCCGGCGCACAGCACGGACAGCGGCAGGATGCTGACGCCGCGCAGCGCCAGGTAGATGAGCAGCGCCAGAGCGACGAGCACGCCGATGATGCCTAGCATTGATGTGACTCGACTGATCTCATGGCGGCGACGCCGCGTCAAGGATGCAACGCATAGTAATGAAAATCCCCTTCCGCGCCAACCGGGCCGTTTCCTCTTCGCCACCGGGCGGCGGCCGTCGCGCATTGACAGCGCTCAGAGCCGTACATATACTGAAGCCCAGGAGAGGTGGCCGAGCGGACGAAGGCGCTCGACTCGAAATCGAGTATCCCGCTAACCCCGGGATCGTGGGTTCGAATCCCACCCTCTCCGCCAAATCGGGGTGAGTGTGATAAAGATGCTAAAAGCTTCGGGCGACCAAGAGCGGTTCGGGAGCCAAGGCCGGTGAAGGCGGTGAGCTGTCCCTGCCGTTGCCCGTCAGCCGTTCCGATCGCACTCCACTCGGTACCCCATCGCCCAGTAGCCTCTCTGGCGACGTTCGTACATCTTGGCGAGCATCCGCGCCCCAAGACATGTGTAGTCGCGGATGGGGCCCTCGCGGTTATGACTGTGCAAGCGGCGGGGCGTGTGTACGTACTGCCGCAGGGCGCCACATCACCGCTCACGGCAAGCTGGTGGGTGCCATATTCGCTCGCTAGCATGAGCGAGGCAATCACGGTTCGTTGCCCCGCCTCAGCCATCTGCTCCAGCTGCGCCTTCGCCGGAAGGCCGAGGCGTTGGGCTGGGTTCATGTGTGGAGAGATAGCTGCGCGCGAGATGAACCAATGCTTCGGCCCGCCCGCCCATTGCCGGGTGCCTATGAGCTATCACGTCCAGCGCCAGGTTCACCTGCTTCGCACCATCCCGACCAAGAAAGAACTCAAGGATCACCTGTGGCGCGCCTGCCACTTCGGCCGGAGGCCGCGGCATTAGCTCGTCGAGTTCAACCCGCGCCAGTCGCTGAAGCTCAGCGATCTGATCCCGACTCTCCGGCAGAAGCCCTGCAAGGTCATCCGTCTCGAAGCTCTCAAGCAAGCTGCCGATAAGAAGCGCCCTGCGCTCCGGGATGTCTTCGCCGCTCAGGCGAGTGAGCGTCGCCAGATAGAGGCGCGTCTGGTTATCGTCAACCTCCCATATCACGCACCTCACCTTAGTGTGGCCCAGCGCCTTCAGCACTTGGAGCCGGTGGTGGCCGTTGATCACCTGAAACCGGTCATCTTCCGTGGGGTGAGGCCGCACGATCAGCGGCTCATACCTGCCCGTGCCCTCAATGTGACGCCGCAGCTTCGACAGCGTTTCCACATCCATCCGATTGCTATTCTCCGGGTGGGGCAGGAGGCGGCTGATCTCAACTTCTATCACCATCGTTTGACGCTCCTTTCATCAACCGAAAAGTGTTGTTTCCGTCGCAGCTCGTGTGCGCCGGAGGTCACCGGCGATGCTGCATGTGCCGCTGGCAAGGTCCGGGTTCTTGCACGCACACCGCTTGACCGTCAGTCCATGACTTGAAGCGATGTTCTCCAGCCGGCCGAATATCCGCTCTCTCTTGTGCACGGGCAGGGCTGTCACTGACGACCGCTCGGCATGAATGGCAATCCGGCGCGCATCGGAGAATGCTTCAAGACATCGGGCTACGGTCGCGCTAGTGCTCAGTTAACTTATTCCTATAATAATAGCCGTGGGATACAACCGCTTGAGCTTGATGCGTGCATCGGCGGTGGTGAATTGCCAGTCCACCTTGGTCTGCGCTTGGTTGCGCTGGCCTTCCCATATCGCACTTTCGCACGCCACGGTTTGCGCGCTGTC
>Ga0315280_10002737_pt1 | contig 28154 bp, 18 predicted proteins | sample YL17G06_40_MG_FD_203697 | JGI IMG/M metagenome (GOLD analysis project Ga0315280, IMG submission 203697) | Sediment microbial communities from Yellowstone Lake, YNP, Wyoming, USA - YL17G06_40 | ecosystem: Environmental > Aquatic > Freshwater > Lake > Sediment | place: USA: Wyoming | collected... | reverse complement strand
CGCACCAGGCGGTATTTGCGGGGCCCGTGGGCATGGAGGTCTACGAGGCCCTGGTGCCGGAAGCCGCCAGGGTGCTGCGCCCCGGCGGCTGGGTGGTCTTCGAGCTTGGCTATAATACGGTTGAGCGGGTCCGCGCTCTGTTCGATGAGCGCTGGAGCGAAGTGGAGGTGCGGCCCGACCTGGCCGGCATCCCGCGCGTTGGGTCGGCCCAGTTAAGAGTTAACAGTTAAGAGTTATGAGTGGTGAATTCCGACAGCCGAGCGGCCGTTCCCTCACTCCTGGCCAACTCTTAACTCTTGACTCTTAACTCTTAACTTATGTCCACCATCTTCCTCGTCGATATGGATGCCTTCTTCGTATCGGTAGAGGAACTGTACGATCCCAGCCTGAGGGGCAAGCCGGTGGTGGTGGGCGGGGAACTGGAGTGGCGAGACGGACGCTGGGTGGCCCCGCGCGGCGTGGCTGCGGCCGCATCCTATGCCGCGCGCCGCTATGGCATTCATTCGGCCATGCCGCTGGCGCAGGCCTTCCGGTTGTGCCCGCAAGCTGTTTTTCTGCCCGGCCATCACGACCGTTACCGGGAGTACTCGGAGAAGATCCAGGAGATCTTCGGCTCGTTCACGCCCCGCTTCGAGATGGTTTCGGTGGATGAGGGCTACCTGGACATGACCGGGACCGAGAGGCTCTGGGGACAGCCGCTGAAAGCAGCGGCGTTGTTGCACGAGCGCGTCCGCTGCCAGACCGGCCTTCCCTGCTCGATCGGTGCTGCCGGCAGCCGGCTGGTGGCCAAGGTGGCCTGCGAGCTGGCCAAGCCCAATGGCGTGCTGGCGGTGGTGCCCGGCCAGGAGGCTCGCCTGCTGGCGCCCCTCCCGGTGCGCCGCATACCGGGGATCGGGAAGACCACCGAGAAGCGCCTCCAGCAACTCGGCGTCAAGACGGTGGCCGATTTGGCGGCCATCGGCGGCGACATGCTGGAAGAGGTGTTCGGCGCCAGCGGTGCGGCCATGTTCCGCAAGACCGCCGGCGAGGATGCCGGCGGCTGGTATGACACTCCGGTCGGCGAGGCCGAAGACGCCAAGTCCATCAGCCACGAAACCACGTTCGACATCGACACCGCCGAGCGAACGAAACTGCAGGCCACGCTTTCCGAGCTGTCGCAGATGGTGGCGCACCGGCTGCGTGAGCAGAGTTTCTTCGCCCGCACGGTGACGCTGAAGCTCCGGTACTCCAACTTTCGCACTATCACGCGCGCGCAAACGCTGCCCGCCCCCACGGACCTGGACGGCGACCTGTTCCAGACAGCCATGGCCCTGTTCACCGCCAACTGGAACGGGAGCGCGGTGCGGTTGGTCGGCGTTCGCGCCAGCGGCCTGGAGCGCCGCCCCGGACAAATGGACCTGCTTGACGGCGAGCGCCGTCAGAAATGGCATAAAGCGCTGGAGGCCGCCGACCGCGTGCGCGGCCGCTTCGGATTCGATGCCGTGCAGTTGGCCGGTGGACTCAAGAGAATGAAAAATGAAGAATGAAAAATTAAGAATTGGTCCGGAAGGGAATTGCAGTTAATTCTTCATTCTTAATTCTTCATTCTTAATTTCTATCGTATGCAAAGTGAACGGCTGGCAATTGCTGCGCGGGTGGTGCGGCGGCTGCGCGAGAGCGGCTTCCAGGCCTACCTGGTGGGGGGCTGTGTGCGCGACCTGTTGTTGCGGCGCGAACCGGCCGACTACGACGTGGCCACCGATGCCGTGCCGGACCAGGTGGTCGGTCTGTTTTCGCGCACCCAGACGGTGGGCGCCCAGTTCGGCGTCGTTCTGGTCTACGCGGACAGCGAAGAGATCGCCGTCGCCACGTTTCGCAGCGATGCGCCCTACCTGGACGGCCGGCATCCCCAGCAAGTCCTTTACACCCAGGACCCGCGGCAGGACGTGCAGCGGCGGGACTTCACCATCAACGGGCTTCTGTTCGATCCGCTGGCGCCCGACTTGGGGCCCGGTTTCAGGGCCTCGGCGACGCCCGAACCCGCCCTGTACCATGAAGAATATGTGATCGACTACGTGGGAGGCGTCGCCGACCTGCGGGCCGGCATCATCCGCGCCATCGGCGAACCGGAACACCGCTTTGCCGAGGACCGCCTGCGGATGCTGCGGGCCGTCCGCTTCGCCGCGCGCTTCGGTTTCCGGATCGAGCAGAGGACCTGGGAGGCGGTCACCCGGGCGCACGGCGGCATCCTGCAGGTGAGCCGGGAGCGGATTCGCGACGAACTGCTGCGCATCCTCACCGAGGGCGGCGCCCGCCGCGGCTTCGAGCTGCTGGACCACAGCGGCCTGCTGGCCGACCTGCTGCCCGAGGTGGCGGCGCTGAAGGGCGTCGAGCAGCCGCCCGAGTTTCACCCGGAGGGCGACGTCTGGACGCACACGCTCATCATGCTGGGCGAGATGAAAACCCCGTCGCCCACGCTGGCCCTCGGCGTTTTGCTGCACGACATTGGCAAACCGCCCACCTTCCGGCTGGCCGACCGCATCCGCTTCGACAACCACGCGCCTATCGGCGGGCGCATGGCCGAGGCGGTCTGCGAGCGGCTGCGGCTGGCGCGCCGCCAGACCGAGCAGGTGGCCGCCCTGGTGGCGAATCATCTGCGCTTCAAGGACGTGACCCAGATGCGGCCGGCCAAACTCAAGCGCTTCCTGCAAATGGAGCGCTTCGACGAGCACATGGAGCTGCATCGCCTGGACTGCGTCGGCAGTCACGGCGGCCTGGGCAACTACGATTTCCTGAAGAAGAAGCTGGAGGAAACCCCGGCTGAGGAAATCCGGCCGGCGCCGCTGATCACCGGGAGTGATTTGATCGCCGAGGGCTACGTGCCCGGTCCGCACTTCAAGACCATGTTGCAGGCCGTCGAGGAAGCTCAACTGGATGGGGAAATCCGCTCGCCGGCGGAAGCGCTGGAGTTGCTCCGCCGCCGCTTTCCGCTGGACCGATAGGCAAAGGCATTCCCCCCTTCACCACAAAGTGTACAGAACGATGTACGCGGAGGTGAGGTCATGAAGGCGATGTACCAGTGCTGTTGCGGGCTGGATGTGCACAAGAAGCAAGTGGTCGCCTGTCTGAAGAAGGTGCAGCCGAGCGGGGAGATCCACCAGGAGGTGCGGCGGTACCCGACGATGACAGGGGATCTGCGGCAGATGAGCGAATGGCTGCGGGAGCAAGGGTGTACGCACGTGGCCATGGAGAGCACCGGGGTGTACTGGAGACCGATTTACAACATTTTGGAGGGCGGGTTCGAGTTGTTGGTGGTGAACGCTCAGCACCTGAAGGCCGTGCCGGGGCGGAAGACGGACGTGAAGGATGCCCAGTGGATTGCCCAGTTACTGCTCTACGGTTTGCTGAAGGGTAGCTTCGTACCGGGCCGGGAGCAGCGGGAATTGCGGGAACTGACCCGCTACCGTCGTTCGCTGGTGGAGGAGCGGGCGCGGGTGGCCAACCGGCTCCAGAAATCGCTGGAGAGTGCCAACATCAAGCTGGCCTCGGTGGTCAGCGACGTGTTGGGAATTTCGGCGCGGGAGATGCTGGAGGCCCTGGTGCGGGGGGACAGCGACCCGGCGGCCATGGCCCAGTTGGCGCGGGGCAAAATGCGGAAGAAGATTCCGGAACTGGAACAGGCGCTAACTGGAGAGGTGACCGACCACACCCGTTTTCTGGTAGTCGAGCAACTGCGCCATGTCGACTCGCTGGATGAACTGGTGCTGTCGGTCAGCGCCGAAATTTCCAAGCGGATGCTCCGCTATGCGGAGCAGGTTCGGCATTTGGACACCATCCACGGGGTCAACCAGCGAACGGCAGAGGAGCTGATTGCCGAAGTAGGAGCCGGCATGGGGCGTTTCCAGAGTGCGAGCCGACTGGCCTCTTGGGCGGCCATTGGCCCAGGCAATCACGAAAGCGCGGGCAAGCGGTACAGTGGTCGAACGCGCAAGGGCAGTCCCTGGCTACGCAGCACGCTCATTGAGGCGGCCCACGGTGCATCACACAGCAAGAACACCTATCTGAGCGCCCAGTACCATCGGATTGCGGCACGCCGGGGTAAGAAGCGGGCGCTGGTGGCCGTTGCGCATACGATTTTGCGGGTCGTGTACTACATGTTGCTTCGCGGGGAGGACTATCGGGACCTGGGCAGCAACTACTTCGACGAGCGCGGCCGCCAAGCCGCAGCCGACCGCCTGCTGCGGCGCCTTGAGAAACTCGGCTATGAAGTCGCTCTGAAATCCCCAGCCCAGCCTGCTTCAGCGCCGAGAGCCGCCTAACGGCGGTCTGGGGTCTTTTTCATAGGAGACACCAAGACACCAACAAAGACGAAATGTTAGGATTTGCCCCACGGAGGTGTGCATGAAGCAAGCAACCATCCTGGCGATTCTGGCGTTCCTGTTGGCCGCTGTTTCGGCCGCGGCGCAGACTGCCGAACCGCCTTTTTCAAAGCACTATCTGCCGGTGAAGCAATACTCGCAGGCGGAAAATGAAGCGACGGTAGCCAAGTTCAAGGACCTGCGCGTCACCGATGTGGTCGATGGGCTGGACGTCGTCGGCCTGCAGGACGTAACCGTGATGGACGCGGGCATCAAACAGCTCTGGCGCGACGAAAAGAACTTCACGCACCGCATTTACGGAGTGGCGGTCACGCTGCGCCTGATGCCGCCGCAGGAGCGGGCGCCCATCTTCCCCACCCACGAGGAGTTTGCCAAGTGGGAGTCGAACTGGTACAAGACCAGGAACCCGAACGATTTTACCCGGCAACTGCAGCCGGACACCATCCTGGTGATCGATGCCTCGCGCACCCGGGACGTCGGCTTCTGCGGCTCCAACAACGCGCTGGGCTGGTTCACCCGCGGCATGCGCGGCATCGTGATCGACGGCGGGTGCCGCGATTCCGACGAGGTGATCCTGGAGCGCATTCCGGTCTACCAGCGCGGCTCCACCCGCGGAATCGACCCGGGGCGCATCCTCACCGAGTCCTACAACCTGCCGGTGAACGTCGGCGGCGTGCTGGTGATGCCGGGCGATATGATTGTGGCCGACACCGAGGGCGTGGTGGTGGTGCCGCGCGCCAAAGCCGAAGCCGTGGCCGCCGCCGCGCGCAAGATTCAGGACGGCGACAAGGTCGGCCGCCGCAAGCTCTACGATAAGCTGAAGATGGCGCCCGATTTTACGGTGAAGTAGCGAAGGAGCCAGGCGGCGGAAGGCAGAAGGCTGAAGGCCGGAAGGCAGAAGGCGGAAGGCAGAAGGCCGAAAGGTTTCAGCCTGCTGCCCAGTGCCTACTGCTTACTGCCTACTGCCTGCTGCCGGGCTCCTCGTCCAGGGGGACGACCTGCAGCGGGCCGCGCGCCAGTTGCTGGCGGGCATAAGAGGCCCACGGGCTGCTGGGGTCCAGCTTCAAATAGGCGCGCCAGTGCGGCACCGACTTGGCCCGCATCCCCAGCTTCTCGTAAAGCAGGGCCAGGTTATAGTGCGCGTCGGCGTAGCCCGGCGCCAGCCGCAGCGCCTGCTCGTAATTGCGCCTGGCTCCCGGCAGGTCGCCGCGCTCGTCGAACACGTTGCCCAGGTTGAAATAGGCCAGGGAATAATCCGGGTCGAGACTGACGGCCGCCTGGTAGCACTTCTCGGCGTCGTCGAGCTGGCGCATGTTGTAGTAGATGGTGCCGAGGTTGATGTAGGCGCCGGCGGCCTGCGGGTTTAGCTCGATGGCCTTGACGTAGGCCTGCATCGCTTCCCGCACCGTCTCCGGCCGCTCCTCCAGCTTCAAACCCTTCAGGAACCACTCCTCGGCTTCCTGCTTGCGCTGCGGCGGAGCCGGGGAGCCGGCCACACGCATGGCCTTCACGCTGGCGTGCAGCTTGCCGGTGTCGAAGTTGAACAACAGTTGCCCGGTATCGGGCTCCATGACGGCGCCCTGGTAATTCACCAGGATCCGCCGGCCGTCCGAGGAGATCTTCAACTCCGTCAGCGGGCGCTCGATGCCGTCCAGCGTGCGCTTCAGCGCGGCCACGCTGCGCTCGATTTTCTTGAGCGGGACGTTGTTCTGCCGAAGCTTCAGGATGGTCTTGGCGGCAATCAGGTCGGAAAACGTGTAGGGCCCTCCGGGCACCAAGCCCTGCCGCTGCCAGGCCCCCAACTGGCGCTCGGAGAGGCGCAGGATGCGGCGGAGCTCTTCGCGGGAGTACGACTCGGCACGGCTTGCAGGCATCTGGCTAAGATCGGAAGGCAGAAGGCGGAAGGCAGAAGGCGGCTCGGGCTTGTCTTGCCGCCTTCTGCTTTCCGCCTTCCGCCTTCGCCATTGTCAACCTATTCCCAAGGCAGAACGCTGCTGGGAGCGCGCGGCGCGGCCCTCCGAGCGGCCTGCGGCCCCTTCCGCGGCGCTTCCCGCGCTCCTTCCACGCTCAACTTGAGCGCGGCCCTCAGATCCGCCACCGGCGCGAGGCTCAGCTTCCCGGCCTCCTCCGGCCGGCCTTCCATTTTGGCCTCCAGCATCTTAGCCAGTTTTTCTGGAATTCGTCGGGTTATTTTTCCGGATCAAAGTTCCGTACAGGGTTCTGTTTGCCAAGGTCAAAACCGCGGCGCCCGCAAGTTGCGCCCCTACATCGCTTTAGCGTCCCGCTGAAAGAAAAGGCGGTGTGCCGGAAAGTGACGTCCGAACTTTATTCCCTTTGTTCGGAATGAGTTGCGGCGCGAGAGGGCCGAAAAACTTGACACGCTATGCTAGACTGAAATTATAGGAACAGAGTGATAATTCCACGGTTTTTCAGCTCCCGCCAGTATATAACCATTAAAATAATGGCTACGGTAATGTAACCATAACAAAATAAAGGAAGTAGAAATGGACGCAATTGTCCTATAAACCATTAAACCAGCCAATTAAACAACCGAAAACAGGCGGCCGGGGCCGAACCGCCCCAGCCGTACCTTCATGCCAGCATGGAACAGGCAGAGGAGCAGGGAACCCGTGCCGCCTCAGGTCGCGATTCGCTTGATTCTTGGCGAAAGCGGGGCAGCTATGTTATGGTGAAACTGATCGGCCGGGGTGGCCGGTTTTTTTAACTTTGGCTCGGGTCCGAGGCTGGGACATTGGCGACGCCGGACAAAAACGAACTGCCGCCCCCGCAACGGGAGGCTGCTTTTTTCTTCGGAATGTTCCTTCGCGGACATTCAATCGAGGCGTTGCGCCAGGACATCGACGTGCCTCGCGAACTCGCCGCCAAGTGGCTCCGGTCGCGCGAGGAACTGGACCCGGGTTTTCCGGCCACGGCCCGCCGCATCCTGGAATACCGCAAGCAGGTGCTCGCCATCTTCAACTTCCTGGTTTCCAGCGAAGCAGCCAACCAGCACAAGATGTAACCCCGGCGCGGAATCCGCGGCCGGGGTTCCGGCTACGCTGGTCCGCGCAGATCTGGGTCCATCCGTGGTCCATTCCGGCCTTAGATCTTGATCGTCACCCGGCGGCGGGCCACGATCCGCACCGGACCAATCAAGCCGGATGGCGGCAGTGACTTGTACCCCAGTTCGCGTTTCGCCGATGCCGCGCCATTCTTGTAAATATCGGCGGTCGGGCCGTAGTGGGCAACCAGCTCCGGCGGCACCTCAGGCAAACTTTTCATTCCGGCCACATGGTTCATCAGTTGATTGGTCACCATGACCGTCAACTGGTTCATCCCGGGGCGGGCGGCCGGCGTGATGGCCAGCTTGAAGGGCTGCATCCAGCGAACGCCGGCGGCACGGCCATTCAGAACAACTTCCGCCACGTCGCCGACCTGGCCCAGGTCCAGCACCAGTTCCAGGCCCTGGCGCAGATACAGGCCGGGCAGATCGAACGCAATCTCATACGTGCCGGTGCCGGAGAAGTATTCGGTCTCCGGATCCTCGGTCCACGACGTCAGCCGCGTCATGGTCGTTTGCCTTTTTGGAAACCGCACGCCTTCGAGCGACAGCTTCCAGGTTCCGGCAATCACGAACGGCTCGGGCAGGTCGGAGACGAGCGCCTTCCCGCTGCACGGCCGGACCTGGCGCACCGCTTCCACCATGACAGCGCCGTTGGCGTCGGCGATGCCGGTGACTCCTTGCTCGCTGATGCCGGTTACTTCGGCCAGGTTCGTTTTCGTGACGCGGGCCGCGTCGCTGCCCGGCGTGAAAATAATAAACGTGGATTCCCAGGGCGCAAGATCCAGCGGGATTTCCGTACCCGTCGCGGCGGTGCGGTAGTAATGCAGCGGCAAAATCGCGCCGCTCTTCGCGTCCCAGCGATCGGGCCGTTTGCCGGTCACCCGGAAGGTCACCGCCACTTTGCTGGGCTTGGGCTGCAGATTGGTCACGAAATAAACGTCCAGCGCGCCAACCTTCCTGTGGATGAAGGTCAGGCCGTCACTCTGCCGGTTGCCTTCCAGGGCAAAATCGGGCGGCAGGTGGCGGCGGAGGGCGCTGAGAAATTCCGACTGTGCCGGGGACAGCGGCGGCGTCGGCGCATAGGGCTGCTCCTGCGGGCTGAACTCCTTCTCCACGATCTTGTACTCCGGGAAGAAGTAAGTCCGGCCGCCAGCCGGGAACGGCCGCCCCTGGCGGCCCGCCCCGAACAACTCCGCCACCATCCGGCGGACCCGGGCGTCGCTCTCCTGCCAGTTGTCGAGGCCAACGGAACTGCCCGGCAACTCATCCAGCGCAATCAGCACCCCGCCCTTGTCTACGAACTGGCGCATGAATTCCAGGGTTTCGAGCGGCAGCGCGGTGATCCCGGGAAGCACCAGGAAGCGGAATGCCAGGTCGCGGATCCTGATCTGGCCGCCTTCCACGCGGGCCTGGTTCCGCAGCACGTCGTCGTTGACGGGGTCGAAATCATAGCCGTTGGCGACCAGCGTCTTGGCCACGTCGCCGTAGGGCATCATCCGGCGCTCTGTTCCGAACACCGCCCGCTTTGTCCAGACGGCCGCCTGGGGACTGTAGAGCAGGACGTCTCCGGCGAAGAGGCCCTGGCGCAACAGGAACGAGGCGCGGCTGATGTAGGCGGTCAGGTGGTGGTAGTAGCGCCACCAGGTGTTCCAGTGGCTGATGCGGTTGGCCCACGGCATGTCGCGTGACGGCGCCACGTCCTTCTCCGGGGTGTAGGCGTACCCGTGGTTGTAGAACTGCGTGACGCCGTCGCGCAGGAAGGCGTCGGTGGCGATCTTCATGTCCTGGAGCGAAGTGCGGTACCGCTCGGGATGAATAAAGGTGTAGGCCTCGGCCGAGACAATTTCGCGGCCGTAAAAATGCGCGCCGGCGGAGGTGGCCTTGCGCGGGTCGGCCAGGGGCTCGAAGCGCGCCGTGGTCACTTCCGTCTCCGGCCGCGGCGAAGCGCCCGCGCCGCGGATCAGCTCCGTCGGAAAGCGGTAGTGCGGCTGGATGCGCGCCGGCACGTTCCGCGAAGCGCCAGCGTCGGCGAATGTCCGGAAGGTCGTCTCCAGCCCCAGCCGGTGGAGGAACTCGTTTACGTCGTAGCGGACCTTGGGAGTCAGTTCGCCGATGTCAAACCAGATGGCCGGCAGGTAGCGGCGCAGGTCGTAGCCCTTGTACAGCCGGAAATTGTCGAGCGTGTCCGTGCTCCACAACAGCGTGTTGGGGAGCGGCGCGATTTCGAAACTGTCGCAGAAGAAGGAATCGACCGTCTTGCCGAGGTGCGGCCCAAAGAACTTGAAGAACGCTTTGCCCAAGAAGCCGCAGTAGCGCTCCATGGCGCCTTTGTTCATGTGATCGACAACCCAGTTGCGGGGCAGCGAGTTCTGGGCCTGGTTCTGCTGGTAGGTGTACTTGATGCGGAAGGCCATGATGCGCCAGCGGCCGGCGGGCGCCTGCCATCGCAGCCGGCCGTTTTGCACGCGGCCGGTCAGGTCGATGAGGGAATCACCGCGCAAGCGGTCGCCGCCCGGCGGCGGCGTGGGTCGCGCGTTCTTTTTTGCCGCCCGGGCGGGGGCTGCGGGTGGGGCGCCGGGCGCTGCCGCAGGACCGCCCTCGCTTTCCAGTTGCGCGGCGACGACGGCCACGATGGCCTCATCGTCCGGGGCCTGCCACTCGATCGCCTGCTCCTCGAGGCCCGGAACCTTGCGCGGCGGCGCCGTGTATTTCGGCACTTCGGCGTCGAACGTTGCCGGCCCGCTGACATCCTGCCAGGCAGGCGCCAGCACCTTGCTGCGATCCGCCACCGGTACCCAGAAGCCGCCGAAGCTCCAGCCGGCGCCGAAGGTGAGAGCGACTTCCATATCGAGCTCGGCGGCCTTCTCGATGGCGTGCCGCACCATCTCGGCCCATTGCTCGGAGAGGTAAGGGATGTTGCCCTGGGCGTACCAGCTCCAGGAGCTCATGATCTCGGCGCCGCCCATCCCCTGCGCGCGCATTTGCTCCAGTTGCCAGGCAAGCCCTTCTTTGGTGACGGCGTTGCCGGGCCACCACCAGCGGGTGTGCGGCCGGTAGCTGCGCGGCGGGCGCATCCAGCCGGCCTTCAGGCGGTCGATGGTTTGCTGCGGTTCCTCGGCGGCCGCCGGCCGCCAGGGCCAGGACAGGGCGGCGCCGGCCGTGCCCAGGCAGGCGATGAATTCGCGGCGATTCCACGAAGCGTTCGGCATGCCGCAAATCATACCGTAGTCGGGGGAAGAGTGCCGAGTCCCGCGCGCTCAGCGCGAAACGCCGGATGCGCCCTTCTGCCGCTTCATGGCTGGGGCCGCGCGCCTGGCGATAACCAGTGGCTCTTTTACGCGCCCGTGGCCGCGCACACCTTGCAGACCAGCACCGTCACATCGTCGTGCTGGGCTTCGATGCCGGCGTGTGCCCTTGCTGATTCATAGATTGCCTGCACCTGGGCGCGGGCGCTCTGGTCTCGATGGCGCCGCACGACCTCCAGGATCCGCTCGGTGCCAAACTCTATTGCGTCCGGGTTGAACGTTTCGGTGACTCCGTCGGTCACCAGCACAATCGTCTCTCCCTCCGATAGCGGGATCACCGGGCTGGAGGAAAACACTTGATCGGCGAACAGCCCGCAGGGCAGGCCGGCCGATTCCATGATGATCCGAGTCTGTCCTGAAGCGTCCAGCAGGTAGCCGGGCACGTGGCCCGCACCCGCGTATTCCATGGATCTGCCACGGGGGTCGAGGCGAATCAACAGCAAGGTGATGAACTGATTCCCGCCCAGGTCGGCGGCCAGAGCACTGTTTACGCTGCCGAGAATCGATCCCAGGTCCGATTCTGATTTGGCATAGGCACGAATGTAAGCGCGCGCCGTCGCCATTATCAAGGCCGGTCCGAAACCGTGGCCGCTCACGTCGCCGATGACGATGTAGACGAAGCCGTCCGGCTGCTGGATAAAGTCGACATAATCGCCGCCGGTCAGGGCCGCGGGATAGGCGGCGCCGGCCACATCAAAGCCGGGCAAAGACATCTGCGTGCTGTAGAAGCGCTGCTGTACTTCGCGGGCAAACCCCAGGTGAAACTCCTGCTCCTGCTGCTTTCGCAGCTCGCTTATGTCTTTCAAGACCGAGACAAAGTGGGTAATCTGCTTTTGGTCATTCTTAATCGGCGTTATGGTCTGTTCCGACCAGTACAACTCGCCGGACTTCCTGCGGTTGATGATGGTTCCCCGGAAGGGCTTTCCGGACAGAATCTGCTCCCACAGCTCCTTGTAGAACCGCTCGTCGTGGCGCCCCGATTTGAGCACGCTCGGTGTCTTGCCGAGCACCTCGCTGGCGGGGTATCCGGTGGTTTGCTCGAAGGCCGGGTTGACATACTCGATCACGCCGCGTGTATCTGTGATGATGATGCTGTCCGCAGTCTGCTCTACCGCGCTGCTCAAGCGGCCGAAGTACGCCCGGTAACCTTGGAGGCGTTCCAGGTAGGCGTCCCAGCCAGGGCCCTTCTCCACTGATTGCTGGGCGGCCGGCGGCGGGTGAATCGCAATGCCGGTCCGCAGGGCGGTCTCCGCTTCTGTCAAATCGCGGAAAACGGCCACGCCGCCTCGAATCGCGCCCTCGCTGTTTCGCAGCGGCCGGCTGCTGACGCTGATCCACACGCCGGCGGGCTGGCCGGAGTTGCGTATGAATATCAACTCATGGAGGACTTCTTCGCCCAGTACGGCACGGGCCAGCGGAAATCGCTCCGGAGGATAGGGCGTGACCATGTCGGGAAGGTAGCAGCCCCAGGCGGGTACCCAGTCAGGTGGACGCGGGACTTGGAGCTCGATTCCCAAAACCCTCTCGGCTTCGGGGTCGAGAAAAACGAGGTTCCCTGCCTCATCGCAAACCGCCACTCCAACGGCAAGGTTTGCGAGAACAGCTTTCAGAACATCGATCTCGTCGAAAACTTTTCTTCCGGGCGCCGGACTGGTCATGAGGTATTCGCGTTTTCGCAGTAAGGGCTCCCGGCGCGCTCCCAACCCTGCCGCGCCGCGGGCTCGCGGTTCGAGCCAGGAAACCCATAAACTCTCCGAGTAGACGCTGGAATCGGGCAAAAAGATTCAAGACTTGTGGCTTACCGGGGAGATTTTCAGCGCTCGCGGCTCTGTTGCCTCCGTCCCGCCCTGCGGGATGGTCCGGGTTTATCTCGGTCCCGTTCAACATAATTGCCTTCCCACAGCGGCGTGTTATCTTAGAAATTCCCCCGGAATCACGGGGACAACAAGGAGGACGATAGATGCCCCGGGTCGTTCATTTCGAGATCGCAGCCGACAACATGGAGCGGGCGGCCGAGTTCTACGAGCAGGTCTTCGGATGGAAATTTCAGAAGTGGAGCGGGCCGCAGGAATACTGGTTGATCACCACCGGGCCGGACAGCCAGCCCGGCATCGGCGGCGGGCTGATGCGCCGCCGCCCCGGCCAGCATGCCCTGAATACGATTGAAGTGGCCTCGCTGGAGGACTCCATCCGCGCGATCGAGGCCAAAGGCGGAAAGATAACCTCGGCCAAGCGCGCCATTCCCGGCATCGGCTGGCTGGCCCATTTTCAGGATCCGGAAGGCAACGGATTCGCGCTGCTCGAACCGGACACCTCCGCCGGCTGAAGAAGAGGCTGTAGGCTGTAGCCTATTTCCCCGTGTACTTGATCCACATGGGCGAGACCCACACCAGCTCGCCGTTCTGCTGCTCGCCGCGCACGTAATAATAGCTGGTCTTGCCCGGCGCCGGCGCGTTGTCCTGCCAACTGAACTGCACTTCGGCCTTGTTCGGCTGCGCGGTGTAGACGTACTGGTTGTCCTTGACGATCTGCACCTTGGCGAACGGCGCCGAGCCGACCAGCCTGACCTCCAGCGCGGGCGCCAGCGCCGTCTCGAACTCGTCGCCCATGAAGTGGCTGCCGCTGCGGACATCGGCCAGGATATTGTCGGTGGCGCCGTAGACGTGACGCCGGCGCAGCGCGTCCATCATGGCCTCGCGCGTGGGCTTTTCGGTGTAAATGTTGCAGTAGCTCATGTGCGTCGAGATGTGGTCGGAGCTGGCCTGGAAGCCGAGCCGGTAACCCATCAGCAGGGCCAGCGACACGAAGCCCTTGGGCCGCCATCCGCCGATCGAGTCGTTGGCGTTGTTGGAGCGCGGCGCGTCGGGCATCTCGTAGTTCTGGCGGTCGCCCTGGTAGATCTCGACCACCGGCTCGAGGATGGGGTCGTTGTCGCGCCAGTCGGTGCCCATGTTGGTGCCGCTGGTGTGCGAGGCGCAGACGCCGTCGAATTGCTTTAGGTACTTGAACAGCATCAGGGTGTCGGGCGCATGGCCGGTGGAATTCTCGTCCGACAGCGGCATGCGCCCCAGCGGCCGGATGCCGCGCTGCGCGAACAGCACGTTGCGGTGCCCCTCGGGATAGTTCACGCTGCGCTCGTAGCTGAACAGCGGCACGAAGCGCGTGCCCACCCGGAAAGCGTCGGTCTGCTTCTGGGTGATCCACCAGGAGTACTCGCGGCCCCCGCCGTTATCATGGTCGCAGCAGCCGATCCAGTCCATGGCGGCCATGTCCAGCCCGTAGCGCCAGGCTTCGATCAGTGGGCCGTCGCGCCCGCCGTCGCCCGACACTTCGGTGTGGCGGTGGAACTCGCCGCGCATCAGGCGCAGCGTCTTGCCGCCCACGGTCGCCGTGTACGAACGCAGGCGCTTGACGTCGGCGTTTTCCGCGGCGCTGGCTGCTTCCGGCTTGGCCGGCTGCTCGGCCGCAACCGGCTTCAACTGCGCCGGCTGCACGGGGCCGGTGGCGGAGAGTTCGGCGACGTAGAGATCGTTCTGCAGGGCCTCGGCCGGAGGGAGCGCGGGCGCTTTGGCCGCCTTGGCAGCGGCGCCTTTGCGCGCGGCGCCCGCATCGAGCCCGGGGCCCGCGGCGCGCGCCGCTCCGGCCAGCACCGCTCCCCGCCTGTCGGCCGAGCCGATCAGCAGCAGCCGCCCGGCGGCCGGCGACGCCAGTGCCGGCCGGTTGTCCATGTAGTTGTCGCTGTTGGGAATGAAGATCGGCCCCTGCCAGCGTGCGCCGTCGAAGTAGGCAGCGTACTCGTACCAGACGGTGCCCAGCGGGCTGCGGCCCGTGTAATCGACAGTTCGAAAGGCCAGCCAGACGCGCCCGGCGGCATCGGCGGCCAGCCGCGGGAAGTTATTGAGCGGGCGCGGCGGCACGGGCGGCGTGCCGCTGGGAGGCCGTTGTTTCACCAATTCCGGGTCCGGGGTTTTGGCGCCAGACTCGGCCCGCCGGGCCCCGCGCGGTCCGACGGGAGCGCCCGGCAACAGGTCCTCAAGACCCTGCGAAGTGGTGAACGGTTTCTGGCCCTGGAAGGCCTTCACGCGCACCTGGCGGTATTGATAGAGCGCGGAGCCCCAGGTATCGTACGCGCCCCAATTCTTGCCGAAGCGCTCGGTGGCCTCTTCCCAGGCCACCCACAGCCGGTTGTCCTTGTCGTAGGCCACCGCCGGCCGCATCTCGGCCATCAGGCTGCCGGCCACCAGCACTTCCGGTCCCGGCCTTCCCTCCGGCGAGACAGTGCGGAAATAAACGTCGTAGTCGCCCTTGCGATACGTATCCCAGGCAACGGCCACGCCTCCGGAGGGACTGGCGGCTATGGCCGGATCCCAATTGTTGGCCGTGCCGGCGTCGATGACGATTTCCGGCGAGAAACCGTCGCCGGCCGGCGTCTGGCGTGCCGCCAGGATGGCCGCGTAGCCGTTGCGGAACCCCTGCCAGGCAACCCACACGCGGCCGCTCGTGTCGGTGGCCGCCGCCGGGATCAGGTCGGGCTCGGGCGCCGTGGTCAGCCGGATAGGCTTGCCCCATTTGCCGTTTTGCAACGGCCGGGCGTAAATGTCGAAATTGCCTGACACCTGGTCGGACCAGAACACCCAAACGCGGTTCCGCCCATCGACGGCCACCGCCGTCTTGTACACGTCGCGGCTGTTCTCGCTGACCGGGAGGGGCTCGCTCCAGCGCCCGTCGCTGTACTTGAGCAGCATCACCTGGTCGCCGCCGACGGGCGCGGACAGCCAATCAAAACTGGCGGGCAGCTCGGTGATCTGCCGTGGCCGGCGCTGATATTCGGCGTTGTGCACAAACTGCACGTAGGCCACCCAGACGGCGCCGTCCGGCCCCACAGCCGCGGCCGGAAAATCTTCCTCTTCCGGACCGCTGGTCAGTCGCGTGGACAGCGCAGTGCGCTCCACCACCACCTGGTTGTTGAGCGCCCGGAACTGCGTGCCGTAGGGCGCCTGGCCAAGCGTGAAGTCGAAATTGCCCTGGGCGGTCTCAATCGAGACGAGAGTGGTGTCGTCTACGCCTTCCAGCGCCAGGAACACGCCGTTGGAGGCCACAGGCCAGTTCTGCTGGTTCTGGGCGGCCGCGGCGCCGACCGGCGGATAGCGATGCGTGGATGCCTTCCAGCCGGTGGTTCCTTCCACCTGATCGCCGGCAGCGATGCGCCAGCCGGTGATTTCGGCGATGCGGCCGGAAGAGACTCGCGCCGAGCCGTCCCAGCGCACCGGTTCGCGTCCAGGAAGGAACGTCAGCCGCAACATGACGCGGCTGGATGCCCCGCCCGGGCGGGCTGGCCCCTGTGCCTCAGTGACGCGGCGGGGGACGAGAAGCACGTATGCAACCACAACCGTGGCAATCAGAATGAAAAGCGCCGCGACTCTCGACATGCGCATGCTTACCTCCTGAAGTTTTTTACTCACTGAATCACCAAAGTGGCGCCTCAATAATAGTTCTCCACCACCGCAGCGCCAAGAAGCAAGTGATTCGCTAGAGGCTCCGCAAGGCCCCGCACCGCCGGCGTTGTCGCTCCACAGCATTCTGGTGCATACTGGTGTTATGGGTGCAACTGAGAAAGTCGTCCGGCAGAGCGTCAGCCTTCCGGCGAATGTCGCAAAACAAGTTCGGAGCATGGCGAAAAGCCGCCGCTTGAGCGCCAATCGAGTGCTGATCGAACTTGTCGAAGAGGGAATCGCAACCCAAGCGCGGAAGCGGCAGGAGTTTTTCGACCTGGCCGAGAGATTCCGAGCGACTGCGGATCCGAAGGAAGTGGAACGCCTCGGTAACGAGTTGGGGCGTATGGTTTTTGGCGGCCATGCCGAAGATTGAGACCTGGAGCAGATTTCCTCCGGACGTTCGGCAGCATTTGATCGACCGGATGCGCGATCGGAGCATCAGCATTGCCGATCTGAACCAGCTCCGCGTCTGGATTGAATCGAGCCCTGACGTGCCGGAAGGGGAATGGTACAGAGACTTTGGTTCTTTCATGATTTGCGGTCAAGGGCGATATCCGAAGACCTTCCTGCTTCGCGGCCAACTGGCGAAGGGTGAACGCCTGTGATCGGGCCTCTGGCACAAGGTCGCGCGGGACTCGCCCCGGCCAACAGCGGCCACGCTGTCGCCAGCGTCTGGCCCAGGCACCGCCGAATCCTGGAGGCCGAGTGACGATCCCCGGGCATCCAGGCGACGACGTCCACCCGGATACTCTGAAGAGCGTTCTGATTCAGGCGGGACTGCAGAGGAAGCCATGACGAAGTACGCGATCGTAATCGAAAAGGGGCCGAACAACCTGTCCGCCTACGTCCCCGATCTGCCTGGCTGTATCACCACCGGGAAAACCGTCGAGGAAATCGAGCGGAATATCCGTGAAGCCGTGGAACTTCACCTGCAAGGCTTGCGGGAGGATGGGCTGCCGATCCCCGAGCCATCAACCGCTGTTCGATACATCGAGCTGCAGACGGCCTGAAAACCCCCGCTCTGGTTCCCAACACAGTTTTCTCCATTCGCACCAAAAGCCCGACCGCGGTCCGTTGCGCCGCAGCGATCCGTCGGGGTGCCGGGACCGGTACCTCAAGCTTTGGCACGTCCGGCGGGAAAGCGCCCGGTTGCGCGACCCGCTGCCGCGCATTCTGCGCGGTCGTGTTATCCTCAAGCCATGGCAGAAACTCCGGCCTACGAAGCATATGTACGCCAGAGCCCGGAGCGTATTCTTCAAGAAGCGAGTGAGTTTTTCATGCAACGTGGCAACGTGAATCAGGCCCTGCGCGATCTGGCGCGCCGGCTCGACGAAGCCGGGATTCCCTATGCCGTACTGGGCGCAATCGCCCTGGGCCAGCATGGGATGCCCCGCATGACCCTGGACATCGATGTTCTACTGACGCCTCAAGGCCTCGCGCAGTTCAAGGCTCGATATCTGGGCCGTGGCTATGTGCCGGCTTTCCCGGGCGCGGAGAAGACCTTTCGACACGGCGATACCGGAGTGCGGATCGAAGTCATAACGACCGGCGAGTACCCTGGCGACGGGTTACCCAAGCCGGTCAGCTTTCCGGACCCGCAGGAGGCCTCGGTGGAGATCGGCGGCGTCCGGGTGATTGCCTTGGAGCGCTTGATCGAGCTTAAGCTGGCGTCGGGGATGACCGCCGCCCATCGGCTGCGCGATTTGGCCGACGTGCAGGACCTGATTCGGTTTCTGGGTTTACCCGAGGAGCTTGCGGAGCGGTTGGACGGCAGCGTGCGGCCTGTTTATCAGAAGCTGTGGTCTCAGAGTCAGGCCCCAGACAGGCTTCAGGAAGGTTGACGAGCGGTATCGACCTGAAGCGCAAACCCGCGTTCTCAGCCGCAAGGCCCGCACACCCGCTCACCGCGGCCGTTGCACCGCAGCGATCCGTCGCGGCGCCACAGCCGACACCTAGAGCTTCGGGACGCCCGGCGGGAACGCGCCCGGCTGCGCGACCCGCCGCCGCGCACTCTGCGTAGATAGGAAGGGCACCGGGAAGACCGCCGTCACTGCACTGCGATTGTGGTGGTATTGCTCACCCTGCCGCCAATGGAAACTGCGAGCGGCACCGCGCCTCCGGTGGGCGCCTGCTCCGGCACCTTGACGTTGAGCTGCCATAGGCCAACGAAGCACGGCGCCATCCCCGTATAGAACACCTGTGCGGGCACGGTCCCGATTGTGACGACGGGTGTCTCTGCGGTGACGTAGAGCGGTTCGGCTGCGCAGGATGCCGCTTGGCCGGTGCCCAGCCCGATCGGCTGGCCTGTCTTGGAATCCTTCAATTGCGGACCTGGGCCGGTGCCGTAGATCACGATGGCCTTTCCGCGCTCCGCGGGCCTCGGTTGGATTCCGGGAACCGCGGGACGTGCGGGATCTCCGTTCAAGCTCCCGTCCTCGTTCAGCACCACGGCCTGGCCCTGGCCGTTCTGCGTCATACTGAAAACTCCCGGACCGCTCGAAGCGATGTTTGCCGCCCCGGTGGCCACGGTCGTGTTGTTGTAGGACACCTCCACCCGCACAACGCCGACTGCGATTTCCGCCGGCACCTGGCAGTTGATCTGGAAGGCGCCGGCGGCCATCCCGACTGCGCCCCCGACGCCAACGAAGAACAGGGCCGCGTTCTTCCCGCCGACCTTCACGGACACGCCGGACAGGCTGGTGGGCAGCGTGGGCGGGCTGCTGCCGGGTACAAACCCCGCCATCACCGAACCACTGACCGTGGGATCGATCCCCGCGCCAAAGATGGAGACAATCGAGCCGGGTGCCAGCGGAGAACCGGCCACGCCGAAGCTGGCGCCGTTGACCGAAGCCGCGACGGTGACGGTGTTGACCACGCGGGTAGTGGCATCAGCCGTGGAGGGGGCATCCTCCACGTTCCCCGCCTGGTCCCGGGCCACCGAGTAGAAGGCATACGACTTGCCCGGTTCGCCCCCGAACGTGGCGGAGGCCGCCGTGGCGTTTTTCAACCAGACGACGTAAGGACCGCTGCTCTCGGAGACGAACAACGTGTAATCGCGAATCCCCGATTCGCCATCAGCCCCCGACCACCGCACGGTGAAGGCCGCCGTGCTCTGTGTCGCGGGTAATGCCGCCACGCCGCTGGTCGGCTTCGTGCTGTCAATCGTGTTCAGCCACTCCGGCGTATTGATGGGCGGATTCTTGTCAAAAACGATGACCGCCTTGTTCCGGATTCGCGTGCCCGTTGACAGCCCCTTTCTCAGCGCGACACTGAAGCTCACCGCGCCCTCGCCTTGAGGGGGGACGACGTTGGGCGGTAGAAAACCCACTAACGGATCGGCGGGCGCCCGGCCCGTGGCGGGGTCGACAGAAGTGAATCGCCACGTCAGGAGACCGGCGGCATCCGCGCGTGCGGTAATGCGAACCAGCAAGTTCTGCGCCGGCCGGAGGTCAACATCGGTGGTGAACTCCTGCGATGTGCCCGCGGAGGGTGTCACATCCCTGCTTCCGAAGCGCACGGAACCCAGCCGCAGCGTGCTCAGGTCGCCGTTGGCCGTGTCAAGCTGGTCGGTGATGACAACTTCCTGCGCCGCCGCGTTGGCCGTCCGCAGGTTCTCGAAGTTGACCAGGTACGTGAGAAGGCTGTCGGTCGGAATGTACCGTTGGGTGCCGCTACCGACAGGCCCCGCTTTGTCGTTCGGATCAATAGACTGCACGACGGCTACGGTTAGGGACTCGGCGACGTTCTCCAGTCCGTGGGTCGCCCGCCAAATCGTTCCGGGCAAATCCTGCCAGGAAAACGATCCTCCCGGCAGGAGCCCGGGATCGATCCCGAAAGCACGGGCAACTGCGTCCACACGCCTGCCGGCACAGGCGACCGTGTCGTAATAGATGTCAGGGAAGATGCCGTCGTCGACTCCCGCCCGCTCAAAGAGGGTGTCCGGCTGCTGAGTGCAGTTCTCTTGAGTCCACTCCTTCCTGTCGCCCGCGGCAACGGCCGCGTCGAACTCGCGCTTTAAGGACTCCATTTGTGCGGAAGTAACCTCTTTGATAAACTGGCCGGCTTCAACTCTGATGTCGTACCCCTGGCTCCTGTATTCGGCCGTCCGATACTGTCTCTCTAAATCGATGTTGGGCACGACGGTCATGTACCTATTCCCATTGTCCGCTACCTGCGTGTACCATCTCCCCCCGATCAAGAAGTAGGGATGGCGCACCCACTCATCGTTCAGGTGGCCTCCCCTGAGCACAAGCCTGTCTGCTGCCAGATAGTACGTCTTGATACTAAGGTCTTGGGAGTCTACGCCGCCTGGCTCCCCACTCAGGGACCACGCATACTCCATTGCGCTTGTCCACTCAATGGCGAAATGCTGAACAGGAGCAGCTCTCAAGGTAACTTGGTTGCTGGATGGATCGTCCATGCGAAGGCTGCAAGCAAGGGTCCCGCTGGAAGCGGCGCTTACTCGCATTACGTTCGTCTCCAACATTACGGTTTCTGCCCCATACTCCGGGGGCACATCTTTGGGGTCGTAGATGAACGGCTCGCCGAAGTCGCCCATTCGCAGCTCGACCTTGGCGCGCCGCGGAATCTCCAGCAGGATGGAAACGCGTTCAGCGTCGAGATTCCCGGAGTTCCCGTAACGTACAGTGAAGGCCTGCTGGCTGCCCCGACGGATGCGTCCCGGACCCTCGATTCTGACCCAAAGCTGCGGCTGCCCGCCCTGCTCGATAGTAAAACCGCCCGCAAGCGTCAGGGATTTACCGTCGGGGTTGGTCACCACAACGTCCCAGACCCCGGGGGATTTCCCCGTGAGGTCGAAGGTCGCGGAGAGCTGCCAGGCGCTGTCGACCCGCACTACACTTGCTACGATGTCTGGTTGACCGGCACGGACAAGCTTTACTGTGGTGCCGCTGGCGAAGCCGCTGCCGCAGATGACAAGAGAAGCGTACCCCGTATTCCCGGCCCGCGTCAGGGAGATCGACAGGTTGGCAGTAGTCCCGAACAACACTTTGCGGATTATGTTATTGTCGGAATCGCTGATGTAGAGGTTGCCTGCCGCATCCACCGCCACACCCGAGGGGCCTTTAAGTGACGCCCGAGTGGCCGGCCCGCCATCGCCGGAATACCCCCCTTCGCCACTGCCAGCCACGGTGCTGATGATTCCAGCGGGCGTAACCTTGCGGATACGGTGATTGTCCCTGTCGGCGATGTAAAGGTTACCCGCCGCATCCACGGCCACACCCACGGGCCCGTAAAGGGACGCCTGAGTGGCTAGCCCGCCGTCGCCGGAATACCGCCAACTGCCATCGCCAGCCACTGTGCTGATGATTCCAGCGGGCGTAACCTTGCGGACTCGGTCATTGCCGGTGTCGGCGATGTAGAGGTTGCCTGCCGTATCCACTGCCACTCCCCAGGGATGGTAGAGTGACGCCTGAGTGGCTGGCCCGCCATCGCCGGAATACCCCGATTTAACATTGCCAGTCACGGTGCTGATGATTCCGACGGGCGTAACCTTGCGGATACGGTGATTGTCCCTGTCGGCGATGTAGAGGTTGCCTGCCGTATCCACTGCCACTCCCCAGGGATGGTAGAGTGACGCCTGGGTGGCCGGCACGCCGTCGCCCGAATAGTCGCCGTGGCCATTGCCAGCCGCGGTGCTGATGATTCCAGCGGGCGTGACCTTGCGGATACGGTGATTGTCCCTGTCGGCGATGTAAAGGTTACCCGCCGCATCCACTGCCACACCCGTGGGGTAGTTGAGTGACGCCTGAGTGCCCGGCCCACCGTCGCCCGAATAGCCTTGCTGGTTATTGCCAGCCACCGTGCTGATGATTCCAGCGGGCGTGACCTTGCGGATACGGTTATTCCGACTGTCGGCGATGTAGAGGTTGCCTGCCGCATCCACTGCCACACCCGAGGGGGAGTTGAGTAACGCCTGAGTGGCCGGCCCGCCATCGCCAGAATACCCCGATTTACCACTGCCAGCCACGGGCTTGAGATGCCCCGATGGCGAAATCCGGACCACAAGGTGATTATCCTCGTCCGACGCAAAAACGTTTCCCGCAGCGTCCGTCGCAACGCCCGACAGCTTCCCCAGGGGCGCGGCCGCGGCGGGGCCGCCGTCCCCGCGGAGAATCCACGCGTTGCCCGCTACCGTCGTGATGATGCCTGGTGCCTGCGCGCAGGCAGTGACTGCCTCAATCAGAAATATGCAAATCAGAGTGCTGAGATTGCGGCCCATGATGCACCTCCCATGAGCCCGGATTGGTTATACCTCGTCGCTCTCGATTATCTTAACACTCAAGTCAAGCGGGTAAAGCTGCGGAGACTTGGTGGAGAGCCGCTGCACCGGCAGCGGCTGCCTGGGCCTCGCGCTCCTTCTCGACCTTCATCGCCACAAAAGCGGAAGGCAGTAGGCAGTAGGCAGTAGGCGGAAGGCGGAAGTAGGCAGAAAGCAGAAGGCAGAAGGCAGAAGGCGGGAGGCAGAATGCAGAAGGCGGAAAGCGGAAGGCGGAAGGCGGAAGGCGGAAAGCAGTAGGCAGTAGGCAGAAGGCGGAAAGCGGAAGGCAGAAGGCAGAAGGCGGAAAGCGGAAGGCAGAAGGCAGAAGGCAGAAAGCAGTAGGCGAGCCGAAAGCCCTCCTGCCACCTCCTGCCGTGAGCCGTCAGCCGTCAGCCGACAGCCTACTTCCCCGTGTACTTGATCCACATCGGCGAGACCCACACCAGCTCGCCGTTCTGCTGCTCGCCGCGCACGTAGTAGTAGCTGGTCTTGCCCGGCGCCGGCGTGTTGTCCTGCCAACTAAACTGCACCTCCGCTTTGCCGGGCTCCGCCGTGTAGACGTATTGGTTCTCCTTGACGATCTGCACCTTGGCGAACGGCGAGTTGCCGACCAGTTTCACCTGCAGTGCCGGCCGTTCCGCGGTCTCGAACTCCTCGCCCATGAAGTGGCTGCCCGAGCGGACATCGGCCAGGATGTTGTCGGTTGAGCCATACACGTGCCGCTTTTTGAGCGCCTCGATCAGCCCCTCGCGGGTGGGCTTCTCGACGTAGATGTTGCAGTAGCTCATGTGCGTCGAGATGTGGTCGGAGCTGGCCTGGAAGCCCAGCCGGTAGCCCATCAGCAGGGCCAGCGAGACGAAGCCCTTGGGCCGCCACCCGCCGATGGAATTCTCACTGTAGTTGGCGCGCGGCCCGCCGGGCATCTCGTAGTTCTGGCGGTCGCCCTGGTAAATCTCGACCACCGGTTCGAGGATGGGGTCGTTATCGCGCCAGTCGGTGCCCATATTGGTGGCGCTGGTGTGCGAGGCGCAGACGCCGTTGAACTGTTTCAGGTAGCGGTACAGCATCAGCGTGTCGGGGGCGTGCCCGGGCGTCTCCTCGCTGGTGATAGGCAGGCGGGCCAGGGGACGCACGCCGCGCTGCGCGAACAGCACATTGCGATGGCCCTCCGGGTAGCGCACGCTGCGCTCATAGCTGAACAGCGGCACGAAGCGCGTGCCCACCCGGAAAGCGTCGGTCTGCTTCTGGATGATCCACCAGGAGTACTCGCGGCCCCCGCCGTTGTCGTGGTCGCAGCAGCCGAACCAGTCCATGGCGGCCATGTCCAGCCCGTAGCGCCAGGCTTCGATGAGCGGGCCGTCGCGCCCGCCGTCGCCCGACACCTCGGTGTGGCGATGGAACTCGCCGCGCATCAGCCGCAGGGTCTTGCCGGCCACGGTGGCCTGGTAGGAGCGCAGGCGCTTGACGTCGGCGTTTTCCGCCGCGCTGTCGGCCTCCGGCGGCGCCGGCTTCTCCAGCGGTAAGGGCTTCAGTTGCGCCGGCTGCACCGGGCCGGCGGCGGAGATATCGGCGACAAACAGGTCGTTCTGGAACAGGTCAGCGGCCGCGGCTGCGGCCGGCGCTGCTTTCTGCGCCGCCTTCTTGGCCGCTTTCCTGGCCGCTTTGGTGGCCGCGAGCGCCTCCTCGGCGGCGGCCCCAGAAGCGCCCCGTCCGTCACTCGATCCGATCAACAACAGGCGCCCGGCGGCGGTCGAAACCAGGGCCGGCCGATTGTCCTGCAGGTTCTCGCTGTTGGGAATGGGGATGGGGCCTTGCCAGCGGGCGCCATCGAAGTAGACCACCTGGCCGCGCCAGACGCTGCCCAGCGGGGCGCGCACGCCGGCCGGGGTGCGGTAGGCCAGCCAGATGCGGCCGGCCTCATCAGCGGCCAGCCGCGGAAAGTCGTTCAGCGGCCCGGGCTCCCAGATATTCGACGGAGATCGCTGGACCGCTTCTTGGCCGGCGGCCGCCGCCGGCTGTTGCTTGCCCGATTCGGGCGCGCCAGCGGTTTGCGCGGCGGCCCGGCGCGCCCCCTTCTTCGCTCCGGCCCTTCCCGGCCCCGGCGGCCCTGCGCGCCGGTCCGTTCCACTCGGTGGGCCCGGCAGCAGGGCCTCCAGCGCATCCGATGTTTCCGACGCCCGACCGCCGGTGAAGCACTTTACGCGCGCCTGGCGGTACTGGTAGAGCGAACGGCCGGTCTTCTCGTATGCGCCCCAGTCCTTGCCGAAGCGCTCCGAGGCCTCTTCATAAGCTACCCAGAGGCGCCCTTCCTTGTCGTAGGCCAGCGAGGGGCGCATCTCGGCTTTCAGTGTGCCGGCCACCAGCACTTCCGGCCCCGGCTTTCCCTCCGGCGAGACAACGCGGAAATAAACGTCGTAATCGCCCTTGCGGTAAGTGTCCCAGGCAATCACCACGCCGCCGGCCGGGGCCGCGACGATAGCGGGATCCCAGTCGTTGGCAGCTCCTGAGTCGATCACCATCTCCGGCGAGAAGCCATCGCCGGCCGCGTTCTGCCGCGCGGCGAGGATGGCGGCATAGCCGTTGCGGAATCCCTGCCAGGTGATCCACACGCGGCCGCTCAAGTCCGCAGCCGCGGCCGGAATCAAGTCCGGTTCGGCCGCGGTGGTGACCCTGATGGGCCTGCCCCATTTGCCGTTTTCCAGCGGGCGGGCATAAATATCGAAGTTGTCGGACACCTGCTCGGACCAGCAGACCCAGACGCGGTTCTGGCCGTCGACCGCCACCGCCGCCTTGTACACGTCGCGGCCCTTCTCGCTGACCGGCATCGGCTCGCTCCAGCGCCCGTCGCTGTATTTGAGCAGCATCACCTGGTCGCCGCCCGGGGGTGCGGCGAGGTAATCGAAGTTGTTCGGCTCGCCGCCGGCCATCTGCCGGCCGCGCCGCTGATATTCGGTGTTGTGCGTGAAGCGGACGAAGGCCACCCAGACAGCGCCGTCCGGCCCCAGGGCCGCCGCCGGAAAATCGTCTTCGTCCGGGCCGAAGGTAAGCTGCGTGGAGACGGCAGAACCCTCCGCCGTCACCCGGCCGGTCGGCCCGCCGCGGCGGGCCGGCCCCTGGGCTTCGATTATTTTTCGCGGAGCAAGGAAAAAACAGACAGCCGCCAGCGCGGCCAGCAAAAGACCCGCAGAAAGCGCACGGGATACGCGCATGCCTGCACCTCCGGTGTGTGGCGCCAACCCGGTTCGGCCCAATATGCTCTGAGACCGCCTTTTTATCACAAAAACCGGCCGCCGACCGCTATTGACCGCGAACCGGTGCAGGGGTAAAGTCAAAATAGAAGGCACAACTCCCGGAATGGCCGGGCGCGAGCCCGGCCCCGCGAAAGGAGGCCCGCCGTGATCGCTGAACGTCTGAAGCGCTACCTGGAAGAGAATCGAGTGGGGTTCGAACATCATGTGCACCGCACGGCCTATACCGCGCAGCAGGTGGCGGCCGAGGAGCACGTGCCCGGCCGCATGATGGCGAAAACGGTGATCGTGAGCACCGGCGAGGGCTTCGTCATGGCCGTGTTGCCGGCGCCGCTGCGCGTGGACCTGGACGCGCTGCGCACGGCGCTGGACAAGCCCGAAGTGCGGCTGGCCAGCGAGGCGGAGTTCGCGCGCCTGTTTCCGGATTCCGAGATAGGGGCCATGCCGCCGTTCGGCAACCTGTACGATCTGCCCGTGTACTCGGATGAATCGCTGACGCGCGATCCGGAGATCGTCTTTAACGCCGGCACACACCGCGACACGATCCGCATGCGCTACGAGGATTTCGCGCGGCTGGTACAGCCGGAAGTGCTGCGCCTGGCGCTGCAGCGCGCCACCGCTTAACCAGCGCTGAGTGCTGAGTACTGAGCACTGAGTGCGGGACAGTTTGGCAACCGCCGGCGGCGCTTGAAGCTCAGCGCTCGGCACTCATCACTGGTCACTGGTCACCGCATGAAGGTTAAGGTTACCGAGGAGCCGCGCGTCGAGCCGCCCCGCCCCATCCCGAGAAAAACCATCGCCCGCCGCGTTCTGGAGGAAGCGTTCGACGACAATGTGTTCGGGCAGTCGGCGCAGATGGCCTACTACTTCCTGCTGTCGGTGTTCCCCTTCCTGCTGCTGCTGGCCACGCTGATGCCGTACCTGACCGACCCGGACAGCGTGGAACGAATGATGGCGCTGCTGGAGCCGGTGGTCCCCCCGCAGGCGCTGGAACTGGTTTGGGGAAACTTGCAGACCCTGTTGACCCACAAGCACCGGGGGCTGCTCTCCGTCAGCGCCATCGCGCTGCTGTGGTCGGCATCGAGCGGTTTTGGGGCCATTATCGGCGGGATCAACATCGCCTACAAGGTCCCGCCGCCGGAAGGCCGCCCGTTCTGGAAACAGCGCCTGCTGGCCCTCGGCTTCACCATGGGCCTGGGCATCCTGCTGGTGATTTCCGCGGCCCTGCTGGTGTTCGGCAAGACGTTCCGGGACGTGGTGGCAGAGTATCTCAATATTCCGGTTTTCCTGTGGATCGCGATCCGCTGGACCATGGCGCTGGCGTTTCTGCTGCTGACGCTGGACATCATTTATTACGTGGCGCCGCGCGTGCGCCACCGCTGGCGGTGGCTCAGCCCGGGCGCCCTGCTGGCCATTCCCACTTGGCTCGGCGTTTCAAAAATATTCTCGCTGTACGTCTCGCGCTTCGGGCGCTACGAGGCCACCTACGGGGTGCTGGCCACCGTCATCCTGCTGATGCTCTGGTTCTATCTCTCCAGCCTGGTTCTTCTGATCGGGGGCGAGCTGAACTCCCAGCTCGAGCGCCGCCCCCGCGAGCCGTAGTCGCGAGTTTCTCTATCCGGCTTTCTCGAAGCCGGAAATGATGCGCTGCAGGTCAGCGATCAGGGGTGGGAGGTCGAGGGAGATCGTGTGCCGCAGGCGAATCAAGTCATTCTCTTGCATACTGGACAGCCGCGGTTCGCGCAACTTCTTCGCGGAAGTAGGGGCTTAGTTCTCCGGGAGTGCAGAGATCGACTTTGCGGCTGCCAAACAGCGCCGCGAGTTCGCCTTCCATTGCCGCCATGCGCAAATAGCCAAGGCGTTCACCAGGCTCGAACTTGACGAGTACGTCGATGTCGCTCGCATTGGAGAAACGCCCGGTCAAGACCGACCCGAACAGAGCGAGCTCCCGTATACCGTTCTTCTTGCAGAAGGCCGCCAATTCCGCTTCCGGAACCGCAATTTGCACCGTAGCCATGCCAGGTTCATTATGCACCAGGAAAAGGCGATGTAGGGAGTTCCCTGGCGTTCTGACGGCCCGCATCCCACCCGGTGTTGCGTACGGAGTGCTGAGTCAAGCACTCAGCACTCAGCACCCGGGTCAGCGGGGCGGGACTTCGGCCAGCACCCGCTCTCCGGCGGGTTGCGCGGCGCAGGCGGCCAGGGCCTGCTTCAGGTCGGCGATGATGTCGTGGTAATCCTCGAGCCCCAGCGACAGCCGGATCCCGGTGGGGCGCACGCCGCGCCGCACGCGCTCCTCGTGGCTCATCGCCGAGTGGGTCATCGAATAGGGGTGCTCCACCAGGGTCTTGATGTTGCCCAGGCTGACCGCCAGCGTGATGCAGTACGACTTCTCGGCCAGGTA
>Ga0315280_10002736_pt1 | contig 28155 bp, 25 predicted proteins | sample YL17G06_40_MG_FD_203697 | JGI IMG/M metagenome (GOLD analysis project Ga0315280, IMG submission 203697) | Sediment microbial communities from Yellowstone Lake, YNP, Wyoming, USA - YL17G06_40 | ecosystem: Environmental > Aquatic > Freshwater > Lake > Sediment | place: USA: Wyoming | collected... | reverse complement strand
CTTCTATCTCCTCATTGCCATAGCCGAGCAGGCGGAATACTTTCTCCTGGAGCTGGCGGGTATGAATTCTGATGCTGCCACTGGATAATTCGTAGCTGTTGCATACAATGTCATAGTGGCGCGCCCGTACCTTGGCCGGGTCTGTATCAAGAAGAGGCACGTCATCTTCGCGAGGTGCTGTGAATGGGTGGTGCATTGGCTCCCACCGTCCTGTTTCTTCATTCCAGTCTAATAGAGGGTAGTCAACAACGAAAACAAAAGCTAGCAGGTTAGGGTCAGTCAGGCCAAGCCGGTGTCCCGTCTCTCGCCGCAGTTCATCCAGCACTTTGTCCACCATCTTGGGCTCGCCAGCCACGATTAGTATAAGGTCGCCTGGTTTGGCTTCAAACCTACGGATTATCTCTTTTAACTGTTCCGCGGTCAGGTATTTGGCAGCTACTGACTTGACTTTGTCGAGGGTCAGTTGCTCCAGACTATGATAGCTATCCGAAGGCAATGCCAATGTTATTAGACCTTTGGCTCCGCATGTCTTTGCCAGTTCAGTTAGCTCTTCCAGCTGTTTATGAGAATAATCAGCGCAGTCGGGTAGGCATATACCCTTGACCTTGCCGCCGCCTTGAATAGCGGAACGGAAAACGGCGAACTCGGATTCGGCGACAATCGCAGATAGGTCTCTTAACTCCAGCCCAAAGCGTATATCTGGCTTATCCGTACCATATCGCTCCATCGTTTCAGCGTATGAAAGCCGGGGGAACGGTTTCAGTATCCGCATTTCTGGTTTGACTGTTTCTACCAGAGACGTGAACAGTTCTTCGAGAAGGCTGAGTATGTCTTCTTCGTCGATAAAGCTCATTTCTATATCAAGTTGCGTGAACTCGGGCTGTCGGTCAGCGCGCAAATCTTCATCGCGGAAGCAGCGGGCTACTTGGTAATATTTCTCGAAGCCAGCTACCATCAACAGCTGCTTGAGCTGCTGTGGTGACTGAGGAAGTGCATAGAATTTGCCGGGATGAATGCGGCTGGGTACAAGATAATCACGAGCCCCCTCTGGGGTACTCTTAATTAAGATAGGCGTCTCGACCTCGACAAAGCCTTTGGCATCTAGAAAATCTCGCATAAATCTCTCTACCCGATGGCGAAGTATGATGTTATCTTTCACTCTGGGCCGCCTGAGGTATAGATAGCGGTACTTAAGACACAGATTCTCGTCGACTTCCACATCCTCATTTATATAGAATGGCGGCGTTTTTGCTGTATTAAGAATCTGAATGTCGCTGGCTATAACTTCTATCTTGCCGGTAGGTAGTTTTAGATTCTCGGTGCCGGTGGGACGTTTCGCTACTTTGCCGGTTATCTTAGCCACATATTCGCTGCGTAGCTCGTTAGCTGTTTTATGTGCCTTTTTTGACGTTTCAGGGTTAAATACTACCTGGGCTATGCCTTCTCTATCTCTCAGGTCGATGAATATCAGACCGCCGTGGTCGCGACGCCGGTGAACCCATCCGGCCAGAGTTACCTCATGTCCGACGTGTTTATCTCTTAGTTCTCCGCAGCTATGGCTCTTGAGCAAGTAGACCTCCTGATGTGTCTCGAAATTATAACTTAAGGCAGCCTATTGTTCAATTTACCCAATAGATATAAATTGGCGTGGCTTGTTTCTACCATCTCCACGCATTGAAAAGTTTCTAAGGGGGTGCTGCGATGACTAAGAGGTCAAGCTTGGCTGTTGATGACGACCAGCAGCCAACTGCCTGCATCCCAACTGCAGAATTAAGTTACACTTGCGATTGTGATGGCCTATCGGGGATTAGATTCTTCTTTGCACTTATTTGATTTTGCCAATGTATAAGTCGAACTTTTATTGCTTGGATATTAACCTCATCGAGTGGGTTCATATGGCAAACAACACATCGTGATTTATAAACCTCTTCAATAAGCTGGTCAAACCACTGTAAAGATGGGATAATATTTGGCACCACTTCCTTCTCTATCTTTCTCATTAATGCCGGTAATTGATTCAGGTCAAGGTAATCAATAGGACGGGCTCCCCGCCTTTGATGCCAAGAGTTCTTCTTTTCATCCGCCATTCGGCTAGCAACATCATCCCTTAACCTCCTAGGTGCTTCGGAATCCCACCATTTATCACTATATCACGAGGTCATAATCCGGTCGATAACTTCGCGAATTGAATTTTCTAGAACATACAGTAGAGGATATATTGCTGCCATTTCTTTTGCTTCTAAAATCTTATTCTTAGGTAATACTGGGCCAGTAGTTTTAAACTCCTTACAAACTATGATAATCCTTTCCTCTTTTCCCGACTCTTTTCTTACTCTAGTTACTTTTGGTGAAGGCTGTAAGCTAACATGTGAGATAGAAATATCTTGTAAAAGACTTCTGACTCGATCAATTGTTTCTTTATCAAGATACTTATCCAGGATAATACCTTCCTTTTGAGCAATTACATATGTAGCATCTTCCGTGGTCATTGCGTATTGTTCTTTTAATTTTTGCGCTCGTTGAGAAAGAGCTTGGCGAGTGCCCCCCAATTTTTTAAGTAGAACTTCACGAAGTTTTCTATTCGTCATAAGAACTAATTCCCCGAGATGGCTCTTTCTGCCTTGTTTTTTAACTTAGTTGCTATTAAGTCTTTTCGGCTTTAGCTTTTTATTTCTTTATACGATGTATTCTACCGATGGGAACCTCAATCCCGAAATCTGGGAGAGATAGGACTTTATACCGGCGACCTTCTCTCTCTTGAGATTCTCCTACTATTCCTTCTTTCTGCCATTCACGCCACCAAGTAGATATAGTCGATATGTTTACACCTGTACTAGATTCAATATCCCTAGTAGTATTCTTTCCATCGGTAGCTTCAAAAACACATCTCTTATCACTGGTATTAAGTATTTCCATTAGCCGATTTCTTATATTGTCGTAATTTGCTAGTTTGGTGTATATAACGAGCTTTTGCATCAGACTTATTAGCTGATCTTGTTCAGATGTTTCCAGATTCATCTATCACACCTCCCATTTTTTCCGGTATAGTCGCTTACCTTTCTCATCTTTAACTGAGACTAATCCTACTTCTAATAGATCTTTGAGGTGAAGGGATACGTTTGGCTGGCTTGTTCTTAATAGCTTTGCGATTTCTACTACTCCTTTTCGCCCATCGACCAGGTCATAAATGCGCCTTTTAGTGGAATCTTTATCACCTAATGACTGCTCTGCTCGTTCCAGTGCTAATCGAAGCTGATCCTGGTAAACTAATTCAAATCTATCCAGTAGGCGTTGCAACAGGTCCTTTATTTCGACTAAAGTTTGATCCTGTACATTCATATTCTACCCTCCGATATTATAGTATCCATAAGGGTAAATTTTAATATATTTACAGTATTTGTCAAGTTATACATTTGAATTACAACTTTTTCTGAGATTACTGTAAGCAAATTAGTAATGATGACACTTATATCAATCTCTATGAAGGGTTACCTTTGTTCATGATCTACTGCTTTAGTTATACTTCATAAATAATCTCGCGCGAAAACCCTTAAATGAACTAACGTTATAGAATGTGGTACTCGTATTCCAAGAGTGCAATAATAGAGATACTTGTATTTATTCATTAGTTGGGATTTCAGTCCCAATGACCAAGAGCTATTGGCTCAAGTATCCAATTGTCACGAGAACTGTAGGGACTGTGATTATCTTTGCGATCGCCCCACCTTGTATTAAAAGTGATATTCGTTGAGCTTGCACGCTCAGAGAGCGGTGCCATCGCGATGTAGGGGTGAATTCAGCCACTTTTGCTTCTGGGTGAGCCTGACTTTCTCATCAGTGACCTGGTATTGGCTGAGGAAGTCGTTTTTGAAACTGGCGAAGGCACCTTGCAGAATGGCTTCTTCTATTTTCTGCATCAGCCTGGTGATGAAGCGCAGGTTGTGTATAGTGGCCAGCCTGTAGGCTAACAGCTCTTCGCATTTGAACAGGTGGTGAAGGTAGGCAGCGGAGAAAGTGCGGCAGGTATAGCAATCACAATCAGCATCAATAGGCCGTTCCTTTGCCTTGTAGACGGCCTTCCGCATGTTTTGCCTGCCCCGCATGGTGAAAAGGGCGCCATTACGAGCCACCCTGGTAGGTAGGGCGCTGTCGAAGAGGTCTATTCCCCGGCTTACGCCTTCAATTATGTCTTCAGGCGAGCCGACGCCCATGAGATAGCGGGGCCTATCCTTAGGCAAGAAAGGCATTGTTTCATCTACCATCGACCAGGTCAGTTCTTTGGGCTCACCCAGACTTAAGCCTCCGATAGCATAACCGGGGAAATCCAGGGCGGTAATGGCCTTTGCCGACTGCTGCCGAAGCTGAGGAGAAATGCCCCCCTGGATAATTCCAAAAAGCAGCTGGGCGGAGCTTTGGTGATGCTTCCGGCATCTTCCTGCCCACCGGGAAGTTCTGTCTACAGCTTCACGCATCTTTGCCATACTGGCGTTGATGGCTGGGCATTCGTCCAGCGTCATGATGATGTCTGCGCCCAGTTTCTGTTGAAATTCAATAACCAGTTCAGGAGTAAGGTGATGCTCACTGCCGTTAATATGAGAGCGGAATGTGATGCCTTCATCAGTGACTCGGCACAGCCGGGCTAAACTGAAAACCTGATAACCACCGCTATCAGTCAATATCGGCCCATCCCAGGCCATGTACCGATGTAGCCCTCCTAACTTCTCAATATTGTCTATGCCCGGTCTCAAGTAAAGGTGATAGGCGTTACCCAGGATTATGGTTATACCGATGTCTTTGAGTTCTTCCGGGATTAAGGTTTTGACTGTACCCTGGCTGGCTACGGGAAGGAAGGCCGGCGTTGGCACTACCCCGTGATTTGTAATAAGTTTTCCGAGGCGTGCCTGTGTATTCAGGCAGGTCTTTATTACTCTAAAATGTTCTTTTATTCCTCAAACTCCTTGACTTTTTGGGATGAAACACTCTGGGGGGTAACTGGCAGAAGTCTCGACGCTACCTTTCTGCTTTGGCTCGGCAATAATCTATAAACCGGCGGACAGCTTTTGAGGCTTCAGCTACTGTTGAATAGGTCGGAATCCGGGCATCGGCAAACTTTGCTCTCTGTTCAGCAAGTATCTTCCAACGTTGATACGATGGCAGGTCGCTACTGGCGGCTTCACTATGCACCACAGCAATCATTGGTTTCAATTGCTTCCTGTACAGATTAATAAATGCTTCGGTTTGACGTGCGGCAAGACCGCTCCATAGCTCGGTTAAAAAAGGATTATCGTCGCTGAATTCACCGATAAGGAAATCGAAATGGGGACTCCCGGCCATTAATCTCGGCAGCTCTCTGAGTATCTCAGCGAAACCAATGGACACCCCACCCATTATAGAGGAGTCTACTGGGTTTCCCACCCAATCCCATATTTCAGGTGCCTTTTTCTTCAGTTCCTCTCTAATTTCAGTAGGTAGTGGTGGCACCGTAAGGCCAGCCTCTTCACAAACGTCTGCAGACATTACTGATAACCCTCCACCGGCACTCACTATGCCGACCCTATTGCCCGTAATTTGAGGTAAGAAGGAAAAGGCGACAAGCAAGTGAACAAGTTCCTTCAAATCTTGGGCAGGTATCACTCCAGCTCTCTTGAAAACTACCTTCCATATATCATTAGAACCGGCGATGGCAGCAGTGTGTGAGGCAACGGCTTTAGCTCCAGCTATCCCTCGCCCACCTTTGACGGCAATGACAGGTTTCACACGTGCTGCATCGTTTAAAGCGCTAAGAAACTTTTTGCCATCTTTCACGCCTTCGAAATAGGCAGCGATTATCTCGGTCTCATCATCATGGGCAAGGTAGTACAAGAAGTCGCTTTCGTCTAAATCAAGAGCATTGCCATAGCTGATAACCTTGCTGAAACGGAGACCTCGCAGGTCTCCATAGCGAACGAGCAAAGTAGACGAACCGCCGCTTTGAAACACGACACCAATCGTTCCAGCCTCCTTGGGCAGATTATAACCGTTTGCTATCCTGCCGCGTGGATAGTAAATCCCCATGCAGTTTGGGCCGATGAGACGAACGTTGAGCCTTCTGGCTGTTTGGAGAATCTTAGCTTCAAGCTCCTTTGCTTCCCGTCGGCCTGTCTCGCTCAGGCGAGCTGTAACAAGGTGAACAATTTTGACGCCACGGGAAGGGCATTCGGCAAGCAAGTCCAAAACCTTAGACGACGGAAGACAACAGATAACATAATCAACTGGTCCCGGGATACCGTTTAAGTTTGGGTAAGCTTTCAGACCGAGTATAGATTCTTTGCTAGGGTTCACCGGATAAATATGCCCAGGATAATCGTAGTCCAGGAGATGTCGCATGTAATGGTAGCCGAAAGAAAATGGGTCTTCAGATGCTCCAGCTACGGCAATAGCTTTAGGATGGAAGGCAGTTTCCAGTGTGTCTATAAGACTGGCATCCATATTTATGTTAACCAGATATCCAGAGACATAGTCAGGAAAATGATACCTAGATAGGGGAAGGCTGATAGTTTGTAGACCCTCCAGGCAGCCATCGATGTCATTGAGAATAGCAAGCGGGCATTGGCATAAATCATCAAGGCGCCAATGATGTTCGCCACAATCAGATAAAGTAGATGAAAATCAGCGGCCATGTAAATGAGAATTGAAACAAGATAGAGAAGGATAGATAAACCGAAAAGTATTTTCACTACATCTTTTACTTGCCAACTTAGCGGAAAGTAACTTAAACCAGCACCTAGATAATCTTCCCGGTTGGCAATCATTACAGTCCAAACGTGAATGGGAGTCCAGATAGTGACGAGGCAACACAAAAGAAGAATCCTGGTATCAAACACTGGACTTATGGCAAACCAGCCGATAAGCACTGGGCTACAGCTAGCGATAATACCGAGAAAAGTGCACGAGATTGTCTTACGCCATATAGCTGAGGCTATAATACCTATCAAGCCAAACAGGAAACAGAGGGGATTTAACACCCAGGCTAAAGCCAACGCGACAACTACAAGTCCGATGATAAAGGTCAGGACTTTCTGTGGAGGGTCAATTCGCCTTGAAGGTAAAGCTCGATTGGATGTCCTCATCATCCGAGCGTCAACCTCGCGGTCGAGGTAGTTGGTAAGCCCGTTGGAACCTGCGCTGCCTAAGCCGATGGCGATCAAGGTAAGAGTAAAAGCTTTGGCTGATGGATAGCCACCGACGGCAATAATCGCTGAGCAAATGCCGATAAAGGTAAGCAGGCTGGTTTCTACAGGTTTCAGTATGCTGATATAGTCCAGGAATGCCCCCTGCTTAGTTAGAGTGATTTTCAAGGCTTTACTACCTCTTGAAGGACTCTCAAGACTTCCTTTTCCGGTACATCACTGCGTATTACTACCTTACCTATGTCTTCAAGAAAGACCCACTGGGTTGCTTTTCCCCGCACTTTCTTATCCAACTTCATAGCTGCAAGCACATCAGCCAAAGGTACACCAGAGCAATCCGTAGGTAAGTGGAACTTTTGCAAAAGAACCTTCTGGCGTTCAAGGGCATCTTGCGGTAAAAGCTTTAATCGATGACTAAGCTTGGCTGCTCCCATCATTCCAATAGCTACTGCCTCACCATGGAGAAAACGTTCATATTTGCTAGCGGCTTCCAGCCCATGGGCTATAGTGTGCCCGTAATTCAAGACAATACGTTTTCCAGTTTCTCTCTCATCTTCAGAGACAACCTGGCCTTTAATGGCAGCGCTTCGAGCAATCACCCTGGAAGTAATGCCTGGTTTTAACTCAATTAAGTCTTCAACTTTGTCTTCGAGAAGCTGCAGGAAATCGGCATCCAGAATCAGACCATGCTTAATAACCTCGGCCCATCCTGAGGTAAGCTCACGTTGGGGCAAGGTAGTCAAGGTCTGAATATCAGCTAGGACAAGGCGCGGCTGATAAAAAGCACCTATTAGATTTTTCCCTCGGGGGTGGTCAATGGCTACCTTCCCGCCGATGCTAGCATCTGTCATAGCTACCAAGCTGGTAGGTACTTGCAGCCAGGGCAGACCTCTTAAAAAGGTGGCAGCTATAAATCCAGCTAGGTCACCAATCATGCCGCCGCCTAAAGCAACTATGACGTCATTTCTCTCTACTTGGTGCTCAATGAGGAAGTCATAAATCTTGACAGCTTGGGCGATATTCTTTGAAGCTTCACCAGGCGGTACTACATAGCAATTGACTGCAAAGCCGGCTTTTTCCAGTGTTTTCTTAACCCGGGTGCCGTAAATAGAAAAAACAATTTCATCGCTGATGATGTTGGCAGCATCTGATAAGCCAGCCCGTTTCATTTTTTCTCCAAGCTTGTCCAGTATTCCCCAGCCAACAAATACAGGATAACTGGTTGTATCTGTCTCTACTTTACAGGCTAGGTCAGCTTCAGTAGATTGGTTACCATTGCTGTGATGTCTACTTACATGCCGATAGCCTTTTATCACCTCCTGGCTTACTTCTTCGAGAGTCAGGTTGTCAGTATGAACTGTCCAGTCGGCGATAGCATAGTAGGGCTGACGGTAGGCTTTAAGCTGTCTGATTCGTTCTAAAGGATTATCCCCAGTGAGCAAGGGACGAACTACAGGGTTAGTAGCGTAGAGAGTATCATGGAGGAGGCGCTGGTATATAGTTTCCGCTTTGGCTTCCAGACAAACAACCACGCTGGTTTCAAGAAGTAACTTCTGATTTCTGGGGTCGATGATAGCTCCGCCCCCGGTAGCAATGACGACCTTTTCTTTTTGGCAGGCCTGTCTTAATATTTTGCGTTCCAGCTGTCGAAACTTGCCCTCGCCATCTTGTTCGAAGATTTCAAAAATAGTTTTACCGCTAAGCTTGACTATTTCATCATCAGTGTCTAAAAACATCCAGCTCAGACGTTCAGCTACTTTTCTGGCCACGACCGACTTACCAGTAGCTGAGAAACCTATGAGGGCGATATTGTTATTTGCTTTCCGATGTGGCATGACGGTTGCGAGAATAAGCAGAGCTGATATAGTTTTTATAGTTGGCTAAGGTTTCTTTTAAATGGTCACCGCCGAACTTCTCCAGCATGGCGTTTGTTAGGACTATGGCCAGCGTTGCTTCCCCAATTACTCCAGCTGCAGGAACGACACAGATATCGCTACGCTCATAATGAGCCTCAGCCTTCTTTCCACTTCGCAGGTCTACAGATGGCAATGACTTGCCAAGGGTAGCGATAGGTTTTGCCACTGCGCGAACTACAATTGGTTGGCCATTGCTTATCCCACCTTCAATGCCGCCGGCTCGATTAGTAGTCCGATTCCAAGGTGGAGTCACTCCTTCAGGGCTTAGTTCGATTATATCTTGAGCCTGAGAGCCTTTAACATTGGCTATCGAAAAGCCGGCGCCTATTTCAACTCCTTTCACAGCGTTTATGCTCACAATCGCCTGGGCGATTTGCCCATCAAGCCGGCGATCCCACTGGACATGGCTACCCAATCCAACAGGCACTCCAGTGGCAACTAATTCGAAGACGCCACCCAAAGTGTCTCCTTCAGCCTTTGCTTCATCAATGGCTGCTATCATTGTCTTTCCTGCTGCAGCATCGGCACAGCGGACAGGTGAGCTTTCTACTTGCTGCCAATCCATCAACTTGGGCTGTTTAGCCCGGTGTCTACCTATGCTTATCGTATGGCTATGAATAGCAATCCCCAATTCCTCGAGGAATCTTCGGGCTACAGCACCGACAGCAACTCTGGCTGCTGTCTCTCGGGCACTTGCTCGTTCTAAGATCGGGCGAATATCTTCAATCCCGTATTTGATGACTCCAGCCAGGTCAGCATGTCCCGGCCGGGGGGAGGTTAGCGGCAGTATTTCCTTGTCCGCCGCAACAAGGCTCATTATCTCCTGCCAATCTTTCCAAACGCGATTCCAGATTAGCAGACTTATCGGGCTACCTATGGTAAGGCCATGGCGCACCCCTGAGATAATCTCAGCTTTGTCCTGCTCAATTTCCATGCGGGCACTGCGTCCATAGCCGGCCTGCCGCCTTTTAAGGTCTTGAGCTATGTAATCTTCACTAACAGGCAAGCCAGCCACCATCCCCTCAATAACCGCTACCAACCCCTTGCCGTGTGACTCACCAGCAGTGAGGAAACGAAACTGTCCCATAATTTTTCATTCCTGTAATCAGCCTATCGATATTCCGGCTGCGGGTAGGGATTGCTCAATGTTTCCAGAAGAATAATACCTTCAGCACCCAATGACTGTACCTGAATAACGGTGTGCAACTTCTGCCAACCCATACCCAGCAGAGTACTCAACAGCGAAGGAACTGCAGGTTTGTAATACTCCACCTTTGGCTTCTCGATACCAGCTAGACTAGCGGCTAAGTCTATAGCCTTATTAAGCCCGCCCAGCTCGTCAACTAACCCCAGCTCCTTAGCCTGTACCCCGGTATAAAGTTGACCTGTGGCTAATTCTCTGACTTTATCCTCACTCAGACTCCTGCCCTCAACCACAACTTGAACGAACTGGTCATAGAGCTGGTCGGTCATCTCTTGCATAATTACTTTTTCTTCCGGAGTTAGCTCTCTAAGCCCGGCATACATATCCTTATGTTTACCGGCTATGAAAACCTCCATATCTATCCCGAGCTTTTGAAACAGTCCTTTGAGATTAGGTATTTCAGAGATGACTCCGATGCTCCCGGTTAAAGTACCGGGCAAAGCCACGATTTTGTCAGCTTTTGCCGAGATGTAGTAACCGCCGGAAGCAGCTAGGTCCCCAAAACTAACCACAATCGGTTTTTCTACCCGCTCAATCTCGTTCAGAATTTCTTGACAAGCAGCCACACTGCCACCCGGGCTTTCCACTTGAAGAACGATTGCTTTTATAGCAACATCGTTCTTGGCTCGTTCCAGTTGACTTCGAACCAGCTGCGGGCTGATAACACTGCCACCGAATAAAAGTCCAGAGCTCTCCGACTGTATCGGCCCGCTGAGTGAGATTACCGCAACCTTATTCGCTGTGATGGCGCAAGAAATCGACATTACACACAAGACCAATAAAGTGGCTATGCAGATGATTATTGTAATTCTCCTCAATTGTGTTAACCTCCCGTTCTAAGCAAGGCCTGTTTAGCTGCTGAATACATTATGTCAAGTGGTGCTTCCCTACCAGTCCACAGCTTAAAGGAGGCAGCCCCTTGGTAAACTAGCATAGCTAAGCCACCAATGGTAGTGGCACCCGCTCCTCTGGCCATTCTCAATAAAGGTGTCTCTGAAGGATTATACACCAAGTCGTAAATCAGAGCATCTTTGGGGATTGAATCTGATGCCAAGGGTGATTCCTCTTCATACGAAGAACGCTTCATCCCAAGGCTGGTACAGTTGACTATCAACTGGCAGTTCCCAACTGCTTCTGTAAGCTTTGAACTTTGCCATGGCATGGCAGCTATATCAGTGTTCATCTTGTTGTTAGCGGCATATTTAGCTAGAGAGCCTGCTAGACTTTCGGCCTTTGCCAGGGTACGATTAGCAATAATCAAAGAGCTTACCTTTTCCTGAAGAAGGGCAAAACCCACGGCACGGGCAGCTCCACCGGAGCCGAGAATTACCACCCTCTTATTTTCAGGTTCAAACCTGGCATCATCACGTAAAGCCTTAAGGAAACCATACGCATCAGTATTAAAGCCTATTAGCTTACCATCACGATTGACTATCGTGTTCACAGCGCCAACCAGGCTGGCGAAGTCATCAACTTCATCTATAAGATGTAAGGTTGTCTCTTTATAAGGTATGGTTATGTTCGCTCCCAGATTCTGGGGTTGCCTGAGTTGATTTATTGCAGATAATAAACCATCGGCTTTTACTTCCCAGGCTTCGTAGCGTACATCAAGTTTATAGTAGTCTAAAGCCGCCTGTTGGAAATCAGGAGATACTGAATGCTTCAGCGGGTAACCGATAACGCCAATGAACTGTGTCACTAGTCGCAGACCTTCAGGCTATCCAGGTATCCTTGCAGGATGAAGGCTGCTGCTGCAGCATCTCGTCGCCCCCTTTTCTTAGCCTTCTTATTACCAGCCTCTCTCAGCAAGCGCTCCACAGCCACAGTGGATAGACGCTCGTCCCAAATCTCCATGCTGGCTCTGGTGTATTTGGAAAGCCTTTCAGCAAAATCCATTACCTTGTTGGCCTGTCCGCCAATGCTGCCATCTAGAGAGTAAGGTAGACCAACCACAATTCGTTCCACATCATGTTGATCAACGAGTTTGGTAATATCAGCTATGGCTTTTTTATCATCTTCTCTGGTGATGGTAACCAGTGGACTGGCTAAAATCTCTTCCGGGTCGCTGATGGCAACCCCTATTCTCTTGTCTCCAATGTCCAAGCCCAAAGTACGCATGTCAAAGGCCTCAGTTGATTTTTTGGACTAAGTGCTTAACTAATTCAAGAGCTTCATCAAGCTTGTTCCTATCTTTACCACCAGCCTGTGCCATGTCTGCTTTGCCCCCACCGCTGCCACCAGTGACTGCAGCTACTTGCTTGACTATATCGCCGGCATGTAACCCTCTGTTCACTAAATCCGGGGTCACCATAGCCACAAAGCCAGGTTTGCCGTCGTGAACTGTACCCAGAACTATCACGGCGCTCTTCAACCGGTCTCGTAACAAATCTCCCATCTCCCTGAGAGTTGACAATGATGTGGATGGTACTCTAGCTGCCAAGACTGTTATCCCATTCACCTTCTCAGTTTTGCCCAGCAAGGATTCAACCCTAATTCTTGCTAGCTCACTTTCCAGAGAAGCGGAGAGTTTGAGTTGTGCGGTAAACTCAGCAACAAAAGCCTTTATCTTCTTAGGGGCCTCAGCGGTTGAGCTCCTCATCTGTTCGGCTATTGCCTCTAATGCCTCAAGACGCTCTTGAATAAGAGCCTCAGCCCCTCTGCCGGTGACTGCTTCGATTCGGCGTAAACCAGTGCCGATGCTGCTTTCGCTGGTTATGATGAAGAATCCGATTTCTCCGGTTGATTTGACGTGGGTGCCACCACAAAGCTCAGCACTTATCGGTGGCTCGCCTATTTCCATCACCCTTACCGTCTCCCCGTACTTCTCCTCGAAAAGAGCGATAGCACCCTCATCAACAGCCTGCTTGTATGAAACAACCTTGCTTCTCACCGGCAAATTCTGGCGTATTTTTTCATTGACAATGTGATGGATGTCATTAAGCTGTTGTTTGTTGATGGCTGTAAGATGGGAGAAATCAAAACGAAATCCTTCGGGATGTACTTGAGAGCCTCTCTGATAAACATGACTACCCAGCACCTGACGCAATGCTGCCTGGAGAAGATGTGTCGCCGTATGATTGCGGGCGATGTCAAGGCGACGGCCTATGTCTACCTCAACTTCAACGCTATCGCCAACCGAGATAGTACCTTTAACAACTTGACCCAGGTGAATGATGGCACCTTCAGCGAGGCTACCATAAGGAGACCAAATGGTATTGGTGACATCGATTTGACCTGAGTCGGTGGTTATTTTGCCGGTATCGCCCACCTGCCCACCCATTTCGCCGTAGAAAGGTGTCTCTTCGAGGTCAACAGCAACCTTCTGGCCCTTGCTGGCAGACGTTACAGTATGGCCAGAATCTTGGTCCAATATGTGACGCACCTTGGAACTGCTTTTTAATCTATCGTACCCGATAAAGATAGTTGGTTTAGGAATAGTGGGGGCAATCTCGGCTTTATCCTTAAGCGTAACCGTCTCAGTGAGCTTAACGCTAAATTTTTGACTGGCTCTTGCTCTCTCTCGCTGCTTCTCCATCTCGGCCTCAAAACCTTCCAGGTCAACGGTTAACTCTTTCTCTTGGGCAATTTCGGCAGTTAATTCCGGATGGAAACCATAGGTATCCCAAAATTTGAAGACCTCTTCGCCTGCAATATGATACCTTCCCTGTCTAACAGCTTCATCAACAGCCTTTTCCACTAAATTAATTCCAGCATCCAAAGTGCTGGTGAATTTCTCCTCTTCTGCCTTAACTATTTCCTGTACGAGGTTTTGATTTTTCACGAGTTCAGGATATACGTGTCCCATCTTGGCGATGATTGTTTGGGCTATCTCGCCAAGGAAAGGCTCTTCTGTGCCTAGTTTTCTGCCGAAAAAGCAGGCTCGACGCAACACCCGACGCAGGACATAGCCTCTCCCTTCATTAGATGGCAGAACACCGTCGGCAATGAGGAAGGTGATGCCTCGACTGTGCTCAGCTACAATCCTAACAGCCTGGTCGGCAGTTTTGTCCTTGCCGTATTTCATCCCTGTCAGAGCGCATATCTTGTCTCGCAACGGGATGAAAAGGTCGGTATCATAGACTGAAGACACTCCTTGCATCACAGCCGCAACTCTTTCCAGTCCCATCCCGGTATCGATATTTGGCTTTGGCAATGCGGTGCGCTTTCCGTCGTTGTCTTGGTTATATTGGGTAAAAACCAAATTCCATATTTCGGAAAAGCGGCCACAGTCACAGCCCGGACCGCAGTCAGACTTGCCACAGCCAGCTTCTTTGCCGAAATCATAGTGTATTTCACTGCACGGTCCGCAGGGGCCTGAATCACCAGCTGGCCCCCAGAAATTATCCTCCTCGCCGAGCCGTACTATTCTGCTCTCAGGAAAGCCAGTTTCCCGCCAATGGTTAAAGGCTTCATCATCATCTAAATAAATGCTTACCCATAGCCGCTCAGGTCTGATTTTTAGATTTTCGATGACAAACTCCCATGCCCAGGCAATAGCCTCCTTCTTGAAGTAGTCACCCACACTGAAATTTCCAAGCATCTCAAAGAAAGTCAGGTGCTTAGAATCACCTACTGAATTGATATCTGTCGTACGGAAGCACTTCTGGCATGAGGCTAAACGAGGGCTTGGTGGCACAGCTAACCCCAAGAAGTAAGGTTTTATTTGCACCATACCGGCAGTTGTAAGCAATAAGGTGGGATCTCCGCGAGGAACTAAAGGTGAACTGGAGATTATCCGGTGTTCTTTTTGCTCAAAAAAGTGTAGAAATGTCTCCCTGATCTCATCACTATTCACTGTTCATCACCTATCTGGATTTTAATGGAGTATCGCCCCAGTGTCAATTCACTATTTCGGAAAAATGAAATCAAAGAACCCCAAACAGGCGGGATAATACTTGTACCGGTAATTGCATTGCGGCTATTGTTTCTATCTTTTCTTGGTTATGCTAAAATTCAAACATACTAGGAAGTTAATACAATGCCACTTTACGAATACTGGTGTCGTCATTGCAAACGCAAGGTCATGCTATACCTCTCAACCTTCTCTAAAACCTCTCCCTCCTGTCCGCGATGTGGTAATGATACATTACACCGACTGTTCTCCACCTTCTCGGTGCGCAGCAAAACATACAAGGATACCTATGAGGATATACTCTCTGATTCTCAATTGACCCATGGAATGTTAGCCAATGACCCTAGAGCTTTAGCTGAATGGAACAGACGAATGAGCCAAAGCGAAGAGGTTGCTCCGGAATATGAAGAGATGATTGAGAGGATGGAAAAGGGAGAACTGCCTGCCGAGTTAGCCGGCACAGGTACCAGTGGACCCTCTGAAGAAGCTGATCAGGTTTGACCCCATGCCTGTTTACGAGTTTTTCTGTCCCACCTGCCGCAAAAAAAGTAGCTTCCTGACAATGAGTTCCTCGTCACCTTTTGAGCCTAAGTGCTCGAGCTGCGGCAGTACCGATGTAGCACGCGTTATTTCCGCTTTTGCCTATCACAAATCAATCAAGACTATTCACGAGGAAAGTGGCGAACCAAGTATGTTCCCTAGCCCTGACTACTATAAGGACCCGCGCAATATCGGTAGATGGGTAGAGAAAAAATTCCAGGACATGAACATGGAGCTACCTAGTGAAATTCAGCAGAAAATTCAAGCTGCCCGAGAAGGTGAATTGCCCGAACCTGTAAAGGATCTACAAAGTGCCTCGCCAGACGCTTCGTATCATTGATGCCAATTGCAACCGCATTGGCGAAGGATTGCGTTTCATCGAAGACATTGCCCGCTTTCTGCTTAACGACGCTGCGCTAAGTCAACAGCTGAAAACAATGCGACACAACTTAGTCAAGAGCCTGAGCGAGTTTGGTGCAGCCATGCTTTCGGAGAGAAACCCAGAGGCAGATGTAGGAGTCGGAACTCAACTTAGCCAGCATCAGGATTTGTCATCACTCGTCACAGCTAATGCTAAAAGGGTAGAAGAGGCATTACGAGTTATAGAGGAGCTGTCTAAGCTCCCTGATTTAGGTGTAACATTACGCTCAAAAGAGTTTGAGCAGGCACGGTTTAACCTCTATACAATAGAGCAAGAACTGTTATCCAAGCTAATGCGCCAGCAGAAGATAAAACAACTAACCGGACTCTATGTCATTATTGACACTCAAACTTTAGGGCCCAAAGGCGAGGTCGATGCTGCTCGAAAAGCTATACGTGGTGGAGCTAAAGTTATACAGCTTCGTGACAAACAGCATGGCAAAGGTGAACTTTTAACCATGGCCCAAAAGCTGAAAGATGTATGTCACAAATCCAACACCTTGTTTATAGTGAATGATTATCTAGATATAGCCATAGTAGCTGAGGCGGATGGGATACACATCGGCCAGGATGATCTTCCCCTATCTGTGGTTCGAAAGGAACTACCGATCGACAAGATTGTTGGCCTTTCAACGACCACTTTAGCCCAAGCACAAAAGGCAGAAGCCGAAGGGGCTGATTATGTTGCTGTGGGTTCCATATTTCCCTCGCCAACTAAAGCAAGCGCTACAGTGGTTGGACTGGAAGGACTACGCCAAATCAGACAAGCGATGTCTATTCCTGTAGTTGCCATAGGCGGTATTAACAAGAAAAACATCGGTGAAGTCATGGCTGAGGGGGCTGATTCAGCAGCGGTCATCAGCGCTGTCCTGACTCAAAAAGACATAGAATCAGCAACACGCCAATTGGTGAAAGAAATTGAGAAAAAAGCAAAGAGCCACAAAGAATCTTGAAGTGGTCGCTGAAAAGATTCGTCTTTATTTCTCTGCTAAAGATGCGGCACGGGAGAAGGCGCTACGTCTAAGCCGTGAGATAATCCGTTACAGTGCCAATGCAATTCGCGCTGTGCACCGCCAAGAGGAAACTAGTGCTGAGCAGCTTTTAAGTTCAGCTCGTTCCTTGCTCCAAGAACTAGGCCATGATGTTCTCCAGAAACATGACGACTTAGTTCATGCTGGTTTTGTCCACGATGCTCAGAAGGAGTTTGTTGAAGCAAGTACGACTTTAGCCCTAGTTACTGGGAAGTCGCTTCCCGAGCCGGAAGCACTGGGGGTCAGTTATCCAGCTTACTTAAATGGGCTGGGAGAAGCAGTTGGTGAACTGCGACGCTATCTTTTAGATAGTTTGAGGCGGAATGACCTTTCTCGCTGCGAGGAATTATTGGCAATAATGGATGACATCTATGCCATCCTCATAACTATGGACTTCCCCGACGGTATTACTTACGGTTTGAGGCGAACATGCGATGCCGTCCGTGGCATTTTAGAGAGAACTCGTGGTGACCTGACTCTGGTTTTGAGACAGAAAGAGCTGGAAGAGAAATTAGAACGGATTCCAAAAAAATAGATTGCGCTGCATAGGCAAAACTAGGCGTTTCCCAGCTGGGCCACTTCATTAGGATTATCAACCCTTCAAAGACCACATAGAGCAGATATTTCATTCTACCTGAGAGTAAAATATTGTGTTAAATGGAGTTGACTCTTCCAAGGAAGGGTGATAGAATCCCTCGCTTGGTATCTTCGCAAACCTCGTGCGAAAGCCAAATCTCAATTGTAAGGAGGTGAAATGCCCGGTATTTTCTGGATGGTTCCGATAGCTGGGTTAGTAACGGTGATTTTCGCCATACTCCTGGCAAGAAACGTGTTACGCCGTGATCCCGGAACGCCAAAGATGAAGGAAATTGGTGACATGATTTTTGAAGGCGCTTGGGCGTTCTTAAAACGGCAGTATAGTACAATCGGGATACTGTCGCTGGTAATTGCAGTTATCATCGGCGTTCTTGTGGCTCTACTGGGTGGTGAGAGGGGTATTGAAGGGATGACTGCTTTCGGAATTGGCTGGCGAACAGGAGTTGCATTCTTGGTAGGTGCTTTCTGCTCGGCAATTTCAGGTTTTATCGGCATGTATATTGCGGTTAAGTCCAACGTTCGCTGCGCTGCCGGAGCTCAAAAGAGCTTAACAGAAGCGGTTACCATCGCCCTCAGAGGTGGAGCTGTTTCTGGATTCCTCATTACCGCTCTAAGTTTACTTGGCGTTACCGGAATTTTCTTTGCTTTTGGTGGCGGCAGCAAACCTGAGATTGCCCCTCACCTAATCGTCGGTTTTGGCTTTGGCGCCAGTTTTGTTGCCTTATTTGCTCAGCTCGGCGGTGGAATTTACACCAAAGCCGCTGACATGGGCGCTGACCTGGTTGGTAAAGTAGAAGCTGGTATCCCTGAAGACGACCCGCGTAATGCTGCGGTTATTGCCGACTTAGTCGGTGACAACGTTGGTGACTGTGCTGGCCGTGGTGCCGACTTGTTCGAATCCACAGCCGCTGAAAACATCGGTGCTATGATTCTTGGGGTAATTGCCTATCTTGCTACTGGTAATATAGCCTGGATTCTTTTCCCCCTCGTCGTTCGTGCTTTTGGTCTGATTGCCAGCATGATAGGAGTGTTAATTGTCCGAGCCAAGGAAGATGAGAATGCCATGAATGCATTGAACCGCGGGTATTTTGTGGCTATTGCCCTGTCAATCATTGGCATGGCTATAACCATACACTTTATGCTGGGGAACTGGTGGTTGTTTGGTGCTGGCGTAGTGGGCATTACTACCAGCGTCATCATAGTATACATTACACAATATTACACCGAATCTCGATACAAGCCGGTGCAGGAGATCGCTGAAGCCTCAAGAACAGGTCCAGCCACTAACATTGTCGCTGGGATGGCTGTAGGCTTTGAAACCACACTGGCAACAGCCGTAGTGATTGGCCTCGCCCTTTTGCTGTCTTACTGGATGGGCAATATGAGCGGAGTCCAAGGTGCTGGTGCTTTCGGCACTGCTGTGGCTACTATGGGCATGCTAATGACCTGCCCGTATGTATTATCAATGGATACGTTTGGTCCCATAACTGACAACGCTAATGGCATCAACGAGATGGCCGGTGCTGGCAAAGAGGTACGCCGGATTACCGACCGGCTCGATGCTGTGGGCAATACCACAAAAGCCTTAACCAAGGGATATGCCATGGTTTCGGCAGGTTTAGCCGCTTTCTTGCTCTTCCAGGCATATCTTAATAGGGTTTCATTCTTGAAATTCGGTGTCGAGGGCCAGTACAACGTTGTGGATATCGCCAAGATAGAAGTCTTCGTAGGGGCTCTCCTGGCGGTAATGCTGGTTTACTTGTTCAGTTCCTGGGCGATAAAGGCGGTGGGGAAAACCGCAGCCAAAATCATTCAGGAGGTTCGCCGTCAGTTCCAGGCTGACCCGGGAATTATGGCTGGCACCTCTCGACCGGATTACGCTAGAGCAGTTGATATTACTGCTCGTGCTGGTTTGAGAGAGATGATCCTGCCAGGTCTTTTGCCCGTGCTGGCACCGGTAATTGTTGGGCTGATTTTCAAATGGGCTGGTTACGATGGCGCTATGGTAGTAGCCGCGCTACTTATGGTGGGCACCATCGGAGGTATCATGTTGGCCTCATTCATGAACAACGGCGGCGGTGCCTGGGACAATGCCAAGAAGATGATTGAAGATGGACAGCTAAAGGACGAGAATGGCAACGTGATAGGCAAGGGCACTTTCACTCATGCTGCGGCCGTTGTCGGTGATACCGTTGGTGACCCATTCAAGGATACTGCCGGGCCTTCACTCCATGTGCTCGTTAAACTGCTCAGCACCATCACGCTGGTAATGTGCCCACTGTTCATTTGATGTAGAAGGCGGCAAAAGGCTGTAGGAAAAGATACCCCCAATTGGAAGGGGCAATCACGCTAGAAAAGGGTTGCCCCTTCTTTCTTCACCGATAGTAGTGGACGGGCCATGCCCCGGATAGACAATGGTCTCATCCGGTAAGGTCATGAGCTTATTCTGGATGCTTTCCATTAGCTGGTCATAGCTGCAACCCGGAAAATCAGTCCTGCCAATGCCATAGTTAAAGAGGGCATCACCGGTGAAGACAATTTCGTGACCATAGAGGCTGATGCCACCGGGGCTATGTCCCGGTGTATATAAAACAGTAAAATGCAAACCGTCTATACCAATCGTATCACCATCTTTTAATAGCCTATCTGGCTTGGGCAGTTGACTGAAAGAGCCTCCCGTCATAGATGAGAGCATTCGGGAAAATACTCCTAGGCCTGCCTCTGCTTCAGCTTCGTGAAGGGTGAACTTAGCTCCTGTACCCTCTTTAACCGGCGTAAGCGCGCCAACATGGTCAAAGTGCATATGAGTGACTACAATCAGAGAAATCGTCAGCCCCAAATTGTTCACAGTTTTTAAAATCAGCTTGGCTTCGGCACCCGGGTCAATAATTATTCCCAGTTTACTCGACTCCGAGCCTACGATATAGCAATTGCTGGCAAAAGGTCCGACGGTAAGAAGCTTCAGAATCATTGCAGAAGACAAATAGCAGGAATCATGTTTACCGTTGGGAGAGGCTTACGTTGGCCTTATCTCCTCGCGCATAAACTTAATATACGAGCCAGCAAAGCACAGAGCGGTCAACGCTATCAGACTGGTTAGCTGAGGCCAGATGATCAGCAGACTCTGACCTAAGGGCAAAGGTGTTGGTATCATCCCCCCCGCATGGATGCTTATCAACATCAACGTTGGGCTAGGGTTCCCTAGTTCAGGCATCAGTAAAACCTGGACAGTTTCCCCATAGAGGGTGTTGGGTGAGATGCGGCTGATAGTGCGGTAGATTTCGTCGTTCTTGGCTATCAGCTCTAAACTTGAGTTTTGGTCAATAGGAACAACAGCACCAGCAATAACTCCGGCAATCATAGACATGAATAGGAAAAGAAATATCCATAAAGCTATCGAGGCTAAAGCTGAGGTTGCTATCCTATTGAAGAAAACTGAAAAAAGGACAGCCAAGGACATCCAGAAAGCGCCATAGATTATGCTCACAATGATGAAAGCAAAAAGTCTGAGTATCTCCTCGGCAGTCGGAGGTACACCAATCATGCGTAATCCCATACCGGCGACAAGGGCCACTATGCTTGCGACTAATATCGATAAGGTGACCAGCCCGGCTAGGAATTTCCCGTTGATTACCGAATCTCGATACAGAGGCTGCGATAGTATCCGACTAAGGTTACCACTTGTTCGCTCACTGTTTATAGCATCAAAACCGAGAGCTATGCCGACTATAGGTATGAAAAGCAAAAGAAAGAATGGGAAAGAAAAAGGTATAGTTTCGCCGGAGACGATAAAAAGCCTTAGGAAGATGAATTGGGTGGTTTCGATTACCCCGCTTCTAATATTTTGCGCCGCCACATAGATAGTTGCTACTCCAGCCAGGTAAATCAGGAGAGATAAAATGATAAATCGCTTGCTGTTGAAGTGGTCAGCTAGTTCTTTCCAAAAAACTGCCATTAATCCAGACATGACTAGGACTCACGGAAATACTTCATATAGATGTCGTCCAGACCATACTCTTCAATCTTCATCTGAACCAGTAAGCTGTCACTACCAACAACCACCCTGGCTATTTGAGGCCTCAGGTCTTTGTCACAGCTAATAAGCAACAGGTCGCCAGAGCTTTCCACATTGGTCACACCTTTGACGTTCTTTATGGATTCTACAAGCTTGCTTGTAGGCTGCGATACCTGGACTTCTATTCTAAACTTGCCACCACCGATTGTCTCTCTACCGAGTTGGTCCACTGACCCTTTAGCTACGAGGCGCCCCTTTGATAGTATGCCAACCCGGGTGCAAATCTTCTGCACCTGATGTAGTTGATGTGAAGACAGAACAATGGTCACTTTCTGTTTAGCCATATTTGTGATGAGGGTAAGGACTTGTTCAATGCCCTCAGGGTCTATTCCGGCTGTGGGCTCGTCAAAGAAAGCCACTTTAGGGTCTTTAATCATGACATCGGCAATTCCCAGGCGCTGTTTCATACCATGGGAGAAAGTGCCAACCTTATGCTCAGCCACTTCGGACAGCCCAACCATATCCAGAAGTTCGCTAATTTTCCTTGACGTCACGTCCCGTGGCAAGTTATTTAATGCAGCAATATACTCCAAGTTCTCCTTGGCGGTTAAGTCTTCATAGAAACCAACTTTTTCTGGTAGGTATCCGGTAATACGCTTTACCTTGAGTGGCTCTCTAGTAGGGTCGAAGCCGCATATCCGGGAAGTGCCAGACGTTGGCTCACTAAGTCCAAGCAGCATGAGTATTGTAGTAGTCTTTCCAGCGCCGTTGGGACCAAGGAAACCAAAAACCTCGCCCTCGTCTACGCATAGGTTTAATTTGTCCACAGCGACAATTTTGCCGTAGGTTTTGACTAAGTCTTTGATTTCGATAACGCCTTGTTCGCCCATTCTGCCTTCACCGTCTGCCTAGGCGCATAAACATGACTGCTAAACCGGCAATAACCAGAATTACGATGCCGACACCTACCCAGCCCCAGATTGTGGGTGTCAGCACAGTCAACCTGATATCCAAGTTACCAAACGCATACTTGGATTCCGGTTCAGCCGATATGCTAACCATGTAATCGCCAGCTATGGTCTTTTCTGCCGGCTTTATGTTAACCTGAATTTCCCGTGTACCGCCCACTGGCAGAGAGTCTATCTTTTCAGGGTCAAACGTTACGCTCCAGCCGGAAGGTGTACCTGTTACCCTCGAGCTGAAATTAATTTTCTCAAGGTCTGCCGAGCCAGTATTTGTTATAGAGATGGTAAAGTAGTTATCTTCACCGGCAGTGGCACTGGTGTTTAATCGTCCGGTAGAAGGCTCTAACCCAAGGTCATACTTAGCAGTGACTATAGCTTTAAGCTCAATGCTATTCTTTATCGTGCCTGAACTGACTTCGACAGTTACTGGATACTCTCCAGGTTTTGGCACTAGCCAAGCATATGGTCTCACTGTAACTGAAATTGTGTCCGGGTATGTCTTTTGAGGGTCGAGACGAATAGCGCCAATTTCTGCCCCCTCTCCATAGCTTGATGTAATCGAATAATTGAAACCGGCAGGTACTTTAGCCCGAAGGTCAAAAACACGTGGTTCCGCACCGCCAATGTACCGCAACTCGATACTATAGGCGAAAGAGGTGCCAGCGTAGCTGCTCAGTACGGGATACTGGCAAGTGAGTGTTATCTCTTCAGTCTCTGGTGATTTTTGACTTGGTGATGGTGAGGATAGGTCAAGACGTGTATCTGGCATTGCCGAAGCAATTGGTGCAGTCACCAGCCCACCACATGCCATCAATAGCAAGGCAGCACAAGCTAAATAGTAAGTTACTCTAAATCTACTCATAAGCTTACAACCTCCCTTAAAATAGAAGCCCGTCCAGGGACAGGCATTCGCTCACATAAAAAACACATTCTACAACTACATCACTTTACCGAAAATGACCTCATCTGTCAAGTTTGCCGGGGTACACAGCGATATAGATTCAGAGGCAGCAAGATTATTAAGGGACTATTTACAGGGAAACATTGAGACCTGCGTATGGCTTGCCGGACTCATTTGCTATTGGCTCAAAGAAGGCGGTAAAGCCAAAAAATATGGCGCCACCCACATAAAAGGCAATAAAAAACTGGCGGCTACTACCCACCACCCATAGAAAATCTTTTTCAACTAAATTCTCTTGATTTGGGCTAATTCAATCTCCAGTATAAGCACACAAACCTTCTGATTTTATTACTTTCTAAGATAAGCACCAATGCCTATGGCGTCACGATTCTTGTATGAGTAGGTAGGGTCATTTGTTGCGCAGCCATTCCTGGTCAGGGTGCTGGTAAGCTGTGGTCACTAAGAAGACAGCGTGATGGTGGACTTACGTGGTCTAATAAGCTTATTGGCGGCGAATTTCTGCCTCAGTTTCGGCTTTTCTATCTTTCCAGTGGGGTTACGCGGCACTTTGTCGAACACAATGCGCCTGGGCCTGATGTGTTTGGCTAGATTCTGTTCACAAAAGACGATTACCTCGGCTTCGGTCAAGGTTTCGCCTGGTTTGGGGGCAATTATAGCTAAAAATATTTCGCCCAATATTTCATCTGGAATCCCGGTGACTGCAACATCATAGATTCTGGGATGACCGTGGAGAATCTCTTCTATTTCGGCAGGGTAGATATTCTCACCACCGGTAATGATTATGTCCTTCTTCCTATCAATAAGATAAATGAAGCCGCTTTTTGGTTTATGATGTAAAAGAGAATGGCTGCAAGGATTCTGTCTTCTTACTGAGGAGACAACTTGAATTAGTTTTTGCAGCTGAGGTAACAATAGGTAGAATTTCCGAGGTAATTTTTGAGCCATCGTCCGGAACAAGTACAAAATGGCTAGTGCATTGACAAATTAGTGACAGAGAATTAGTATCTATGTAACTTGTTGAGTGATATGAAGGAAAAAATGGCGAACAGGTTCATTATGCCAGTATTTTGGTCACTACTTGGTGCCTTCGTTTTAGTTTTTATTAGTTTCACTGTTATGAATCCACCAATTAGGACTTTGCTTAATGATTTGTACCCAGATGAGGTCGTTGGTGCTGCTGTTTCAATATTCTTTCAGTTTTCTGGGCTGCTCTTCTTCGCGTTAGGATTGACATTACTAATTCTGACAGTCAGAGCAAAACTAAATAAAATCTTCAAGAGGTTCCTATTACTAACAAGCTCTTCCGCAGTGGGGGTCTTCGTAAGTACTTTGCTTCACGGTATTGTATATGGTCTATTTATCCTTATCTTTGGTGCCGACTTTTGGGACAGGATAGGGATAGGTGACGAGCCATTCTTCTTTATCATGGCAATTTTTGTTTGCCCAGTTGGCTATTTAGTTGGGATAGTGGGCAGTATTGTTCTTGTGGTCAAAAGAAAGAGATACTGAACGACGGCTGTGTAAATCCTGGCGTTAGCAGCTATAAATTTAGCTACCATTCGCCAAACTCTGGTAAACAGAAATGGAGATAGGGGGATTCGAACCCCCGACCTCCGCGATGCGAACGCGGCGCTCTCCCTATTGAGCTATATCCCCTCAAAGAGCAATACTAGCAAAGGCTGCAAATTTGGTCAAGTTCAAAAGGTCCTACTTCGCTTCTAAATTCAGCTTGTAAAACTCCTCGCTCTCTGGTAAAACCAAATAGAATCCGGAGGTATAATCAATGTCGATTTTCCCACTTTCAATCTGGCAATCGAGTAAATGTCCCCCAGCTTTCCTGTCACTGGTGATAAAGTGGAAATGATAACCAGGCACGTTTATTCCTTCCACATAAGCCGGGCACCAAAACCCCACTAGAGTGCCGGTCACATCATGAAATTCAAATGTAGTCTGTCCCTTCAATGCTTCAGCAAGGGGTGGATACGGTTTACTTTGTGCGGCTACACTTCTTGTCTTGATATACTTGAAATCTCCTTCCACTTTGATTGCGTAAAAGATATTTTCGGTCGGCAACATGCTATCCAAATACTGGCTTAATTGTTCATGGTCCAATACCTTATCTAACGAAAAAGCTTTATCCGGCTCCAAGAAAGTCACAACCGCAAACGGCGTCTTTGTCGAATCCTCAACAGTGTAGGCTTTGCCATCTGCCTTTATTTGATAAAACTCACTTGCCACTGCAACCATCTCACCATCAAGGCCATTGAACGTACCTATTCCGAAATTACCATGCCTCTTCAAGTCTTTAAACGTTGCATCTCCTTCATAGATACCTTTGGAGAGGACACTAACCATTGAAGTTTGAAACAGGACGTCTTTATCTTCTGGTAAACTTAAACAGCCTGACGTACCTATGGTTATAATTAAAAGGGTTACCGCTAGCAGAAGATAGACTTTCTTCATGATTTCCTCCATTATTTCGTTCTCCCGCTACCTATGCCGATACCTTTTGCTGCTTTTCATTGACAATTTTAGTTAGTATTAGCTAGACTTACAAGCTGCTGGTCAAAAGGCATGCGAAGGCACAGTATTATGCAAGCTATGAAGATAATGAAACAATTTATGGAGCCACAGTCGGTGGCCCTGATTGGAGTTTCGCGTTATACCGGCGAAGGAGCCTTCAATATTCTCGAAAACCTGCTTAGCTACGGTTATCAAGGCAAAATCTACCCGATAAATCCTAACGTTAGTGAAATACTCGGTGTGAAAACCTATTCCAGTGTTACTGAGGTCACCGATGATGTTGATTTGGCGGTTGTAGTCACACCGCGCTCTTCAGTTCCACGACTAGTTAAAGAATGCACCGACAGCAATATCAAAGCTATAGCAATAGTCGCTCAAGGCTTTTCTGATGCCAGCGACGAAGAGGGAAAACAGCTACAAAAGGAAATAGACAATATCGCCAAAGCTGGTCAAGCTAGAATATTAGGCCCTAATACCTTTGGTACGGCTAATGCTTTCATTAATTTCAGCTCTTCGTTCGTAAAAATAAGAATGAAGAAACACCCCGTTGGTGTTATTTGCCAAACTGGCGTTTTCTTTGTTGGCTTCCCAGAGATGGCGTTTATCGGCAAGGGCATTGACTTGGGCAATGCCTGTGATGTCAGTTTCTCCGAGGGGCTGGAATATTTCGAGAATGACTCGGAAACGAGGGTGGTTGCCCTGCACATCGAAGGCATGCAGGACACAAAAGCTTTTGCCAACATATCTAGAGACATTGCCCGAAAGAAACCTATACTTGCCATAAAAATAGGACAAAGCGAACAAGCGGCTAAGGCATCTCAGTCCCACACCGGGTCTCTGACAGGTAGAAAAGAGGCGTGGCAAGCAGCTTTCAAGCAGGCTGGGGTAATTCAAGTAAGCGATTTAGAAGAACTCATTGACTTAGCTAGGACGTTCTCCGTATTGCCGCTGATGAAAAAATCAAAAATCGGGGTTATCACAATTAGCGGTGGATTGGGTGTTATGGCTATAGATGCCTGCCAAAACTTTGACATAGGGATAGACATACTGTCTCCCAAGACTCAGAAGCTGCTTGATACGATGGCGCCTTCCTGGCTTAAGGTTAGTAATCCGGTAGATATTTGGCCAATAATGATGACATCGCAGCCAGTTATGAAGCCGATGATTGATGGATTAGAGGCTCTTCTAGCTGACTACGAGTTGGGGGCTGTCTTGTTTGTTGGCGCTGCTTTTGATGAAAAATGGGGAATTGGCCTTTGTCAACTTTTGAGTGAACTGGCGGCAGCGCATCAGGATAAGCCTTTGATATGTTGTATCTATGGACCTTATGCCGAACGGGCTATAAAGGAAATGCAAGATACCTGTAACGTGGTAGGTTTTCCTACCCCAGAAAGAGCTATAAAGGTCCTAGCTCGACTAAACGAATATTCACGATTACGAAGCGGGCTCTAGAATTACCCTAGCATCAACCGCTACAGCCCTATTTTTGTAAGCAAAAACTGGATTAAGGTCAAGCTCCTTTATCTCCGGATTCTTATCAACGAAATCAGAGACCTTTAATATTAAGTCTTCCAGAAATGGAATGTCAGCTGGCTCCTGACCCCTGTAACCCTCAAGCAGAGGATAACCCTTTATCTCCTTTATCATCTCCCGAGCATCTCTTTTGGCTAGCGGGACTATTCGGAAGGAAACGTCTTTCAGTACCTCAACCAGTATCCCCCCCAAACCAAACATCAATACCGGCCCGAATTGCGCATCTTTGGTCATGCCGATGATTACTTCTACTCCGGAGCGAGCCATTTTCTGCACGGATATCCCCTGAATTTTTGCCTTTGGGTAGTGTCGTTTGATGGCAGAGAGAATCTCGCTATAAGCTTTGCCTACCTGAGCAGCATTGGCCAAGCCTAATTTGACACCACCAGAATCGCTCTTATGAATAACATCAGGTGAGACTATCTTCAGCACCACCGGAAATCCCATCTCCTTACTCAGAGAAACCGC
>Ga0315280_10002735_pt1 | contig 28162 bp, 26 predicted proteins | sample YL17G06_40_MG_FD_203697 | JGI IMG/M metagenome (GOLD analysis project Ga0315280, IMG submission 203697) | Sediment microbial communities from Yellowstone Lake, YNP, Wyoming, USA - YL17G06_40 | ecosystem: Environmental > Aquatic > Freshwater > Lake > Sediment | place: USA: Wyoming | collected... | reverse complement strand
GCGTCAGGATAAACTGTAACGTCGGGATTGGCGTAAGGTGAACTCTCTTGCCATAAAGGTCTAGCCACAGAATCCTCAGATACAGAAGGCATAACTATCCAGTCGCCTCCATGCTTTGCACCGTCACTGAACATAGCGAAAGCCCAAATCTCCCTAGCAGCAGCGCCCAATGGAACATACTTTATGTCTAGGAACCATCCGTTCATCCACCAGTCAACGCCTATCTCTTCGTTGCAGAAAGGATCAACAGAAGTCCCAATTCTCTGATCGTAAGTGCCTGTGGGGGCCAAATCAGGATCTGCCGCACCTGAATACCCAGGATATTGTACTCCAAGTCCTATATGTGTGGCTTCGTTATAGCCGATCATTTCACCGTATTTTGAGAAACCTATGTCCATGCTCTCTTGAGCATACGGATACAACGTGTAAGTGTCACTGTGAAGCACTCCTTCAATCCAACAGTAGCTGTCCACATTTATGTACTGCGTAGAAACAGCAATTTGTCCAAAAATAGCAAACATAGCCAAGAACGTCGTTAAGATTAATGGTATCGCCAACAATTTATTCTTTGACATTTTCATTTTTTATTTCCTCTTTTTTACGAAACGCATGTAATGCGTAAACAATATGTTCAAAGGAAACCTTTAAAAGTTTTTCCATGTTCAAGTCTGAATTTAGAATAAAACTATAGAAGTAAACTCCATAAAAAATTTCTATCCACACCACTTTCCAGCAAAAGCAACAAAAATCACCTTGCACGTGCGCATGCGCGTGGGCATGACTATACAGTAAGTTTCAACTAGATCGTAGAGGTGCACGCATGAAAAGTTAGCAAACAATTAAAAAGTTAAAAAGTTAAAAAGTTTACAATGTGATTAACATTGAGGGATGTGAAAAGAAGAATGAACATAACCAAAAAAAATGCCATTATGGCTGCCTTAATGTGCACATTAGGAGTTTCTGCCTGTTTGAATGTATGGTACGCCTTTAACTTGATGGAACTTACCTCGCAAATTGCCGAGTTAGAATACCTAAAAAAACCTCTTGTTCACTTGATCAGCTACGAGTGGAAAGTCATACCCATAAGCTGGGAATTTGAGTATGTACAGATAAATTATACACTGTTCAACTCAGGTTACACAGATGCTAACTTTACGCTATCAATTGATCTTCTTGATAACCAAGAGTCGTTTATGTCTGAGGAATATCCGATCCATGTTAATGCAACAAGCAGACAAGTGTTTAGTGATGTAAGAATCTATTATGAACTATTGGTTAATCATCATCATGCGAACGGAATAAAGTTCTATTGCACATACTTCGAAGAAACCTCTGAAATTCAAAAATCATGAAGTTAGTGGGTATGGAGTGCGTCCCATGCGATTCGTTTCACCAAGAGGAAATATACGCACGCACACGTGACAGACATACGGCAACATGCGCGCACCTTGGCTGTTAGGGATTCTTGTCCGTACTATTCTTATATAGCCAAGGGGCTAACAATAGCCTATTTTCTTTGCCATTCTTTTCTACTGCAATGACCCCTCGACTAGCCAACCTCGATACTACTCTATAAGTTTTCACTTTTGACAGCCCCGTTACCCACCTTACATCCTTTTGTAATGCGGTTCCGCCCTCTTTCCAAAGTGCCATACAAACTTTCCTCTCATCTTCACGCAAGACTTTCATGACATCCTCAAATTGAGCTACAAATCCTTCTTCGGGGGGGTTGAGTTTCTGATCTTTTTCAAGCGCAATTTCAGGAAATATCATTAAGTAGGCTATTATCCCAATAGTGAGAAACATGAATGCAGCGCCATACATCACCAATATGGAGGCTTTCAAGAATGAAAATTCTTGAGCAAGGGGAAGAAGGGCTACCATTACAAACGTTAGGATAAGGTAAAGAACTGCAATGGCATTCCTTCGCCTCAACCAGAGAGCCCCCAATGTTAGTTAGAACCTCAAGGATAAAAGATTTTTTGATGTAAAAACAAGGTTTCATATTTTGCTACCAGCCGGTTACACTCAAAATATTTAACGAAAAAGGTAAGGTTGCATATTCTGTTACCAACTAGTTACACTTAAGGCATTTTTCCTAGTTTGGTTGTTTTTGTTAGTGTGCACATGGTGAATATATGCTAAAAGTCTACAGAATAACAAAACGTATATTTACTAGAATCTCTAGAAACCCAAGGCTTCTCAAATGTTATGATTGTGCAGAGAAGTTTAGTGTGGGCAGTTTAGTAGTTTCTATCACTTATAGCAACAGTTGCAAATTAAGATGCTCAAATTGTGCAGCAAGATATGGTATAGTGCCAAAAGAAGAGAGATCATCAAGTTTCATGGAACAAACGATTAAGACCGGAAGAGCCTTGGTCCTACAAGAAGGAAAGTTGAACATGGGATATCTCGAGTCAAGAACCCAAAAAATATAGAAGTATGAGATATCAAATAGAACATTCGCTTGGGCAGCACATCTTCTTTTCTAGCTTTAAGTACAGTCCAGTGGCACGACAAAGATATGCGCGCGCATATTCACTTGCACTCATTCAATCCCCATTCAAGTTTTTCTAGTTTGTTGGCTTTTCCACCTTCTAAATGCACGCAGTTGCCAAAGAAGTCCCTTGCATCTTCCAATATTGTTGACAGAAATGTGAGACTATGCATACAAAGATGATATCGATGAAACGTGTACATTCCGCAATTTTTAATTAACCAGCCAGCGGAAATAGGTATTGTCAAAAATGAAATGGAGACGATATCTTGAAAAGAATAATTGCGTTTCTGTCTTTAATGTTTCTTCTATCTTTTATTGTATCCTCTGTTAATGCTACTGAACCGAGACTTGTTTGGACTTTTTTTTGGGAAGGTCTGAATGTCGAAATTTATGCTCCTTATCAAGCCTATCCAAACCAGACAATGACTATAAGAGTAAGAGTTGAGGCAAGAGAAGACCTTCAAGATGTTACTGTACGTTTCAGAATTTACGGTTCCAAGTCCGAAGGCTATCTTGGATGGTTCTATTCTTTCTATGCCTTTTACAATGTAGACTTGTCCTCGGGTATTGTCGAAGACCAATATTTTAACGTGAACACCCCTGAGGATGTAGACCCTGGTTTGATATACAGTCAAACGTCCTGCACTTGGAAGGTTTGGCGCGAGTCTTTGTGGCAGGGTCAGTCTAACGATGGTGTATTTAGAGTCACTTACCTAAGAAACAAACCCTATGAAGACCTTCAGGTAGCATATAATCAATTAACTGCAGACTATAATTCACTACTAAGTAATTACAATCAACTGCTATCAGATCATAACTCTCTTCAAACCAGCTATAACAATTTGGAAAAAAACTATGGTGCCTTACAAGCAAATCATAGCGCTCTTCTAACGGACTATGACAAACTGCAAAGAGACTATAACAATCTACAAATAAGTTATGATTCTTTGAACTCTACTTACCATATCCTTCTCTCTAACCATTCATCTCTACAATCTAGTTTCAATGAACTAAAGTCAAAGTACGAATTTGGAGGCGAAATAGCTAGCACCCTTAACTTGATGTACGTCTTTATTGAAACGACAGTAATCTTTATCGCAACAACAATTTACTTCGCGCGTGCGCGTATTTACTCTGCGTTACGAAAACCAAAACCTAAATTTGAACAACAAACCTAGCTTTCCCTATTTCTTCTATGTCCCCTATGTTTTGCGCGCGCGTCTATGTTTTTGTATGCATCGTTGAAAAACGCACATACGATCTAATAAGAAGAATCAGAAAGGAATAACCTTGTACAGCCCGAAAAACTCTTAATAAAAGTAAGTACAAGTTTGATGTGATGTAACATGATGCACAAAATTCTGGCGCCCACAATTCTTCTTATACTCTTCGTTTTCTCATCTTTTATTACAAACGCTTCGAAACCTGAAACTATTATACCTCTAGCAGACACATACGTCGACGCTTTTTCAGTGGACTCTAACTACGGGGAAAGAGACTATTTAGAAGTTTCAGAATATGCAAATGGATTTTCTATTGTTGCGTTAATGTTTGACATTTCGAAAGTTTCATATAATTTTAACGCTACTTCTGAAATAAAGTTGCGGCTCTACTGTTTCAATTTTACTTCTCCACACATCGTTGGTGTGCACTGGTGTGCAAACAACACATGGAATGAAGAAAACCTAACTTTTGTTTCATTCGGCGGATTTTTCAGAACCAGCTCGGAAAGCGCTGTCGGAGTTACCTCTATAGACTTTTGGTATGAATGGAAGGTAACAAATATCGTTCGCAAAGCGATGGAAGAAAACTACGATAATATAACGTTGACTTTAGAGGTTGAAAATACACTTGGAGGAACGGCGCTCTCACGTTTCGCCTCAAAAGACCAAACAACTCAAGAAATGCGCGAATACAGCCCACAACTAGTCTTCACTTATCTCAAGCCTGAGGCAGACTCCCGGAACATAATCATCGAAGTGGCATTAGGATTGACGGCGACTGTAGTGATCACTTTTCTAGTTTACAAGTTCTCAAAGAGACACACGCGAAAGAAGCTAAAGCGCGCGCCAAAAGTCTGGAAAAATAAAAGAGCGCACACTATTATGCATCTTCTATGCGAGTGTAGAAATAGGCAACCACTGTCTCGTCAACTGGAACCCGATCTTTGTAAACAAATGAATGTAAGTTGAGGGTGGTGTCAACCGTCAAGTCGTCAATCCAAAAAGACAAATTCTTCCCCACAGTTGAATAAACAAGCAAGTTGATATAATCAACTGAGTTGATTCTAAAGTCTGGTGTTTGAGAAGTATAATCTGTCAGGTTTGCTGCAAATCTTTTCCAACTTGTAGTCGCCGAACTACCTTCTGCTTCTATTCCTTAGAAAGTTCTGGAGCCTTCGTAACAGTCAACGAGGGTTATGGAGAACACAGCGGGCTCGTTACATTTCGCCCACACCAATTTAGGAGTATTTCATGGTGCGCAAGGTTTCATTTGATTTCAGATAGGTTTATTGAGTTTGGTGGAATTACATATATTCCATCACCGATATAGAGGGGCTTGACATAGTATGGAATTTCTTCAGTGTAAAAGTCAGGAGTTACTATAAGAATTGGATAGGATGTTAAGGTTTCGTTTGTCACGTGCAAATCATGGTAATATAAGGGTGGCGGTGGTCCAGTAGTGCTGCCTATTAGTTCATAATAGTAGGACATTAGATAGTACCTTTCTAGCTGCGAAAGGTACGGATCTGTGGTTGAGTTGACTCTTGGTTGTGATGGAAGCAGATGAAATAGATTTGAGAGTTCTCCGTAATAGGCGAAATGCTCACCTATTTCTACTCCTATGTAATTCCTATATAGAGTGATAAGCCCAAGATTAGGATAACCTCCGAAGACTACTATCGGCAAAGATAAATTGTGATCATCAAAGTATTCTCCAACATAAACTATTTTCTCATATTGAGAACGTGGTATAAAAGGAGTCAGAAAGCCCTCCATATTTTGAGTCACAGTAAATATCGATCCCGCCATTACGATATACAAGACAAGTCCTAGCAAGACATGATTCACATTAATCTGTGACAATTTACTCTTTTTTGCAGGAGATTGTGCCAATTTTAGATGCCAAGTCGAAAGGTGTGTCTTAAATCCAAAAATAGCCAAAGATAACAATAAAGGAATAGGCATAATATATAGTGAACGAAGACCCCATTCACGGGAGATAGGCCCAATCAAAATAACAACCAGTAAATTGACATAGGACCATGAGTATACAAGCGAGACAAGCACATTACTTCGTATTTTCGACTTGAAAACTAGGTAAGCCCCAAAGATCAAAAAACCTAGAAGCAGCCATGAACCGCCACCCCACCTAAGAACGTCATCGAGGGTCCACTTTTGTTGAAAGATAACAACTGTGCTAACATATCCTAAGAAATAGCTTGGAAGTACAGAAAATAGAAGGACAACCGGAGTTGCTATAGCGAAAATCAATTTCAGGAATTTTCGCCAATTTCTACTCAATAGTCCATGTAAGAACAAGGAAAAAGCCAAGATAAAATAGGTTTCGAAATGCGTACTAGCAATAATAAAAAGAATTACGATGAAACATACATATTTTCTATTCAAAAAGGACTTTGAGTGTTCAAGATCAGGAACAAGTAAAAATGCTGCAAAAGCAAGGGCTAATGCCATGAGATTTCTGTGCAGATCAGAAAAAACTCTTAGATTGTTTATAGAGAAAACAGTTAGAAAAGATGTTAAACCAGCGAGGTAAATATTCTCAGAAATTCGGAAAACTATTTTTGAATTCACATAAATCAATATAATATAAAAAACTATTGGCAATATCCTTTCAACGAGTATCATATCTGCACAGAAATACCCAAGAAACGCTGACAACTGTGTATAAAGATGTGGATAGCTCCATGCGATGATCATGTGCATTGGACCTTTGGCTAGAACATAATTTGCGGCCCATACGTATGCAGGCGAATCCCATCCCAACATTAGAGCTGTCCCAAAAATTTTGTACTTATAAGATTGAATCAGAACGATTAGAATCAGTAAGGCACTTGATATAAGTACACAAAAGTTCAAAAAATTACGCCTAAACATGCTGACTAAATGCGTAGTGTAAGAATGGTCGTTTTCATGTTCACGTCTATTCATGAGGTTATTACCTATTTTATTGTCTATTTTAAACTTGCCTTGCGGCTCCACTGGTTGGATGTCTTGCAAAGTCTCAAAACTGCATGCATGCATCGTTTCTTTGATGAGAATTTCCATATTTTCAGAAACAGATTCTACTTCTAAATGTTCTGTGATTGTGAGCTTCATTTGGATTCAATCATAACTCGAAATATGAAACTTCTGTCTGATCTAAATGCAAGTTGGTAGCACGAAGAAGTTAACAATAGACTGCCATCAAAAGTGAAAAAAGGGCTACGCGTCGGTTTTGATCCAATAAAGATATAGTTTACTTTGAATTGGCGCAAAAGATCCAATGTTTCATTCCCATCGGGGTTAAGATAAATCATTTCCTTCAATTCCTTGTATCTAGAATCATATTGCAAAAGCGTAAAAGGGTAGACCACGGTTCTATCACAAAAAGAAGAAATATATTGTCCTGCATCACTCGTCTCTACAAGAAACCTATCCTCAATCGTAGTATTCTTCTTTATCCATTCAAAACACTCTAGATCATTCATAGAAATCGCTACGCGACTTTCTCCGATCGATTCCGTCAATTGGTTTGCTTTGATATCTGTATAGGCAAGGCTTATTGAAAGTAATAGGAACACTGCGATTACGATATATATTAGGCGGCTAATGTGAGTTCTAGAATTATTGGTTGCATGAATATATTCAATGATATTAAATACAAATTGGAATAAGAGACCTGCAAGCATACACAACGGAAGAAGAAAATAAGTAAAAATCCTTGATGGAACAAACAAATCCCATAAAGGAAATTTGAAGAAAAACACTCCCTGTGGGTTATTGACCCCAAACACAACTAGAATGAAGAACCACGAAAAAACAGTACAATATGAAAATAATATCGTTTTGAGTCTAAAGTTCTTGTTTTGAAAGTAAATACCTAGCAGAATAACGAAAAGAGATACACTCAACATCACTACTATTGCCATAGAAATCCCGTGATTAAGAGAAACTCGAGGAACAAAGTTCTCCACAAGAAACCAGTCGGCGCCATACGTATAGGCATCGGTTTGTATATTTGGAGCCATTAAATCCGTGGGGACTAACCCGAGCGTTAGTTTAATTGAAGGTAGAATTAAAGGAAGTAGCAAAATAAGACAAAAAAAACTTGAAATTAAGAGTGGGAAAACTACTGATTTCAAACGAGCTTTTATCATCTGTACATTGACTGGCTTCGACAAAATCTTCTTAAGAACTGATGGAGCCAAGAAGACCAAACCCATTAAAGCAAGTCCAGTGTTTGTAACAAAAGCCCCAGCAAATGCTATGCCAGCAACACAACGAAAGAAATTATTAAAACTAGCAGCATCAAAATAAATCAGAGCCAAGAAAGTAGAAGTAAGGTACAATGCCAGCAGAAGTGTAATCCCCCCCCACAATGAAATCAAAGAGATTTCCCCGTCTAGAAACAAAACAGATAAAGCAGAGACCAAAGATGCAACCTTACTTTTGGTCAAAGCATACGCCAATGAATAAAAACCCAAACCAACTAAACCGTATACAAAGCATACAAAGACCGTAAGAACCTTCATTGACGACTGACCAATTAGAGCAGAAAAGAAAGATACGATCACGTGAAAACCTGGAGGATATGCTGCAATTTGATGCACAAAAGGTTCGAGAGTCTCAGTAAAACCTTTGTTTAGACAAACCAATTCAACAAGCATCGAATGAAATTTTACATCGTCACCGGGGAAAATCACTCCATTTAAACCAAGAGTCAATAACCTAAGCACTGAACCTAATATTAAAACAATGATTACTGGGAGTATCTTTGCTTGAGTTTGATTCCACCTGAAATCGTATGATTCTTTATTTCTGACAATCACAAGGAAAAAACACACAGAAATTATTATCGTAACAAGAAAGACAAAAAGTTGATTAAGAATGCCAAACAAGGAAGCCACACTACTGAGAACGAGTATCAACGAGATACCAAGAACTATTTTGATGTTCATTCTAATTAAAAAAGGGATTTCCCTGTAGAATTTGCCAATTCTGAATACTTTTCCCAAAAAATATTCGACAAAATGCCCAAAAATAAAGACGACAACCAGAAAAAGCAGTATATCAATGATTATGGTGCAAGCATCAATGAAAAAGTACCCAACCCCCATTCCCACCATCCATACTCACCTAGGGTCAATAGTGAAATTAGGTCCCTATAAATGGATTTGCGTCTCACAAAATAACCGTGAATAACTTCATATGAATTTTACCTCTTTATACAATTCCAATATCTATCTACTTTGTCTCTCTCTCTCATGAAAAGACTTTTCGAACGCGCTTTAGACGTACGCAGAAGCAACATACCGAAAAAATTCACACAGCAATGAACTATTTCCTTGCGATAACGAGCAAGCGCGGATAATTAATGTTTCTGAACAGGGGAATAATTCTTAAAAATTTGCCAAACAATGATTCTTTCTGTCCTTTCAAAGGAATAAAAGGAATTTTCCGTATCTCTTGAACTTGCAAATTTGCGAATCTAAATAAATTTTGTAAATGAAGATCTGTAAATAGAAAATAATGAGAATCTTTCACTCTTGAACCCTTATACTTACCATGTTTCCCAAATCGTATCACAGGAAAAGTATGGACTCCATACATATAGAATCCCCAAAAACCAGCATTATCGGTTATTAATACGATTCTACCATTTCTCTTGCAAACCCGCCCTTGCTCTTTCAAAGCAATACCTGGATTAGGTAGATGTTCCAATAGACATTGACTAAAAACCAAATCGAAAACATCAGACTTAAAAGGTAGAAACTCTGCGTCGCCAACTACATTCGTAGTCTTCTTTTTTTCAATATCCAATCGAATATCACCATACAACATTTCACCTGCGCCTGCATTCAAAATCAATACAATCTACCTACGGTAATACTCTACTTTTGTATAGGCACTACTTTTAGTTTATAGTCGCTTAAAATCTTAACTAAACTGAAGAATCCACTATGACTTGAAATTAAGTCATTCATTCTTTTCATATACCGCTCTCCTGTACAACCTAAAATAATGATGTATTTTGTCCTTCCACGAAAAAGTCTCTTTCGCTCGTCTTAGACCCGCTTTCGCCAACTTTTGTAACAACACCTCATCATAAAATGACTCCATGATTTTCTCTGCTAAATCATGGTGATCCCCTTGATTGAACAGAATCCCTGCATTTTGGATTATTTCGGGACAAGCCCCTACTTTGGATGCAATTATTGGTAAACCTGAAGCCATTGCTTCCAATAAAACCATTCCAAAGGCTTCACTAACAGAAGCAAAAACAAACAGGTCTGCTGCACTGTACCATAGCCTTAACTTCAAACCGTCCATTTGACCTAACAGTTTTACATGGTCCGAAAGATTCAGTTTAACAATTTCATTTTCGACCTCTTGATAAAGCTCTCCAGCACCAATCATTGCGAGATACACATTCGCGTTCTTCTTAAGGACCTCATGAATCGACCTCACTACAGTCAATGGATCTTTAACAGGATGCATCTTACCAACGAATAATACCATGAAATCAGTTTCTTTATACCCAAGCCTTCTCTTACTTTCTGCCTTATTCTTAGGTTTAAATTTATCAGCTTCTATGCCGTGATAGATTACTTCAGAATCTATGCCATATTGTTTCTTTAACATTTCTTTGACATAATTAGACACCGCCACAACAACAGACGACTGAGACGCAACAAAACGTAATAAGCAATGTTCGACAGTGTAAGCAATTCTGTACAGTAGCGAAGGTTCCAACCATGGTTGAGGAATCCCATGTGAAGTATAGATAAAAGGAATTTTGAGCACATATTTCTTAAAAATGGCCAAAGGTCCAAACCATGCAAAATTTATGTGAACGACATCGGGATGATCATGAACAAGAAAGATAACAAGTGTTCGCAAATTCGGGAGAAAAAAAGAATTAGTAAAGTAATAAAAATGCATATATTCAGAAGACACGAGACGCCTTGCTTCTTTAGATTGTGTGAGAAAGAAAATGTTGACATCGCAGCCCTTACGAACTAATCCTCTAGCCCACGACATCGTTATTGTAAACAACCCTCCCTTAGAGTTGCTGAGCATCGTTACTCTCATGAACATCAATTCTCTTTTAAATGCACGTATTTCCTTCATATAGCATTCACATATATCTATTTGTAGAGAAACCACTCCCAGAAGTTCGCCTTTGAAACTTCACGTTGTAAGTCAACATCAACTCTTGTGTTAGCTAGCACATCAGCTTTCCCGCTATCGCGCCTAGTATTGCAGTCAAAAAGCCAACTCCGTAAGCAAAATGTTGAATAATGCATGCATGCGGTTAATGCGCATACCCTTCAATGAAGTTAATGTACGCCCTCAATCCTTCCCCTACATCCATAGGTTTTACTCCCAATATCCTATTTAACAGGGTAGTATCGGCTTGAGTTCTCTCTAAGTATTCAGCGGGTTTTTCAACATATTCTGGCTTAATGTCCTTCCCTAGAAGACCGTTTATCAACGCTACAACATTATTAAATGTACAAGTTCTTCCGCTTCCGACGTTTAGAATCGGCAGAGTCTTAGTTTCTGCAGACTTAATGATGACCGTCACAATATCATCGATGTATACAAAATCTCTACTTTGATTTCCATCGCCATATATTACCGGTTTCTCGCCTTTCATTATAGCCTTCAGAAAAATCGTTACTGGACTTGCAATCTCACCCTTGTGGTCTTCTCCTGGACCGTAGCCGGCAAAGATTCGAAGACCCGTGTTGTCAACTTTGCTTTGATACAATTTTGCAATTTGCTCGCATACAAGCTTCGATACTCCATAGAGATTGACCGGATCGTTGCCCGAACTCTCTGATTGAGGAGGCGGAATTTTCCCATAGACGCTCCCTGACGAGGGATACACTACTTTTTCCACATGCTTTTGTTTTGCGAGTTCCATTATGTTCAAGAAGCCTATTGTAGTATCTTCAAATCTTTTCAAGGGATTTTTGTTGAATAGGATAACAGAAGATGGTGCACCAAAATGGAAGATAGCGTCTATTTTACCGCGGATTCTGCTGCTCAAGTCTCTGTTGCAAACGTCAATTTCAAGTAATTCGCCCTTGAATTCCTTTAGATTATCTTTTGTACCGATGGAGAAATCATCCACAGCGATAACTTCAGCATCGAGGTCCACAAGTTTTTTAATAAGATGGCTGCCAATGAAACCCGCAGCTCCTGTTACCAAAATTCGATTACCCTTAAACTTCATGGCTATCACATCGTAGAGAGTTTGCAGGTTCGAGTTTTAAGATTATTTGTTCTATGACTTGGTAAAAGAGACTGTTATTGTATCCAGTCTCAGAATTTGCCGCGCGCGCTAAGGATCCTCCGGGAACCCATTTGTAATCGAAGGTTTTTCCGCATTTGGGGCATTTTAGCCTTGAAGTATAGTGAGGCACAAATCGAGGAGCCTGAAGATAGAATATTGCTATAATTACGACAACGGCGACAGGAACGGCAATGATCAAAGGATTAACCATAAATGGTTCACGAGAGTCCTTGGGTTTTGTGCCCCCGTTTCTTTTGTTACGGATGTAGCAGAGCATTGTTCGAAGCTTAAAGTTTTGTGACTGTCGTTCCGACCCACTTGATTCTGCGATGTACACTGAGGTAGCTGTGTTGCGGCGAACTTTGGTGGATCCCGCCTGCTCTGTGGTCTGTTTCGTCTGCTGAGCGTTCTGAACTTGTTATCGCGTTATTTGAGAGGAAAAATCTTTTATGTTCTTTGCAATGATACAAGGGACTAATATCCGTGTAGCCAGAAGCTGAGCACCCGAAAATGAAGATACTTACTATCGTTTCGGCTCTAGATCTGAATGAGGCACCTGCGGGAACCATGGTATGGTGGCAGCTTTTGAAAGCTCTTAATGAGGTAGGCGTGAACGTAATAACGGTCCCTTTCATTGGAGACTCTGTTGACACTCCTTGGTGGCGTTGTTACGAGAATCCCACTAAAGTGGTTTCGAAGAGCCTATATTTCATAGCAAGGAAATTGTCCTCAATAGATTTTGTAAAGAATTCTTACGGTAGAAGTGGAAGTTTCGCTCTTAAAGCTGCGAGAAAGGCGTTTTTGCCCCGTTGGTTCAATTTGATCGATAATGTTATGGCAAAGGAGAAAAATCGTATCGACGCTGTCATGTTTTGCAGTGTACCTATTAATCTTTTGGAATCGCTACCAACTTACATTGAACGTAGATGGAGCATTCCAAGTGTTTATTATGAGATAGATATGCCAGACATCTTACCGTCATTTGGTGGGTTTCATTTTAGCTATTATGTGGGAGCGGATCTCTCAGAATATTCCCTCTTCTTGTCAAATTCGGCAGGAGTTCAAAGAGAAATTGCTGAATTGGGTGCAGCAAGAACGGATACCCTCCTCTTTGCCGCAGACCCTGAAATATACCATCCAATTCAAATAGAAGAGAATACTGACATTTTCTTCAGTGGCATAGGGGCAAAATTCCGCAAGGAATGGATTCAGAAAATGCTGATAAATCCAGCACTCGAGGATGAACGGATAAGATTTTCTGTTAGTGGAAAGCGTTTCAATATAGCCAATGAGAGAATTCGATTTTTAGGGTTTCTTCCATTCAACGAGTGGAAAACTCAATGTTGTGCAAGTTGGATCAATTTGAACATATCTAGAAAGCCTCATGCAGAGACTATGCTTTCTTCGACATTGCGCATATTTGAGTTATGCTCACTAGGTGCATGCGTTGTTTCAAATAGACATTTAGGATTGGAGAGTTGGTTCGATCCTGGAAAGGAGATATTTGTTCTGAATGCTGACGATGATCCCCTAGAATTATACCATTCTCTGTTGGATCAGCCAGAGATGATCAAAAAGGTCGGACGCGCTGCCCGAAGTCGTATCCTTGCAGAACATACTTACCGCCACCGGGCTCAGAAATTGTTAAGCTTATTGGAAAAGACTATACAATGAAGGTAGCCTTTTTCGAATATCTAGGCAGAAACCAAATAGTTGCTAAGTTCATGAAAGGACCCTCTGCACGATTTGCCAACATATTTACCGTGCTTTCAAAGCACGCGCGAATTATGGGGTAAACGCAAGAGTCTTGTACACGAGTGTAAAACAGAACGTCATCTACGATACGTTTGATCTTTTGGTTGTCCTGTTGGTCTCCACTGCTAGACTTGTTATCGGCTCGCTTAGGGACGCTGACTGCATATATACTTGCTCTGGGCGATCATGGTTAGCAGGTTTCATCGTGAAATTACTTCGTCCATCAATCATCTGGATGGCAGATGTAAATGACACAGGAGAGAATGAAGTCGTGACTGACATGCTTAATCATGTTATTTTCTAAAAAGTAGGTACCATACCACTAATATATGACTTTGCACACACGCCTACTACGCGCCTCAAAAATCTCCGCACACGAGCAAATTAAAGGCGAACGCCTTCGCGTATCACGTGACTGAAAATTGAAGCAACTATAGAAATCCCCTGCTTTAGAGGGTCATGCTTCGAAGCCTTAGGATAATCTTTATAATCACAATCCACAGGGACCTCAACTATTCTTAATCCAGCGTGATGCGCCTTGAAGAAGACCTCTACACTTGAACCCCACCCGATTTCAGTTATATTCAGCTCTTCAAGAGCCCTACGATTGAACGCTCGAAAACCGCTTTGAGCGTCACTTATCGGATAACCTGAAAAAATTCCCGTCAATAAAGTAATAACAAGTATACCTATTCTCCTATAAAGTGGAACATCCATCCTCGCACCATTCACAAAACGAGAACCTATGACAATATCAGCTCTTCCTTCCAAAATGGGTTTGATCAACTCAGGAATTTCATCTGGATCATGTTGCCCATCTCCATCAAAAACCACCAAAACATCAGCACCTAATTCCCTCGCTTTTCTTAGCAGGGTTTGCATTGTCGCTCCGTAACCCATATTCTTTTCATGCTCCAAAACATCAGCACCATTTTCTCTCGCTATCACCCGCGTCATATCCTTGGACCCGTCATCACAAACTAGCACCTTGCCAACATGGCAACCAGCTTTCAAAACCATTTGTGCTATCGTCCTCTCTTCATTGTAAGCGGGAATACCAGCAATAATCGAGGGATTGTATAGAGCTTGTCTTGCGACTTCGCGTGTCAGCTCCCTATTTTCCGCATCGACTTTTTCCAACATTTGCGCCAAACCGACCTTTTGGTCAAGATGTACCTTATGAGATTTATGCATTTTACGTACATATTCCTCGTAACTGTAATCTTTCTCATGAGTAGACATACACACCAATGGCGGCTATGTCGACTTTATTAACATAAAAGATTTTCGATACAAAAAGATTAAAACATATTTACTGCAACCATAGTGTGGGCAGGTATCATTTGCAAAATAGCTTGCTCATCTAAAACACATTGGATTTACATGATCTTGCTTGCAATAACAACGGAAAAATCTGTAAAACGAAGTGGTTTAATTACTTTTTTCGTGCGCGCGCATATTTTCGCGTCTAGGGTTTTGTATTAACGGAGCTGCTGATCCTACAACAACTACGGGGGCTCCTATTACTAGAGAGAAAACTCCAACCCAAAATAGACTCCGGTATGAATATAAATATGCGTCCACATACGTTTGATGATACAATTTCGCAGTGGAATGAGCACTTGAATAGGTGGCGTTAAACAATTCAAACGTGTAGTACCCTAGATCAATTATCTGAAAGTACGCATCACTAAGCTTCAACTCATTCGATTGATCAGTAGTCGCTAAATTAAGTACAACTATTTGATTCCTATTGCTATCTGAAATTGCGTAAAAACCATCAGTATAGTTATGAACCCACACAAGGACTCCCAGATAGTAGTCTCCAACTGAAAGGTTCACCGTAAAAGACGACACAGAAGCCCCCGCTCTCTGGCACACCAAAGCCCAATCTTGTCGTTTTTGAGTCTCCACATGATTAGACAGCGCAATCCCAACAAACCCAAAGGTTATCAGAGCTGCTCCCAAACCAATCATTAGCATGCGATACATATTTCTCAAACCTTACCACCCTGATGGTATGCATGTGTTAGCTCCGTTTTTAAGATTTTCTTAATTCATACACGGTTACTTTGCGCGCGCTATAATTCCTGTTTTCACTGTTTTGGTCCATTTTCTAGGTCTTCTTAAAACTATTTGAAGCAATGCATAAAGTGCAATGAAATTTCCTACGAGCCAATACGCAAAAACAAAGGGTAACCATAGCAAGTTTGTCATTTTGCCAGGTTTGGTTGTATAGATTAAGGCTATCCCAATCATCAGCAGTGAAGTTATCGTGAGAATCAAGAGAACTTGCCCCAAAATAGACAAAACATAATCGAGCTGAATGGACAGAAAGGACGTAAATAAAGCCATAAAGTAACCTAAAAGTCCCACAATCTGAATGAAAGGCGTAAATAAAGTAACTTCCGTGTCCAGACTCTTCTTATTAACGTTAGTAATCAATTTTCCATACTTCAAAGCAGTCTCCATATGCCCTCTCAGCCACCTTGCCCTTTGCTTTGCGAGAGCACCAAGTTTTGCAGGCGATTCTTGCCATGACAGTATTTCGGGCACATACCTTATCGAATAGCCCTCTTTTGTTAATCTAACCGATATTTCGATGTCTTCTGACAGAGAATTCTCATCCCATCCACCTACCCTCTCGACAACATCTCTTCTTAGAAAACAGCAACTACCCATTAGGTAAACAAACAAATTAAGGGTATCTCTTCCCAAAAGCTGGGTCCTAAGGGCAACAGCTTCTTCGTATGAAATGAAACGTGTCAACATGTTCTCATTCGCATTTATAGAGGATATACCTCCTTGCACTGCGACAGTCGAAGAATCCTTAAAACATTCCACAGCCCTTAACAAAACGTCTGAGTTTGGAACACAGTCCGCATCAAATAAGGCAAGAATCTCTCCCCTAGCCTTCTTTAAGGCATAATTTAAGGCTGAAGGCTTTCCATTTGATATTTCTCGATGAAACAGTTTTATATGGCTTGAATGCTGATCCACATATTTTTGGCATACTTCAAGGGTTCTATCTTTAGATCCATCTTCAACGATAATTATCTCACTTCTTTCTTTAGGATAGTCTAATCTTAACAACGCATCTAGTAGTCGACCAATAACTCTTTCTTCGTCTTTCACAGGAACTATTACGGAGACTAGAGGTAAATTCGCTTCACTTGAGAACTCAGCTTTTTCTTCACTTTCCTTTCGTAGTTTTCGCAATAATTGTTTGAGACCTACAGCTAAAATGGGTATATTATACAATGTCCAGCCGTACAAAACACAAAACACGAAAAGTGAGACCAAGCTTAAGGGACCCATCTAGAAAATGCAAGCCCCCTCAGCTAGAGCTAAGTAGTTCTGGGAAATCAATGAAACCGCCTTGAACGTCTATATGCTGATATGTTTTTAAATAAATTTTTCCACTTCAATCGAGCCACACACGACACGAGCATGTGCAAGTTCAAACGCGCGCAAGGAAAAAGGAAAACCTTGGACCGTGGAAGAAGAAAACAGCTTAAGAAACCTATTGAGGCTGGCGAATCATTGTACGTTGTCACTGCAAGGCTTGGTGTCAGCAGGCAATAATCAAAAAAGCTGTGCGTCTTAGGTTAGAAGTTGTTGTTACAGAATCTAGGAGGTCAACAACAACTACTGAAGTCAAGTTACCAGAAGAGTTGCCAAGTGTTGAAGAGGCTTTGAGAATGCTTGCGGGCGCATTAGAAAGGTCTTGCCAACCTGGACTTGACAAAGTTGAAGTTCAAAGGCATCATGTTATGGCAGCAATAGCGCGCGCCGCGCATGAAGTTGTTTGCCAATTTTGCAAAAGCGGGCTAGCGTGCTTCTTTCATCACGAGATTAATTATCTTCATTGCAGCGTCGCCATTACCATAAGGAGAAAACTGTGAAAAACTAAACTTTCCCATCAAAGCTCTCTTCATGTTCCCCAAGATACCTTTCTTCTCCACCCCTACTACTCTTGCGAATCCAGATTCAACAGCTTCAGGTCTTTCGGTAGACAATCTGGTTACTAAAACTGGTTTGCGCAAAGGTGAAGCAGTAGCTTCCTCTTGTATCCCTCCAGAATCGGTTATTATCATTCTACACTCTTTCATGAGCAGTAGAAAGTCAAAGTAGCCCAGTGGTGGCAAAATCTGCACATTTTTTGATGAAATCAACTCCTCCCACATTCCATGTTGTCTCAACCGTTTTTGTGTCCGAGGGTGAACAGGGAAAACGATTGGTATTGGCGCCTCAATAAAGGCTTCAACCAAGTTTTGCAGCACTGCTGAATCATCTACATTTTCGGCTCTATGTGCTGTTGCAAGCGCAAATTCATCAAATCTTATCTTTTCCAAGATTCTCGATTTTTTCTCTGCTAGTGGCAAATGTTGAATAACGGCGTCGATGACCGTGTTTCCTATTACGAATATTTTGCCCCAAACGTTTTCCTTTTCAAGGTTCTTTCGCGCATTTTCCGTAGGTGCAAACAAATATGTGGATACGTGGTCCACTAAGCGTCTGTTGTGCTCTTCGGGCATGCGTAAATCAAAGCTTCTGAGACCTGCTTCCACATGCCCGACTGGAACATTCAGTTTCAATGCCGCTAAAGCACTTGCTAAAACTCCGTTTGTATCTCCTTCAACAAGCATGAGTCTAGGTTTGACTTTGTTAACAACTTTTCCCACGACTGCCATTATTCTGCTTGTCTGAAGGCTTGGCGAAGAAACTTTTACCTCGAAACCATAGTCTGGTTCGGGCAGTTCTAATTCTTCGATAAACTGTTGGGACATATTGTAATCATAATGTTGCCCACAGTGAACGAAAACAAAGGGAATGGACTTGGCTCGTAATGCCCTGACCACGGGTGCCATCTTAATTATTTCAGGTCTTGTGCCAACTATCAGCATTATTTCATCCATTAGTATGCACCGAATTTCTGCGAATTCTCTTTTATCTGATTCATTACATCTATTAAGCTTGCGAAGATAAGTCCCAAAAAAGGGGAGTCACAGTTTATCGTTTTTATTTTGGTAAATCATTATTAAGAGGGCAATGCAAGTTTGAGGCGATGCAACGTGAATCTCAAAATTTTAGCTTCTACATTTCTTATGACATTGCTTGTCTTCTCTCCTTCTATTGCAAGGGCTTCAACTCCACAGACAGTTATGGCTCTGGATGACACCTTTGTGATAGATCAAGACCCTAATTCTGCCTTTGGAGAAGAACCCTACTTGATAGTTGCAAACTCTGATGAAGGAGGGTTAGCCTTTGCTTTTATGATGTTCAATCTTTCAGAAGTCTCGTATGAATTTAATGCTTCTTCCGAGATAAGATTGCGCCTCCGCTGTCTAAATACTACCTCGCCACATGTCATTAGCGTTCACTGGTGTTTGAACAACACTTGGAATGGAAATAATCTGACTTTTGTTTCTAGTGTCAATTTTTCAGTAGCAACCCTAACGGAAAGCTTTGTTAATGTCTTTTCTAATGATGCTTGGTATGAGTGGACGGTCACCCAAACTGTTCACGCTGCGTTTGAAAATGGCTACAACAAGCTGACATTGGTTTTAAAAGTTGAAGGCACTCACACTGGCTTTGAGTACGCGGCTTTCTATTCAAAGGAAGCGTCGCCAGTGGGCAATGGTCCCCGACTAGTCTTCACTTACCTCACGCCGTCGAATTCTATGGATACAGCTATCAAGATATTATTTGCATCAAGTGTAGTTGGCGGAATTATTATTGTAGCTTATAGGTTTTCAAGGAAGAGGGAAAAATATCATAAAAAATCACGTTTTCAACACAGGTCCGTGAGGAGCACTGAATAATGATTGTAAAAATGTTTACTGTCGGGTTGCTAGGGACGAATTGTTATTTGGTTGGTTGTGAGGAAAAGAGAGAGGCAGTTGTGATTGATCCTGGTTTTGAGGGAATTAAGGAAGCAGAGAACATTATGAAAGTGGTTGATAAAGAAAAACTGCATGTCAAGTATATTGTCAATACGCATGGGCATTCAGATCATATATCTGGCAACGGAATCTTGAAGAAGATGACTGGGGCACCCATTCTAATTCATGAATACGACGCACCCATGCTGATTAGTAGCGAAAGAAATTTCTCTTATATGTATGGTGAGAAGGCAACATCTCCACCTGCTGATAGAATGCTTCATGAAGGAGACATCATTAATGTAGGAAATATTAGGTTGAAGGTTCTTCATACGCCGGGGCATAGTAAAGGTGGCATATCACTTCTATGTGACGATGTTGTTTTTACCGGTGATACCTTGTTTGCAGGCTCTATTGGACGGACAGATTTTCCAGGCGCATCTTATAGGGAAATTATGGATTCGATTAGAGTTAAGTTAGCTGTGTTGCCTGATCATTTGAAGATTTATCCTGGGCATGGTCCCACGTCAACTATTGGCGAAGAAAAGAGGAGCAATCCGTTCCTGCAGAAAGATTCGACTATTTCATTTGACGAAACAGATGAAACAGAACTATTTTAACGATAGAAACTTAATACCATCAGAGAGCATGTTGCAAAGAACATTCCTGCAAAACTTGGTTTCATGAAGAAAAACAAAATTATTTTTTATTCGACAAGTCAACAGAGTGGAGACACTCAAAAACATGATTACTCGTTACTATTAGGCTTCTTTCTCTCTGCTTTTTCCCTTTGTCTTAAATTTGAACTCGATTACGCAACATGATGGACAACAATTCTTAGTAAATTCAACCCATTTAGCTGACCACTTTAGGCATTCTACTAAAGCCTTTTCACCGCTTGTAGTTGTTTCATAGATAGTTTTGCCTTCTTCTGCAGTCTTTTCTTTAATGTAACCTTTTTCCGCCAGTTTAAACAACGTTTTGTAGATTGCTCCTGAATTCAGCTTCCATCTTTGCCCAAAGCCTTGATCGATCTTCTTAAGCAATTCATATCCATGCGATGGCTTCCGGCTTAACAGCAGAAGCAGTAGAAACTGAAGCGGCGAAAGTTTGCTTGGTCCGCAGAGGCACCACATTTTCTACTCTCTCATGAAGACTATTGATGCGCAAGATTTATATATATTCCGCAAGACTATATTCCAATGGAATATATTACGCTGGAACATAACGAGGTGATAAGAATGAAAGAAGAAAAAATAAAGAGAGTCGTAAGAGAAGGTTATGCTAAAATTGCGAAGCAAGATAGCTCATGTTGTGCTCCTGTAAATTCATGTTGCAGAAGCACTAATTTAGCAGAAAACATTAGCAAGAAAATAGGATACACCGATGAAGAACTCAAAGCAGTTCCTGAAGAGGCAAATTTAGGACTTGGCTGTGGAAATCCTGTTGCTCTTGCTTCTTTAAGAGAAGGCGAGACAGTTCTTGATCTTGGTTCAGGCGCTGGATTCGATTGTTTTCTTGCTGCTAAAAAGGTTGGCAAGAATGGAAGAGTAATCGGCGTAGATATGACACCAGAAATGATTGAAAAAGCAAGAGAAAACGCCAAGAAAGGCAACTACAGAAATGTAGAATTCAGGCTTGGAGAAATTGAAAAACTACCAATCCCTGATAACTCTGTTGATGTAGTCATCTCAAACTGTGTCATCAACCTCGTTCCAGACAAAAGAAAAGCCTTCAAAGAAGCGCTTAGAGTGCTAAAACCACATGGTAGACTAATGATCTCGGACATAGTCTTGCTGAAAGAACTTCCAAGCTTCATAAAAAACTCTATTGAGGCATATATCGGCTGCGTAGCAGGAGCAATAATTAAAGGCGAATACATAGAAGCCATAAAAGCGGCAGGATTTCAAAAAGTCAAAATACTCAATGAAACATCTTTTCCCAGCGAACTCATAACTAATGACCCGACCGCTAAGGCAATAGTAGAGAATCTAAAAATTCCCACTGAAAAAATAAGAGAATTTACAGATTCAGTTACGAGCATAAAAGTTTACGGAGTCAAACCAAACAAGACAAAACTATCAAACTAAACTCTCATTTTATTTTTTTAACCATGCTATTATGCGATTTTACATAGTCTTGTAGTTTTGTTGTGCAATTCAACGGAAAGGTTTATTAAATATTGCGATATAATACGTATTGTCAATTCACACTCGAAAACATGGTGATACAATGATAGAACCCCTGATTCTTCAAGTCGGCGTAGGCGGAGCAGGCGGATTCCTAGCAGGATATGCAGTTAAAAAAATCGCTAAAATCCTAGCATTCTTCGCTGGACTATACTTCCTCTCCCTCATATACCTAAGCCAAATAGGCGTAGTCAACATTAATTACGAAAAATTCTTAGAAACAATTTCAGGAGTTGTAACAAACGAGCAAGTGACAAATGTCCTTTTCGCAGCAGTAGCAAGCTTGCCTTTCACGGCTAGCTTCGGCGCTGGACTAATCTTTGGACTAAAGAAAGGCTAAGTATCATTCTAAATACGTTTGCTTGCTCTCTCTACTTGTGCAGTAGAAAAAAATAATTTTGTTCTTCTTCATCTTCATCATCACTGAGGTTAGGTTTTGCTACATTCAGACTTAGCAATAGTCTAGAAGTGTAGAAGCAACAAAAAGTTTTCCAAGACTTATCTTGCCACAACACAAGAATAACCGTTATTTATTTGAATGTTTACTTCCCTACGGTTACTGTCACTTCGAGGAATCAATTGATGAAGCAATTACCTAAGGAATTCAATATCCTTGCCATAGAAGAGAAGTGGCAAAAACAATGGGAAACAATGGGCATATACCACTTCGACTGGAACGACAGGAAAAAACCCACTTTCAGCATTGATACTCCGCCGCCATACCCGTCTGGCGAATTTCACATGGGCAACGTCTTAAACTGGACATACTTTGACATAGTCGCCAGATTCAAACGCATGCGAGGCTTCAACGTACATTTTCCGCAAGGCTGGGACTGCCACGGCTTAGGCATAGAAGTACAAGCGGAGAAACAGAACAAAATCAGAAAAAGTGAAGTTCCACCAGATAAGTTTAGGCGATTATGCGAAGAATTGGTAGCCAAATACATCGAGATAATGAAAACAGCTGTACGTCGCTTAGGCTGCAGCAATGACTGGACAACAGAATATAAAACAATGAACCCTGACTATTGGCGAAGAACACAATTATCCTTCATATTGCTTTACAAGAAGGGATTCATTTATCAGGGTACGCATCCAGTGAACTGGTGCCCAAGATGCGAAACCGCCATAGCAGACGCAGAAGTAAACTATGAAGCAAAAGAAGGCACGCTAAACTACATAAAATTCCCACTGCAAAATAGTAAAGAATATTTGACAATCGCAACAACTCGCCCAGAACTTTTACCAGCATGCGTAGCAGTTGCCGTAAACCCAAATGACACACGCTATAGCCAGTATGTAGGCAGAAACATTAGGGTTCCAATCGCAGAAAGGACAGTTAAAATTATTGCAGACGAAATGGTAGATCCAAAATTCGGCACAGGCGTAGTGATGATATGCACATACGGCGATAAAGCAGACGTAAAAACAGTTGCTAAACATAAACTGCCTGTTATTATAGCGATAACTGAAGACGGCAAAATGAGTCAAAATGCAGGCAAATATCAAGGCTTAACGATAGCTGAAGCTAAAAAAGCCATAACAAAAGACCTTCAAAACATGGGACTATTAGAAAAAATGGAAAAAATTAGTCAAGAAGTTGGCACATGTGACAGGTGCGAAGCCCCTGTAGAGATTCTAGAACGCAGACAATGGTTCATGCAAACACGCAAACTAACAGACGAAGTGGAAAAAGCTGCAAACGAAATAAAATGGTATCCAGACTACACGAAATTCCGCCTAATAGACTGGGCAAAATCACTTGACTGGGACTGGGTAATCTCAAGACAACGCGTATTCGCAACACCAATCCCAATATGGTATTGTAGCAAATGCGGCGAAACAATCCTAGCAGAAGAAAAATGGGTCCCAATAGACCCAAAAATTACGAAACCAAAGACTAACGAGTGTCCAAAATGCGGTCACAATAGTTTCATACCAGAAAAAGATGTGCTTGACACGTGGATGGATTCTTCCATTTCTTGTGCTGTGCATGCAGGCTGGCCTGACAGAAAAGATTGGCATAGACTTTTTCCAGCCGACGTTCACCCATCTGGCACTGACATTATTCGCACATGGGCATACTATCTTATGGTTCGGCACTTAGCCCTGTTCAATGAAAAACCATACAAAAGCTGTCTAATCAATGGAATGGTATTAGGCCACGATGGGAGGAAAATGAGCAAGTCTCTGGGCAATTATGTGGCTACGCCAGAAGTTTTCAGCAAATACGGTGCAGACGCTTCAAGACAGTGGGCTGCAGGCGGAGGCGCAACAGGCTCAGACATACCATTTCGACCACCGGAAGTAGAATACGGATGGCGTTTTCTCATAAAACTTTGGAACGCTTCACGATTCTCAAGCATGCTACTAGAAGATTATGAACCTAAGAAAAAAATGAAACTAGAACTACTGGACAAATGGCTTCTTAGCAAACTTGAGAAAGTAACAGCTGACGTTACTGTAGCCTTAGAAAACTGCCAATTCAACACGGCAATAGAGGCCATTAGAAACTTTACTTGGCATCTATTCTGCGACTTCTACATTGAAGCCATAAAACACCGCCTTTACAGACCAGAAGAATATGGGGAAAAGAAAAGAAAGGCAGCACAATTTACGCTTTACACGGCTATTTATCGCATCCTACAACTACTTGCACCCATAACACCACACACAACAGAAGAAATCTATCAACACATGTATGCAGAAGACATGAAACACGAAAGCATACATGTTACTTCATGGCCTGTCCTAGAAGCAGACAGAATCGATGATGAAGCAGAAAAATACGGCGACCTAATAATGGCAGTGATAAGTAGCATTAGGAAAGAAAAAAGCGAAAGAAAAATCCCATTAAACGCGCCCATAAAGAAACTAAAAATTTACGGGGGAAGCACGAAAGGCGCGCATATTCTGGAAATGGCTAAAGAAGACATTGTTGGAACATTGAAAGCGGAAAAAATCGAAATTCTGCCTGAGAAAGGTGAAGGCAAAGAAGTAGAAGGATACAGCAACATACATTTTAACGCTGAATATTAGCCAGAAGGCTTGAAACGTAGAGTAGCTGCAATTCCGCCGAAAGAATTTTTCAGCATTTGCCCTTCTTCAGCTGAGGTTGAAATTATCTCCACGTTCGACCCAACTTGCTCTGCCAATTCTGCAAAGTCTTCAATAAGGTCTTTAACTTCAGCGACAGCAAGGGTTGGCGTGTTACATTTTGGGCAAGGCTTTCCATTTAGACTTTGTTGAAAGCTTGTAACCATACGCTCTTTCATCGTTTCCTGATTGCTGTAGCCGCAAGAAGTGCAGTTTACCGAAACTCTGACAATATCAAGTCCTTCTGACAGAAGCAGTGTTCTTACGGCGCCTCGTTCCAAAGCTTGCCTAACTTCGTTTTCACCATAAGTTGCCAATCCAGTGTCGTGCCCGATTTCGTAGAGAAATTCTTGCATTACTTTTTTTTCCTGAACATAGCGAACTTTGCGGAGAATATCTGGCGACCTTTCAACAACTTCCTCTACACCAGATTCACTGGCATATGAAGTATCAATTGTAGCCACAATTTTGTCCTTTAAAGTATAATGAAAGTAGTCGCCTTTCTGAAAATCATCTTTTGTAGGCCCTGGACCGCCAATTATTATTCCTTTTAGGTCAGTTATGGGCAAGAAAATCTCGGTAATATGCTTTCCAACACGTGTAAAATATTCTTGCAGTTTGGCTTCTCTTGCACGTTCAAATCTTCTCTGAGACTGGCCTCCTTTAGCAAATTTTCCAGGAACGCCAGAAGTTATCTTTTGCACAATTTCTAGCCGTCTGCCTTGAAGAGTTGCGAACGTTGCCTCGCTTGCGTCCAAAACTGCAATTCCATATGTTTCTTTCTCTTTCAAGAACTCTTCCAAATACTCAGTGTGAAATTTGGCATCACACCGATAAAGATAAACTTGTATTGATTCTGGAGGAACTATGACATACGTTTCGATTCTTTCGCTTCCTGGACCTCCATTCTGGGGAATGGCTCCACAAAATATCACTAAACCTGTGTCGGGTACTCTTTTGAAGAGTTTAAGTCTCTGCTGCACTTTCACGATGGCTTCTTGAACGTTTTTTCTTGTAGTATTTGATTTGATGTTTGATGCGGTTCCGTATTCGTCTCTCAGCATGGCTAGTACTTCGCTGATTTGTCGACCTGGCGGAACATAAAGCGAGACAAGCTCTGTTCCTCTTCCTTCTTTGGAGGACAGTGTTTTCAGTGACTTTTTAAGCCGAAACTGCTCCAACGAAGTGCCCTTTGCCGCAGTAGCCATATTTTTAGACATTCCACATTATGTTAACGGTTAAGCCTACTTCTCAATGAAGTAGATAAGAATTGCCATTTTAAAGAAAATTGAAAAGAAAAATGGAGTTGGCCTATTTCTGTGGTGTGAATAAGCCTATTGTGTTGCCGTCCAAGTCAGTGAAAAGTCCAAACCAGCCTACGTTTGGGATTTCTATTTTCTCTTTTACCTTTTTGGCGCCAAGCTTTACAGCCTTTGCAAGCATTGCGTTGATGTCATCAACTAGGATATAGATGATTACATTGCTGTTGCCTAGTGTGATCTTATTTTTTCTATCCAATCCTCCACCTAATTGTCCTTCTCCCGTGTCAAAGGTTGCATAGTCTTTACCCCAGCCATAATCTATTTTCCAGTCGAACAGTTTCTTGTAGAATTCTCCAGATTTTTTCACGTCAGTGGTAGGAATTTCTAAATGACAGATAGAGTGAGGCATGTTTCATCCCTCTTTTTGCATGCATGCATAGAAAAGTTTCTGCCTAAGCAACACTTTAATTATTCACAATATTTTACGACCGATGGAAACGGCGACAACGATAAATAATACAGTTAATACTCTGACAGAATGGTCAAGGAATACTCGGCTTAAGAAAAGAGAAGCAAAAGGAACAGTGAAATAAATGAAAATGCCCAGAGCAGAGGATCTCGGTGTTTTTGGAATGGCGTTGCTCGTTACACTTGGTGTGACTATTCCCCTAATGGTCGGCGGACTATTGATTCCGGTCTTCAACTATGTCTTCTTCATACTATTGCTTGGGTGGATACCTTATTCTATTTGGGTAGTATTAGTCTATTACTACAAGCGCAAAGACCACATAATTGAAGAGAAATACTAAAGTTGCTGAACATCTGAGCACAAAACAGAACAAGCAGATCAAAATTTTCAAAGTCGTTCATTGAACGGCACTTGAGGAAACAGTGATTGAAAATTATCAAGCTAAGGGGTAAAATTGACAACGCTTCCTACAAAATGCTTCACCTATATATGCCCTATATATAAGGGGGTAGGTCTACTATTGCTAGACAGAGAAGAACTCTAATAATTCGTTCCTCTTTTGACAGCCCTCTCAAAAACAGATAAAGCTTCGTCAAGTTTGTCTACCTTTACGTTTCCAACGCCTAATCTTGCCTGATTTGACTCTACAAGTGTATAGCCACTTTCATACAGAAAGAATACACCAGGAACCGTAGACAAGTCAAACTCAGGAATAGTATACTCATTTGTCCATCGATACGTATCTCTTACTTTTTCGATTTCAAGCCAAAAAGTAACTCCACATTTATTTGGCACAAAAGAAATGCCATCAACATTCTTTAACCATTTTTCAGTTTTTCGGCGAATTTCAATCCATCTCTCCTTATGCTTCTCCATCGCATCTCTGCCCCTTGCCAGTAAGTCAGTCAAAGCTGCTTCAACTAGATTGGACCCGCATCCAATAGTGTTTAGAACGTTTTGATAGAACTGCTCTACTAGTTTTTCAGAAGCTAGTGCGATGCCTACTTTGAGACCGCCAAGTCCATAGGCTTTTGTAAAGCTAGTGGATGTTATTCCCCAGTAGGGTTCGATAGAAAACAGTGTTGAAATATTGGAGCGGTCGAATTCTGCGTAAACTTCGTCACATAGGACATAGAATTCATGTTTACAGGCTAATTCCATTATTTCTTCTAATGCTGTCCTTGACGATTCTACTCCTGTTGGAGCATGAGGATTCGTGATTACTAACACCGCAGTCTTATCTGAGACAACTTTCTTCAAATCATTTCGGTCTATTTGATAGGCATTTTCTTTTTTTCGTTTGACCCTTTTAATGTCTGAGAAGAAACTTTGGGTTTGTCGCAGTAAAGGCTCATAAATTGGGTATTCTACAACTGCTTGCTTCTTCCCTTTCTTTGATGCTAAGCATTTAATTATTCTTGTGTTGATGCCTGATGCGCCTTCAGAAGAGATAAAAATATTTTCGGGCAGGACCCGATATC
>Ga0315280_10002734_pt1 | contig 28164 bp, 30 predicted proteins | sample YL17G06_40_MG_FD_203697 | JGI IMG/M metagenome (GOLD analysis project Ga0315280, IMG submission 203697) | Sediment microbial communities from Yellowstone Lake, YNP, Wyoming, USA - YL17G06_40 | ecosystem: Environmental > Aquatic > Freshwater > Lake > Sediment | place: USA: Wyoming | collected... | reverse complement strand
CCCCAAAAAAGATTTTTTGAAAATTTGCGGCTCGAACCTTGTCTTAAAAGACACAAGTCTTTTAGTTTCATATAAAAAGCCCTACGATTTAGTCGCAAAAACCGTAGGGCGTTTCGAGTGGCGGGGCCGACGAGATTTGAACTCGCGATCTTCGCCGTGACAGGGCGACGCCCTAAACCAGGCTAGGCCACGACCCCGATGATTGTTAATGCTTTTCGGAACTTACTATATTTTCTTTCTAAATCATTAAACTTATTTTCTATATTTTTAATTCTGTTGGAATTCTCTAGTGCGCTCATTTTTTTCCTTAATTGGTGGGCGCTAGAGGGATCGAACCTCTGACCTGTAGAATGTAAATCTACCGCTCTAACCAGCTGAGCCAAGCGCCCATAATAGTTGATATTAAAGTGCTGGCGCAAGTATTATAAGAGATAAATGGGAAATAGTCAATTTGAAAATGGCGGTTAGTAAAGGCGGGGGCGCTTATTTATAATAATCTATGCCGCGTTCGATGAATTGCTCATCCATTCTTTTAGGAGAGAAGAATCTGCGGACAAATAATTTGGCTTTATTGGTATCGAATTCCTTACAACAATAAATATCTATGGAAATATAATTCTTGGGAGAAAGTGTGTGGATAACAATGGAACTCTCCACTAACGGCGCCCAACCTGAAAGGCCTGCCTTATCGGGAAAGCGCGTGGCATCGGTAAAAAAGATATCGGGCGGGGCTTGTTTTTCCATGCCCAGGTAGGTGACGATTTCATCCAAAAATTTATAACAGAGGGCGAGGTTATCGCAAACGCCCGGCTTACAATCATAAAGGTCCAGCAAAAGTTGATAACCGAAGGCCGTGTATTTCTTTAGCCCGAATTCCTTCTTCGTATTTTGCCTCCCTGCCGTATCGGCAGGCGTATTAGCCTTTGCCATGGGATTATTTTCTTATCTACTATTATACATCAATCCAGAAAAAATCAAGAAAAATTTTTAAAAAAATCTTTGACAAATTTACTTATATAGTGTATATTTATAACTGCATTAGCAAGGAGTTAAAAGTCGAAAAACAGAATTCTAACCCGCGAGGAAAAAATAAGACTGTAACCTTGCGGGATTTTTTATATAAGGGGGAGGTGAAAAATAACAGCAATGAAAGGTAAAGTAAAGTGGTTCAGTAATCAGAAAGGTTATGGTTTCATCACCACTGAAGCCGGCAAAGACGTATTCGTGCATCATTCAGCAATACAGGGCGAAGGTTATAAAACTTTAGCCGAAGGCCAGGAAGTTGAATTCGATGTAACGGTTGGCCCTAAGGGCGAACAGGCTTCTAACGTTAAAAAAGCCTAACCAAATAGCAAAACCAAACCTAAAAGATTCAGAGCGGCGGCAAAAATAACCTCCCTCACTCTCCATTTTTTCCCTGGTATATCGAGGATTGGGTTGTGTGTCTATTCTCATCTACCGTCATATTCTGCCTTGAACAGATAAAAAATCCCGGGATAAATATTATTCCGGGATTTTTCGTGTTAAGGATGCAGAATTAGCGGCTGCGGATAATTTCCTTAACGCGCATTAACCTCACCAGATTTGAACGTTCGAATTCGCTTAATTTATCATCGATGAATCCGATAGTCTCAATAATTGAGGGTATTAAAAGATACTGCAGGGCATTGACCCGCCGGCGCGTGCGCTCAATCTCAAAAGAAAGCAGTTGGCAAATTCTGAATAACTGGCTAAATCTAATCAAATCCTCTATAAGGCCTTTCATCTTCAGAACCGCGACATCCAATTCTGCGGTTGTCTCCTCCAGATTATAATTTAAAGTTACGGATAATTTTTTAACCTTAAGCTCCAAAACCCTTACATTCATAATCTTGGTTTCTTTAAACTCTAATTCTAACTCTGGTTTTATTAAATCCAGCACCCTTAAGAAACTATCGCGGGAAATTTTTGCCTGGGAGATAATAAATAAAGGTATTACTTTCGCAAGTTCCTGTTTAATCTTTAAATTCAGTTCTTTGGTTTCTTTTATAAAGAAAAGAAATTTAGGCATCAATTGTTCTAATTTATCTTCCAACAGCTTATGCCCACGCGCAGCCAACATGAGCCTGCGCCGGAGCCGGATCAATTCCATCCTATTAGGATTAACCCTTAGTTTCATTTTTAATGAGCCCATAACTTACGAACACGAAAGTGTGAGTAAGTTATAAGGGCGAGATCCTTCACTTCGTTTAAGGATCGTCCATCGAGTCCTAAAGCGAAGCGTAGGACGAATTAATCCCCCCTGCTTTCTTGCGAAAGCAAGAAGGGGGGATAAGTTCGGACTGATAAGTTACCTCGCTTACATTATTATCAATAGATAGCTCCATAACTTATGTCCTCACTTAGTCGCTGTAATAAGCCTCGATAAACTCCGACCGGATACGTTTCAGTTCCAAGGAAGGCAACATATTTAAAAGTTTCCAGCCGATATCCAGGGTCTTATTAATATCGCGTACCTCGTATTCTCCCTGCCGGATAAATTCGTATTCAAAGCGATCGGAAAATTTAAGATATAACTTATCAAGGTCGGAAAGCGCTGCCTCGCCTAATATAATCGAGAGTTCCTTTGCCTCTTTGCCCTTCGCATAACAGGCAAATAACTGGTTTAAAACATCGGCATGGTCTTCTCTGGTTTTAGTCTTACCGATGCCTTTGTCCTTCAGCCGGGAAAGGCTGGGTAAGACATCAATCGGCGGATAGATACCCTTGCGCTCTAATTCGCGCGAGACAATAATCTGGCCTTCGGTAATGTAACCGGTCAAATCCGGGATGGGGTGAGTCTTATCGTCTTCCGGCATGGTAAGAACTGGCAAAAGGGTAATTGAGCCACAATTATCTTTAAGCCTGCCGGCGCGCTCATAGACGGTAGCGAGGTCAGTATAGAGGTAACCGGGATAGCCCCGTCGCCCCGGTATTTCTTTCCGGGCTGCCGATATCTCGCGTAAGGCTTCGGCATAAAAAGTCATATCAATCAAAATTACTAAAACATGCATGCCCAATTCAAAAGCAAGATATTCTGCGGCAGTCAATGCTAAACGGGGAGTAGAAATACGTTCGATAGCAGCATCGTCCGCTAAATTAATAAATAATACCGCCCTTTCGATAGCGCCCGTGTCTTTAAAATCATTGATAAAGAAGTTTGCTTCTTCAAAGGTAATGCCCATGGCCGCAAATACCACGGCAAATCCGCCATAACGATTGGCGCCTGCCTGCCGGACAGGCAGGGACCCGCCAATGTTTGTGGCGGGTTTCTCTTCGTTACCTAACACCTTTGCCTGACGGGCAATCTGGGCGGCAATTTTTGCGTGCGGAAGACCCGAGCCGGAAAATATAGGAAGTTTCTGGCCGCGCACCAAAGGATTCATCCCGTCTATTGCCGAGATACCCGTCTGGATAAATTCCGAAGGGTATGCCCGGGAACAAGGATTAATCGGTAAGCCATTTATATCAAGAAATTTCTTAGGAATAATCGCTACCCCGCCGTCTCTCGGCCGGCCGGAACCATCAAAAATACGTCCGATCATATCCTCGCAAACCCCCAACTGCTGGCTTCTGCCTAAAAATTTAACCCTGCTCGTCTGAAGACCCAATCCCACCGTTCCTTCAAAAACCTGCACCAATGCCTTATCTTGGCTCACGTCCAAAACTTTTCCCCGCAGGATATCGTTATTCTGGTTTCTAATCTCCACTAACTCATCGTACTTAACGTCCTCAAACTTTCCCTCGCGGGCTGCCGGCAGTTCCACAATCATAATCGGGCCGGCAATACTTTTGCTGGTTAAATACTCTTTAAACATATCTTTCTCCTAGGCCATCTTAAGTGATTCTATTTCTTTGCTGATTTCCTGAAGTTCTTCGGGTTTGGTTTCTAAAATATACTTAGCTTTAGCGATTTTTTCCCAAACGGGAAGTTTCAATAAATCCTTAAGGCCCTTTCCTGCTTTTAAAAGCGCAAGTATGGTTTTATGCAAATCTAAAATCGCCTTTAACATAAGGCATTGTTTCTTCAGAGATGTATAGGTATCTATCTCATGAAAGGCGTTCTGATATAAAAAATCCTCCCGGATGGCCTTGGCAATTTCCAAAATCACCCTATCCTCATCGGAAAGCGACTCCACACCCACCAGCCGGGCAATTTCTAACAGGCTGGATTCCTCTTCCAGAATCCGCATTGCCTCTTTTTTTAATTCGATAAATTCGCCGGATATATTATTTAAATATTCTTTGACGTTATCATGATAAAGCGAATAGCTTATTAACCAGTTTATCGCCGGGAACTGCCGGGCATTGGCTAATTTATCATCCAGGCCCCAGAAGACCTTAACCACCCTTAAGGTTGCCTGGACCACTGGGTCAGATAAATCTCCGCCGGGAGGCGAAACCGCACCCATAACGGTTAATGCGCCGAGCCGCTTATCCTTGCCTAAACAAATAGCCTTCCCCGCGCGCTCATAAAACTCCGCCACACGGCTGGATAGATACGCCGGATAACCTTCTTCGCCGGGCATCTCTTCTAACCGTCCGGATATTTCACGCAATGCCTCTGCCCAGCGCGAGGTCGAATCTGCCATCAATGCCACGGAATAACCCATATCGCGGAAATACTCGGCAATCGTGATACCGGTATAAACGGATGCCTCGCGCGCTGCCACCGGCATATTTGAGGTATTGGCAATAATAATTGTGCGTTCCATCAAAGGCCTGCCACTGCGCGGATCTTTTAGTTCCGGAAAACTTAATAAAAGATCAGCTACCTCATTACCTCTTTCACCTGCGGCAATATATACAACCACTTGCGCATCTGCCCATTTGGCAAATTCGTGCAGAACCACGGTTTTCCCGGAGCCGAATGGCCCGGGGATACAGGCAGTGCCACCCTTGGCAATGGGGAATAAAGTATCGATGATGCGCTGGCCGGTAGTTAATATTTCATCCGGCAGAAGTTTTTCCTTTACCGGCCGCGGTTTTCTCACCGGCCAGGTCTGGAAACAGTTTACTTCGTATTTACCCTTCGCTGTTTGTATTAGGGCAACGGTTTCATCAACTTTAAAATCTCCCTCTTTAATCTCAATTATTTTTCCTTGGATAGCCGGCGGAACTAAAATTTTGTGCAGTAAGAGCGGTGTCTCTTGTATCTGGCCTAAGATATCGCCCGCCTCTAGTATCTCTCCTGTCTTAACCAAAGGCTGGAAATGCCAACGTTTTGCACGGCCTAAACCCGGTAATGAAATACCCCGGCTGATGAAATCTCCGGTTTTATCGCGGATTAAATCCAACGGCCTCTGAATTCCGTCGTAAATCGAGCCAATCAACCCCGGCCCCAATTCCACCGATAACGGCTGGCCGCTTAAATAAAGGGGCTCTCCCGGACCGATGCCTGAGGTTTCTTCGTATACCTGGATGAATGCCAGATCTTCCTTTAACTCAATTATTTCACCGATGAGTTTTTTATCCGACACCGCAACCACATCGTACATCTTGGCACCGCTACAATTCTTGGCAACTACTAACGGCCCGGCCACCCGAATAATAATCGGTCCTTTTTTCATCCCGTTAGACCTCCCGTAATTTTAACTAAAACATAATTACTTATTAATAATAGTGGTAATAGAGAACCCTTACCTACATCACCAAAATGTCTAACGGGATTCATTTATGCTCCCTTAATAATATCCTGTCCTATTGCCCTTATGGTCATACGGCTTAACAAATCTTCGGTAACAGATAATTCTTGACGAAAATCCGGCAACAATATAATCATCGGCCGGCTGGCTTGGCTGTATTGTTCAATCAAATCCATTATTTTCAGGGCATAATCTTCCAAAATAAAAATGCAAAGCGGATTATCCTTAACGACGTCGCCAAATAGTTTGCGTAAATCTGCTCCTTCCTCTACCGCATATGGGGCGCACCCTAATGCCTTAAAGCCCAGGATAAAATCACTGTCTCCGATTACCGCAATCTGATTAGGCATAACTTAACGTAAGCCTTTCTTGAACTTCGCTATCAGGAATATTATTTAATTTAGCCAGCAAAATCAAATGTAAACGCTTCAATTCGTTTTCTTTGGCCAGGCAATAACCAAACACTGCCTCCGGCCCGAAAAACATATACTTTGCCGGCCGCATCAGCTCTGTCAGATAATCCTCCATCTGACGCTCTAAAACCGCGAAGTTGCCGTCCTTTTCTGTCTGGGCAATACCTTCTTGGATTATCCTGCGATAATTATTAAGTAAAGGGCTGGTGGATGGTTTTACAAATTCTTCCCCGGGAATATATCCGCCATCAATAAGATTTCTCTCTAAGAGCGCCTCGGTTCCTGCTTGATAATTAATCCGTAACGCGGTCTTGATATTATACAGGTCAATAAATCTTTTGATGAAATCCTTTAAAAATTCTGACTCGGTCTCCATAATCAGCGAATAACTTTTTGTTACATCCTTTTTTAACGAAACATACGCCTCAAATAACGCCGGATCAATAAAAAGTTCCGCGGCCAAACGGTGGATTTTTTGCGTTTCGGTAGCGATAAATGCGTTGATATCCCGGGAATCTTTTATATTTAAAATATCCAAATGGTAATTCCCTACCTCGATAACAATTTTTAAGGCTACCTCGAGCGTCTCGCTGTTTAGCAGGCTTAAAAATATCTCTTTTTTCAAAAGATGTGTTTCTAAAACGCGCACCCTCGCCACCGGATATATATACCTTAGGTCTTCCATTTTCCTTAAACTTCTTTAAAAAGTATCCCTGCTACGGCCGGCTCAAGGTCCGGGCGTAAACTCGCCAAAATATTCGCCAAGGAATTATCTATCATAAACTCTTTTGCTTTAATAATAAACCCGCCTTGGATATTATCGGCAAAAGATAATTCAAGATGGGGATCTATCTTATGTATAAAATCCTGGCTGATGCGGCCTTTATCATAGATGGGAAATATAATCTCTGCTCCTTCCTTAAAATTTATCTTTGCGAGCAGGCCCTTGATAAGGTTACGATATAGCCCCTCGTCCAAATTAATAATTTCCTCTAATGCCCCACTAAAACAATCGTCTAACAGCGATTTCTTGGTTTGCAGGATTTCCCGCTTAGCAACCAAACCGCTGGCAATAGTCTCTTTTCGGAAAAAGAATTCTTCATCGCTACGGGAAGCAGCAATAATGCCGTCCTTAAAAAGTGCTGCTTCTTTTTTTGCGTCCTCTAGAATTTGCGATGCTTCCCCTGAGGCAGAATTAATAATATTCTGCGCCTCTCTTTGGGCATCTTCGGATATCTTGGCAAAAATTTGTTCTAAGCCCACTTATATTTTAACCCCCTGAAGCAACAAAAATGCCGCGGTCAGACCTAATATCGCATAAATCTCCACAAATATCGGTAAGACCAGAGCCTTGCCTGCTTCTTCGGGTTTTTTTGCCACGAGGCCAATGGAGGCAACGGAAACCTTACCCTGCCAGACCGCTGATATTGCTTCTACGATACTGACTACTGCGCAGATGGCAAAAATCTGAATTCCCTGCGTAAGCGTAGGGAATTTTATCTGTGCCCCTAACAGGTTGAGTTTATTTAATACCAAAAATCCGATGAGGAAGCCATAGAACCCCTGTGTCCCGGGGATACCTATCAGGGGAATCATCCTGCCGAATTTCTCGGGGTCCTCAGTCATAACCCCGGCGGCAGCCTGGCCTGCCAAAGCCACGCCTATGGCTGAGCCGGTACCCGAAACAGCCATCACAATAGCCGCCCCGGCAATTGCTAACGCCAATCCTAAGTCCATTCTAACCTCCTTCGATTCGCTTCGTCCTTCGACAAGCTCAGGACTCGCCCCGAGCTCAGTCGAGGGGCTTCGCTTTGCTCTTGATGCTTCGAGTCGAAGTACTGAGCGAAGCCGAAGCACTTTTTATCCGATGTTAATATACTTTGTCTCAACCTTAAACGGCCGGAAAGAACTGCCTCCCGATTTAAAAAATTTGGAAAAGAATTCCACAAACTGCAGCCTCACCGGATGCACGAAGGCGCCCAATAAATTCATCAAAAATGAAAATATATGGCCCACGCTAAAAAGAACAATCAAGACAATGCCTGTGATTGTCATCTTAATAAAATTTATTTTATTTATCAAGGGGATAGCGGTAGCCAACATCTGGCTAAACTGCACACTAATCAGATTTATTGTTGTCGCCATAACGCCGGTTACCATCCCCAATGCCCAAAGACGGCTGTAGGATAATATGTCGCTTAGATAGCCTGATAATGCACTGTAGAGGTTATATATGCCATAAAATAATTTTGAGCCAATGGTTTTTTCCGAACGGCCCTGGGTGAATATAAGCATTACCGCTCCGGCTAATGCGGCAGATTTAAACAATAAAATATTTCCCTGGTTTAATAAATTTAAAGCTATAAGCCCTAATCCAGTTAAGCCGAATAGTAAGGTAAGCATGCTGAGTTGGTCCAAAACTATATCTAAATAACGTTTATTTTTTATATTGCCTATAGCTGCCACGATATTGCCGAACCAGACCTGAATTATCCCCAAACAAAGTGCTACCCCTAAGAGTTTTGTCGGCTCCTTCAACGGATCAAGAATAATAAGTGAATCTTTAAATCTTTTAAGTGGTAAAAATATTTTATGGCTTTCGCCGAGCAGGTCAAACAAATTGCCAAACCAGCTACCTGTAAGCGCTCCGATTACCATCGTAGATATGCCGCAGTATAAAAACAACTTAAAGAACCTTGCGCCGGATGGGCCCATTTTAAATTTCTTAAGTGCGAACCAACAAATCAAAACCAGCATCAGGCCATAACCTACATCAGAAACACAAAACCCGAAATATAAAAAGAAAAACGGGGCTAAAAAGGGTGTGGGGTCTATCTCGGTGTACTTTGGCATGCCGTATATTTTGGTAATGAACTCAAACGGCTCAATCAGCCGTTTATTTTCCAAAACGACAGGCACCTCTTCTCCTTGTTTCGGATCTCTGGTGATTATCTCTATATCGGCGAGGCCAGAAAGAACATTGCGTAGACGCAGTAAATCCTTTTCTTTTATCCAGCCGCTGATTAAGGATACATAATGCGTCTCTAATATTTTTGCGGATATTTCTTTGCGGGCTCTTTCGTTGTTCAATCGATCCGCTAAAACCATCAGTTTTAACTTTTCTGAAACAAGAGCACGGGCCTCTTTCCATAAATCCTGTTTTTCTTCGTTTAACTTGTTAATCTTGTCATCAAGTTCCAAAATCGTCTCTCTCGGTGTGCGCTCTGCTTTGGGTAAGATTACGTGATTAAAATCATATTTTTTTAACAAAGAGATGGTTTTCTCTTTTTCTTGTTTTAAATAGATAATCAAAACGTAGGCTAAATTATCTTTTTGATTAATCAGCTCGAAATAAAGATTTAATTTGTTCTTTCTTAAGTCCTCCTCAAGGGTGAGTAGCTGTTTTTGATTGACCATCCCCAATATCAATTCCACATATTGGGTAGTAGTGATATCTCTTAATGATAAACTAAGCCCCTGCCATGGCAGGAGGTTATTTTTTGTGCCATATAATCTGTCTAACTCTACCTGGAGGGACTTGATACGCTCTCTGATGCGGCCGAGATGATGGATAATAAACCTTGTATCAACGCCCTGTAAGGTTTTACCGATCTCTTCTTCCTTAAGAAAAGGCTTTTGAGAAAAAAATCCTTTTTCAGCAGAAAAAGTTTCTAAATAGTCTATTGCCTGCTGAATATTTTCCAAATCCCGAGGGGATTCTTCTACGACGGAAGAAGGGATGTCTTTTGCCTGCAGAAGTTGAATAACGCCTGATTTCTGGACGAGGTAGAGGACTTTTTCTTTTTCCTGCTTGGTAAAAAATATATCTATATGTTTTATCTTTGCAATAGCCATATCTTTAAAACCTCATCAACAATATACTCTCTGGCCTTATCCTTATTTTTAGATGCCCGTGTTTTAATCTTCTCAATATGTTGCTTGGTAATTTGATTTTGCTCTTTAAGCGACTCCTCGAGTTTCAGTTTTAATTCTTTCTTGAGTTTCTCGATCTCTTGGCAAGCCTCTTCCTTGGCAACTTTTAGGGTCTCTTCTCTCTTAATAAATTTTGCCTCCTTAATCATCTGGGAGGCGCGAAGCTTTGCCTCATCAATTATTCTTTGCGCTTCTTGTTCGCGGGTTTTTATTTTATTTATTACCTCTAATTGTTCCATCGCCTACTTTATATCCGCTAAGATTTTTTCAACAACTTTAAGGGGGTATTTTGCTTTTATTATTGGCCGGCCGACAACTAAATAGTTACTGCCTGCCTGCTTTGTCTGTTTCGGGGTCGCAGTCCTTCGCTGGTCTTGTTTCTCTTGGTCTTCTAATCGTATGCCAGGGGTGACGATAATAAAATTATCGCCGATTTTTTTTCTTGCGATTTTTACTTCTTGGCCGGCACATACAATGCCATCCAGCCCTGCCTTGCTTGCCTCTCTGGCTAAGCCTAAAACCCGTTGCTTAATATTACTCTCTCTACCCTGGCTTGTCAACACAGTCACTCCTAACACTAAAGGAGCCTGCTTTTTAAGGCGCCGGGATTCTTCATCTACCGCCTGTTTAGCCGCGATAAGCATATCTAATCCTCCCTGGCTATGGACGGTGAACATATCTACGCCCAAACGCACCGTTTCTCGACAGGCCGCGGCTACGGTATTCGGTATGTCATAAAATTTAAGGTCTAAGAAAACTAAGCCGCCTTTTCGCTTAATATAACGGATAATTTTATTTCCCGTGGCTAAAAATAATTGCAACCCTACTTTAAAGATTTTTACTTTAGGGCAAAGCAAATCAACTATTTTTTTGGCCGCGTTAAAATTATCAACATCTAAAGCGACGATTAAATGCGTTGCGTGTTTCATATCTTGATAGTTCCTATGAGAGACTTGATGTCTTTAATTTTATTTTTTATTAAATATTTCTTTATTCCTTCGATAATCTCTATACTTACCTCGGGATTGATGAAATTTGCCGTGCCAACCGCAACCGCCGTTGCTCCGGCAATAAAAAATTCCAGAGCGCTGGAAGTATCTATTACACCACCTATTCCGATAATGGGAATTCTAACTTTCTGGTAAACTTCCCAGACCATCCTTACGGCAATCGGTCGGATGGCCGGGCCGCTTAAGCCTGCCGTAATTGCGGCAATTTTAGGCGCTCTTGAGGAAACGTCAATACTCATTGCAGTCAACGTATTTATCAAAGAAAGCACCTCGCTCCCTGCTTCCTCTGCTGCTTTTGCGATTTCGCCGATATCTGTAACATTGGGAGATAATTTAGTAATCAGGGTTTTTTGAGTTGCTTTGCGAACCTTCTTGAGGAGCGTGTAGGTGGCTTTGGGGTCCTGAGAAATTAATCTTGCGGCTTGCGGCTTGCGGCTTGCGGCTTTAATATTAGGACAGGAAATATTCAACTCAATGGCCGAGATTTCTTTTATAACATTAATTCGCCTGGCGAGGATTTCGAATTCTTCCGGATTATCTTCGGAAGCAATACTCATAATTATCGGGACGCCGATCTTTTTTAAATGGGGTAGCTTCTCCTGAATGAAAACTTCCCATCCCGGATTCTCCAGGCCAATGGAATTAAGCATACCGGCGGGAGTCTCGCAGGTGCGCGGCGGAAGATTTCCCTGACGCGGCTTTAAAGTAATCGTCTTCGTAATGATTGCCCCCAGTTTTTTTAAGGCCATTAAATCATTAAATTCTTCGGCATAACCGAAAGTACCCGAGGCAACCATTACCGGGTTTTTTAATTTTAACTTACCTATATTTATCGTCAAGTCGGGCATATTTATTTACCTAAAATCATCCTTACGGAAATGATGGCAAGGAATACACCAAAGAGCCGTTTGAGTGCAAGGTCAGGCACATTTTGAATCAAGTGCGCCCCCAGTAAACCGCCGAAAAAAACCCCAGACAAATGAAGGCGGCGATATTTAATTTCACGTTGCCGCTATAATAATATCTTAATGCCGCCAACAGCCCAATAGGCGGAATCATAATTGCCAAGGTTGTGCCTTGCGCCTGATGTTGGGTGAGACCGAAAAGAAATACCAACACGGGAATAAGCACGGTGCCTCCGCCGATACCAAATATACCGCTAAATATACCGGCAATTATGCCTAACATAATGTATAATAACTGGTTCATTTACCCCTCCATTTTAAAAACTCGGTTCAATGCACAAAATTTTATATTTTTTAAAATCCTTGAGCCCGCCCTGAATAAAACTTAAGTTAGTTAAATACTTCATCTTGCACCAGACCCAAAACTTAGATGTCGGCTCCATACCGAAATTCCATTTCACGTACTGATAGACAAAATAAACAGTTAATAATAAAGAGACAATAGCAAAAAACTTTAAACCTAACCCGCCGATAAAGAAACTTAAGCCCAATCCCCCCACAAACATTAATGCGAAGATATGCATTAAATGAAAATTACCCAGATAAATAAACCCCCTTATGGGAAAAGGCATCTTTAAGCCGGGATTGCCTTTTAAGAACTGGAAAATAATCTCTAACACATTTTTCTTAACATACTTATCAATTAAAGGAAGGTGGGCCTGGCCATAGGTTACCCAAACCTTACGCAAAGATTTTAAGTCCGCGCGGTGCATATGGTCTACTTTAGCAGAGGGCGCAAAATAAAACTTCCAACCCCTGCTTCTGTGTTGGTAACTCAAGTCCATATCTTCGCCAGTTGGCCTTTCCCAAAATTTGGCACCGATTGCCTGCATAGCTGCCCGGCGATAAGCGACATTACAGGTGCCGAAAAAATATGCCCGGTGCCCGCCGATATCCACTGGGCCGGGATTTTTGGGAAATTCCGGAAAATAACCCTCTTTAATAAATCCGTAACGGGGAGACACCATATTAAACCGGAAATGCTGACACCAGGCCTCCACTAAATTATCAGGGTCTACCTTTAAGGTATATACCTCTCCTCCGACCGCAGCAATTCTTGAGTCGCTCTGAAAATGTCTGATCATTTCATTAATCCAGTTTACATCCGGCGCACAATCAGCGTCGGTAAAAAAGACGAATTCGCCTTTTACTGCTTCCAAGGCCTTATTGCGGGCAAATCCGGGAGAGGGACAGTTGGGTATCTCCACTAATTTGATAAAGGGGTAAGTCTTGCGCCAATCGTTGATAATCTTAATGGTCTTATCGGTTGAACCGCCGTCGGCAATAACCCATTCCCAATAATCATGCGGATAATCTACATTCAATAAATAATCAAAGGTCTTAACAATTGTTCGTTCGAAGTTCTTTACCGGCATGATAATAGAAACAAAAGGCGTTTTGGACATCACTGTCCTCCTTCCGTAGAAAGCGGAACACCGGCCCATCCTTTAAGGCCGGGTGTCTTTCCACACTATTTCATCCGCCTTAAAAACCGGACCCTCCTTACAGACCCTTTGAAACCCCTGTCTTGTTTTAACTACACAGCCTAAACAAGCACCGATACCGCAGGCCATATGCTCTTCCAATGATATTTGCGCGGGAATGCGATATTCCTGAGAAATACGGCTGATCTCTTTTAACATCGGCCGAGGACCGCAAGCGTAAATTATCGTCTCAGGTCTCAAGTCACAAGCCACAAGTTTCTTTATTTTGCGACCTGCGACCTGCGACCTGCGACCTGCGACCAAAATCTTTTCTAATAACTCCGTAACCTTACCTTTGAACCCTCTCGAGCCGTCATCCGTAGCTATTTTAACACTACAACCCAACTGTTTAAATTCTTTTTCGCAGAGAATTTGGCTTTTCGTCTTCGCGCCGATTAACAAAAACGGCTTAGACTCCTTTAATTTTTCAACCAGAAAGACCAATGGCGCTACACCCATACCGCCAGCCGCTAAAATAGGTGTTGAGTTATAGGTGTTGGGTATTAGGTTAAATCCACTACCCAAAGGCCCAACCACATCCAAATAATCTCCGGGTTTCCTCTGGGAAAGAATCTCTGTACCTTTGCCTACCACCTCATAAAGAATTTCTAGACTTGATCCACTCACTCGATGAATGCTAAACGGCCTGCGTAATAGTGGTTCGCAACTATCATTTACTCTTATATTCAAAAACTGCCCAGGCAGAGCTTGTTTGGTTATCCTCGGCGCTTGAATAGCTAAATGAAAATAATTGCCTTTAACTTTTTTATTAAAATTAAGTTTTGCCTTTAGTTGCAACATCTTTTCTGAAGCGCTCTGTCCTCTCGATTAAATAAAACACCAGAAAGATAAATATTATAACGGTGATAATTATTGTCATAGATTCATGAAGGTATAGCCGCAACCCGGTGATTCTGATATCCTCCCAAGATTCTATAAAAAGAGTAATCAATAATACGGTTAATATCGAGCCGATTTCTCGCCTCACCCAGGATAGCCTTAACGGCAGATACTCACCGATATCCTTTCCTATAAGAATTCTTGTTGAGGGAAAAATACGTGGGACCCTCCGGCAATAATCCTGGTATGTCTGGCTAAATAAACCCAGTAGTTTTTTCTCTTCTTTAAATATCAGCAAAAGGTAGCGCACCGTAAAAACAAGCAGAAAAATAATTACCACCCACCAATTAAACAGCACAAACACAATGCCTAACCCAATCAAGAGTATACCTAAATACATCGGATTACGTACCGCCCCATAAGGCCCCGTCGTAATCAAGGAACGGCCGTTTTGCGAATGTTCGGATTTATAGCCGCGCGCGGAAATCCGAAAGAGTTGTCCTAGAAGAATAAAGACAATGCCTAATATTTCTATAACTTCATCAAAATAGACTGTGCGATCGCGACGGAAAAATACCTTCGGGAACACAACCACTGCTAAAATAACAAAAAACAGGATAACCCCGTTAATCTTAAGTCGTTTTTTCATCTTAAATGAGCACATAACTTACGAACACGTAAGTGTGAGTAAGTTATTTTTGCGAATTTAACCCAGCACTAATTTCTAATAGAACCATCAATCAGAAATTAGTGCTGGGTAAGTTCAGCCACCCAACTTAGCTTCGTTGACACTCGCTAAGTTGTGGCTTCACTTATTTCTGGCACCTCGGGCAAAAATAAGTGCCCCTGCCGCCTAAGGATATCCTCTTGATAGGAGTTCTACATATCCTACAAGGCTTGCCTTCCCGGTCATAGACCTTATGATACTTAACATAATCTCCGGGATCCCCCGATAGTTGTACATATTGGTCGACCGATGAACCTTTATAATGGATAGCCTTCTTCAGTATATCCTTTATCTCTTTAAAAAGAGCTTCTTTTTCTTTATCCGTAAGAGTGGAGGCGGGTCTCCCCGGGTGAATCCTTGCTCTAAATAACGCCTCGGCAGCATAGAGATTACCCACCCCGGAAATAAACGTCTGATCCATTAAAAGGGGTTTTATTTTGCTTTTTTTACCGGCGAACATCGGTTTAAACTTATCGGCGGTTAAATCAAACGGTTCGGGCCCTAATTCTTTAATAAATTTTAAGGACTGCCAGTCATTCAATAATCTTAGTTCGCCTAGTAAGCGGCTATCATTGAAATCCAACAATTTTCCATCGGATAATTTAAAACTGACGCGGCTGTTTTTTGCGTTGCCCGGATAGATAAGTTGCCCGGTCATCCTAAGGTGTATGGCCAAAGATTTTCCCGACGATAATTCAAAGATAAGGAGCTTGCCTTTTCTCAGGATATTCTTAATTGTGGCGCTTGTTAAGCCTTTAACAAACTCTTTCTTTTCCGGCTCTTTAATCACCTTAGGATTATTTATAATTACTCCGGTGATTTTTTTGCCTAAAACCGCTTTTTCTAATTCCCGTTTTATGGTTTCTACCTCAGGTAATTCCGGCATAATTTATTTTCCCAGAATTTTAATCCATACTTCTCTTTGCCGGGGTCCGTCGCCTTCGCAAAAATATATCCCCTGCCACGTTCCGAAACAGAGCCGGCCGTTTTCAATAAATATGGTAAGCGACTGGCCGAACAAAGATGATTTTACATGGCTGTCAGCATTGCCCTCAGCATGCGAATAACCCGCATTCTCTGGCGCGAGTTTGTTTAATACATTAATTATATCACGCTTAACATCGGGGTCGGCATTCTCATTAATCGTCAATCCGGCGGTGGTGTGGGGGCAGAAAAGAAAACATACCCCATCCTGGATTTTACTTTTTGTTACAATATGTTGGATTTCATCAGTAATATCTACTAATTCTATTCTTTTAGATGTCCTGATATCTATCTTTTCCATGCCATTATTTCTTCAACTTTTGACTTTTGTCTTTTTTAATTTCCTTATGGTATTCCTGTAACGCCTTGACACTCATCGCATGTTTCTTCAGTACCTCGATCCCATTAACGGTTGCCTGAGCGCCGGCAATCGTAGTAATTAAAGGCACATTATAGAGAAGGGCATGGGAACGGATAACCGTCTCATCGGCTTTGGTTGCCTTGCCTGCCGGAGTATTAATGACCAGCTTGATGTAGCCGCTTTTTATTCTGTCTACTACATTCGGCCGGCCTTCGTATAACTTAGGGATTACTTGAACCTGAAGGTCATTCTGCCTTAAAACCGCCGCCGTTCCTTTGGTAGCCAACAGTTTGAATCCCAAATCCGACAATTTCTTGGCAATGAATATAATATCGCGCTTATCCTGATTACGCACGCTAATAAATACATTGCCCTTAAGCGGCATCTTTTGTCCTGCAGCAATCTGGGATTTGGCATACGCTAAGCCAAAGGTTTTATCTATCCCCATAACCTCGCCGGTGGACTTCATCTCCGGGCCAAGAATCGCATCCACGCCCGGGAATCTGATAAACGGAAAAACCGATTCTTTTACGGCGATGTGCGGCACTTCAATCTCTTTAGTAAAGCCTAATTCTTTTAGGCTGTTACCTAACATTATCTTGGTGGCTAACTTTGCCAAGGCAACGCCGGTTGCTTTACTGACAAAGGGAATTGTTCTGGATGCCCGGGGATTTACTTCCAGCACATAGACAACATTATGCCTGACCGCAAACTGGATATTGATTAATCCCTTTACCTTTAATTCCTTTGCCAGGACATAGGTATCTTTCTTAATCTTCTCAATGATATCATCGGTTAAGGTATGAGGGGGCAGAACCATGGCGGCATCGCCAGAATGTATACCCGCCTCCTCAATATGTTCCATAATCCCGCCGATAACGCAGGTTTCCCCATCGGCAATCGCATCTACATCCACCTCAATAGCATCATCAAGGAATTTATCGATTAAGACCGGCCGCTCATTGGATACCTCAACTGCTGCCTTCATATAGTTCTCCAGGTCTTGCTCATCATAAACGAGCTCCATTGCCCGGCCGCCCAAAACATAAGACGGTCGCACCAGAACCGGATAACCGATTTGCGCAGCAATTTTTTTTGCCTCTTCGAAAAAGGTAGCCGTGCCATTTTCTGCCTGCTTTAAACCCAATTTTAGGAGCAATTCCCGGAAACGCTTTCTGTCTTCGGCACGATCAATTGAGTCCGAACTGGTGCCTAATATCTTAACCCCGGCTTTTTCCAGCGGGATGCTGATATTAAGCGGGGTCTGCCCGCCAAACTGCACAATTACTCCTATGGGGTTTTCTAACTCTACAATATTTAGGACATCTTCTACGGTAAGCGGCTCAAAATAAAGTTTATCCGAAGTATCGTAATCCGTAGAAACCGTCTCGGGATTGCAATTGATCATGATGCTCTCAATGCCTTCCTCTTTTAGAGCATAAGAAGCGTGGCAACAGCAATAATCAAATTCAATACCTTGACCGATACGGTTAGGACCACCGCCCAGAATAACTACTTTTTTCTTTTGGGTGGGCCTACTCTCATTCTCGGTTTCGTAAGTGGAGTAATAGTAGGGCTGCTTTGCACTAAACTCTCCGGCACAGGTATCTACTAGTTTATAAACGGGTTGAATATTTTTCTTTTTGCGATAATCCCTAACCTTATCTTCGGCAGAATTTATAAGATAGGCAATCTGCTTATCAGAGAAACCGTCTCCTTTGGCCTTTAATAAAATCTCAGCTGGCAATTTAATCTCCTCATCCTTATCGTTTATCCGGTATTTTTTTAGTTTATCCTCGAATTCTATCAGTTGCTTCATATTATCGATAAACCAGCGGTCAATCTTGGAGAGATTATATATTTCATCAATGGTTAACCCCATCTTTAAGCCGTAGCGGATATAAAACAATCTTTCATCATTGGCAGTTTCAATCTTGTTTTTTATCCGGCCTAACAAGTCGTGGTCTTTCTTCATCAGCATCTCATCGGTTATTTTATCTTTTCCATCGCAACCAAAGCCGAACCGCGAGGTCTCGGTAGAACGAATCCCTTTCTGCAATGCCTCTTTAAAGTTTCTTCCGATAGACATTGCCTCGCCTACCGCTTTCATGGAGGTATTAATTATGCGTGCCGTAGCGGGAAACTTCTCAAAGGTGAACCGGCATATCTTAAATACGCAATAATCTACGGTGGGCTCAAAAAAGGATTTAGTCACCCCTGTAATTTGATTCATTACTTCCGGCAGCGTTAAGCCCACAGCCAATTTTGTGGCTACCCTGGCAATGGGAAATCCCGTGGCTTTTGAGGCTAAGGCAGAACTGCGGGAAAGCCGGGGATTGACTTCAATAATGACGATATGGCCGTTCTGAGGATTCTGGGCAAACTGAATATTTGCTCCGCCGCCGGTAATACCGACTTTTCGGATGATTTTTTTGGAGAGATTAACAAAATTGGTATATTCTTCGGCAGTTAAACTTTGGGAAGGTGCTACCACAATACTATCTCCGGTGTGTACGCCCATCGGATCTACGTTTTCCATAGAAGTAATCATAATTACATTATCTACGCAGTCGCGCATCACCTCAAACTCAATCTCTTTCCAACCCAAGACCGACTGCTCAACCAATACCTGATGCACCGGGCTAAGTTCCAGACCCTTATCCAAAAATTTTTCTAACTCTTCCTTATTATATGCGGTTGCCCCGCCTGTGCCGCCCAGACAATAAGCCGGCCTTAAGATTAAGGGGAAACCGATGGAGAGGCCGATTTTTACACCTTCGGCAACGCTTCTGGCAATACCGCTTTTGGGGACATCTACGCCGATCTCCATCATTGCCTTTTTGAATAACTCGCGGTCTTCGGCACGGGCAATAGCATCTACACTCGCACCGATAGACTCAACGCTGTATTTTTTTAAAGTCCCTGCCTTCATTAAGAAGTAGGCCAAATTAAGACCGGTCTGGCCACCTAATGTCGGCAGGATAGCGTCGGGTCTTTCTTTTTTAATGATTTCTGTGACTACCTCCACAGTCAACGGTTCAATATAGGTTACATCTGCCATTTCCGGATCGGTCATAATCGTCGCCGGATTGGAGTTTACCAATATCGTAAAGTAACCTTCTTCACGCAGCGCTTTGCAGGCCTGAGAACCGGAATAATCAAATTCGCAGGCCTGGCCGATAATAATCGGGCCGGAGCCAATCATCAATACCTTTTTTATATCTGTCCGTTTGGGCATGCTATTTTTTCCCTTTCATTAATCGTAAGAATTCTATTAAGATACGGTTTATTTCATCGAATCCGGGGCTGACCGGATTATACTGTACCGCAATAATCTTGTGCTTTTTTAAGGCGTAGCCTTCAACCGTCTCGTCATTTAAATGCCGGGCGGTAATTTCCACACCCTTAATCTTCTTAAGGGAAGCTGGATCCACTACCCAGGAGTGATTCTGCACCGTTATATCGCCTTGGTAAGAAGATGGGTATTTTATCGGATAATTTACCCCGTGGTGGCCCAGATGTATCTTCTTTATCTCGGCACCCAATGATTTAGCAATCATTTGGCTCCCTAAGGCAATACCCAGTAAAGGAATCTTACCGATAAGTTTTCTAACAGCAGCAACAATATTTTCTAAAATCGGATCATCCTCAGGCCCGCCGGAAATAATCAGGCCTTTAAGTTTCAGTTTTAATATTTCTTGCGGCCCAGTATCATAAGGCAAGAGAACTATTTCCAGGCCCAGGTTATTCAGTTGTCTTAAGAGGCTCTGCGTTACTCCCAAATCTAAAATACCCACGCGCGTCTTTGTCTTACCCTTGATTACCTTTATTTTCTCGACGGAGATTGCTTTAATCAGGTCCGGTTTGGGTTTTTGCTTTTGTAATTTAACCTCCTTAAGCAACTCTTCTTTGGTTTTGCCGTTAGTGGAAAGCGCCGCCCAGACTTCTCCCTTATCTCTTAAGTGCACCGCTAAGGTGCGCGTATCTACTTCGGATAGAGCCACCAAATTCTCTTTCTTTAAAAAATCATCTAATGAACCCTTGGCCTGCCAATTGGAATACATTCGCGATTTTTCTTTAATCACCAAGCCTTTAACCCAGGCCCTCCCTGATTCATTGAATTTATCATTAATGCCGTAGTTGCCAATCAATGGATACGTGAACATTAAAATCTTTCCGGCATTAGCGGGGTCGGTGATTACTTCCTGGAAACCCACCACCCGCGTATCAAAAAATAATGGGCCAACGGCAACTCCTTCTATTCCAATAGAGGAGCCGCTAAAAACCCCCTCGTCTTCCAACACTAACAATGCGCTGTTCATGCGTTGCTCCTCGATTAAATCTTCCTTCTGATTATATCCACAACCTCTTCTACTGTCTTTGCCTTAATTACGCCCTTTATATCCCACGATCCTAAGCTAATTATGGGCTTGCCAAACTGCATACAATAAGCAATCTCAGAGAGAGTGCCATACTCCCCAGGCAGGGCAACTACGATGTCGCCAGCCTGAACCACTAAGACATTTCTGGCTAAACCTAAGCCCGTAGGTATCACAATATCTATATAGGGATTGGCGTTATTTTTGTTGTAACTTGGTATAATTCCAATAGTTACGCCACCGGCACCCTTAAATCCCTGGCAAACCGCCATCATTGTACCACTTAAACCGCCACAAACAATGTAATCCACCACTTTTGCCAATTTTTTGCCTAAATTTTGGGCCAATTGCTCCACTTCCTTTGAGCAACTATGCCCGCCAATCACCGCTACAACCTTCTTTCTCATATGTGTTTTTGGTGCGCCTGGGCCGATTTGAACGGCCACACATGGCTCCGGAGGCCATTGCGCTATCCATTGCGCTACAGGCGCACATTCGACTTCGCTCAATGCGCCAGTCCTGAGCAGGGTCGAAGGACAGGCACAGTGTCTTTGTTAAAACAGATTTAGCTGCTTTTCAGTCGTATCCTTTTTTTCTTCGCCGAATATGGATATCTTGCCGTATTCTCCGTCGTAACCTGCCTGGATATTGACTTTACCTTCTCTTACCCGAAGAACCCCTTGGGCAACGCGCGGCGGAAGATTTTTTAGCAAATCTTCCCTGGAGGCTCTCAGCAAAATCTCAAATTCTGTACCAAACTTCGCAATACAATTATGGTATTCTTTTTCTACTGCCGCCGCGGTTTTGCCCAGGCCTTTTGCCTCGGCAACAATCTCATCCAAAGGAATAAGATTTTTAAACGGAATGCTATTTTGCGGTACGAAACCTTGCGGCCGGTCTGCCAACTGTTCAACCCTGTTCATCACTCCTACGGTTACGGGTCTGCCGCATTTAGGGCACTTGCCTTTATGGCTGCGCGTCTCTTGGGGAGAAAGCCTTACCCCGCAAAGCCGGTGGCCGTCATAATGGTATTTGCCTTCTTCAGGGAAAAATTCAATGGTGTATAAAAACCCCTGTTTATCTTTGGTTTTTAATACCTCTCTTATGGTTTTATAATTAAATTCGCAATCGAAGATATTTGCCTCGCGGCCGATTTTAGAAGGAGAATGGCTATCTGAATTCGAGATAAGAGTAAATCTATCCAACGCGGATAATCGCCAGTTCATCGCCGGATCACTGGATAGCCCGGTCTCCAAGGCAAATATTTTTGGTGTCTGGTCCTCAAAACAATCCTCAATCCTATCAAATCCCGACATCGAGCCAAAGACACTGAACCATGGGGTCCAGGCGTGCCCTGGCACAATCATACAGTTTTCGTCGATATCAAAAACAATCCGCGCCACCTCTTGCGCGTCCATCCCAAGAATAGGCCGGCCGTCGCTGGCAAGATTTCCGTAACGGCTAAGCGTCTCATTGATTTTATCCGTAGTTTTAAATGAAGGGCTGAAAACAATATTATGGATACGGTACGTCCTGCCTTTCTTGGAGTAAATACTGCTTATCTCGGCGGTCAGAATAAAATAAACATCTTTGTGCTTAAATAAGCCGTTGCCCAAATCTTCGAAAACCGCCTTACACTCCTCAAGCCAGAGATGATGCGTAAAATCTCCCGTGCCCATCAGGGTAATACCTTTTAATTTTGCCCATTCCGTAATATGCTGGATATCCATATCCCGGGAGGTGGCGCGTGAATACTTGGAATGGATGTGAAAATCAGCGATAAATTCCATATCTCTTTACTCTATCCCTTCTAAAATTTTTTTTACGTTCCCCCAGTGCGTTCCCCGCCAGTAAATTCTTTTACATTGGGGGCAGGTTACAAAATTATCCTGTGTGGCGAATACGTATTCCGGAACCTTATCTTTAATTTTTTCTTTCTCCGCCGCGGTTAACCCTGCGTTACAGATGACGCAACGGCTGAACATCTGTTTACTATCAGGGGCAAGTTTTAATTCCTTTAACAGTTGGGTAACTTGTTCTGAAAATCGTTCGCTTTTGATATAAATAATTTTTGTGCCGTATATATCGTGCATCTTGAGGTTGCGCGTCAAGATGATACGATTATCCCTTAAGGCCTGGATTATCAGAGGGCCGATATTATCTTCCCTGAAGTATTCGCTATCAAACCCCAGAATCCTCAGCCACTTGGCCAATCTTCCCAGTTCTCTGGTGAGGATGAACTTCATGCTTTATAAACAATTTCCCCGCCTAGAATAGTATATTCAACAACGCCCTTTAAGGTTCTCCCGAGAAATGCCGAGTTTTTGGACTTAGAGACGAGGCCTTGTTTTTCCACTCGCCATTCTTTATCGGCAGATACCACAATTAAATCCGCATCAGAGCCGACCTTTAGCGTACCTTTATTAATCCCTAAGATTTTTGCCGGATTAAATGATAATTTTTTCACTAAACTACTCCAATTCAATAATCCCGTACTAACTAATTCTGTAATGCTTACAGCCAATATCGTCTCCAAGCCGATTACGCCGAATTCCGCACGTTCAAACTCAATATCCTTATCGTTTTCTATATGCGGGGCATGGTCAGAAGCAATCACATCTATTATGCCGTTCTTTAACCCTTCTTTTACTGCCTTTACATCTTCCTTACTTCTTAAGGGCGGATTCACTTTCATGTTTGTGTCGTACCCTAACACTGCTTCTTCGCTTAAGGCAAAATAATGGGGTGCCGTCTCTGCAGTAACCTTGATGCCTTTTTTCTTGGCGGAGGCGATTAATTCTACTGATTCACTACAACTTACATGGGCGATATGCACGGGACATCTTGCTTTTTCTGCCAGCTCAATATCCCGTTTTACTCTTTTGTATTCCGATTCTTTGGATATTCCTCTTAAGCCTAAGCGGGTGGAGGTAAGGCCAAGGTTAACTACGCCGTTAAGCGAAAGCGATCTATCTTCAGAGTGGCATATTACTAATAAACCCTCCTGTTTAGCAATTTTAAAGGCCCTTAACATTAGCTTATCATTGTCTACCGATGAGCCATCGTCAGAAATTGCCACCGCCCCTTCTTTTTTCAACTTTGCAATATCGGTCAGTTCTTTTCCTAATCGCCTTTTGGTAATTGCACCGGCAATAAAAACATTTGCCTGCGCAGTTTTTTTAATAATTCCTTTAAGGAATTTTACATTTTCTGCACAATCAATGGAAGGCTGCGTATTCGGCATAGCCACAACACTCGTAACCCCGCCTTTCAAGGCTGCCTTTGTGCCGCTGGAAATTGTCTCTTTATCTTCTCTGCCCGGCTCCCTTAAGTGCACATGTATATCTACAATGCCCGGCATAATTATTTTATCCGTCGCATCGATAATTTTATCCGTTGAGACAGAAATATTTTTTGCTACCTTGGATATCTTGCCATTCTCCACCAAGATATCCGCAATCTCATCCAGATTATTTGCCGGGTCAACCACCCGGCCTTTTTTAATCAGTAGACTCATTTTTATTATCGTGGCCTTGAGATACCAGAAACAAAACCGCCATCCTTACGGCAATACCGTTGGTTACCTGCTCTAATATCACTGACCAAGGCCCATCAGCGACACTGCTTTCCATCTCAATCCCCCGGTTAATCGGGCCGGGGTGCATCACAATAATATCCTTCTTTGCCTGTTTCAATCTTTCCGCAGTAATGCCGAAATTTTTAAAATATTCTAGCTGTTTAGGGAAGGCGGCATCAATGTCGCGCTCAAACTGCATGCGTAAAACATTTACCGCATCGGCACTCCTTAAGGCTTCTTCGATATCATGCGTAACAGAAACCCCCATTTTTTCAATTTCCGGAGGTATAAGTATTTTAGGGGCGCAGACCATAACCTTGGCACCTAATTTCGTCAAACCCCAGATATTGGAACGCGCCACGCGCGAATGGGCAATATCCCCGACGATGCTCACATTTAAACCTTCTATCCGGCCCAACTTCTCCTTGAGGGTAAAAATATCTAAAACTGCCTGTGTAGGGTGTTCGTGCCAGCCATCGCCGGCATTAACTACGCTGATATCCACGTGGCGCGCCAGCATAGCTGCCGCGCCCGAACAGTTATGCCGCACGACAATAATATCGGCTTTTAAGGCCTGGATATTCTTTCCGGTATCAATCAGGGTTTCGCCTTTGCGCACACTCGAGATTTCCGTGGCAATATTGATCACATCGGCAGATAACCTTTTTGCCGCCACCTCAAAAGATACCCGCGTCCTTGTTGAAGGCTCGTAAAACAGATTAACAACCGTCTTACCACGCAAAGCAGGTACCTTTTTAATCTCGCGGGAAGAAACCTCCTTGAATGAATCGGCAGTAGTCAAAATTAGCTCTATCTCTTCTCTGCTTAAATCCTCAAGGCCTAATAAATCTTTTTTAGTCCAGACCATAAACTCTTCAGCCTTTTTCTACGATCGCCACTTCATCGCGGCCGTCAACCTCGCTCAAGCGCACCTCCACGGTTTCATTCTTGGAAGTGGGGATGTTTTTACCCACATAATCTGCGCGGATAGGCAGTTCCCTGTGCCCGCGGTCAACTAGCACAGCAACTTGAATGGACTTGGGCCGGCCAAAATCTATCAGGGCATCTAAGGCCGCGCGTATTGTCCTGCCGGTATATAAAACATCGTCAACCAGGATGATCATTTTATCATTGATATCAAAATCGATTTCGGTTTTATGGACGATGGGTTGCGCCGCAACTAGGGTTAAATCGTCACGATAGAGGGTAATATCCAAAATCCCTACCTGTACCTTTTCTTTTTCAATATCGCCGATAAATTCAGCGAGCCGCCTGGCAAGATATGCCCCGCGATTGCGTATCCCGATGATACATAGGCCTTCTGTGCCTTTATTTTTCTCGAGTATCTCATGGGCGATACGCATGAGGCTGCGGTTTAGCATCTCTTTATCCATTATCCTGGCTTTCTCTTCCATATTACTCCTCAATACCTTGCCCTATCGCACCTCGGCATAAAGGATTGCCGAGTGCGTCCCTTCTGGGACGGATGGGCAGACACCCGGCCTTATCAGATAGGCCGGTGTTCGTTTACTACGAAGTATGTCGCTTTCTGCGACATAAAAAACCCAACCGCTTTCATTCTTGCAGTTGGGTTATTATATATTTGTACTTCATTTCTCTACCCTTACTAGTTTCTCATGAACTAGTTTAAAGGCCCTCATTGTTTCTATAAAGATACCATCTAATTTATATTTTGTCAAGGGCAATAATTAAAAAATTACGATAAATTCGCCGCGCGGCCTATGGCTCTTAAAATAATCTAAAATATTGCTTACCTTATCCCGTTTTATTTCTTCAAATTTTTTGGTCAATTCTCTCGCAACTACTATATCCTTATCACCAACTACGTTAAGCATGTCTTCTAAGGTAGCCAGGATTCTATGGCAAGATTCATAAAAAACAATAGTGCATTTTAACTGGGAAAGGCCTTTTAACCGATGTCGCCGGGCTTGTTGACGATTAGGCAAAAATCCTTCAAATATAAATCTATGGGCGGGTTTGCCCGATAAAACCAAAGCATTTACAAAAGCAGCAGGACCGGGAATTACCGTAATGGCGATATTATTTTGTATTGCCAGATTAATTATATTATACCCCGGGTCAAGTATTCCGGGTGTCCCGGCATCAGAAACTAAGGCGACATTCTTGCTTTCTTTAAGGAGACTCAGTAAATATCGGCCCTTGGTAACTTTATTATGCTGAAAAAAGCTTGTAGTGGGAGTAGCGATACCGTAATGATCAAGCAAGATCTTTGTATGACGGGTATCTTCGCAGGCGATAAGGTCTACTGATTTTAAAACTTCCAGCGCCCTTAGGGTTATATCTTTAAGATTACCTATCGGAGTGGCAACTAGATATAACATTACTCTACGGTTACTGACTTCGCTAAATTTCGCGGCTGATCGACATCCGCTCCTCTCTTAACAGCTACATAGTAGGCCAATAATTGTAAAGGGAGTGCCACTAATAATGGAGAGAAGAATTCATCAACTTCAGGGACATAAATAATCTCTTTGGCGTGTTCTTTTATCTGATCATCGCCTGCCGTGGCGATAACGATGATTTTGCCCTTGCGGCTGCGTATCTCCTGGATATTGGAAATCATCTTTTCGTAGATCTTGGATTCCACGGCAATACAGACGACTGCGCGGTATTCATCAATTAAGGCGATCGGCCCGTGCTTCATTTCTCCTGCGGCATAGCCCTCGGCAGGAATGTAGGATATTTCTTTCAGCTTCAATGCCCCCTCCAGAGCAGAAGGATAATTTATGTTTCTGCCCAAAAATAAAAATGAGCCATAATGCGAGTGCCGAAAAGCAATCTGTTTAATCCGGCTATCGTCTTTTAAAATGCTTGCTTGAAGTTGGGGAATTGCCCTAAGTACCCTTAACAACTCTTCTTGTTTTTCTAGCGGCAGCGTCTTACGAATGCGCCCCAGATACAAGGCAAATAGATATAGCACCGCCAACTGGGCAGTATAGGCCTTGGTTGAAGCAACACCTATCTCCGGACCAGCATGGGTAAAGATAACTCCCTCGCAGTCTCGGGCTAAACTTGAACCGAGTACGTTACAAATCGCCAATACCTTGGCGGCGCGTTTCTTTGCTTCCTTAACTGCGGCCAGTGTATCCGCCGTCTCCCCGGATTGACTTACGGCAATCACTAAAGTATCTTCATTGACCAGAGGATTACGATAGCGAAACTCGCTTGATAAATCAACAGCCACCGGCAAACGGCATAATTCTTCTAAAATATATTTGCCGCACATGCCTGCATGATAAGCAGTGCCGCAGGCAATAATAACAATATTGTTTATTTTGGCCAAATAGTCGTCCTGAATTTTTAATTCTTCAAAAAATATATTGTTATCGTCGGTGATCCTTTGTTTCAAAATATTTTCTAAGACGTGGGGCTGCTCATTAATCTCTTTTAACATGAAATGCGGGAAGCCCTGCTTTTGTGCTTCGCTGACATCCCAGCGTATCTGTTGCGCCTGCCGCGTAATCTTTTCTCCTTTCAAATTACTAATCGAAACCCCCTCTTTAGTTAAGACCGCCAGTTCATTCTCTTCCAAAAAGATTACTTCTTTAGTATAATCTAATAAGGCTGGAATATCCGAAGCCAGGAAATTTTCATTTTTCCCCTTGCCCACAATCAACGGGCTGCCGCAGCGCGCCCCGATCAATTTATCCGGCTCTCGGGCAGAAATCACACCGATGGCAAAGGAACCCTTGAGTTGCATTAAGGCCTTGCGCGTGGCCTCCTCTAGGGAAGAATTATTATAAAACTTTTCAATCAAATGCACGATTACCTCGGTATCCGTCTGAC
>Ga0315280_10002733_pt1 | contig 28173 bp, 22 predicted proteins | sample YL17G06_40_MG_FD_203697 | JGI IMG/M metagenome (GOLD analysis project Ga0315280, IMG submission 203697) | Sediment microbial communities from Yellowstone Lake, YNP, Wyoming, USA - YL17G06_40 | ecosystem: Environmental > Aquatic > Freshwater > Lake > Sediment | place: USA: Wyoming | collected... | reverse complement strand
CGCCGGCGCCGGCGGGCGTTTCGGCCTGGATCTGTTCCTGGGTAAGCCCGTCGCGCCGCAGCAGCAGCACGCGGAGGACCCGCTCGTCGAGCCGGCAGTCGCGCTCGATGTCGGTAATCCGCGCCGGATCGGACTCGAAGTAGCTCAGGACGTAAAGCCCGCGCCGGCGGCCCTGGATTTCGTAGGCCAGCCTGCGCTCATCCCACAGCTTGATTGCCAGGGCGCCGGCCCCGTTGCGTTCCAGAATAGTGCGGACCGGCTCGCTGGCCGCCTGGAAGTCCGGGTTGCCGGCGTCCAGCAGGAACATGCCTTCGTAGGTTGCTTTGTCTTGACTCATCTTGGTTTCCGTTTTTGTGGCTGGTCAATGGCCGCCGGGGCGCATGCCCGGCCGATTATTCGTCCGGTTTCCTGTTGTATGTTTCCATCGCGTAGTTCATGCCGCGAAAGACCCAGTCGTTCACGGCGTCGGCGGCGGCCTGTATCGCCGCCTGAATGTTCTCAAACTCCGCCGGCGTGAACTTCGAGAGCACGAAGTCGGCGCCGTCCATTCGCCCGGGCGGGCTGCCAATGCCGATCCGCAGCCTCGGCACCGCGCGCGTGCCCAGTTGCCCGACGACGTCCGCCAGGCCCTTCTGCCCGCCGGAGGAGCCCTCGGCACGCAGGCGTACGCGCCCGACCGGCAGGTTCATGTCGTCCAGCACCACAAGCATCTCGTCGGGCTCGGCCTTGTAGAAGGCCGAGAGCTCCCGAACCGCCTGGCCGGAGCGGTTCATGTACGTATGCGGCTCGAACAGCACCACCGTTCGGCTGAGGCCCTGCGCCCCGGCCGGACGAACTTCCCAAATCTGCCCGCCGAATGCCGCCTTGCCCTCGCCGGCCGACCAGCGGCTTGCCAACAGGTCCACCACCCGAAAGCCGACGTTGTGGCGGGTCTGCACGTACTGGCGCCCGGGGTTGCCCAGGCCCACCACGAACAGCTTTCTGTCGACGTCGTCTCGCACGTGGCCTGCCGCCCGGCTCGCCGCAGCATCCGCAGGCTACTCGGCGGCCTCCTCTTCTTCTTCCGTCTTGGCGCCGATGACTTCCGGTTCGGCCTCCGCCTCGACCTCGACGGGGGCCACCACTTCCTCGGCCACCTCGGTGCACTGGCATAGCACCGCGTCGGGGTCGTCAAGCAGCACGACGCCCTCGGGCAGTTGGATGTCGCGCAGGTGGAGGCTCTCGTCGAGGCCCAGTTCGGTGACCATCACGCGGATTTCCTCGGGAATGGCCGCCACGGGGCACTCGATCTTGATGTCGCCGGCGATCTGGTTGAGCACGCCGCCGACGGCCAGGCCCTTGGGCGTGCCGCGCAGGACCACCCGCACGTCGACCTCGACGCGGTCGGTCAGCGAAACGCGAAGAAGGTCCACGTGCTGAACGAAGTGCCCGAAGGTGTCGTACTGGACGTCCTTGACAAGGGCGTTCTGGATCGCCCCGTCGACGTCCACCTCGAGCAGGCGCTCGCCGTGCTGAAGGGCCAGTTCCAGGTCGTGCTCGCTTATCGTCACCTGCACCGGCCGCTCGCCGCGCCCGTAGAGGATCGCCGGGGTCAGCCCCTTGGCGCGGAGCTTCTTGACCTGCCGGGATCCGGTTTCCTTGCGGGTGGTCGCTTTTATCTGTGCCATGTTTCGCGTTCTCCCCGGCCTGCCCGCGGGGCTATTGGCCGGTGTCCTTCAAGAAAAGGCTGCTTACTGATTCGTCGTTGTGAATGCGGTGTATGGCCTCGCCGATGAGTTCGGCCATGCCAAGGACCTTCAACTTGCCTATTGTCGCGGCCTTGGCCTTTTCGACCGGTATCGTGTCCGTCACGAGCACCTGCTCGATCGGGGCGTCGCGGAGCCTTTCAGCCGCCGGGCCGGCAAGCACCGCGTGAGTGGCCCCCACGTAGACATTGCGGGCGCCCTTGTCCTTGCACAATTGGGCGGCCATGCACACCGTCCCGCCCGTCGAGATCATGTCGTCCATCATCAGGACGGTGCGGTCCTTGACCTCGCCGATGATCCGCCCGACCTCGACGTTCTCGCCGCCCGTGCGGCGCTTGTCGATTATCGCCAGGTCCCCGCCCAGCCGCCGGGCGTAGACCCGCGCACGCTTGACGTTGCCGACGTCCGGGCTTACCAGCACCAGGTCCTTGAAATTCTGCCGGGCGTAGTAGCGGCTCAGGACCGGCTCGGCAAACAGGTTGTCAACCGGTATGTCGAAGAAGCCCTGAATCTGCGCCGCGTGAAGGTCGATCGTCAGGACCCGGTCCGCCCCGGCCGTGGCGATAAGGTTCGCCGCCAGCTTGGCCGTGATCGGCGTGCGGCCCTCGTCCTTGCGGTCCTGGCGCGCGTAACCGAAGTACGGGATTACGGCCGTGATGCGTTCGGCCGAGGCGCGGCGGGCGCAGTCGATGAAGATCAGCAGTTCCATCAGCGACTCGTTTACCGGCGCGCAGGTCGGCTGGATTATGAACACGTCGCGCCCGCGGACGTCCTCGTCGAGCTTGACGATCAACTCGCCGTCCGGGAACGAAGTGATCGTGACCCTGCCCAGCGGTGTGCTCAGGTACTCGCTGATGGACTGGGCCAGCCGCGGATTGGACCGCCCGCTGAATAGTTTAAGGTTTGTCGTCATCGCACACCCTCCGCCGCCATGCGGGCAGCCATGATGTCCGAGACATGCTGCAACTCGTCCAACGTGTTGATGCTCAGCACGTCCTGTGTCGGCACGGCCGCGACGGCGGCGATCTTCCGCCCGCCGGACGCCAGGAGCCCAAGGGTGTCTGTAAGGTAGTACTCGCCCTTGGCGTTGTGGTTTTTCAGCCGGCCTATCACGTCGCGAAGGGCCGCCGCGTCGAAGCAGTAGATCGACACGTTGACCTCGCGGATGGTTTTTTGGCTGGCGGTGGCGTCCAGCGCCTCGACGATTCCGACGAGGTTGCCGGCCTGGTCGCGCACGATCCGCCCGTAGCCGCCCGGCTCCGGCAGGATGCTGGTGGCCAGCGTGCAGGCGGCCCCTGTCGCCTGGTGGGTCTCGATAAGTTGCCGCAGGGTCTCCGGCCTGATCAGCGGCCCGTCGCCGGCGAGCACCAGCACCGGGCCTTCCAGGCCGGCGAGCTCCCGCTTGCAGACCATAACTGCATGGCCGGTACCGTTTTGCGGGCTTTGGAGCACCCAGGAGATGTCCTTGGCGTCGTCGGCGAAAGTCTCCTTTACAAGATCGGCCCGGTGGCCGACGACGACCAGCAGCCTGCTGCTGCCGGCCTGGCGGGCCGTGTCCAGCACGTACGCCAGCATCGGCCTGCCGCAGACCGGGTGCAGGACCTTGGGCAGGTCGGACTTCATCCGAGTGCCCTTGCCCGCCGCCAGAATGATTGCCGTGGTCGCCATCGTTATTGTCGCATCTGCCAATCAACAAAGCGTTTATGTCGTAATCGCCTCGCCCCCGGCCCGCCGTCCGGCAAACCTTGGAAGCCAGGCGACTACAAGCCGCGTAATAATTACGCTACCCGGCCAGGACTCGAACCTGGAATAGAAGAACCAAAATCTTCTGTGTTACCAATTACACCACCGGGTAAGGTGGATTCAGCACTTGGCCGGCGCGGGGCGCCAAAACTACGCCGGCCCGTTTTAACGGTGTCGCGGCAGGGGATTCGTCCGAGAGCCCGAACTTGCGGCCGCGACCTCGCAAGCCCGTTCCCGGCCCGGTTTTCCGGCATGTTCCGCCGTCTGGGCCGGGGCACTCCGTGCGGACGACACGACGCCCTGTGACAAAGCACCGAAGTTTACGCCCCCGGCCGGGGGCTGTCAATAGGGAAATCGAAATGCTGGTAATGTTCCGTCCGGTGAAATTCGCTTGACGAACTGGGTAAACGCCACTATTATGGTTTGGCAACTGTTAGGTGGTGTCGGGTGAGGATATCGACGAAATGAGATTAGGCAACGTACCACAGGCATTCCCATATCAGGGCAGCCTTGCATCGGACTACGAGCATTGTTGGCGTGCTCAACAGGGGCGGCAGCGCGAGCACTACAACTTTGTTCGCCGAGAGTTCAACTCCACTCATCGGGCCGAACTCCTTCTCTTCCTTCTTGCCCGGTGCGTCAAGGCCGCTATCCGGTACAACCGGCGCGGGGACTTCAACAACAGCCCCGATAACAGGCGAAATGGCATGCGCCCGGAAACCATGGCTAGGAACATTCATCTCGTCTCCGAGACCCTCGGGACTCAGACACGGACAGCGTCTGAGGACTATAAGGTTGTTCTTGAGCAAGCCAAACCAACCGACTTTGTCTACATGGACCCCCCTTATCAGGGAGTTTGCACGGACCGCGATTCGAGATACGTCAAGGGCGTGGATTATGACGAGTTTGTAACCGAACTCGATAGACTCAACGCACGGCGAATCCCGTTCATTGTCAGCTATGACGGTCGAACAGGCGATAAGGAGTATGGCAAGCGCCTTCCCGACAGCCTAGGCCTCGTCCATGCGGAGGTGCTCGCGGGAAAGTCCACACAAGCTACGCTTCTGGGCCGGGACCACGAGACCTATGAGTCTCTCTATGTGTCTTCGGCCGCGATCCGCAACCTGGGGTCAGTTCCGCCTGAACTCCGGAGCAAGAGGCCGACCCTGACGTTATTCGCTTAGCGATTCAGACCTCTTGATATTAGCCCCTTGATGTACTCCCTCACGCTGATCCCTTTCTTCTTCGCCAAGCCCGCAAGGACCTTGAATTCTTCCACTTCCTCGCCCAGCCAGAATAAATCTATCCGGCGGCGCTGCGCCATGGCTATGTGGTCGTAATCTTCGGGATGGGCCCAAAACCCTCCGGAAAAGGTTTTGACATTGGGGAGGTGCGGAAGTATTTTTCGGGCTTAACTCTGCCGGCGGCGGAGATTGTCGGGGCGTTGGGCCAGGACGGCGCCTTGGCCGCGAGCCCGTCGGATTCTCTGCCGGCTTGCCGGGCTTCGAGTTTGCCGGCCCGTCGGTTTGCCGGCCCGTCGGTTTGCCGGCCTGCCGGTTTGCCGGCCTGCCGGTTTGTCGGCGCGTCGGCCAGAGCGGATCGATCAGGGCACGGAAGGCCGGCATGGGCAGAAGGCTCGTGGCTTCTGTTTCTGTGCGCCGGCCGGTGCATGTTTGTGGGAGCAGCCGTGAGCACATCAATGCGGAGCTTATGGACGCTGTTGCTGGTCGCGTCGGCCGGGCTGGCCCCGGCGGCGTGGGCCTCGGCCCAGGACGCGCAGCCCTCCACTCGCGTCGCCGACGTCCGGATCCAGGGCAACAAGCAGATGACCGCCAACGCGGTGCTCGTCTACGTCAGGACCCGCGCCGGCCAACCGTTCAACGAGGACGTGGTCAAGGCCGACGAGCGCAGGCTGCTGGAGACCGGGCGATTCGAGAGCGTGCTCGCCACGCGGACCAACACCGACAAGGGCGTGGTCGTGACGTTCGCCGTCGTGGAGCGCCCGCTGGTGGCGCTGGTGCGGTTCGAGGGCAACAAGGCGTTCAAGGCCGACGAGCTTGCCAAGGAGTTGACCTTCGGCCAGCACGATCCGCTCAGCGCATTTAACGTCGAGTCCGGGCGGATGGCGATCCTCAACAAGTACAAATCCAAGGGCTACCATTTCGCCTCGGTCACCGTCGACGGGCCGCTGCTGAGCGACAAGCGCGAGGTGGTCTACACGATCGTCGAGGGCCCCAAGGTCCTGGTCCGCAAGATCAGGTTCCAGGGCAACGATTTCTACAGCGCCTTCAAGCTCAAGCAGTCCATCGGTTCGTCGCAGCGGCTCTGGCCGTTCGTCGACGGCTACCTGGACACCGACCAGGTCGCCCAGGACGAGCTGACCATCCGCAACATGTACATCGCCGAGGGCTTCCTGGACTGCGAAGTGGGCCGGTTGCTGGATTTCAGCGCCAACCGCGAGGACGCCACGCTGACGTTCCTCATAAAGGAAGGCCCGCGATACCGGATCAACAAGGTCATCTTCGAGGGCAACAAGGTGTTCAGCGACACGGAGCTGGTCCGTCGGCTGAAGTTCGCCCAGGGCGAGTTCTTCACCGAGCTGACTCTCCGCCGCGACACCAAGAAGGTCGAGGACACCTACGGGGAACTGGGCTACATCAACGCCCGCGTCGCCACGAGGCGCCAGTTCCTCAACCCCACCGCCGAGCCGCCGGACTGGGCCAAGCCGCTGGGCAAGCCGGCGCTGCTGAACCTCGTCGTCACCATCCGCGAGGACGATCAGTACCACGTCGGCAAGATCGACATCCGCGGCAACACCGTCACGCGGGACCGCGTCATCCGCCGCACGCTCCAGGTGTTCCCCGAGCAGCTCTTCAACACGGTCGCCCTCGACGAGTCCAAGAACCGCCTGCTCGAAAGCCGGCTGTTCGAGGACGTCAACATCACCCCCGTCGGCGACAGGCCGGGCGTCCGCGACGTGATGGTCCAGGTGAAGGAAGGCCGGACCGCCGAGTTCGTCATCGGCGCGGGCATCAGCACCAACAGCGGCGTTTTGGGAACCATCTCGCTGACCCAGCGGAACTTCGACATGCTCGCCTGGCCGGACAGTTGGAGGCAGTTCATCCGCGGCGAGGCGTTCAAGGGCGCCGGCCAGACGCTGCGGATCGTGGCCGAGCCGGGCACCGAGATGAGCCGCTTCAACATCGAGTGGGAAGACCCCGCGATCTTCGACCTGTCCTACTCGGCCGGATTGCAGGCGTTCGTGTTCACCCGCCAGCGGGAGAGCTACGACGAGACCCGCTTCGGCGGCGTCGCCAGCCTGGGCCATCGCTTCAAGAGCCGCTGGTACGGCGAAGTGGCCGTGCGGGCCGAGGACGTGGTGATCGACAGCCTCGACAATGACGCGCCGCCGGAAGTCCGCGCGGTCGAGGGCTCGAACTTCCTGACGGGCGTCAAGTTCTCGGCCACCAAGGACAACACCGACAGCCGGTGGAATCCCTCGACCGGCGACCGCATCCGCGTCAGCGCCGAGCAGGTTCTCGGCGACTTCCAGTTCGTCAACGCCCAGGGCGAGTACCGCATCTACCGCACGGTCGGCGTCGACGCGATGGACCGCAAGCACATCCTCGCCGGGCGCGTGGCGGTGGGCAACATCTTCGGCGACTCGCCGGTCTTCGAGCGGTACTACGGCGGCGGCATCGGCTCGATCCGCGGCTTCAGGTATCGCGGCATCAGCCCGAGGTCCGCGGGCACCGACGAGCCCATCGGCGGAGAGTTCATGCTCTACGCCGGGGCCGAGTACTCCTTCCCCATCTTCGGCACAGAGGGCCAGCAGCTTCGCGGAGTGTGCTTCATCGACAGCGGCACCGTCGAGGAAGACCCCACGATCACCGCGTACCGCATCTCGGCCGGCTTCGGCCTGAGGTGGACCATGCCTATCTTCGGGCCGGTGCCGATGAGCTTCGACTTCGGCTTCCCGATCAGTAAGGACCCCCAGGACAAGACCCAGGTGTTCAGCTTCTCGCTGGGCTGGTCGTTCTAGTTTAGTGGCCGGTAGCCAGGAGTCGGCAGCCGGGAAAAGCAAACGGCGGAACACGTTATTGGGAACCGAGGCTGTCCGATAATTCATGTTAGCAGGGATGCAGGGGATACATAAGAGAAGTTTTTAGCAAAGATTAACGCTGATAGCAGGCCGGTTCATCAACATTGATTGGACCTGTCGGCGGCTCTTGTGGTTAGCAAAGGGCTAACAGCATTGCTTTTGAGGAAACAGGAGGCCTCCATTTGCGCTGATTGAGTTCCGCCCGTTTGGCTCACTGCCAAACTCCTGTTTCCTCAAAAGCGATGCACTCTTACCGCCGGGCGGGATCGCGGCAAATCCGGCAAGTTCCGAAACCTATCTGCGTTTATCCCGAAGGGACCGTCGGTCTGCGTTCATCATTGCAAGAATCTGCTGTTTCTTTTTATCCCCTGCATACCTGCCGAAATAATTATCGGACAGCCTCTACTACCTATTACCTTCTTTTCATCACGCAGTCTGGTGGAATCTTCGGCCGCGGTTTCGTATAATCGCACCCGCGCGGCAATGGCCGTCTGCGCAGGCTACACGGCGCAATAACGTGGATGAAGGTTGTCGGCTACCCCTCGATTCGGCTCGGGGTAAACCGGCTGTCGGCTACTGACTACTGGCTGCCAGAACAAGGAAGCACTGATGAAAACGTCACGCATCTACCTGCTTGCGATAATCGCCCTTGTGGGCATCGCCGCGTTTCTGACCAATTCCGTGGCCCAGCCGGCCGCCGGGCCAAGGGGCCAGATCGCCTTCTGCGACCTGGTGCTGGTCTTCAACAACTACCAGCGAGCCAAGGACTTGACCACCGAGCTCAACGAGCGCCGCAACGCCATCAAGGCCGAGAGCGACAAGCGGACCAAGGCGGTCGATACCCTTCGCATGGAACTGGAGAATTACAAGAAGGGCTCGCCGCAGTACGACCAGACGTTTAACGAGGTCACTCGGCAGTCGATTGAACTGGACGCGTATCTTCGCTATCAGGAACAGCTTGCGATCCGCGACCACCGCAGCCTGACCGAGGAGATGTACAAGGAGATCATCGCCGCCGTCGCCAAGGTGGCAGCCCAGCAGGGAGTCTCGGTGGTCATGCAGCGAGAGCAAGAGCAGCTCAACACCGAGGACACCAAGGCGATGCTCCAGCAGATATACAACCGCAAGGTGCTTTACTTCAGCGAGGCCCTGGACATCACCGATGCGGTTCTGACATCGCTGAACCAGGGCTACAAGGCCAGGAAGCCCGCCGGCCCCGCCGCGCCCGGCGGCCCGGCGACTCCGGCGCCGCGGTAGTGCGGCGCGCAGAATAGACGCTCCGAGAACATGGATACCCGGCGACTGACATTGCGGTAGGTGGGCGACATCGTCGGCGGCAGCGTCGAAGGCGACGTCTCGTTCGTCGTGGCGTCGATCGCCCCGCTCGACGAGGCCGGGCCGCGGGACCTGACGTTCGCCGACGCCCGCCACGCCAACGCCCTGGCCGAAAGCAAGGCCGGGGCGGCGCTGGTCGAGGCCGGCGCGGAGGCCGATTTTTCCGGCAGGCCCTTCGTCCGCGTCGCGAGCGTTCAGCAGGCGATATACCAACTGCTCTGCCGCCTGGCCGGACCGGAGGACCTGCCGGCGCCGGGGATCCATCCGGCGGCAACGGTTTCGCCCGGCGCGAAGCTGGGCCGGGACGTCGCGATCGGCCCTGGCGCGGTGGTCGGCGCGGGCGCCGCCATTGGCGACCGCACGGCCCTGTGCGCCAACGCGGTGGTAACCGCCGGCTGCGCGGTCGGTCAGGACTGCGTGCTGGCCGAGGGCGTAGTGATACGCAGCCGAAGCGTCGTAGGCAACCGCGTGCGGATCGGCCCCAACAGCGTGATCGGCTACGACGGCTTCGGTTTTCAGACGGTCGACGGCGTGCATCGCCGCTTTCCGCACATCGGCAACGTGGTCATCGAGGACGACGTGGAGATCGACGCCTGCTCGTGCATCGACCGCGGCAAGTTCGGCTCGACCCGGATCGGCCGGGGTGCGAAGATCGACAACCTGGTGCAGGTGGCGCACAATTGCCAGGTCGGCCCTGGCAGCATACTGGCCGGTCAGGTCGGCATTGCCGGCAGCGTGAAGATCGGGCGCTATTGCGTCCTGGCCGGTCAAGTCGGCGTGCGGGACAACATCACCATCGGCAACGGCGCACAGTTGGGGGCCCAGGCCGGCGTGATCCAGAATCTCCCCGCCGGCGAGAAATATGTCGGCACCCCGGCTCGTCCGGCCAGGGAGATGTTGCGGATATGGCAGTTGCTGCCGAAACTGCCTGATCTTGTCAAGCATGTCCGCGAACTTGAAACGAGGCTCGCAGCCCTTGAGTCCAGCAAAGCAGAAAACCATTGAAAGGCCGGCGGAGGTGACGGGCCTGGGCCTCTTCACCGGCCAGACCTGCCGCCTGAGGTTCACCCCGGCCCAGGCCGATTCCGGCGTCACGTTCATCCGGACGGACCTGCCGGCCCCCGCGCGGATCTCGGCCGACATCTCCAACGTCGGCAAGCGGGCACGCAGGACCAGCCTGATAAACGGCACGGTGCAGGTCGAGACGGTCGAGCACGTCCTGTCGGCCGTGTCGGGTATGGGAATCGACGACGTCGACATCGAGGTGTCGGCGGCTGAGACGCCGAGTTTCGACGGTTCGGCCCAGCCGTTCGTCGAGGCCCTCAAGCAGGCCGGCACGCGGGAACTGGACGCCGATCAGCGGGTGCTGGTCATCGACGAGCCGCTGACCGTCTCGCAGGACGACTCGACCATCGCGGCCCTGCCCGGCCCGGAGGACTGCCTGGACATTGTTTACGACCTGGACTACTCCGATACCCCTTCGATAGGCCGGCAGGTGGTGGCGTTTCGGCTGGACGGAGACGACTTCGCGACGAAGATCGCACCCGCGCGGACGTTCAGCCTCCAGGCCGAGGCGGCGGAGATGCAGGCCCGCGGCATCGGCTCGCACCTGACGCCCGCGGACGTGCTGGTTATCGGGCCCGACGGGCCGATCGACAACGCCTTCCGCTTCCCCGACGAGTGCGCCCGGCACAAGATATGCGACCTCGTCGGCGACCTGGCCCTTCTTGGGCGGCACGTGCGGGGGCGGATCGTCGCGCACCGCACCGGGCACGAGAACAACCACGCCCTGGTCCGCAAGCTCGTCAAGAGCCTCTCGCAGCGCCAGCGGGCCGCCGCCCTGGCCGGCGAGCCGGTGATGGACATCCGCAACGTGATGCGGCTGCTGCCGCACCGCTACCCGTTCCTGATGGTCGACCGGATCATCGAACTCGACGGCGACCGCAAGGCCGTCGGACTCAAGAACGTCTCGATAAACGAGCCGTACTTCCAGGGCCATTACCCAGGCCAGCCGATCATGCCCGGCGTGATGATCCTCGAGGCCCTGGCGCAGCTCTCGGGCATACTGCTGAGCCGCAGGCTGGAGCACACGGGCAAGGTCGCCGTCCTGCTGAGCATGGACCGCGTGAAGATGCGCCGGCCCGTCCGCCCCGGAGACCAGCTCATCCTCGAGGCCGAGCGGATCCACGTTCGCAGCCGCACGGGCCATTGCCGCTGCCGGGCGCTGATCGGGCCCGATGTTGCGGCCGAGGCGGAAATCAAGTTCATGCTCGTCGACGCCGAGCCGATCTGACCGGAAGAACGCCGAGAACACGCACATATGCCAAAGATATCCCCGCACGCGATTGTGGAGCCCACGGCCGAACTGGCCGACGACGTGGCCATTGGCCCGTTCTGTTACGTCGGACCTCACGTCCGCATCGGCCCCGGAAGCCGGATCGCCAATAACGTCACGCTGCTGGGCCGCACGACTCTCGGCCAGAGGACCGAGGTGTTTCCGATGTCGGTTATAGGCGCGGCCCCGCCGGGCGCCGGCGAGGCCGACGGGCAGTGCGTGCTGGGCGAGGCCAACGCCGTCCGCGAGCACGTGACGATCTACGCCGGCGCCGAGGGCCCAACGCGGATCGGCAACCACAACCTGTTCATGATCGCCAGCCAGATCGGACCCGGCGCGCAGATCGGCGACCACGGCATCTTCGACAACTGCACGAAGATCGGCGCCGCGGCGTTCATCGAGGACTACGTCCGCATGAGCGGTTTTGCGGCCGTGGCAGACGGCGCCCGCGTCGGCGCGTACTGTTTTGTGGCCGCCTACGCCGGCGTGCAGAACGACGCCCCGCCCTACGCGATGCTCCAGGGCTTTCCCGTCCGGGTTCGCGGGCTAAACACGCGGAACCTCAAGGCGTGCGGCTTCGGCGAGCAGGACATCCACGCCCTCAAGGCCGCGTTCCGCGAGTTGTTCAACGGGCGCGGCGCGGAAGTCAAGCGCGAGGCGCTCGCCCGCCTTGCCCGCCAGGCGGATGTAAACCCGTACGTCCGCAAGCTCACCGACGCGCTGAAGGCCGCGGAGTCAAAGGCGGGGGCGGAGGACGGGGAAGATGACTGACCTGTCGGTCCTTCGCGAGATCGACCCCGCCGCCCGCGTCGCCCCCGACGCGACGGTGGGGCTTTACAGCGTGATCGGCCCCGGTGTGACGATCGGCCCGGGCACGGCCGTGGGCAGGCGCGTCACGATCGTCGGCCACACGCGCCTGGGTTCCGGCAACGTCGTCGGCGAGGGTTGCGTGCTCGGGGCGGTCCCGCAGGACCTCAAGTACGCCGGCGGGCCGACGATGCTCTGCGTCGGGCATCGAAACCGCTTCGGGCGGGAGGTCACCGCGCACATCGGCACCGAGTCCGGCGGCGGGCTCACGCGCATCGGCGACGACAACATCCTCATGGACGGCTGCCACGTCGCGCACGACTGCTTCGTGGACGACCGGACGTATATCGGGCGGAGCGTGCTTCTGGCCGGGCACATCCGCGTGCAGACCGGCGCGAGGATCGAGGACCTTTGCGGCCTGCACCACTTCGTGACGGTAGGGCGATTCGCGCGGGTCGGCCCGCACACGCCGGTGCGTCGCGACGTGCCGCCATTCACGGACTTCCGCAGCGTCGACCACGACTGGGAATCGCCCCCGTCGGTATGCGGCGTGCACGAGGCGGGCATCGCCGCCACCGGGCTGCCTCGCGATCAGGAGAAGGAGCTGCGGTTCGCCCTGAAGGAACTTTTCGACGACGAGTCGGCCCTCCAGACCAAGATCGAGCAGCTCGTGAACATGGGCGTCGAGGGCGAGGCGGCAAGGCTATGCGAGTTCTGCCTCCGCTCGCTCCAGGGGCTCTACGGGCGATACCGCGAGGTCTACCGCGGCAAGGTCCCCCCGGAGGCCAGGCGGCACATGTCGCCGGAGGCCCCAATCGAGGCCAAGGAGCATTACGATGAGCTTTAGGGTCGCCGTCGTCGGCTGCGGGCGCATGGGCAGGCTTCACGCCCGAGTCCTGGCCGAGATGCCCGCGGCGGAGCTTGTCTGCGCCGTGGACGCCAAGTCCGCCGCCGCCGAGGCCGTGGCAAAACAGCGGAATTGCCGGGCGCTAACGGACGCCGCCGAGGCCGTCGGACTCGTCGACGCGGCAATCATCGCCGTGCCGACGGTCCACCACCTCGCCGCCGCCAGGCCGTTCATTTCGGCCGGCAAGCCGGTGCTGATCGAAAAGCCCTTCACCGACGACCTCGCCGGCGGGCAGGAACTGCTGGCCCTTGCCGCCAGGACCAACACCAGCGTCCAGGTCGGGCACACGGAGCGGTTCAATCCGGCCGTCATCGCGATGGCCAAGTACGCCATCCGTCCGAAGTTCATCGAGGCCCAGCGAATAAGCCCGTTCACGTTCCGCTCCGCCGACGTCGGCGTGGTGCTGGACATGATGATCCACGACCTGGACCTGGTGCTGATGATGGCCGGTCCGGCCGAGGTCGAGAGCCTCCACGCCGTCGGCGTCAACGTGATCGGCCCGACGGAGGACATCTGCAACGCCCGGCTGATCTTCGACAACGGCTGCGTGGCGAACGTCACGGCCAGCAGGCTCGCGATCAAGACCGAGCGGAAGATGCGGATATTTTCCGAGGAGGCGTACTTATCGGTAGACTATGGCAAGAAGGTCGGGGTGGTCATAAACAAGAGCCAGAACCTCGACCTTATTCAGATGGCGCGCGAGCTGGACGTGGCGGACCTGGCCGAACTGGCACAGTCCGTGGACTACACCAAGCTGCTGAAGGTCGAGCAGTTGGTCGTGGACGAGTCCATCGAGCCGCTGCGCCGGCAGGCCGAGGCGTTCCGAGCAACGGTGGTCGACGGCCAGCCGCCGGTGGTCTCCGCAGCCGACGGGCTGGCGGCCGTGAGGCTCGCCCAGCGGATAGTCGAGCAGATAAAAACGCACCGATGGGACGGCAAGGCCTCGTACCGGACGGGGCTGGGCATCATATCCAGATAGAGGTGGACAACATGCAAAAACTGGCCCTTTTCCTGGCGACGGCGGCACTGGCCGGATGCTACTCGTCTGGCTTCTCGACGTGGCGCCTGCCCTCGCGAAGCGGCAACACCACGCCTGTCTCCAAGCCCATCGAGGCCATGCCCGCCGAAAAGCCCGCCCCGGCGCCCACAACGGCCCCGGCGGCCGTGGCGGCAACGGCAGCCCCTGGCCCGACGGCAACCGCGCCGGCCCCCGCGCCGGTCACGCCGGCCCTCGCACCGGCCCACGAGCCCAAGATGGTCACCGCTCCGGAGCCAATAGTGACCGCCCCGTCAAGGCCCGCACAGCCCGGCCGGGCCGTCATGGCGTACGTCAACGGCGAGCCGGTCTACATGGACCAGTTGAACCGGCTGCTCATCAGCGGCTACGGCCTGGCCGTCGCCCAGCAACTGGTCGCCAACGAACTCGTCCGCCAGGAGGCCCAGCGAAAGGGCCTCGCGGTCACCGACGCCGAGGTCGAGGCCGAGTACCGCCGGACCGTGGAAGGCATGTTCCCGACCGTCGCCGAGGCCAACCAGCGCCAGCGACTGCTCGAACAGCTCCTCAAGAAAAACAACGTCTCGCAGGAGCAGTGGAACCTGACCATGCGGCGAAACACCCTGCTGGCCAAGCTGGCCGACAAACAGGTTCAGGTGGCCGAGGAGGAGGTCAAGGAGGAGTTCGACCGCCAGTACGAGCGGAAGGTCAAGGTCCAGCACATTCAGACCGCCACCCTGGCCGACGCGCAGAAGGTCCTGAAGGACCTGGCCAACGGCGCGGAGTTCACGGCCCTGGTCAACAAGTACTCGCTCGGCCCGACCGCCGACAAGGCCGGGCTGCTCGAGCCGTTCGGGTCGAGGGACTCCGGCACCCCGCCGGCCCTGCGACAGGTGGCGATGGGGATGAAGAAGATCGGCGAGATCTCCGAGCCGATCCAGGTGGGCACGGCCTTTCACATCCTCAAGCTGCTGGCGATAATCGAACCCGAGAACATAAAGTACGAGGACGTCCGCGCCAGGCTCGCGGCGGACGTGCGCAAGACAAAGGCCGTCGCCCTCCAGCAGGACATCCTCCAGATACTCATCCGCGGCGGGAAGCTTCAGTACGTGGACCCGATCCTCAAAAGCCAGGCCGACCAGGGACGATAAACGTGAGTGACGACTGGAAAATCGACGTTTCGGCGAGAATCCGCCGCCTTCCGCCATACCTCTTCGGGCGGCTCAACGCCATGCTGCTTGCAAAGCGCCAGCAGGGGGTCGACGTGATCGACCTTGGCATGGGAAACCCCCTGGACCCCTCGCCCAAGGACGTGGTCGAGAAGCTCTGCGAGTCCGTCCGCGACGGGCGGACGCACCGCTACAGCAAGTCCATCGGCATCTACAACCTCCGCCGCGAGGTCGCCAGGCTTTACGAGCGCGTCTACGGCGTGACGCTCGACCCCAACAAGGAAGTCGTCGCCACCATCGGCTCGAAGGAAGGTTTCTCGCACATGTGCCTGGCGCTGCTGGGCTCGGGCGACACCGCCATCGTCGGCGACCCCTACTTCCCGATCCACGTCTACGGCGTGACGCTTGCCGGCGCCAACGTCATCAACGTGCCGCTGGGCAACGACGAGGCTTTCCTCGACCGCGTCGGGTACGTCGCCGAGCACCTATATCCGCGGCCAAAGTGCCTGATCCTCAACTACCCCCACAACCCCACCGCCATGACCGTGGACGGCGTGGATTTCTTCGACCGCGTCGTCGACCTGGCCAAACGAAACGGCATCATGGTCATCCACGACTTCGCGTACGGGCGGACGTGCTTCGACGACTACAAGGCCCCGAGCTTCCTCCAGGCCAGGGGCGCCAAGGACGTGGGCGTCGAGTTCCTCACCCTGTCCAAGCCGTACAACATGGCCGGCTGGCGGATCGGCTTCTGCGTGGGCAACTCCGAGATGGTCCGCGCCCTGGCCACCATCAAGGGCTACTACGACTACGGCATCTTCACGCCCATTCAGGTCGCCAGCATCATCGCCATGCGCGAGGGCGAGGAGACGGTCGTCAAGCAGGCCCGGCTCTACCAGGCGCGGCGAGACGTCGTCGTCGAGGGCTGCCGGAAGCTCGGCTGGCAACTCGACTCGCCGCGAGCCAGCATGTTCGTCTGGGCACGCATCTCCGACGAGCACCTGGCCGGCCAGGGCTCCATCGACTTCTCCCTGCGGATGCTCGAGGAGGCCGAGGTAGTCCTCTCGCCCGGCAGGGCGTTCGGCGAAAACGGCGAGAACTTCGTCAGGATCGCCCTGGTCGAAAACGAGCTGCGCCTCAAGCAGGCCTTCCGCCAGCTTGACCAGGCCCTGAACAAGGGCATCAAGGCCCCCTCGGCCACCAGGCAGAAACGCAAACAGCAGCGGCCTGAAAAGCAGTAGCCGCCCAGCGGCGGTTACTATGACAGCGTGCCCGGCGAGGCCTGGTACAAGGACATGGCCATAACCGAGTTGAAATAGCGGCCCCGAAATCGAGAATACTCACATGCCCGAGAACAAGGTCAACGTGGCGCTGGTCGGCTGCGGGCTTTTCGGCGAGGTCCACGCCGCGACGTACGCCGGCTTCGACGAGGCCAACCTCGTCGCCGTCTGTGACAGCAACCTCGAGCGGGCCGAGACCTTCGCCGAGCGTTTCGGCTGCCGGGCGTGCGCGTCCGTCGCCGAGATCGCCGAAGATAAGGACATCGAGGCCGTCAGCGTCGTGACGCCCGACTGCGACCACCGGGACGTCTGCGTGGCACTGGCCCGCGCGGGCAAGCACCTGCTCATCGAGAAGCCCCTGGCCACCAGCGTCCAGGACGCCGAGGCCATCGCCCTGGCCGTGGACGAGGCCGGCGTGACGGCGATGGTCGACTTCCACAACCGCTGCCACCCGGCCATCCTGGCCGTAAAGGGCCGGCTGGACCGCGGCGAGATGGGCAAGCCGCAGGTCATGTACGCACGCCTGTCCGACCGCATCGAGGTGGCGACGGAATGGCTGAGCTGGGCCGGCCGAAGCGGGCCGCAGTGGTTCCTCGGCCCGCACCTGGTCGACCTGGCCTGCTGGCTCTTCGGCAAGCGCCCGCGGCGCATCTTCGCCGACGCCCGCAAGGACGTCCTGGCCGCACGCGGCATCGACTGCTACGACTCGCTCCAGATGCACCTGTCATTCGACGACGGCCTGGCCACGCTCGAGACTTCGTGGATCGTCCCCAATGCCTGGCCTTGCGTGGCGGACTTCTACGTCTCGCTCCAGGCCACCGACGCCCGCGCCGACATCGACATGTCCAACCAGGGCGCCGCGATCGTCGACGACGGCCGGTACGACCGCCCGTTTCTCTTCGGCCACACGCCCGCCGGACGCGACGACTTCGGCTTCATGTCCTACCCGATCCGCGACTTCGTCCGCGCCGTGCAGTCAGGCCAGCCCGCGCCCTGCCCGCTGGACGACGGCCTGGACAACGTCCGCCTCATCGCCGCCGCGCTGGAATCCGTCCAGACCGGCAAGGTCGTGGAACTCGAGCCGTAGAGCAGCCGATGCGGGATTCACGACCAATGACGACAGTTCGGCGCCAGGCAATGGCCGCGGTTTTGGCGGCGGCCTTTGCAGCAGCGGCATCGGCTACACTATGTGCCGCGGCACCGGCGGCATCACCGCCGGCCTCGCAGCCCGTCTCGGCGGGGGCAGGAGCCTTGGGCCCGACCGTGACCAACTTCCGCAACGCTCAGACCGTGCGGTATCCGGTGGTCCTGCTGGCCGGGCAAACCGGCGACGCCTCGGCATCGAGCGTGACGGTCATCAACGAATCGTCCAAACGCGACACGCGCCGGGTCGAGGGCCTGGCCGGCGGCGGCGCCTTCAAGGCGCTGGCTGAGTTGGTGCCGGGCGAGAACCGTCTCGTCGTCCGCCGCGGCGCGGCCGAGGCGAAACTCACGCTTACGTACAAGCCCGCCACAAGCAATCTTGTCGTCCGTGTCTTCTACTGGACCGACAGCAGCGGCTCGACGGCCTTCCAGACGCCCGATGCCGACGACAGGCTCAACTGGCAGGGCAAGCTCGGCACGGCCATGTTGCTCCTGCAATGTTTTACGGCCGAGAGGCTCAGCGACATCGGCATGGGCCGCCGCGCGTTCAACCTGGAGCTTGACGAGGCCGGGCGGGTGAAGGTGCATCTTCTTCGCGGCGGCGCCTCGGCCGCGGAGTACCGCAAGATGTCCGGCAACGAGCTTTATGCCGCCGCCGCAGCCGAGATGGAGCGGCAATATCCCAGTCGGGCCGCGAAGGACCTGGTGATTCCCGCCTTCACGCGGTTCGACGCCGACGCGGGCCGCGCGCTGGCCCACACGGCCATGGGCGGCGGGGACCTGGCGCTGTTCGGCGGGGCGGACCTGTTCACCTGGCCGGACTCGCCGGCCTCTGCGCAGGCGGCGTTCATGGACGCCAGGAAAGTGGACCCCGCGAAGCTCTTCAGCGACTCGGTAGGGCGGGACACGTACTGGGCCTGCGCCTCGACCACGATGGGCGCGGCCCTGCACGAGCTTGGCCACGCCTTCGGCCTGCCTCACAGCACCGATCCGCTGGACATCATGACTCGCGGGCACGACCGGCTGAACCGGTTCTTCACGCTCATCGAGCCGCCGCGGGCAGGCCGCGCGAGCCCGTATGCGTTCAGGGCCGAAGAGGTCGCGCGCTGGTCGCCCGTGAGCGGCGGGGCACTGGCGGCTTCGCGGTTCTTCCAGCCCGACAAGCGCAATTGGCCCAACGCCGCCCGCACGACAATTGCCCTGGACCGCACCGGCGGGGACCCCAAGGCCGCCCGGCGGATCAGGATCGAGTCGCCCGACGGCCTGAGGTACGTCGGCGTGCGGCGATGGGATTCGCATTCCGGCCTCCAGGCCGTGCGGTGCCTGCCGCTGGCCGACGGCGCTACCGAGGCGTCCGTGACGCTTGACGAGCTTGAGGCCTGGGTGCCGCGCGGCGAGGCGCTCCTGGCGGTTATCGACGGCCAGGGCTTCTTCGCGCAGGTGGCGGTAAAGGACCTGCTGGCCGGGCCGTTCGTCACGAAGTGGCGGTTCGCCGGCGTGACCGTGCCCTGGCCGGACCCCAACTCGCCGCCGTCCGTCGACGCGGCAAAGCTGGCCGAGATCGAGGCCTCAGCCGCCAAGGCCGTCCTCGCCGCCTCGGCGGGGCCGTACGTGGATTTCGTGGCGGTCTCGGGCCTCGGCAACCGGCGGCGCGTTGCGGCCTACGCCATGCGCGAGATCCGCACCGACTCCGCCCGCCGGATACGCCTGCTTACCGGCAGCGACGACTCGCTGCGGATGTGGCTAAACGGCAGGCAAGTCGCCGGCGTGCTCGCACTGCGAACCGCCCGGGCGGACTGCGAGACGACGGACGTGGACCTGCGGGCGGGTGCAAACCGCCTCGTGGTCGAAGTGGGCCAGGCCGGCGGCGGCTGGGGACTCATGCTCCGCATCACCGACGACAAGGGCAACAAGCTGGAACTGGCCGACGACGGGACGCTACGTGGCGTGGCGGGAGATCGTGAAGGAGACGTGACGGGCGGCATGCGGAATCAAACGGTTGCCGCAGCCCTATTGTCGGGAGAAGCCGCTTCTGGTACCCTGAATCCGGCGCGACACTTGGCGGTCGTGGAAGCCATTGCGCCGGATAGGGCCATAGAATGACCATGCACTGGGCGAAACTGCTGAACACCTACCGCCTGAAGCCCCGCAAGCCATCCTCGATGGTCTCCGGCGACATGCGCGACGAGTTCGACAGGGACTATGATCGCATAGTGTACTCGACACCGTTTCGTCGGCTCCAGGACAAGACGCAGGTCTTTCCGCTGGACCCAAACGATTCCGTTCGCACCCGCCTGACGCATTCTCTGGAGGTCTCTTGTGCCGCTTGCGGAATGGCGAAGGATGTGTGTAAACGGCTGTTGGACCGTGAGATAATCACTGTTGATCAGGCCAAGTCCATCGAGACAATCGCCGCCGCGTGCGGCCTGCTACATGATCTGGGCAATCCGCCTTTCGGGCATTCGGGCGAAGTCGCCATTCGGGACTGGTTCCCCACAAGCCAGCCGGACGTACTCAAGGGTCTCGAAGAATCGTTTGCCAAGGATTTCCTGAACTTCGATGGCAATGCCCAGACGCTCAGGCTGGTGACTCATCTTCAGATCCTGGCGGATTACCATGGCCTGGACCTTACCTGTGGAACCTTGTCGGCCGCGTGCAAGTACGTGGCCGGGTCAAACGAGATTACCAAGGGATTCCACGAGCGAGCGAAGGTTGGCTTCTTCGTCTCAGAACGCGATGACGTTGCTGAAATCCGCGCAAGGACAGGGACCGGAAAAGCTCGCAACCCCATTGCCTTCCTGGTGGAAGCCGCTGACGACGCCGTATACAACGCGGTGGACTTGGAGGACGGCCTCAGGAAAGGCATTATCAGTTGGGGACTTCTGATATCAGAGTTGAAGGGCGCCATCGGAACTGACCCAGTGTTGAGTGACTGCATAGACTGGACTGAGGATCGCCTCAAAGACCCCGAAGTTCCGCTTCAGGGGCGGGCAAGAGACAATGCACTCATCCAGTACTTCCGCGTGAGGTCTATCGCAAATGCGGTAACGGCCTGTGCCGATGCGTTCATTGCCCACTATGATGAGATCATGGAGGGCGCGTATCATGGGGAACTGGTGAAGGATTCCAAGGCCTCCGCATTTGTTGGTGCGTGTTGTAAGTTGAACCGCTCTCGGGTCTACTGCTCAGACGAGACGCTGAAGCTGGAATTGATGGGGCGTAGTATTATCCGGGACTTGATGGACTTGTTCTGGGAAGGAGTGAAACACGCGGACTCAGACCCGGAGAGAAAAGAGACAAGGACCTTTGCCGACAAGGCGTTTAGCCTCTTGTCCGACAACTACCGGAGCGTCTTCCATCACGCGATGGATGGCAAGAAGCTTCCGGATGCCTATTGCCGTTTGCAGTTGCTGACCGATTACATCTGCGGCATGACGGATACGTTTGCCGCGGGACTTCACCGAAGACTTATGAATGGCTGAAAATGCTTATGCCAATATGAAGGCCGTCCTGCAAAGGCGGGCGGCCGAATTCCTTGCCGCCGAAGCTGCGCACAGGAACCCACTCAAACCGCTGCTTCAAGAGATCGGGCGGCTTGGGCAGACGGCCTTCCTGTTCGGAGGCGCGCTTCGCGATCTTATGCTTCGCGGACTCGGTCACGACCCGCACGACGTGGACATCGTGGTAGGCAAATTGACCCCTGACTTGCTGTCCTACCTGGGGCCCCACGTCCGGCGAAGAACCCGGTTTGGGGGGCTTGAAGTCTCCATTGGGCATTGGGATCTGGATATCTGGGAGCTTTCAGACACATGGGCCTTTAGGGAAGGGTTGGTTCCAGGCGGCGGCTTTGGCGACCTTCCGAAGACGACATTCCTTAACGTCCAGGCAATTGCCGCGGAGGTGCCTTCCTCAAGGGGGGCAACGGTAAGACTGGCCGAGCATGGCTTCTTCCGTGCGATCCGCCAGCGCACAGTGGACATCAACTTTGAGGACAATCCATTCCCCGACCATTGCGTACTGAGCGCCCTGACTACTGCGTACTCGCTTGACTTCGCCCTGGCACCCAAGCTGATCCAGTACGTTCTGCATTACGGCAGCAAACTGGATTTGGAGGAGTTGTGCTTCTATCAGGCCAGACGGTACGGGCGGTGCCTCTACGGACGAGATGTCCTCCGGGCCTGGATCACGCACTTGGGCAAGAGTTCTAGAGAAGCGCCGTCCATGCCGGCTGCGCTGCCGCGTCATCGGGTTCAGCAGCACATTCTGCCCTGGGGCCAGCGGCATGTACCGCCCGCCAGCAAGTTCTCAGAAGCGCTCCGGGCTGATGCCCCAGGTTCACCGAAGCAACAAGGGCCTCTGACACAGGATTGCCGCCAGAAAAGCCTCTTCTAGCGGCACTCTGGAATCGTCACTTACTCTCCCCGCTCGCCGACGGCGTCGAGTCGGATCGCGTCCAGGTGCGCGCCGTCCTGTCGGCCGAGGACTTCCACCACGGCCGGGCCCGCGTGGAGGCGGAAACGAAGAGGGGCACTGCCGGTCTGGTCGGGCAGGTCGGCCCACTGCCATTGCGGGTGCACGCCGGTGGGCCAGCGTGTCCTGGACAGCATGTCGCGGCCCCTCTGGCGAATGCGGATGAAGAACGACTCATCCCGGGCCGCGGGAGTCTGCACGCGGGCGGCCAGTGTGTGCAGGCCGTCGGCGGGCACGTTGACCACCCACACCGCCCGCCCGACGCCGCCGGAGCCCTCGCCGCCCGCCGGGCCTGGCGCCCAGACGAACTTGCCGCCCGACGCCTTGTCGTCGCCGACGACGACAAACGGCGGCACGATCATCGCGGCGTCCTCGGCCTCGATGGTCTCCCCGGCCGAGTGAGTGCCCGGCGTCTTGCCGTCGAGCAGCGAGCGGTACTTCCGGACCACGTCCAGGCCATCCAGCAGCTTTCGGCCGAGGTCCTTGCCGTCGACGGACAGCAGGCAGTTAGCCGGGCACTTCTCGCCGCCCTCGACGGCAATGCGCCGGGCCTTCCACACGTCGGCGAATATCCGCAGCTTGCCCTTTTCGCCGGGGACGGTCAATTCGGCCCGGCCTTCGGCGAACGTGGCCGCGCCGGGCGAGCCGAACGAGCGGCGGAAGGCTGCGAAGTCGCGGTCGTTGTCGATGCCCTCGGCCGCCCGGACCCAGATGGCGACGGCGCCGATCCCCTTCGGGGCGTCGGGGCAGTGGGTGACCGTCAGCCGCATCGCGCCGTACTTGCCGCCGTCGGCGAAGATCGCGACCGGCGCCGGGTTTCCGGCCGTGTCAACGGCAAGCGGCACGCGGATGCCCAGGGCGGCCTTGCCGCACCGCAGAAACACCGGCTGGCCCGGGAAGACAGCCACGGCGTCGCCCCGGCTGTCGAGGCTGAGGCGGCGCTCGGCGATCCACACCTCGTCGGCCAACGGCAGCACGAGATGGCTGAGCATGCAAGTGGGCCTCGGGCAGTAGCGGAAGTGCGTAGCGTTGTTGGTGTCGGCGCTGGCCAGCAGGAGCGCCTCGGGCCCATGCTGCACCGTGGTGACAAACGGGCACAGGTGCATCGCCTTGGCGTGCCCGCCGCCGCCGGACTGGCGGCTGCCGCCGTACGGGTCGCCCCGCCCGTCCATGACGAATGTCGCCGCCGGCGTCATCGGCCCGCCGCCGAGATCGATCGTCAGCACCTTGTCCGTCGGCCCGTAGCACGCGCCGGCAGAACCGACGCTGACGGACTTGCCGACGTAATGCACGGCCGTGTCGGCCGGGTCGTCGCCCCAGCGCCGGCAGACGGTCCGGGGCAGGTTGGACAGGATCGGCTTGGTGAGCTTGCCCGGCGGCGCCCAGAATGACAGCGACGACAAAACGTCGCCGCCGACCGAGGCGTCCGCCGGGATCCACCCGGCCAGACCAAGGTAGTTGTCCAGATAGCCGTGCCCGGTGAGCAGGTCGTAGTCCCGGCTGTGGGGCCCGCCGAGACGCATCGCGGGCTCAAACCAGTTGGCCGCAATGTCGGTCCAGAAAAGCTTCAGCGCTGTCTCGGCCTTGGCGCGGGCCGCGGCGCCCCCGACGTGCCGGGCGATCAGGCCCAGGCACTCGACGTCCACACCGTAGTAAGTCGGCGAGAGGTACTCGCGCAGGCCGGACTCCCAGGTCGCCATCAGCCAGCGGTCGAGCAGTCGGGACCCTTCGGCCGCAAGCTCGGCCTCGTCCGTCGCCTCGCCGAGGGCAAGGCAGTTGAACGCCTTCATCAGGAAGACGTTGGTGTGGGACTCCGGCACGTTGTGTCGGCGGATGCCCTGTATGCCGAACCGCAGCAGCCTGTCCAGGCGCCGGCGGGCGGCGTCCGTCAGCCGATCGTAGTACTTCAGGCGGATCAGCGCGCCGCGCTGCATGGCGAACTCGACTGCGCTGTAGTCCTCGACCTTCGTCGACCGCCAGTACCAGCGGAAGTTTCCGAAGGACCGGCTGTTGGGGTCGCGGTCCTGCATGGTCTCGGCCAGGTCAAGCGCCGTCTCGACGCGCCGAGCGGCGGCCCCGGCCGCGACGGCGTCCAGCGCGAAACCAAGCAGTTCCGGGGCGCTGAGGTCCGGCGGGCGGGCCTCGACGCGGGCCCACGCCCTGTCGAGCCGCGGCGGCTCGGCCCCGGCCGGCTGGGAGGCCGGCGCGACGACCTCCGCCGGCGCCTTCCGAGCCTTCGGCGCCGCCAGGCCGGCGGAGGCGACCATGCCGATTGCCAGAATTGGCAGGACAAGCATTCGTGTCATTGTGTGCATCAGACCCTATAATCCTCCGCCTTCAGCTCCAGCCGTTTGCCGAGCTTCATGGCCTCGTTCGCCTTCAGGCACGCCACCGCGGCCGCAAAACCCGCCTCGCCGGGGCAGGTGAGCTTCTCGGTTCCGCGGACGGCGTTGAAGAAGTTCCGCAGATGGTGCCAGTAGACGCTCTGGCTGTCCTCGGCGGCAATCGGCCCGTAGGCCCGCGCGCCGTATTCCCTGGCCGCCTTGGCCTCGAACCGCTCTTCCCACGGCGCAAGGGCGGCCGACACGTCCCGCCACAGCCCGCCGCGCGTGGCGATCTCGGAAATCTGTAGCTCGCCCTCGGTGCCGGTGAACGTCTCGAAGAAGCCGCCCATCTCGGTGGTGTTGTTGATCTCGCACGTCCCGCGGACCCTGGTCTTTCGCCCGGCCCAGTCGTAATCCCACTCGTAAATGCCCGAGATGTTGTCGTACAGCTCGTAGTAGTCGTAATAGTCCCGCCCGCCGGAGGCGTAGACGCTCGTCGGCAGGGCGTGCAGGAACCAGTTGAACACGTCGATCTGATGGCTGCCCAGGCTGGCCATCTCGCCGGGCGCGAACTTCGCGAAGTACCGCCAGTTGCAGAACTGCTCCATCGACTCGAAGCCGTACGCGGCCAGGCGGGCCTTGTCGATGGTGAGCTTCTCCGGCCAGGTCACCTTGTCCCGCCGGTGCCCGTGCCACTGGGCCGCGACGTGCGTGATCCGGCCCAGGGCCTTCTTGTCGTCGATATATTCCAGTGCCCGAATGTATCGCAGGTTCGAGCGGTGCTGCCTGCCGACCTGGAGGCACTTGCCGGCCGTTTTCGCCGCCTGGACGACCCGCCGGCAGTCGGCGATGGTCAGGGCCATCTCCTTCTCCAGGTATACGCCGGCCCCCGCGGCCAGGCACGCTATCGCCTGCTCGGCGTGGAAGCCGTCCGGCGAGGCGATGATGACCGCGTCGAGGCCCTTTTCCCTGGCCAGCATGTCGCGGTAGTCGACGTACTCGTTGACGGCATGCTTGTACTTGCGAAGCTGCCTGGCGGCGTAATTGCGGCTGTAGTCCCAGATGTCGCACACCGCCCTGAACCTTAGGCCGGGCAGCTTCATGCACTGTGATACCAGTTGCCGCCCGTGGTCGCCGGCGCCGATGATGGCGACGTTGAGCACGGGCACATTGCCTGCCGCGGCCACGACCGGCGCCGCGCCCGTCGACGGGCCCGTCCCCGCGGGGGCAGGCTGCCCCAGCGCCCTGCCTGCCGCGGCGCCAAGGCCCGCCGCCGTCGCCGTCCTGAGCAGGTCCCGACGCGTCATCTTCGCCATGATGCAGTCTCCTCGATTCCGCCCGGGCCATTCGCCGCGCCGCACCGCGGCGCCACGCATTCCGGGGCATCACGATAATTCCAACCTCTTCAGCATACACGAAGGCCGGGATATACGGAAATGTCCGGTCTGCAAGACTATCGCTTTGGAACCGAAAGAACTCGTCGACGCCCCCGCCACACACGCGTGCGGCCAGTGCGGGGGCAAGTACATCAAGTCCGGCCAGTATTTCCAGTGGCTGGACCGGCACGGGGCGAATGTGCCCGAGCTGCCGCCCGAGGCGGGCGCGAACCTCCCGGTGGTCGACAGCAAGCCCGGCAAGCTGTGCCCGGAATGCGGGGCGTTTCTCATCCGCCACCCCGTCGGTAAGGGGATCGACTTTCACGTAGACCGCTGCGGGCACTGCGGCGGGATCTGGCTGGACGCCGACGAATGGGAGATCCTCGCCAGCCGTGGCTTGTACGACGACATCCACATGATCTTCTCCGAAGCCTATCAAACGGACATTAAGCGGCGCCAGCGGAGCGAGGACTACCGCCGGACCGTGACGAACATCCTCGACGGCAAGCTCCGCCAGCAATGCAGCGAGCCAGACCTGGCCAGGCTCAAGGAATTCCAGCAATGGGTCGCCTGCCATCCCGCGGCCGAGCAAATGTACGCCTACCTCCAGAGCCTTCGCGGACTGTAGTGAGAAAAGGGGGCAGGAGAAAAGGGGGCAGGAACGAATGGCACTGCCGTTTATTTTCCTGTTTTCATTTTCCCTATCTTGATTTTGTCGCCGGCGGCTGATTGGGGCCGCGAGGCGTCACTTCTGGCCGATCATCTGCCCGACCTTTTGCAGGGTCTCGACGTCGATCTTTCGCAGCTTGCCCGAGTAGTCGGGCCCGACATCCAGCGAGAAGATGTTGCCGAACTTGACCGCCCCGAGGTAGTCCTTGTAGATCGCCTCGGCCGGCTTGCAGAGGCCGTCGTGCTCCGGCAGCGAGTAGAACCACATCGCGCCGCCCTTGTGTTTCGGGAGGATCGGGTAGGTGAACTCGGCCAGCAGGAAGCTCTTGGCCGGCGCGCCCTTAATATACGGGGCGGACTTGGTGTCCGTCAGCGGCCCGGGCCTGCCCATCTCGCCGAGGCGGATGTCCGCGCCCTGCTGGTCGCCGTGGTTGAAGCCGACGAAGCATCCCGGCTGGAATTGCTTGACCCACGCGATGGTGTCGGCGTGGCTGAGCCCGCCGTCGCCGACGGCGTGGTCGAACCAGATGTACTCCACCGGCCCATAGCCCGTAAGCAGTTCCTTGAGCTGGGCCTTCTTCATCTCCGGGTTCGAGCCGCCCTTGTTGTGCTGGCCGTCCACGGCGCCGGGCCAGTTCCAGTCGCCCTCGGAGAAGTACAGCGCCAGCTTGATGCCGTGCTTGTCGCAGCTCTTTCGCAGTTCGGCCAGCACGTCCTTGCCCAGCGGGCTCTTGGTCACCTTGCGGCCGGTCGTCGCGGTGTCCCACAGGCAGAAGCCGTCGTGATGCTTCGTCAGAAACAGGATGTAGCCCATATGGGCCTGCTTGGCTGTGGCGGCCCACTGGTCGGTGTCGCAGCCGGTCGGCTTGAAGAACGCCACGTCCTTTATGCCGGGACTCCACTCCTTGCCGGAGAACGTGCTGAAAGACCAGCAGATGAACATTCCCCAGTGCAGGGACTTGAGTTCCTCCGCCCGCTTGTTCATGTCCACCGGCTCGGCCGCGGACGCTAGACCAGCCGCCGCCGCAAACGCCATCACCAATGCCGCCAACTTCGTCTTTCGTGCGTTCATCGCTTATTCTCCCGCTCTCAAGGGACTGATCCGTACGGCGCAATACCCGGCCCAACCGCGCGGACGCACACGCGGCCGCGCGGGCCGACAGTGCGGCCCGGCCAACTTCTTGAACCCGCCGCAACGAGCGCGGTTCTTGCGGGCGGACCTGCGCGGAATTGCCGTGGCGGAATCGTCGTGGCTTCTCGCGCGGCGCGCGGAGATAATGGCGGGATAATGGCTTTCTCGCGACGGATCGAGTTGGCCTTGATGCCGTTTGAACAGTTCTCACAGGGATAGGAGAAAGTAGACCCATCTGCCGACAGGCGGGCCGCGGTCGATCATGAGCCTTCGGCTCGCCCGATGAGGGAAAAAGCCGAGGATGAGAACGAGGACGACGGCTGTCGCCTGACCCCTACTGCCTACTACCTATTACCTACTGCCTTCTTTTCGGGGAGGCGCCGACATCATGAAACGATGGGCTCTGCTGACGGTGGGCTTGTACATGCTGATCCTGCTCGTGCTGGCCGGGCCGGTGGTTGTCCTGTGCTTCCTCGACGAGAAACCCAGCCCGACGTGGGTTATGGAGGGTATGCATGCTGTCTACGGCTCGGCCTTCATTGCGATGATAGGCAAGATTATGGGCGAAGATGGCGCCCCGGACCTGTGGCTCTTAATCCTGCTCTCGCCCTGGGCGTGGGCGCTGGTTATGGGGCTGGCCCA
>Ga0315280_10002732_pt1 | contig 28173 bp, 25 predicted proteins | sample YL17G06_40_MG_FD_203697 | JGI IMG/M metagenome (GOLD analysis project Ga0315280, IMG submission 203697) | Sediment microbial communities from Yellowstone Lake, YNP, Wyoming, USA - YL17G06_40 | ecosystem: Environmental > Aquatic > Freshwater > Lake > Sediment | place: USA: Wyoming | collected... | reverse complement strand
CTACTTCCAAAAAGAGATGAAAATTGCCAAAAACGCTGTTGATTGCAACGAACTCATAAAAGGATTCTGGAAAAAAGCCGCGTGCACTAAGACCTAATTAAAAAAGAAAGTGAGCTTGCGGGAGATGTCGCCACCTGATTACGATGCAAACCTGGTCCAAGCACCATCACTAACCCGAGAGTTTGAAGCTATCCCGGGCTACCATGAAACCCAAGTCAGGGCAGCGTTCAAAGCGCGCTATGCTAAGGCTGTTGAAGAAATTGTTAAAGATATAGCACCTACAGATTTCCGATGCCTATGTGTCTCGACAAAAGAAAATTTCTCTGTCAGGACAAATCAGAGAGGGTCAAACATGCAAGGGGGCACTCGAACGGTGGCTGGTGCGGTCGCCGGGACTCATACCCAAATGGGTTCAAGTCTTCTGCCTAAAGAACCCTTTTTCAGGCTAGTGCTGCCCCACAATAATCGTCTAATCATTGCTTACGCAACAAATAGTTATTGCGAGAGGGATTATGTGACAGGTTGTTTTTGTCTTTATTGGTTTTTCCTCAAATATCGAGCAGGTTGAACTTCAAAATTTCTGACTAAATAGACTCTGCAAGTTCTGAATAGTTCTTGGCAGCTTGGGCATTCCCATCCTTCTCGGCCTTAAGCCTAGCAAGTTCAAAACACTCCCTAGTTTCTCGAATTCGGCCTAGATGTCTGTATGCGAGGCCCATCTCTTTCAAAGCATAATGATTGTTCGGCATCTCCTTGATGACCTTTCCAAATGCTTTCAATGCTTTTTCAAAGTTTCCCAATTGAGCATAGATTATGCCCATGTCCATCCATGGTGCATCCTCGGATCTTGCTCTTAAGAGTCTTTCCCATGTCTCTATGGCTTTTTGATATTCATGTAGAGCATAGTAAGCTAATCCAATCTCCTTTAGAACAATTGCGTCATCTTGCATCATCTTCGCAACTTTTTGAAACGCATCTAATGCCTTTTGAGGATCCCGAACAGGGTGTGTAGATACATATCTCCAATTTCTAAACACATTTCTGCATTATTTGGGTTAATTTCAACAGCCTTCTCATACATTTTTACTGCCTTATCAAAATCACCCAGATACTCATAAGTCCTTCCCATTGCCTTCCATGCTTCAATGTAGTCAGGTTTGATTTTAATAACCATTCTGAATGTTTCTATGGCTTTGCAGAAGTTGCCCAAGTCATGATAAGCAATATTTTGGGCAACACCTAATGGAACACCAAGCTCCTTCTCAAACTCTCTAGCAAGTTCTTGCTTCATCGTTTGTATGTTTTCAATCCCACTCTTCACATTCTCACCAAAATTCTTCTTATTTTACTTGTAATACATAAAAACGGATAAGTCTTTTCATACGCAATGGACAGGCACAATTCTTTTATTCGTCAAACTCCAAATATTACGTATTCAAGAGGGGGAGAGACGATCACTATTGATAGAAAACTTGCACCAGCAGGCTAAGATTCGGAGAACTTTTGAGGATACAAAGCGCTATCAAGTGGTGATAATTGAGCAATAATAATCGTGCGTTGTGGCGATGGAATCGTCAGTCGCATGAAGCAGTTATTAGTAAATATTGGACATTATTAGTAAAACTTAAATATTTGCCACGACTATTTACAAACTAGAGGGTCTAGATTGAGCACTGAGATGAAAGAAAAGGCCAACTCATTCGACCGCACTCTTAGACAAAGATCCGCCACTTATCTAAAAAATGCTGAGAAACATTCCCTCAGACTAATGGAAATCACGTACGACAAAAAAGCCACGATGCTTCTAAAGAGAATTGACAAACTCAAAAGTAGCATTACCCAAATAAAAAATGACATCGAATATGGCTCATTCCTCTCACTACCGGCCTTTCGGTCTGGAAGACGATTTCATACAGAAACGCCAACCCGTGCCGAAGAGGAAATTTCTCAGTTATTATTTATTGGCGAGCTTATATTGTTGGAAAGCAGAAACTTGTTTGAAAAACTGCAAGATGCTGAGGGGAGAATATATGGTAGTGATGAGACGCAAATCCTTGAAGTGTTTACAAAAGCTGAGGACTCTCTTCGCAGAATTGAACAGTTGCAGCTGTCTCGTTCAAGTTCTGAAGGTTTCTCTCTGGATGCTATAATAGCTGGGTATGAGGAGAATGTAGGTGAGTTGGAGAACCTTGCAGAAAAAGAAAATTTGTTCTCGCTTGAAAAAAGTCAGCTTGCTGGTGTAATATCTATGAATAAAGGTTCATTTCTTTCCAGATTTATGTCTGCAGTTTCCAGAAAGCCCGTTTTTGAAAAGGAAATTACCGACGCTATACTTTTGGTTGGCGAGAAATTGCGCACAAAGACGGGAGGTCTCGTAAAGCTACCGGCTTTGTATTCGATGGTTAAAGCAGCAAGGCCTTCATTGAAGATAAGTATAAAAGATGTTGAAAATGTCGTTCACATATTGGAGAAGAAAAGCATTATTCTTGGATTAAGAGAGGTTTCTGGAATGAAAATTGTTGAACTGGTACCTGTAACCGCTACGCCCGATCAGAACATTGTATTGGAGGCGGCTTCTGAAAAAGGACATTTGGGTTTGGAGGGGTTGTTGATGAAGACGAAGTGGACGAATGAGCGTGCTATGAGGGCACTGAAACAGATGGAGGAACTGGGCATTGCCAAGTATGAGACTACTTCTCGAGAGTGGATTTTTCCCGCATTTATGCAAGATTATAAATTGGAAGAAGGAAAAAGTGAAAAGTAGAGAGGTGAAGACTTGTGCCGTTTGAGAGAATTAGGAAGATTTTGGGCAAGGAAAGGATACTCACTTGGAATCATGAGCAGCATCCTGGCATAGTATGGAGATTTCCTGATTCATCTTCGGATGATGAGAAGGAAAGGGATCCAAATAAGATCGATGCCTTTCAGGTGAAGATTGGAGAAAGGGCTGTCGCTTTGATTAATAATGAATTCTATGAGGATACACCGCCTGGTACTTTTTGGCTTAAGGGGGAGCAAAAGAAGGGTTTGGAAATACTCTTTGTTGACCAAGGTCAGGTGAGGGAGCCTTGGGGAATACCTGGAAATGTTTTAACGAAGGATGATCAACAACTTGGAGCGCATGGCTTCCATCTGTTTAAAATAACAGATCCTAAAACTTTTGCTTTGAGCATAGTTTCAGCGCAACGAGCATATACTTCTGAGCAAGTTAATGATTTCATTAGGGGCCATGTTGCTAATCTTTTGAGGCAGCATCTGACGAACTATACTGTGCTTGATGGAGAAGTGCTTCGTGAACAAGAAGCATTCACGTTAGCCATGAAGGCAAAGTGTCAAGAAATGTTCAGCAGATGGGGACTTGAACTGATAAACATGGAAGTTGAAGTGTATATTCCTGAAGAATTAATGGAAACCATTAAAAAACGAGGAGAAATTGAACGATACAGGTTGACCAAAACAATTGAACAACAAAGACTTGAAATTGACAAAGCGTTTGACCTCCTAAAGATTGACATAGACAGAGTAATGGGTCTAAAGGAATATGAGGCAAAAAGAGAGATCGAGTCGGCCAAGCGCCAATACGACATTTTAGCGAAAGAATCCGAACAGATTCTAAAGACCATGGATGTAGAAATAAGAAAGATTGAGGGAGAAATGGTTAGAATAGTGACAGAAGTAGAAGCCGGCAGGACTGAACGCATTGCACAGGCTGAGGCGTTGCGCACTGAGTTGGTGGAGAGGGCTAAAATCGCGGGTGAACTCCTTAGAAAAACCACTGAAACAGAGTTGAAAATAAAAGAGATGGATGCCGAGTTTAAGGTAAAAACAGGATTGGCTGAGATTGAAGCTTGGAAGGAAGTTGAAAAGGCTAGAGCAGAAGCACAGCGCAGAATATTCGAAGAAGAGAATAGGCTAAGGACTTTGAAAGAAATTGGTGAAGTGTTGGCGAAAATGGCAGAGGCTGTTGCTATCGGTGGTGCCGAAGGTGAAGCCATGAGGAAGGGATTAGAACAGAAGTTTGTTGAGCTTCTTCACCAGATTGGAGTCGATGTTGCAGAATATGAGAAAGCAAAGCGTTTTGGACAGTGGCCTCCCACAGAGATTAAGATTGAAAAGAAGGTGACAAAGGAAGAAGAGAAAACCAAGAAATGCTCTTCTTGTGGGCGAAAGTTAGCTGAAGACGCGAAATTCTGCGATTCATGCGGAGCAAAACAATAAGTGAAAACCACCAAGAGCATCTTAATGGACTAATAGCAGAAAGGTGAAACAAGGAAATTGCTTCGCTTAGGTATTAAAAAAGCCCTGCTAGTGACATGTATCATGGCTTTTGGAACTGCATTACTAGTATACGATATTTTTTCAGCAAAGGGTCAAAGTTCCGGTTTGGCTTCAGTTTTGTCTCCTGAAGATTCTTGGCCAATGTTTCAACACGATCCACAACACAGCGGACACACTTTGAGTAATATACCTTCAACGATAAGGCAAAAATGGAATTATACTACTTTGGGCAAAGCAGCAATTCTATTTCCTCCTGTTCTAGCAAATGGCTTGGTATTCTTTGGCGCTCAGGATGATAATTTTTATGCACTAAACTCAACTAACGGAGCAGTAGTTTGGTTTCGATCCATAGGAAAAATCACTTCTTCCGCAGCTGTAGACCCAGTAAGAGGTGTTGTAGTCGCTACAGTATCTACTTCGCCTTGGCCCACCTGCTATGGGTTAAATATTTCGACTGGTCAAACCCGTTGGATGAACCATGGAGACTCCGAGGACTGTGTCTCAGCACTCTTGGGCACGCCAACCTTACTGCAAGACGAAGGAATCCTCCTGATTGGTGGAACTTGGTGCAGCAGTCGCGGTTACTCGTACTCCAAACTCTTAGCATACAACGTGAGCACAGGGCAGTATCTTTGGGGAGTTTTGGGCGCGTCAAGCTACTACTCAAATACCTATCCACACATTGATTACGCACCTGCGATGTGCAATGGAGTAATCATATACTCTGATGAAGAAGACTGGGGTTCTCGATATTATAGGGAAACAGATTTACGAGCGATAGACGAATCAAATAAGAATCTATTATGGATTAAAAATGATTTTTGCGGAATCGAGAGCTCTATCCATAGTTCCCCTTCCATACTTACCAATTTGGTTTTGATTGGAGCACAAGACAAGAGACTCTATGCATTTGATCTACTTACGGGAGCGGATATTTGGAAACGTGATATCGATGGTTCAGTTGATTCAACTCCTTGCATTGATGTAGAGAGAGAATTGATAATGGTGGGTTCAAACGCTGGCACCTTATACTGTCTCTCAAAAATTGGAATAGACATATGGCTACATAACTTTGGTTCCGCAATCAAACTTTCACCTATTGTGGGAGACAACAAAGTGCTCGTAAGCCTTGATAATGCACTATACGCATTGAACGAAAGTGATGGCGCAGAAATATGGAGATACACATCCTCAGGAAATTTAACTTCCCCAATAGTATCGAATGGTGTGATCTTTGTTGGTTCTGCCGATGGGAACCTTTATGCTTTATTCTCAGCTGAAAAAATATCTACAGCCCTCAGTGATCCATCAACATCTGTGACCTACAGCCACTCTACTCCCATTTCAACACATTTGAACGACAAAAACGGAACTGCAATCCCGAACGCCAACGTTACTTTCAGTCTTTATTATAATGGCAAATGGGACTCAATTGGTTGGCAAATAACAAACGTTCAAGGCAACGCTTCTATAATTTACAGGGCTAATCTACCCGCTGAAATATATGATTTGAAAGTTTATTATGCGGGAGATTTCTTCTACAATTCCTCCTACTTCATCGGAAAACTCGCTGTAAGCAAAGAGTCAACTTCGCTAGCATTCCTCGTCTCACCCGTTGAGGTAAACTATCACGATGACGTAGAGATATCGACATGCCTAAAAGACAACGAAAGTAATCCCATAACTAGTATCACTATACGATACCAAGTTTTCGTTAACAGTACCTGGACAGATATCGGCTCAAATCTTACCGACACAGAAGGCACCTCTCGTATTGCTTACTCGGCCTCGATTGCACCCGGAACATACTCGATGAAAGCGTTCTTTGAAGATAATAGCTACTACGAAAATAGCACAATACAAGCAACACTAATAATTCATAAAGAAATTACCCAAATATCCGACCCATCAACGGTTGCAACATACAATGATGTCACGCCAATTCAGGCAAGACTTGAAGATGACGAAGGCGTACCAATCTCTGGCGTTAACGTCACCTTTTGGATATACTACACTAATGTATGGAATCAAATTGGGTCAGCTACGACCAACACAAACGGTTTTGCGAAAATCAATTTCTTCGCAACTTTGGAGCCAAGTATATACAGTCTAAAAGCAAGATTTGATGGAAATGATTTCTATCTCAGCCGTGAATACATCGGAACGCTATCAATCTACTCCAGACTGATAATTGACAATGCCTTCTCTTCAAAAGAAAAAGCCGACGTAGGATCTGTTCAATCCGTTTACTTCCATGCAAAATGGCAATACAATGGCACATCTGTAAACGGAGGAGCGATATACATAAACTCCACCAGACTGACAATAAACGCGACAGGTTGGGCCGAACTCCTAGTCACATCACCCAAAGCCGCTCTGCACACATATACTGTTACTTCAATAAACTGCAACGGAGCAACAGTGTTTACCCAAACAGCCCCAAATCCCTACATCATTTGGGACGAAATAACAATCATACTTTCTGTCAAATCCTCTAGAGTAGATGTCGGAACAGAAATAACAATTAACATAAGCGCAACCTACGCATACGATGGACAACCATTCAATGGACCAATAGCACTTAACGACACCACTTTCGAATTATCCTCAATCGGTAAGAAATCCTACACAATTGCACAAGTAAATGATCCAACACGTGGACTAACAACTTTCAAATCAAACACGATTACGGTCATCTGGGATAAGATCGAAGTGGTCCTTCAAACCACAAAACTAAGAATTGACGTAGGAGAAAGCGCTCCTATAACCATAAATGCCTTTTACGTCTACGACAATCAGCCTTTCATTGGCACGGTGACACTTAACAATACCTCGTTTGTTTCAACAATTGTAACCAAGAAAAGCTACACTGTTACAAACGTGATCGACCACATATACAATGTTTCATCATTCACAACCAACACGGTATCCGCTATCTGGGACAAAGTAGAAGTCACAATCTCCACGCCCCAACCCAGAATAGACATTGGAAGAACTGCAAACCTTGTCATCACTGCCCATTATGCGTACGACGGCAAACCCTTCCCCGGAACAGTCACCCTCAACGACACATCGCTCGCATCTGATTCACCAAAGAAAAGGACATACACAGCTCTTGAGATACAAGACCCTTTCTACGGCTTATCATACTTCACTTCAAACACTGCCTCCATCATCTGGGACGAAGTCATCATCAATCTTAGTGTTGATAGACCACGAATCATGACAAGAGAAAACGCGAACCTGACAATAACAGCAAAATACGCGTTTGATTTTCAGCCATTCTCAGGACAGATAATCCTTAATGACACGGTCTTTGAGATATCCCATGCGGGCATGAAGTCTTTCAAAGTCACTAAAGTGTTAGACAGCAACTATGCATTGTCCAACTTCTCGTCAAACGTCGTCTCTGTCATATGGGACAACGTACGCGTGGAATACTCTCTAGAGAACCCATCCCCTGGCTCAATCGAACTAACAATCGCCCTACACTCTGAGTACGATGGAACACCTATAGACAACGCCGAAGTGGCTGTCGGCGGGAATCAAGCCCAAAACAAAGGAGACGGAAACTACGTCTGCAAACTCTCAAACTGGTCTCCAATTCTTACTGCGAACATAATCGTGGAGTCTAGCAACTACCAGTTGGCCAATGTGCAGGTTAGCGGATTGTTGAACCAGAACTTCGCTATTGAAGTAGTCCTTCTTCCAGCGACTCTCCTTGCGATATCTGGTTTCACAACCTACAGGTGGAGAAAGAAGAAGCAGGCTAAACTGGCGCAGCTACAGGAACTTGATCCCGCAGTAGTTGAAATCGCAAAGAAATATGGTGGAATTCTCACAAAGCCTGTTCTCGCCTCTGAACTGAAGAAGCCTCTCGAGATAGCGGAAGCATGTCTTGAAAGATTGGTCAGCAAAGGGGACGCTCAAAAGATCACAAAGGCCGGTACAGAAGTGTATGACATACCCAGCGTAAGAACAATCCTTTCAAAGGTTGAAAATCAGATAATCACAGTTCTGAGAGACAGTTTCAGAGGATTTCCTGAACATGAACTTATTGCGGTGACTGGGCTGACTCCAGATGTTGTCGAGGAATCCCTGAGCAGACTAGAGAAACGAGACATCGTCGCCTTCAACAGCAAGACAAAGGAATACTCATTGAAAGGCGTGAGGAGTGGAAAAACCAGCTGCCAGAACTGCGGAGAGCTCGTGGATGTCGCCGAAGGAAAATGCCCGAAATGTGGAGCTAGAGTCTAGGAGCGGACACGAACGCACAACGCACTCTGAGCGGTGTAAAGATTAAGTGACAATCTTAAGGCGTGCGCGTCATCGTGTTTTTGCTAAGTCAAATGGATGCTTTGGCGTCTTCTGTGGAAGAACATGAAAATCATATCCTTACAGTTAGGGATGGATCACCGTATAGCGCAAAGTTTGCCCATCCACAGTTGGGTGATCTGGTCCAAGGTCGGGGCTATTCCCAATGCCTAGCTTAGCACATAGTCATCACAATGCAAGAGGTGTAAAGCCCCATTCCCTTAGTGGCCTCAAGTTAATGGCGTAGCGAAAGAACTTGGCTTCGAGTTTGCCGTGATCGTGAACATCCTTGAAAGCTTCCTCAAAAGACATCCCTGAAATTCCAGCAGCTTCAAAAGCCACCAGTAATTCGCTTTTGATCAGTTCATATATCTGCACAAAAGAATCCGACAGTGCCATGGCCGGGAAATCCCTATGTCCGTACCACATCGGGTCTCTCCACACTTCTTCCTGTGTGAAAAAACCTGGAAATGCATGTCCTTCAATAATGAAAATTACGGGGTCAACCCCGACTCGTTCGACGCAAGAGCAGAAAAGAGTTGCCAACTCTATACAATTGCCTGCTTTTTCGCTCAAGACCTCTCTTGGGAGAAGAATTGTTTGGCTTTCCCCTACTGTGTCAAACGAGGGCGGCATGTTTTTGTATGAAAGATGAAAATCCTCTTTCAACGTCCGATAGAGCGCCTGCACTTGTGGCATAACGTTTCTTTGACCCAGTTGGTAACCAACAAAATCGGCTCTACCAGTCAACTCCTGCAAATACAGTTTTGCCTTGCTAACAACCTCTGCCACCGCAGGGTCGTTAGGTGTCACAAAACAGCGCAAATAAGGATAGTAGTGTTGACCGCTTTCATCAACCCATACCATCTGGTTGTATGGCAGGATCTTGATTCCTCTGGTATCGTTGAAGACCACTCTGTTGTCAAACATTATATCTAAGTGCAAGTTGCCTCTACTGGGCATGTTCCGAAACTTCTCGGCCCGGAATTTTGGGTCAATCTCATCATAAATGTTTGCTTCTTTGCCAGATTCAATATCATAGGTCCTTTTCCATCTGTCGGTAAGGTCTGGCTCCACGTAGGCTTCGACGTGCATATTCACCTTTTTTCCACTTTTGTTCCTCACTGTCAATATGGGAACAATAGGAAACATGGGTCTTTCTACGATGGATGCTTCAGCGAGTTTGACATTGGTGCCACATTTTTCGCAGAATCCTGTAAGAGGCTTATTAGGGTCTCTCTCCAGATCGTTCCCGCATCTTGGGCATACATGAACTTTCCAGCAGGTATTGAGAGCTGCAGTGAAGACAAAATGTCTCCATTTCCAGTTAACAATCTCGGCATCATCAGAGGATATATCGGGGGTGATAGTGACTTTTTGAAGCGTTCCAGTTTTTTCTGGCAAAATAGATGGAATTGATGTCCCCTCCTGTTCCTTGGGACCAACGACAGAGCACGGAAACCCGCAAAACGGACAATTGTTCTCTGTTCCTTCTAGAGCGCCGCCACATCTACTGCACTGATAAGCTCCGCCCGGTGACCCTTTAGAGAGCGACGCGCCACACTTGCTGCATTTGCCCGACTCAATACCGATTCTGCTTCCACAGAAAGGACATTTGCTCAATCATCGTTCCTCCGGCTATTTCAGCATTTCCATCATGGTGTATTGTAAGACGCTGCTATTTTTCTTTCTGCTTCTTTAGCCCTCATATTAATCTCACGAAGCTCTTTGGTCTTTTCCCTCAGCCTGTTGAGAATAACCTCGATCCTTTGTCCAAAGAAGACAGAAGAGACATAGTTGTTAAGGCAGGAGTAGGTATTAGTATCTTGAAGCGCTTCTTTCCATCCTTCCAACCATATGTTCATCATTTTCTCATTCACTTCAAGCTTCTTTTCCAGCGAGGAGATTTCACCATCGAGATTCTTCATATGCTCCTTCAAACTTTGCAGCTCGTCCTTCCATTTCTGCCCGTACTTGAGTGCGATTTCGCTAAATACATAGAATGTTCCCTGATTCATTTCAACCTTCTGTGCCATGTTATCGTCGACAAGTTCGTTCAAGCATTTCTCTATTTCTGACCTTGAGCCCAAGTGTGAAAACATCCTATGAACGTCGTTTAAGCTGACTTTGCCTTGATGAAGAGGCGCAACATTTTCGAATACATGGGTTTTTATCTGTTGACATTTTTCCTTCCGCATTTTCTACCTGCCCCAACTACACTCAGAACTTGGAAAGATCATCTCTCAGCACCTCAGCAAGTTTCACTGTGGCCAGAACTCCTGAGTCAACGAAGAAGACCTTAGCGCCAGACATCAAATCTAGGGTTTTGAGAACGCCTTCAAAATTCTTTTTCACGTTATTCGTTTCTTCCTCAGAAAAACTTTTCATCTGTGCAATTTGTCTGCCCAGATTGCCGAGAAACTCGCCGGTCAACACGTCAAACATTCCAAAGGAAATACTCTTTGGGCCTGTCGTTATCTCAAAATCGTCCAGCAGTGGATCAGCGGGAACTTCAACGTATTGCTTTGGGTTTTTCAGCGACGCCGAACCATTCTCATTGACTAGTGATACGGCGGGACGGAGCAGAACAATTCCAGCGTAGACGTGCTGTGCTTGAACCCCTATGAAAGTGCGGTACCCAATCGATCTGTAGAGACTACATAGCAACATTGCCAGATCATCGCAGTCTCCTCTGAGATTGAGTATTTCTAGGGTGAAGAGGGGAGGCTGAAAATAGTCGTCAGGAGGATCTGAAACGTAAACTTTTCGCGACTGGACAAAAGTGTAGAGTGCTTTGGCCACTTTTCCGCAGTGCTGGATAAAGGCAATGATGCTCTGGTCGTCTGTGTCGCTTGGAAACTGCGAATACAATTTGTCTACGTTGGGAACTGGTACCGAGATCCCTTGTTCTAGTGAAGTCTTTTCAGCGATGTCGACTGCCAGTTTGCGGATGCAAGGGTTCTCAGAACCTTCAATTATCAGCTCTCTCATAGTCTCGAAAGCCTCTTCATCGCTGTGAGGCTTCTTTCTGAATTCAAAGAGTTTGGAATAGCTGTTCACAATCTGTTTCTGAATCAGGCCTTCGCCGTTTACGAAAGTCGTTTTCAATATTTGAGAAAGCTGCTCATTGTCCAGCACAAATTCCTCATAAACCTCTTCTGTGATCTCGCCTTTCTTGAGCCAGTTCATCAGCTCCTTGTTGCAAACCCTCCGCTTTTGTTCAATGAAGTCGACAACTTTTGCCGACAACAGGCTTACCTCTCATATTTCTTCAGCATCTTTTTGACGCCTTCTGGAAGTGAAGAATAGTTAACTTTGAAAAGGTATCTAGCACCTTTCCCTTCTAGGTTCGGTTCCTTGGTTGCATAGCCCAGGTCTGCTAGTCTGTTCAGGTAGCCTGATGTTAGATTGCGTGACAGGTTAACTTTCTTTGCGGCTTCTTCTGCGCTCACAGGCTTGTTCCCTTCTGCCAATCCTTTGAGTACTCTTATCAAAGACGTCGGTACGTTTGACTCTTTGGATATGCTTGACGATTCGATCTCGATCTTGTTCAGTCTCCCTTCGATGCCTTGGATTAGCTTTTTCTGTTCCGAGAAATCGTCTGCGAGTTTCTTCTGGTTTTTCAGTATCTCTTGAAGTACGTCTTCAACTTTGCTCAATGGGAAAGCACTTCCTCGTATAAGGTTAATGTGTGTTTGAGAATATATAAGTGTTTCTCAATAAATATTAGACAATATTAGTAACGCTTAAATATCAGATGAGTGTCTAATAACTCTCAGACACATATAGGAGGTGTCAAAGAAAAATGAACAAAGAAACCATCATAAACGGAATAAAGGAAAAAGGGCCAGCCTTTTTGCTGGGAGCCATGGTTGGGGCTGTTGTGATAGCAGCCTTTGTAAAGTGCGACAAGATTGCAAAAACCATGGACAACGTCTTAGGACGAAGACAACAGAACGTGGTGAAAGATGGATATCCTACAAGGAGTTAAGAAGCTAGCCGAAGCGCTTCTACTCCTCTCTTTCGTTTCAGTCACCGCCTCGCCCATAACACAGTTCCTAGGGATACAACAACCACCAGTCAACAACACCGTTGACACAATCAGGTTCTTCATAATCGTCGGCTTCGTCGCAATTGCCGTTGCAATCGCAGCTGTCTTTGGATCTGGGTACCTCATCCTGACCGGATGGCGTGACCACAAAAGACTGCCGAAAGCGATACGCCTCATGCTCGCCTTTGCACTCGGAGCACTAGCCTTCTCATTGTCAGGGCCTATCTCAACATTCATTCCAATACCATTCATACCTACGGTGCTGATGACAATAATGCTTTGGGGAGTCTTAAGAGCAGTATCGAATGCGTTCCCAAGTCCTGAACCTGAAACAGTGCAAGTTTCGGAGGCAATCGCATCTGCAAGATACCTAGTAAAACAAGTCGAACCAGCATCACAGAACATCGACATCTTAGAATCAAAGGCGAACGGTAAGAGCTGGAAAGTCTACTTACTTTCACAACCATCAACAAGAAAATTTGAAGTGGAAATCGACATACAAAATGGAGGAGTGACAAAATGGAAATCGGCATAGCTAAGAAGATCCTCAGAAAGAATAACCCACAAAACACACTAAGAAACACTACTGTCCTGCTTAAACCGGGAAAGCTGCAAAGAAAACGCGCGATTGTAAAACCCGCCCAACACAAGGTCAGCGTCATTGCTCTCTCTCCAACAGGGTTCTTCAAGGATGGAATTGCCGATATACATAAAGAAATGACGAAGACATACGGCAACATACCATTGTGGGTTAAGTACACGACTGTTCCAAATTCAGTCTCATGGAATCTAGGCGCAACCAACGCAGTACATAACCTTCACGTCTATGGTGAAGAGCAATTCACAAAGGAATTCTTGTCGAGATTCAGCGAGATGTTGGCAAGCGCAGCATCAAACAAGTTCGGCAATGGAATAACCATCTTGAGCCAAAATCCTCTGCAATTAGTCCAAGAAGTCGCAAAAGGCACTTCAAGCCTAGCGGCGTTGCCATCTGTAATTCAGAAAACAGACAACAAAGCAAATTCACATTCAGACCTGTTAGGTACTTCTGGGTTAATTGCAGGCCTTGCTGGGGTAATACTTGCCTTGTCTTTCTTCAGCATCAGGAAATCAGGCAATTCAAAGAGACATGTAACGAGAAAGGAGGCGCTACAAGCTGCCATTGACAGTGTTGGCGATCTAGCATCTGCTACGCCGGTCCTCAAAGGCGAAGACTTCACAGGGAATGAGTGGCATTTCAACCTTTCAGACTATGCGGTCACGGTCAACAACCGAGGAGCAGTTACCGAAATCAGGAAGGCTGAAGAAAATGACTAGAAGAGATGCAGAACCTATAACGACTCTAGTTAATGAATTCTTTGATTCAGCAGGACTTACTGACTCGTTCCTGGGCCAAATTGCGAAAGGACTAATCAGTAAGACCCTGTCCAAATATTTTGAAGCGAACAAGAAAGAAAACTTGGCAACTACCCGATTAGGCTACGAATTCAACAGACTTTCCAAGAAGTGGAGCAAAAAGATACTTGAGGATCTTTCAAAAGTGCAAATAAGCGAAAACGAGAGGAAACTTCTCTTAGCCTTGTTTCTAGCTTCTATCATCCCTCAGGCAATATCCTCGGAGCAAATAGAGATAGAAACTGATTTAGCCAAAGAACAAGGATAGAAGAATTAAGAACGAGAACCTCAGTAGTTGATGAGAGGATGCCTCTTGGGCAGAAAGAAATTGCTTGTTGATAAGAACCGAGTTGATGAGTTCTGGCGTTTCGGGGAGGCGTTGCTTGAGGGTGGGTTGTTGCTAGCTGACCTATACAAGTATTTCACTAGTGTTGAGAAGCAAAGCAAACAAGGGACCAGTATGACCACGTTATCAGAGCGCCAGACGTGCCAAATTAGTGAGGAACAAAGGAAAGCAATTGAAAAGTTTGCGACTAATGTTGTCGATGGAAAATTCACAGTATACGAAGAACTGCCTAGAATGATTGCTCCTTACATTGCTGGAAATGAGGAGCTTAAGCTTGCTCTTTGTTACTCGCTTGCATCAACTCCAGATAAGCCGGTGCATTTGCTTATGCTAGGAAATCCTGCTTCGGTTAAGTCTGATCTTTTGAATGAGGTCAAAGAGATTTATCCAAGTGCGATTTTCGGTGGTCCGAGAAGTACAGAGGCTGGGTTAACAATTAATTCCCAAGATGGCAGTCCGGGTCTCTTGATGCTTGCAAATGATGGAATTGCTTTGATCGACGAATTTGATAAGATTCGGAGAAGCGAAATTAGCGCGACCTATCAGGCTTTAGAGTCCGGTAAGATATCCGTTAACACTGGGAAATTTAAGGGTGATTATGCAACGAAGTTTGTTTGTATTGCCGCAGCCAATCCTAAAGGCGGGACATTTCAAAGTGATGCTCATGTGATGAGAAAGCAGATTAACGATGTGATTTCACCACCACTGTTGAGTCGTTTCCACATGATATTCTTGCTAAGAAAAGAATCCCCTGAAGGAATTGAGGATGCTGTAACAACAATTTTGACTCGAAAAGAAAAAACAAATCCTAACTGGAAGTTTTTACATGAATACTTCACCTATGCAAAGCAGAAAGGTAGAAAGGTTGAATATGACCTTGACAAGAACGATCCACTAGTTAAAGAGATGGCTGGGTTCGTGGTAGATGCCTTAGCGAAAAGCGAGAAGGGGGACATATGTTATTACTTGACGAAGCGTTTTGCAGAGGCACTGAAAAGGATCAGCATATGCAGTGCTAGGTTACGGTTGAGTGGAAGAGTAGAAGAAGTTGATGTTAGAAATGCGATGAGAATTCTGAAAACCGCGTTGGATTCGGCGTCAATTTAGCTCTTTATTTGTATACGAAATGATTTTAAGAAGAGAAATCGGATAGAAAGTTGGGGAGCGCGCGTAGCAATCCTGAAAATAATCTAACGTGTAAAGTTTCTGGGAAGGATAGTGTTGGCTAGGTGCCCGAAGTGTGGGACAGTTGTTGCAAATGCGAAAAAGACTTGGAGGATGTATGGACGACCAGATCCGAGGGGAAATCGGATAGAACTAGTTATAGGTCTTTTTGATTGCCCTAAATGTAAAAGGCCTTTCAGAGAGGTCTTGAGCAAACATAAGATCAAAGGAAGAACAAAGACAAAATCATACGAAGCGAAAAAAAGGCAACACGAAAGTTCGCATATAATAAAGGATTTTCAGGAAGCGAAATTGGATTACTCGGTCAATAGATGCCCCATATGCGGAAGCGTAAGATCGACTGCATCGAATTCATCGATAGGGGAGTACTTAGTTTGTGAGAGTTGTGGTTTGAACTTCTGGCCTTCAACCACGGCTTCAAACCATGTTAAATATAATTCGATGAATACCGTCAATGATTTCACAGAAGATGTGTCGCCCTCTGTCGAGGTTGATGTTGCCTCTCTGAAACAGAACATGCCAGCATTTCTAGGGAGTAATCTTCGAGTGTTTCTTGTTCATAATGCAATTGAAATCCTCATCTTGAACGGTATTGCAGTGTTCGCGTTACTATCGCTTAGGGATTATGATATGACTATAGGAGGGGGTCTTTGGTATTTATTGGGCGGGATGTTTTTGGCTGTTGGAGTAGGCTTTCTACTGCATCAACTGATGGAAGAACATTATGGCTACGGTCCAAATGATGGCGTTCTCATCTTAGGTGCCTTCACTGCCCCGATTTTCGGTCTTATCTTTCTTGTATTACCTGCATGGCTTAGTCTGTTGCTATGGAAAAATCTGGGTGTATGGGGAGGCTATGTTTCCGGACCTCATCTAGTGTTTAACGAATCAATTGCATCATCACCTCTCTATGCAGTTGGACTTATTTTCATAATTTTGGCGATGCCAATAGGGATGTTAGTTATTGCCGCAGTGATCAGCTATAACAGGGATGCACAACCAGTCAAAAGCAAAATAGAAGTGGGTGAACTCGAAAGAAAAGCGATATACTTGGAAACCAAAGGAGATCTGAACCGCGCAATCGAACTCCACGTAAAAGCTGCACTTGTGCATCCTATTTCTAAAATAGGCAACGAATGTGTCCATCGTTACTGTAGAAGCGCAGAAAGATTAGTTTGTTTATCTGTCTTAAAAGGAAATATAAGTGAATCTATTACTCTTGTAAAGAAATATCAAGACAAACTGAGATATTTGTTCACGAGATATGAGGAACTTTCAAAGGTAGACGATCTCTTGGACGATGTTTCTAGGTATGATCTTGAAAAAGTACTTGGCCTAAGTCTTGAGATCGATGAAGTAAGAGAGCTATTGGAACGAATGAAGATGAACGGGGAATTACAGCTAACAAAGCTATCAATGGACTACGGATATGAGAAAAAACATTTGCAAATTCTCATCGAGATTGCAGTTAGAAGAGGAATGCTTCAGGGATTTTTCACTAGAGACAAGACAATCTTCCTAAGTAGAGATTCATTGAGGCAAAAACTCTCTTCCAGACTCATTGATCAGGATGGTTAGAACTTGTCAATCAAGCTGACAATATTCCTTGCATCGATCACAATTCTCTTTCAGAACGGTTATGTAACTTATAGTCTACTTAACTCCCCGCGAATGCACATTCTGGGATTCATATTCATTTATCTAATGGTCCCGATGTTTGCCCCGTTTTTCATATTAGCGATAGTTTATGGAGGAAAAGAAGAAGCCAAATTGTCACAAAGCACAGAAGAAAAGCTGATGACCTTCATCTTTAGTATTCCTGTAGGAGGGACATTTAGTGGATTGTCTTTCTGGGCTGCTAACTACTTGGGAGTAATACAAGGATTCAATTTCAATAGCTTGGAATCTGAGATTGTATATGCCTCAAGAGATGCTCTTATCCTGATTCTGCTGGTTGTCCCCCTAGCCATATCCCTTGTCCTTTCTTCAAGTTCTTATTTCTACGCTAAATATAGAATCGCCAAAGAGAACTTGGGATCCATTTTGATGGAGAGAGGAGAGGAATCTGAACGTAAACATTCCTTTGTTGAGGCATCTAAAAAGTATGCTGAGGCAGTTCTGGCTAACTTGAGGTTGAAGTCGATAGAGGAAACGCAAAGATCTTTGGGAAATTATATTCGTATATCAAGAAAAATGATCTGCTTGGCAGTACTTGAGGGATCCGATAATTACTTGATTCAACTGAGTCATCTCCAACAAAAACTAAGAACAAAATTGACGAAATTGGAAGGATTCGACGACCTCTTAGGTTTAGATTCATTGCTTCAGAGTGCTATCAGCGGTAACTTTGACAGCATTTATGATCTGTGTTTTCAAATAGACGAGATTCGCGACTGTTTTGCTAAAACTATCAAGGAAAAAGGCAAAGTTGAAATCGTTCGATTGGTAGAAAAACTTGGTTATACTCTTGAATCAACAAACAAGCTTCTTCAAAAGAGTCTTGAGACGAGAATCTTGGATGGTGCATTAAGCAAAGATAGGAAGGTTTTTGTAACCAAGCAATACCTTAGAAAAAGACTGATGAATGAACTAGAAAGGGATCACTGAATAGCAGGTACACATTTGACCATCGCAGAAAAAGCGCACTTTACCTATTATACCTCCTTGAAGGCAATTGACTGAGGCAAATCACTATTTGGTGATAACATTATTTGATCATTGTCTTTCAGTTCTCTTAACTTATTTGGCTCCAGAATCACATTATTCACGGAAGTTCCAAATGTGCTTCCAATATCCTTAATGAAGCATTTCTTCTTTACAACAATCTTTCCTATATCATCACTATCAATAAGCTTATACTCTTCATCGAGTGTTATCATTGCATGCTTTCTTGAGATGAATGGATTTCTAATGTATGTGTTCTCTCCGGCATGAAGATCATGCACATGCTCCGTTCGAATCTTAACATAATCATAGTCATCAGGATCGCGCCCTATTATCAAATTGCCATTCATGTTTAGTTCATACGAAAAAGGCTGTCTGTCCCCTCTATCAAAAACTAACTTTGGCACAATTTTCATTTTAGCGACATATTCATATTTTGCACCACAACCCCTGCACTTAAGAATCGGTATGTTTCCTAACTTATCTAAAACAAACTGACCGCGACTATGACAGGCCGAACATTCCAACTCCTTCAAAATAAAATCGGTAGAAATCTAGCACCCCTCCAACTAGTGTGATATGTTCATGGTTTAAAACCAGTTTTCTCCCACTTAATAGTGTCGTAAACTTCTCCTATACTGGGTCTCTCTGCGAGTCTAGATAGCATTCGTCCTATGAGATCGATAAGTTTCTGCGACTGTTCACGATCTATGTATTTTTTATGCAGTCGCTCTATTTTTGTCAGATCTCCGCCTATACTTCCTGTAAGCATTTCTCTGAAAACCAAACCTAACGAATAAATGTCACTTTTTATCTGCGCTTTGCCCTCTTTCGCTTCCGGCGCCATATACCACCAAGTTCCACTCGGAGATGAAATTTCACCTTCGCGAGCAATTTTTGCTAGCCCAAAATCTCCGAGTTTCCATCTGGTTTCTTCACTATCATAAAGTATGTTTGACGGTTTGATGTCACAATGAATGAATTTGCGTTGATGGGTATAGATAAGCGCCAAACAAATATCTCGCATCACTTGTATACATTCTACAAAGTTCAACGGTTGTCCCGGCAGAAGTCTATCTTGAAGATTACCACCTTTCACGTATTCCATCACAACGTATGGGTATTCTTTGCCTGCATACGCCTCCTTGTTCACTCCAAAAACGCTGACAATGTTATCATGTTTTAACCTCATTGAATTGCGTGCTTCATTCACCAACTCGTCAACACGCCCCGGATCTATTATAAAGCGTGGTTTTAAGGCTTTGAGCGCCTTTTCTTCTTTAGCCACGTTATCTTTGACACGATACACTTTTGCAAAATATCCTTCTGGAAGTTCTTCGACTATGTAAAATTGTCCTCCTATTAGATTCCCCACATTAAATGGCCATTTAATCTTTGGTGGGGGCGGTTCACCTTCAAGTACAGATATGACTTTACCCTGACATTCTTCAATGATCGGAGTTCCTTCCATGTCTTGCAATTGTACAGAGAAGTTGTTTATTTGCAATTCACCTTTTTCAGGAGCTTGAAGTTTAAAAACAAGTTCATAGGGTTCCTCTCTGACTCCCAGTTTTTGGATAAAGCAATCAACTTGACCTGATAGAATAAATCGGCTGTCGATTGGAAGTTCAAAAGAGATATTTTTGGCATCACCTTCTCCAATATTTGAAATCCTAACAATCACCGGAAATTCTTGTTTAGACCGAACGACATCTTTTGCCAATATTTCAACTTTCACCTTTGGTCGTAGCGTCGTGACAGAGACTTCAAATATGGGAATAGCAGCCTCGAAAGGATTGCCATCTAAATCTTCGTAGGCTACGATTAGCTTTTCAAAAATGTATTTTCCGCTTTTTTTAGGTTTCAATTTTAATGGATATGTAACTCTGCCGCCCGGTGGAATATTGCCAATTTTTACGGATTCTAAAACATCGAATTCATGGTATCTTTCCAAGCCTTTTATTTCAAGTTTTTGTGCTTCTCCAGTACCTTTATTAGAAATTGTCAAATTAATCAGGAATTCCTCTTGGTAGTCGGCGAAGGCTTTCTCCTCACGTACTTCTATGAGAATTTCTGGTGGTAATGCCTTAGCTTTTAAAGAAGCGGTAGTGACCTTTTCTGGTCCAAACTTCACTCCTTCAATGAAACCTTCCAACATAACATCAATTTTATACTTACCATTCTTTCTTGTCTTGTATATATGCTTCGTTGTCAGTTTGCCTTGTCTAACTTTCTCGGGTAGTTTTGGTTTATATTCTAGTTCCATGCCTGCCGGTTCAGCGACGATTAGTCTTGGCTCATCAATCTCACAAGGAGAGTTTATTTCAATGTTAAGAGTAGCTTCTTCTCCAGTCATGACCTCCGATGGTTCAAACGAAGCTTTGACTGAAGGCTTATTCTTCACTTCCTTATAGTAATTAAAAACTTGCTCTTCAACGATGTGTTTTTCCAAAAGCTTGTTTAGGATCCAATTCATGGTCTTGGCATCAACGTTGAACTGAACTGCTAGATCCATGAAACAGAGCTTGTTGATTCCGTCACGTATGAACTGAACATCTTCGTAATCGAGTATGAAAACAATTTTTTGGGACTCTTCAAACAGAAAATGTCTTTTCACACCTTTCTTCTTAAGCTGTTCTGTTACTTCAAGCAACTCTTGATAAATTATCTCCTCGTCAATGTTTAATTCTTTTGAAAGACTTTCTATACCCATAGTTTTCATAGGGAATTCCTCAAGAGCTTATAATAAGACAATAAGGCTTCATATTATTTTCTATAGTTAAATTGATGACTTGGCGCAATGAGAAAGCAGCAAGCAATTGAAAAATTCAGTAATTATTAAGAGCGCGCTATAAATGGGTTAAAGAGCAAACAGAATATATGGTAAGAAATCCAGAAGGCTTAAATTGTTAGCATTGCTTGCCGACTTATGGGAAAGTGAGCATAGTGAGGTTTTAGTTGATGGAAGACGACGATTTGGAAATTTTGCTTTGGTTTGTGGGGATTTTTTTTTGGCGCTATCGGTTGGGGGATAATGAGGGAGTTCTGATATTAATCTAGCTACATCAAGTATTCTTTGAACTTCATCAATCGAACTCGGAAAATCTTTCATGAAAACAGTCGAAAACTCAGTGTTGCCTTCTTTTTTCCATGTAATCCTATATTTATGCAGAACCATGACAAAAAATGTGAACTTCAAACTATTTAAAATTTATCAGTACGTTACTCACATTGTCGCTTTATTATATATCTTATACATTTAAAAGGTAGCACGAATGTAGATATATCATTTTGCCTTCTCAATGGTCATAGTTTCTATTCAGCCATTTGTTTTCTCTTTCTCAAGCTGATAGCTAGAGTTGTTGATATACCAAAAATGGTGACGAAAGCTAGAAAGATTGACATTTGCCAAGGTGAAGTTGATAGAACTGCAATAACTGTAACAAAGTCTGTGTTAGTGTTGTCTGCCGCATCTCGCACTGTTAGCGTTACGTTGTACACTCCAGCCTTTGAGTACGTGTGGGACGCTGTTTGACCTGTTGCGGTGGTTCCGTCTCCGAAATCCCATTCATAACTTACAATGCCAACATTGTCAGTAGAAGCTGAAGCGTCGAAAGTTGCTGTCCACACTATCAGATGACAGATGACAGTATAAGTAGCCTTTGCCACTGGTTTTGTTATATCTAATACTGTGATTACCACATTGTCAGTTGCATAATTCCCCGCGGGGTCGGTTACTTTTAGAGTGATTGTATAGATTCCTGGAGTTTCGAACATGTTGGTGGTAATCATACCACCTAAGGTCTTTTCGTTTGGTACTATCCATGTATAGCTTACGATACCGTTTTTATCTGATGAACCTGAACCGTCAAGTGTTACTGCAGTGTCTTCGTTGACGATTTGATCAGAACCCGCATCTGCTTTGGGAGGCGTGGCGTCTACAGTGAACTGTCTTGAGGCCCAGTTTCCTTGGTTGCCCATGCCATCGACAGCTTTTACTCTCCAATAATATGTTCCGTCTTTTAGCGCTTCTTGTGAGCTGATGGTATATTGAGAAGTAGTGAGCTTAGTCTTTAGAAGCACCAGGCTTCCGAAGTTGGCATCTTCGTCTAGCTCTAAGTTATAGGTGACGCTTGACGGGTCAGAGACATCGGACCAGTCGAGGGTCGGGCTAGTGTTGTTTATTGCGGCACCGTTTGAAGGCGATAGTAGATTAGGCAAATAAGGGTCTTTAGTATCCAAAGTGAATATAGGGCTCTCGGATAAGCCGATATTGTAGGTGGACTCCCCATTGTTTGCGATAACCTTAATTTTCATACTGGTCATGTAATAACCATTATAGTTGGCTTTAGCGTTCCAAGTGCCAGTATTGTCTCCTACTGGTACTACACCTTCCCCCGTGGTAGTGGCACAGTCAACCCAAAGACTTCCGCTCCAATACTGGAAGTCAATAGTGACAGACTGTCTTGCGTCAACGACCTCATAAGAGATATCTACAACACCTGTCCCAAGTCTTTGAGAAGCTGTTAAATTTTTTACAGCAGGTGGAAGAAAAAGCGGACGCTGTAGGTCTATGGTCATCATTGCGTCTGCGTATCCGACTACTATCCTTGATTTCACGGTGCTAGCTACCCGATTTAAGTCAGGAGAGCCTTCCAAGCTAAGCTCACATATAGAGTCGGCATATTCCACGGTTATTCTTGAGGATACTACACTGGCTACTTGATCCAAACCATCAGACTTATACAAGTTCAGTTTGGAGACAAATTCTCCATACTCTAAAACTATTCTCGGGGTCACTTTTTTTGCCGTATTGATAAGGTCTGGCGAATATTCCGCGGCACGAGTCGAGATGTAATCAGCATATTCAACAACTATTCTCGGGGGCACATCCTTTGTTATATTAGTCAGGTCTGCTGAATATTCGGTTGAATTGATCATAATAGAATCTGCGCCCTCGACGATTATTCCGTTTCCTTCTGCCTTAACTGCGTGAGAGCGCGACGTTATCCACAAGACTCCTCCAATGACTAGCGGGATTATACATAGGCATACCAACATTGCCTTATTCACATTCAGCACATCCAATAGACGTCATGGTTCTTGATATGCCAGCGCAATACAAACGCTGCATAAATAATCGGAAGTATAACCGGAAATGCTCACAGTATGGACCACATCCGGACTGAGCTGGGCAACAGTAAGTGTTCCGTATTTTGTTAAGGGTGTCGATGAAGATATGCTGTTAATTTTGTTTCCGTCAATCTTAAAATCTGACGGATATGCATATTGGGCGTAATGAGACCAAGACCGCTCATACACCGTAAACTCGACGGGGATTGTGATTGTGAAGCTATCCTCTCCAGAACCTACTACAGTTTCAATTATTATCATGCACTTATTGGCGTAGGGATATTGGAAATGATAGTATTTTGCCCCAGACACAGATACTCCTAGAGCATTACACATCTGCTCTAACCCCACTTGCAGCTTATTTTTAGTCAACTGCCCTCCTGACCAATAACTCCAGTCTATAATCTTCCCCACGGGCTCAGCTTTAAGATAATAGACCACAATCCAACCCTCCTTATGGACAAAGCAGTGAACGTCCTCACTCTCTGAAAGATTAGGTAACGCAATAGAGCCAACAGTATAATTAACGGTCTCTTTTTCTATAGTTCTGTACACCGTCTTAGCTACGGACAAGTCTATCGACCGATTCACATTCAAGTACAAGGATATCCCGGCCTCTTCATCAAGAAATGACGTCTCCGCCCCCGTGCCTTGAGCAAAAGCAGGATAAGCCAAAGCATATGTATTCCCTGCCTCTGCCACTATTCCGTTTTTCCTTCCACCACCGTTCTCATAGAGGTATACTGCTAAGAAGCTGACTATTAAAACTGTAAGCAGCAACATTCCAATTTTCATCTTCCTTGCTTCAACCTTCACCTTTCAACCCTCCAACTAATCATTTGTCTTCACTCTACATTAATCTTTCTTCCAGCTTCTTCCTCAACCATCGCCTATTCACTATCTTACCATCAGAAACAAAAAAGTCTTTAAACTCTTTATCTTTGCATCTGCCCCAAACTTCCATTAACGATTTCTCATTCACCCCACATTTTTTCACAAAAACCAAAATCTCAGTTTCACTCTCTACTTCATGCAAAAAGCTTCTGATTTGATCACGGACAAGCTCAAACTTGCCACGAATCTTTCTAATTTCCGAAAGACTCATCAACCAAGAACAACACAACAAACCAACGGATACCACCAAAACCCAAAACCCATATTGAAGGTACTCGAAACTGTCTACAGAAAAAGGTTGACTACCAAACATTCTCAAGAGCGGGATAGACGCGACCATCATTGCGACAAACAACAAAAAAGCATTAAAACTCCGCACAATCAACTGCTCATAAGGCTTGACCTTCGTAAACACAACACCAGTAACGACCAAAATAGGACAAAGGTAAACTACGCTTACAAAAAGACTATATGAAAAACCCTCACGAAGCGACTCATCCAACTGAATTCCAGTCAAAGCGTAACCTGAGAATTCAAACCAAACAGCATAGATTGAGACAACAGCCAAAATTGCCCCAACTATACCGATTATAGAGCTTCCAAGAATCTTTCGAGAAGACGACAACAGACTTTCACCGTACATCATGATATCTATGAAAAAGAATTAAACTTTTTCTCACAATTTCTATTGAAGCCTAATTTTGTTATTTGGTCAAATAAGCATCCGCAAATGACTATACATAACATTCTCCTACGAGAATTATTATTGTGTCTATTTTGACTAAAGCCACCTTGAATTCAAAAGCAAGCCGCTGACTTAGCAGTATTCAGCCAACTTAAAAACAAGACAATGAAAAATTCAAATCTGCTTGAATTTGGGATGCAGAAGGGATTCGAACAAAAGAAACGTGCGGAGAGTTTATGATGATGACCTAAAGATCCGCTTCTTGGGTTTGTAGAGGCCCATTCCTAAAGAGGAGCAAGCTTTCTATGTCTCCACACCCAAATGGGTTCAAGTTCAACTCCTCAAGAAGTATCTATTTTCCCAGCTAATCAATTTGAATGACGTACTCATTTATCTAGCCCATCGCAAAGCCGTTAGCCACATCTCTGTCCGACCACTTGCATCCAACCTGAAGAGAGTAAACATTTTCCGCTTCAACAACCATGCCTGTGAAGTAATTGCACGTCCGACTTTTTTGAAGGCAAAGGAGACCATACCCGAAGTGAAGGTAGCAGCACTTTAAGAGAAATCACGTTTTCGTACGCTTACATCTATGAGGATTGGATACTGCTTGTTCTTTTCATCCGTCTTCTCATTGATTTCCACAGTGACTTTGAGTTTGCTAGTTTGTCCTGATTCCTCCAGTTTCTTGAGTTTTTCTACGAGTCTTAGATCATCTGTTTTGGGACATTCGTAAGGGTTACCGTTTTCGTCCAGAAATCCAATTACCCATTCTCCTTTTTCACATTCAAGGACGTAGTCTAATTCAGCTTCGTAAGTCCATTTCACTCGCTTCAACATTCATCCTCCTATTTCACCTTGGAATTCATCAATATTTACCGAAAGCTAAATAGACTTTGCTGATGGTTGCAGGCGAAACACCAAAGCCTGCGAACTCTGCGCCCTCGCTTCAGTAGGTCGTCGATGAAACGCGCGCCAAAAAAGAGATTAAAGCAGTCGTTGATTTCTTCTAGGCTGGTTTCTCTTTATCATGCGTCGTTCTTTCGTTCTAGCTTGCTTTGCCGTGCTCGTATGATGCACTTCAAAAGAGTGGAATCGGCGGTTACGTTTCTGGGTCATTAATCTTTCTCGTAGGCTTTCACCCGACCCAATATAGGTCGGTTTCTTAGCATTTTTTGCATAAAGTTTGTATACCCCTGGGCCTTCTTGCACGCGTTTGATATTTTCACTTGTGAATGATCTCCTTGCCGTCTCTCTCACCTCCCCCCACTGCTCCATCTCTTGACTTTGGGTATTTTTCAGTTAAATTTTTTGGACACTTCTGTATTACGACACGACTAGGACAGTTTCTTTAACAAAGCAACGGCAACTGTGACAAATGGGCTAAGAATCTATGGCTACCACCCATTTTACAGAATCAACGATTTCGCGCGCGTGCATTCTTGGAGATTTTGGGTGAGATGCTTTAATCCTCTCTTTGACGTAGCCTATTTTTCATATCGACAAGCCATAATCCGATTCCAGATTTACTTAACAGATTCTTAATGCCGCGTGCTGACACGTATGGACAACCATACACGCTTTCATCAACAGCTATTTGACACTCCACACGATTAAAATCGTGGGATTCTTCTCTTGTTTCATTCATTGACTCTTCGCCTCAGCGAGAAGTTCAGGCATTGTCAAACATGCCCCTGCACTTGATAGAGGCTCATCGTGGAGCTTACCGAGTGCTCGTTTAAGGATGTTTCTTGCACCGTTGTAGTCTGCGTTTAGGTTTAAGCCGCAATGTGGACATTGAAAGAGTCCTCTGACTCGGAGTCCTCTTTTTCCGCATCTACTGCAAATCTGACTGGTGTATGCTTCATTAATTTTTAGGACAGGTATCCCTTGCCAGTTTGCCTTGTATTTAATGAAGGAGACAAGCTTAAAGTATGGAAAACTATTGAGTTTACGATTTCCTATACGACCTCGGTGATTTCGTCTTATTCCCTCAAGTTTTCCCAAGACTATTACGGAATTGTTTTCAACTGCTTCTTGAACGATAGCCTTACTGATTTTGTGCAGCTCATGCGTGACTAAGCGTTTCTCATGGTTGCCGACTTTCCTAATGGCTTTTCTGTTCGGAAGGATTCTCCTTAAATGAAAATAGTGTCCTCGAACAGCTCTAAGTTTTTTCCCATAGAATTTTGGCTTTCTATCAACAGAGTTAACGGTTGTGGCGATGTTGTGGATCCCTAAATCAACAGCTAATGCAGAGTTTGGATGTTTCTCTGGAATTTCAGCTTGAACTGTGATGTAGGCGAACCATTCGCCTTTTCGCCTTATGATTTTAGCTTCTCTACAAACCATGTTAGGTGTTATCGACGTGTGCGGTCTAATGGGAACGTTAACACCGCCTCTGACTCCGTATATGGGAATCTTCAGCCAATACTGAGTTAATTTTGTCTCCGCCCTGTAGATGTCACGCCTTAAAATCAGCGGATATTCCTTTCCTTCCTTTGGCTTGCCGATGCGTTTCAGAAGCCTATCAGCTTGCTGTCGAGTAGCAGAATAAAGCGGAACAGACTTGTCTCCATGCAAATATCGTTGAAAATTCTCGTATTCTCGTTTGAGAATCTCTTCTTTACCTTTCCGAAGCTCAAGAATCTTTGCCTTAATAGTTTTCTTCGCTTTCAAGAGCGACTCGCTCAAAAAGAAACATAGAGAGAACGTATATTAACTTACCTACGCATTCATCCCATGATTAAAATCATGGGCTTTCTGCTACGGTTCTGTAATCTCTGTAACAGTTGCAATGCCTGAAATTTTTGGCATATCCTAATGGCAGCTGAATAGCCCTTGCAGGCGTTAGTAGACTCGTTGCCTCAAGCTTATTTGATACTTGGGTTTGCGGCACCCATTCACGAGCCGCAGGACCTTCCGCCTCAACTTGCCAACCTTCTCCACATCCCAAAACGGGTGAGGATGCCTCCTCAACAGCCAGTACTCGCCATCTATTAGGCGGTATATAAGCCAAAGCTCGTCCGAACTTATCCGCGGCCTAACATATTTTTTCTTAACCCAAACGGTTTCCTCAACCATTCCCCAGCACCTTATTGACTAACGAATAGGCACAGTTAAACATGTTTCAGCACCCTTATACGACAAGCTAAATGTTGTTTCGGCGCCACCCAACATCGCTGCGCCACTAAAAAATCCAGCAAAAATCACGCTATACTACAGAGG